>Ga0222634_1000008_pt1 | contig 340848 bp, 301 predicted proteins | sample AntAcemetageno50_FD_179807 | JGI IMG/M metagenome (GOLD analysis project Ga0222634, IMG submission 179807) | Saline water microbial communities from Ace Lake, Antarctica - #50 | ecosystem: Environmental > Aquatic > Non-marine Saline and Alkaline > Saline | place: Antarctica: Ace Lake... | reverse complement strand
CATCCCGAACACGGTCGTTAAGCCCTGCAGCGCCGATGGTACTGCTTTGCGGTAGAGTAGGTCGCCGCCTCTTCTTTTTTTAAACCCTGATCCGCTATCCGCTGGTCAGGGTTTTTTTTATTTATATTTGTAAGTAGATATTTTTATACTTGACATAAGATCAAGTATAATTTCAAATTTAAAGATGTGTTATATGCCCTGAATGCTACAATCAATAATTAATTAAGATGTAGTTACACATTTATGTATTTCTCTAAGAATTCAATTCTTCTATTTCTCTTTCTTTTATTACCACTTGTAAATACACTTTCTCAAGAACTTGGTTCTTGGAATGTATTATCTTCATTCTCTACTGTTAATACGATAACAGCATCAAATGTAAATGATGTTTACGCATCGACTCTAGGGGGTATTTTTGTATTCACAAATGATCAATTAAATACAGTATATACAACTATCGATGGTATGCATCGATTAGATCCATCCAACTCAGTTTACGATGAAGCTCGCAATCGTTTAATTCTTACCTATCCAGACGGAACTATTGATTTGTTTAATATAGATTCAGAGCTATTTCAAAAAAACGAAGACATTTCAAGAGTAAATCAATTTTCATCAAAAAGTATAAATGAAATCATATTAAATGGGAATGAACTATATGTAGCAACTGATTTCGGAATAGTTGTTTTTACACTAGATGGTTTTTTTGTAAATACTAGTATTCTAAAACTTGGTAGTTTTGATAGAGGAATACAAGTCAATGATATTGACATTTCAGGTGGAATAATATATTGCGCAACAGAACAAGGGGTTGCAATTGCAAACTTAAATACAAACCTATTAGAGGAAGCCTCATGGACAAACTATTCGGAAGCAGATGGTTTTCAAAATGAGATAATTAATAAAGTCATTGAGTTTAACTCAGATATTTATGCACTTGTTAGCGATACACTTTATAGTTTTAATGGAATAAGTTGGGATTCAAATAATGATTTTGGGAATACTGGTATTCAGGATTTTTATAAAAAAGAGAACGAATTAATAGTACTTCTATCAGATAGAGTTTTATTTAAAAATTCTGAAGGAATTGAACAAACTATCATATTAGATAGTAATACAAGACCACTATCAGCATATATAAGTAATAATTCACTATTTATTGGTACTTCTGATAAAGGTCTATTGAAATATGATATAAACAATATTTCTGAGCAGGTATCATTTTTACCAGATGGGCCATATTTAAATTTCTTTAGTAAGTTAGATGTAGTTGACAAAACTCTAGTATCCACGAGTACATCAGTATTTCCACAGGCAGATCCTTTTAATCCTGTAAGGGGATATTACTTATTCCAAGATGGGGAATGGTTAAATTATAATATTAGAACAAGTCATGAGATGGCTATCAATAGATTTGGTTCTGTTTTTTCTCAGACAAGTACATCCACCGATTATTATTTTGGAAGTTGGGGTAGGGGTGTATTAAGACATAATATTGCAACAAATGATATTTCGATATTTAATGCTAATAATACAGAGTTAACAGGTATTGCAGATAGTAGATCCTTTATTGTAATAACTGGGATGGATAATGATAATAATGATAATGTATGGGTTACGAGTTTTGATTCGGAAAATCCTCTAAACATGCTACAAAGTGGTAGTGATGATTGGAGTCATTTCAGAAAGGTTAGTATTCCTACAGATAATTTATATTTCAATCTATTTGTAGATTCAAATAATCAAAAATGGATTTCATTAGTTGATTTTGGTAACAATGGAAAAGGATTACTTATTCTTGATACAGGCGATCCTCTTGATGAAGCAGATGACAAGTTTAGGAAACTTACAGCTGATAGAAATAATGGAAACCTACCAGACGAATTAATTACCAGTATTATTGAGGATAAAAATGGAGAAATATGGATCGGTTCATCTAGAGGAATTGCTCGATTTATTTTCCCAGATTTCATTATTGATAGTAACAATTCCAATGACTACGAAGCACAATGGTTGATTAATGAAGATACTTCAGCAATTTCTAGGTTTTTGCTTCGTGATGTAAATGTGTCTTCAATTGCAATTAATGAAGCAAATCAAAAGTGGATAGGAAGCGTGAACCAAGGGGTTTGGCTTCTTAATGAAGAAGGAAGCCGAATTGAAAAAAGGTTTACTAATGAAAACAGTCCACTTATATCAAACAATATATTATCGATTACAATAAAGGATGATACAGGAGAAGTTTTTATTGCTACAGATCTTGGATTAGTTAGTTATAAAGATTTAGCAATTACACCCGTAAATAAAATGGGTGAATTAAAAGTATTTCCAAATCCATTTTCATATTCACGGAATAGCCAAATAATCATTGAAGGTCTAAGTGAAGAAACCGAAATTAAAATTATTGGGGTTGATGGTACAGTTGTTCAAGAATTAGAAACTAGAGGAGGCAGAGTAAGCTGGGATGGCTTAGATTTTCTAGGGAATAGACTTGGAACGGGCGTTTACTTTGTAGTTTCGTTAGAAAAAAATGGTTCGGAAAAAGGGGTTGGTAAAGTGGTAATCATCAAATAGATTGAAATTCACTTTTCAAATACATTTCTAAGTTGAAAAAAATTAATACCGACATATCTATAATCATTGTTAACTATAAGGTTAAAGAATATATATCTAACCTTTTGAATTCAATTTCTAAGGCAAAAAATGATCTGAATTTGGAGGTCTTTGTTGTCGATAATAATTCTCAAGATGGGTCAATTGAATATTTGAGATCACGATTTCCTGACGTTATATATATCGAAAATAAGGAAAATGTAGGATTCGGAAAGGCTAACAATAAGGCCATACATTTAGCTAAAGGAAAATATTGCTTAATTATTAACCCAGATACATTAGTTAGTGAAGATACTTTTAGCACATTGGTTAAGCATATGGATGAAAATCCAATGTGTGGGGCAGTCGGTTGTAAGATATTAAACCCAGATGGGACATTTGCTCCCGAATCAAAAAGATCGGTTCCAACAATTTGGTCGTCGTTCACAAAAGCTTCAGGACTTAGCACAATATTTAGTGAGAGTAAAATATTCGGTGAGTATTATATGAATTGGATAGGTGAAGATGAGCCAGCTAAAGTTCCTGTTCTTTCTGGTTCTTTTATGTTTTGGAGAACCGATGTTCTGAAAGAACTTGGTGGATTTGATGAACGATTTTTTATGTATGGTGAAGATATTGATTTATGTTATCGAATAGAGGAAACTGACTATTATATAACTTATGAACCTACAACTTCCATTATACACTATAAAGGAGAGAGTACTCGGAAAGGTGATCTTAGGTATATAAAAATATTCAATAAAGCTTTATATCAATTCTTTGATAAACATCATAGCTCTAAGTATAGCTTTCTATTTAAAGTGTTTGTGTATTCAGCAATTTGGATACGAGCTTTATTGTCGCTGATTACAAGCAATCTTAGAATGATAGGTTTTATTGCATCAGACCTAGTGCTTTTAAATCTTTCAGTAATACTAGGTTTTTTGATACGGTTTGAGTTTAGTTATGAGGTAATGACCAATATCCAAAATCTAAAATTTCTATGGATCAATTTACTTGCTTCACTTATCTATGTTTTTTCGGGAAGTATAATGGATCTATTTCAGTCAAAGACGGAACATATTTCGAATCAAATAAAAGCAATTGCTGCTTCATACGCAGGTGTTGCATTCATAACGTTCTTTGTTAGAGACTATGCCTTTTCAAGGTTAGCATTGATTTATGGTGGAATAGCAGCTCTTGTGATGATGCTGTTATTCAAAGTTCTCCAAATTAATCTTTCAAAAACAGACTCTAAAGTAACAGGAAAGCTTAAACGGTTACGTGTTTTATTGGTTGGAGAATTAAATGACACTAAAGAAATAAAGGCTAAAATTCATTCAAGGCCTGATTGGAATTATGAAGTCGTTGGAACAATATCGGTAGAGGAAAAATCGGAAGGGTCTTTAGGTGAGCTACCCCAACTTCGTGATCTAATAAAGGCTTATCACATCGATCAAGTTTTCTTTTCTCTTAAATCGATATCGTATAAAGATATGCTTCGTCAGATTTCAATACTTCAAAATGAAGGAGTACTATTTAAACTTGTTCCCGATTCAATGGATTTTATTCTTGGTAAATCGAATGTAGAATACCTTGAATCTATTCCATTAGTTGAAGTAGATTTTGGTTACTCAAAAAGAGTTAATCAACTATTAAAAAGATTGATGGATATATCCATTGCAGTACCAATTTGGGTAGTTTTATTTCTACTCACATTACCTGCTATTATTTTTTCTAAAGCTGATAAAAAGAGTATCAGAAATTTGAAGTTTTTTGAACCTTCAGCAAAGCATACATGGAAAAATAAAACTCTTCTTTATTGGTATATACTAAAAGGTTCGATGAGTTTTGTAGGAGCTCCTCTATATGCGAAAGGAGAAAAAACGACTAAGTTAAAACCAGGCTTTACGGGAACTGTTCAGATGAATCAATCAAGAAAATTATCTGAAGCTGATAGAGAGAATTATGAACTCTATTATCTTCAAAACTATTCTATATGGATGGATATAGATATAATTGTAAAAACACTCTTCTCGGGTTCAACTTTTTCTATAGACTTAGAGAAAGCAATTAATTCCGTTTCTTAAGGTCGTTCTTCTAGTTGTTTAACCATGCCAGGATACCAATTCCCAAAGGTGTCATTTTTTATATGCGTTCGGATTTCTTCCATCAACCATAAATAGAATGTTAAATTATGAAGTGACGCCAAAGTAAGCCCCAAAATCTCATTCGCTTTTATTAAATGATGGATGTATGCCATAGTGTACTTATTGCATAAATCGGAAGGGAAATCGGCATCAAAAAGTTCATGATGATCTTTCCATTTAGCATTTCTTAAATTTACTCGACCATATCGAGTAAATACCATTCCATTTCTAGCATTTCGAGTAGGCATTACACAGTCAAACATATCAATACCTCTAGCTACACACTCAACTAAATTTGCAGGAGTTCCAACGCCCATTAAATAACGTGCTTTATCAGTTGGAAGATAATCAGTATTTAAATCGGTCATTTCGTACATCAAAGGTATAGGTTCGCCTACACTAAGCCCACCAATTGCTATACCTTCAAAATCTTGGTCTGCCATAAATTTAGAAGATTCTATTCTTAGGTCTTTATACGTTCCGCCTTGCACAATCCCAAATTGTGATTGATCATGATTGTAATGAGGAGTAGTCTCTAAAAAATGTTTCCTACCACGTTTTGCCCAGCGGTGAGTTAGTTCCATTGAGTTTTTAGCATAATCATAACTACTAGGATAAGGAGGGCACTCATCTAGTAACATCATAATATCTGAGCCTAATACTCGCTGTATTTCAACCACATTTTCTGGAGTAAAAAGATGTTTAGAACCATCAATATGACTTTTAAAAAAAGCACCTTCTTCTTCGAGTTTTCGATTTTCAGAAAGCGAAAAAATCTGATATCCACCCGAATCTGTTAATATTGGTTTATCCCAATTAATAAATTTATGTAGTCCACCAGCATTTGTAATAATATCACAACCTGGCCGTAAGTAAAGATGATAGGTATTACCCAAAATTATTTGGGCTTTAACTTTGTCAACCAGTTGATCTTGAGATACAGCTTTAACGGTTCCGAGTGTCCCTACAGGCATGAAAATTGGAGTTTCAATCTCGCCGTGATCTGTTGTTAATTTACCTAATCGTGCTTTAGTTGTTGAACAAGATCCTAAATGTGTATACAAATTGAATAATAAATGTGTGCAAAGTTATGTAGCATATATAAAAATGCTTATTTTAAAGACTTATTAAAGGTAACCAATCGGGTGGAATTTATTAATTGAGTAATTTAAAAAGATATCAGGAAGTAATATTTACTAGCATCATGGACTTTCTAATAGTCCTTGCTAGTTGGTTTATCTTTCATCTTTTTTTTACAGAAGCTATTAATATGCATCTCCGACATCTAGGGTTAAACTTAGTTGTAGCCGGGATTATACTTTGTACTTTTTGGATATCTATTTTTGTGATATCTGGTTTATACAAAAAGCTTTACTTAGTGTCTCGATTGGATGAGTTTTTTAAAGTATTTAAGTCTACCAGTATAGGAGCGCTGATACTTTATTTCATGTGGGACTATGGTGAGCAAGCCTCATTTACTGTAGATCGCAGCATTTTACTTTTTTATTGGGCATTCGTTTTTGGGATAACTGCTTTAAATAGATTCATAATTCGAACGGTACAAAGGGTGTATGCACAACATGGGAAGGGTCTTCACCGAACAATTATTATTGGCACTGGACTTAATGCAAAAGTAGCCTATGACGATTTGATGCGCAATAAAACACTTGGAATGGAGGTGTTAGGCTATATCCAAGTGAATGGGAAAACGGTAGATCCTACTATTGGAATTCTAGAAGATGAAGTTATTGGCCATCTAGATAACATAACTGAGATTATAGAAAGTCGTAAAATTCAAGATGTATTAGTTGCAGTAGAACCGGACCGTAAAAGAGATTTAATTGAAGTAATTTCAAAAGTTGATCATCCCGATATCACGTTGAAACTACTCCCAGATTTCTACCAACTTGTAATTGGCTTAAATAAGACGAATCAAATTTTTGGGATGCCATTAATTGAGATATCTCCAGAACCAATGCCTTTATGGGAGAAAGGAGTAAAACGATTGATGGACATAATAGTCTCATTAGTAGTATTGGTTGTTACACTGCCATTTTTAGCATCAATTGCATTAATGATTAGGGTTGATTCATCAGGGGCAATTATTTATAAGCAAAGACGCGTTGGAAGAAAAGGGAAGTCATTTACAATGTATAAGTTTCGTACAATGAACCTTGATGCTGAATCAGAAACTGGACCAACTTGGGCAAAAGAAAACGATCCTAGAATCACTAAAGTAGGCTATTGGTTAAGAAAACTAAGGCTTGATGAAATTCCACAGCTTATAAATGTGCTTAGAGGATCGATGAGTTTAGTAGGCCCAAGGCCCGAAAGACCTCATTTTGTAGATCAATTTAAAGTGCAAATTCCCCTCTATACTCGTCGATTAAGAGTACGACCAGGCATTACGGGGTGGGCTCAAGTAAAATGGAAGTATGATTCATCACTAGATGATGTAAAAGAAAAGACAAAATATGATCTTTTTTATGTCGAAAATATATCTCTTAAAATGGATTTGAAAATCCTCATTATTACACTTATTACAATGATTAAAGGTAAGGGGCAATAGGTTTGGAAGATAAAGCTCTAGTTATTATACCTACATACAATGAGTCTGGGAATATTCTCAAGATGATTAAGCGTCTTCTAAAGTTAAAAGAAGAGGTAGATATTCTAATTGTTGATGATGGGTCGCCTGATGGTACTGCAGAAATAGTAAAGAAGGCACAGAATGATTATCCTAACAGAATTCATTTAGTTGAAAGGTCAGGTAAATTGGGTCTTGGTACTGCTTACGTTGCTGGATTTAATTATGCGATTGAGCATAAATATGAATATGTATGTGAAATGGATGCCGATTTTTCACATTCACCAGAAGATGTTCCAAGATTAGTGAATGAAGTGCGCATGGGTGAAGCTGATATCGCTATCGGTTCTAGGTATTCAAATGGGATAAGCATCATTAATTGGCCGTTAAGTAGATTGATTTTGTCATACGGTGCAAATATTTATGCAAGAACAATTACAGGACTTCCAGTTTTTGATACAACTGCTGGTTTTAAATGTATACATCGCCGAGTAATTGAGAATATTGCCATAGATCGCATTCGTTCCAATGGGTATGCATTTCAAATTGAGTTACACTTTCGAGCTTGGAAAGCTGGGTTTAAGCTAAAAGAAGTATCAATTATTTTCAGAGAAAGAGAAGAAGGGGTCTCAAAAATGTCGAAAAAAATTGTTCGTGAAGCAATGTGGAGAGTTTGGGCAATAAAGGCGAGAAGTCTATTTGGGATACTCTAATTTTATGTCTCAATTCAAAAATTAGATTACGTATATTCCTCAAAAGTAAAGAAAAAAGTATTTATGCAGTATTTGGATTTTGAACAACCAATCGCAGATCTAGAAATGAAGATTGAAGAATTGGAAGGTCTTTCATCGGTAAGTGACGGTGTTTTAAGCAAAGAGATTTCTGGATTAAAGAAAAAAGTAGAAGGGTTAAGAGAAAGTATCTTCAAAAATTTAACTCGCTGGCAGCGTGTTCAATTAGCCAGACACCCGGATCGGCCATATACACTTGATTATATAGAGTTGATATGCGATGATTTTATTGAATTGCATGGCGATCGTTTTCATGCTGATGATAAAGCAATTGTAGGTGGATTTGCTCGTATCGATGGGAATCCGGTTATGATAATTGGGCATCAAAAAGGTCGTGATACAGTAAAACGTACCTATCGCAATTTTGGGATGGCAAACCCCGAAGGCTATCGAAAAGCTTATCGATTAATGAAATTAGCTGAAAAGTTTAATGTTCCTATCATCACATTGTTAGATACACCAGGTGCGTTTCCTGGTCTTGAAGCTGAAGAGAGAGGGCAGGCAGAAGCAATAGCGAGAAATCTAAAAATGATGGCTATGCTAAAAGTACCATTCGTTACTATTGTAATTGGCGAAGGAGCAAGCGGTGGAGCAATTGGAATTGGAATGGGTAATGAAGTATATATGATGGAGAATACTTGGTATTCAGTTATTTCACCTGAATCATGTTCTTCTATACTATGGAAAACCTGGGATTATAAAGAACAAGCAGCTGAAGTATTAAAACTAACTGCTACAGATTTACAAGAACTCAAAGTTATTGATGGTGTTATTCCTGAGCCTTTGGGAGGCGCACATCGTGATTATGATGCGTCTGCAGTAGCTTTGAAAAAGCAAATACTCACCAGTTTAAAACGTCTAGGGAAGCTAAAGCCAGAAAAATTAATCGAAGAAAGAATAGCTAAATATTCTGCAATGGGTGCTTTCCAAAAAGCTTAACCATCCGTGAATATCCCTGAAAATACCCCGTTAGTAGAATTCGATTATGTGCTTAGAAGCAGATATGGTGAGACTGATAAAATGGGATATGTTTATTATGGTAGGTATTTAGAATACTTCGAAGTTGCTCGAACCGAAATGATTCGGTCTTATGGATTATCATACAGCAAAATGGAAGATGAAGGGATAATGCTTCCAGTTATACATGCTGAGTTAGAGTATAAATCTCCAGTATTTTATGATGAAGAAATCATTATTAGAGTACTTGTTTATGATATGCCTGGAGTACGATTAAAAACTTATTATAAAGTTATCGCAAAAGAAAGAGATCAATTATGCGTATTGGGTGAAGTTTCTCTTTGTTTTATGGATGATAAAACAAGAAGACCTACAAGAGCCCCCAAATACTTTCTCGATCAGTTTGAAAAAGAAATTTCTGGGTAGCTAAAATGGAAGTTAAAGCACAACAATTAAGGCTATACATTCCACTATTGATTACAAGTTTAATACTATTGATGATTGGGCTAGGCCCTGGATTATTTCATCAATCGGCTTTGGCTGGGTACAGTTGGCAACACAAGATATTTGATTTACTTTGCCATCAAGATCCATTCCGTTCATATTCCCTGAATGGAGAATCTATGGCTATATGCTCACGATGTCTAGGCATATATGGAAGTTTTGCACTCCTTGTACTTTTAATGCCCTTAATAGGTCGATTCTTTACTGTAATTAATCATATAATTTTGAAACTAATAGTAGTAGCAATCGTGCTGAATTTAGTGGATGTATTATTAAATGCTCTAGACATTTGGACAAATACTTTACATTCGCGATTTTTGTTGGGAGCCTTATTTGGAGGATTCTTGGCACTCTTATTAACTAACGAATTTTTTTCTAAAATCGTAAAAATTGAGGAATCACATGGAACATGAAACAATGGAAAATGAAAACCCTAGTTATTGGACATCAGTACTTATTGGTGGTCTAATTGTAGGTATAGTAATGACGGTAATGTCACTAGCAAGTCAGTACATGACTATTGGTGGTGAGCCAACAGGATCAAGTTTTAACCTAACCCAGATCATTGGCATACTTAGTTGTTTTGTTGGTGCAATTGGTGGTGTTATTGCAACACGGCATTATGCAAAAGAATATGATATTACCTTCCCAATTGGGAAAGGGGCTTTAATAGGTTTATTTGCTGGTATAGTTGCTGTTTTATTTAGTACAATAATTGGCCTAATATGGACTTATATCATTGATCCGGAACTAAACCAAGCCTTTTATGATTGGCAAATAGCAAACCTAGAAGCACAAAATATGACCGATGATCAAATGGATTTTGCGATGGGCTTAATACCTAAACCAGGATCAACAAGTGCATTAGTTTGGAGTGCAGGTATAGGTCTTGTAGTTATGGGCGCGTTAAATGCTATCTCTGGATTAATTGGAGCTAAAATCTTCGCAAGCGAAGAAGACTAATACGAACAAAAGATATATATGGAAGAGGAACTACATTCACCTCAAGCGTCAAAAGTAAACAATCCAATTCTTGAGGAAACTCCTCTTCTTCCCTGGGTAGAACGAAATGGTTTTAGCCATTGGGCAATGGCTTTTATTTGGCTATTTGCTGGTCTTATTTTATTCCAAACAATTGGAGGAATCATTTCTCTAATCCTCATCTTGCCTTCTGTTGCCGATATTACGGATGCAAATGCCATAATTGAAGCACTTATGGCGAATATAAATGTGCAACTTCAAGCCAATTCAATAGGGCAGTTTTTGATTATTGGATTGGCTTCCTATTATATGTCGAGGCTTCATGCAGTAAAAGGGAAGCATAATGAGTTTCTAAGGCTAAAAAGTGCTCCAAATCTATTACCTAATATCGGTCTTTCTATACTTCTATTAGTTTCATCGTGGGGTTTGATAGGATTTTTAGGTTGGATGAATACTGGCTTCTTTAACTGGTTGATGGAAATTTTTCCCACACTGAGCTTCTTTCAGGATCTTCAAGATCAAATGCTTGAAATTATAACAGGCTTTATCAAATCAGATAATGCGGTTATTTATGGCTTGATTTATATAGCTCTTGTCCCAGCGATATTTGAGGAAGTAATGTTTCGAGGATACATACAGCGTGCTCTCGAAAATAGCTGGGGAATAAAAGCGGCGATCATTGTATCAGGCTTTATGTTTGGAGCATATCACTTACAACCAGCAAATCTGCTTCCGTTAAGTTTTCTAGGAATGATTTTCGCATATGTCACCTATATCTCTGATAGCTTGATTCCAGCAATGATACTTCACTTTATCAATAATGGAAGTCAGGTAGTGTATGGTTCAATGAATCCCGAATTTCTAGAAGCTGCAGCAGACCCAACAGATATTGGGCTCCCATGGTTTATGATTATTCTAAGTGTGATTGTTACCACAAGTTTGCTTTTATTGATGTATAAAATGAAAACCAAAGCCGACTATGAGTCTATTTAACCATCCTCAACCCAACGATATTGAAAATTGGGTATGTGTACTAGAAGGAAGCACTGATTACGAAGTTGATCTCGCAAAAAATTATCTATCAAATCTAAAAATTCCATCTAATATTCTTTCTAAAAGAGACTCTGCTTATAGCCTTATAATTGGAGAGATGGCACTTATTTATCTATATGTGCCCAAAGAGTTTGAGAAAAAAGCCAGAACAGCATTGGAGGAACTAGAAGCTTCAAATTCAGAATTCGATTCTGAGGAAGAAGGAGAAGACTTTTGAGCGAACTTCTTAAACGAGTAGCTTTTGCTGTTCCAGCCGCTATTTTTTTCATCGGGATAACTTGGTTAGGTGGATGGTACTTCAAAGGGCTTATCATTGTAATTGGCTTCTTTATAATCCACGAGATGATAAAGATTTTAGATTACTCCAAAACACCCGTTGATCTACTATTTCCATATACCATAGGGTTATGGGTGATGCTATCTCAAGATATTCCGTTCAGTTTCGAAATTGGAATTGGAATCTTTTTAGTCTTTGCTGCCATCCAAACATTTAATTCTTCTGAGCACAGTAGTTCCGAATTGAGTTCTACCTTTTTTGCAGGATTATATGCGCCCATCGGTTTACTATCGTTGATGATAATCTCTGAGTTTGGGAGCAAAGAACAAGGCTTTTTACTTACTATGATGGTGGTATTGATGGTGTGGGGGAGTGATATCTTTGCCTACTTTGGCGGAAAAACATTTGGTAAGCATGCTCTTGCACCATTAATAAGTCCAAAGAAAACCTGGGAAGGCTTTTTCTCTGGATATATAGGGAGCATAGTTTTTGCATTTGCGTTGATTTGGATGGTTCCCTTTGAATCGCCACTTTCATGGATACAAATTATTCCTATGGCATTACTTGTTGGTACCTTTGGTCCTATCGGTGATTTACTGGAAAGCAAAATGAAAAGAAAAGCAGGAGTTAAAGATTCCTCTTCCTTGCTTCCTGGACATGGAGGTTTCTTCGATCGTTTTGATGCGTTGATTCTTGCCGCTCCTGTTGCTCTTATTTACCTAAAGGTATTGGAATATTTAGGGAATGTTTCTTTATAGGAATATACACTTTTACCTAAGTTCAATAAATACTTGTAACAAATTGTAAGTCTATATCTCATTGAGTTAGTTGAGTAACTAGTCGAGGAGGTATATGAAAGAGAGACTAAGCATATATGATGCTCTTTCTGTTTTAGAATCTAATAGTCTAACAATAATCACTGTTTCAGAATGGGCTGAAATAATGGGATATTCTAGATCTCATTTTTGTAGAAAGTTCACATTTGAGTTCGGTATAAATCCCAAATGCTACTTAAAGGACTTTAGATTAAAACTTATAAAACAAGAGATACGAAAAGACCCAGAAGCAATTGGTTATTGTATTGCAGTTAATTGCGGTTTTATCGATGAAAAAGCACTTCATAAATATCTAGATTTCAATTTTGACCTATGTCTTTCAAAGGTTAAAGCTCAAGTCAAATGAAAAAGCACAAATCTGAATCCCCATATTTTAAGTAAGAGATAAAGATGAGTAAAAGCGATATAATATTTACTAAGATAAAATTATTATCTGCGATATTGATTATAACATCGTCGATAATATTGATCATTTCTAAGTATAATGTAAAAGGCTTTGTATTTTATATTAGTATTTTAATTTTGTTGATAACTGTTATTTATGGAATAAGTGTATATAAAAGACAAGTCGATCAATAAGTTTACCTTTAACAAGGATTGTAAAAAATGTAATACTTTCGTTTTCGAGGCATTCAATTTAATATTTAGGCTGTAATGTAGTTTATAATCTTATTGGTTATTTGTTCGGATTTATTCAAATCATTTAAGGTTCATTTTTGAATATATTAAGCCTCAATTCCGCTCTTGATGGATTGCTTTGTTAATATCTTAATCTAATTATTACTCAAGATTCTACTAATCTGTATGCAACGGCAGTTGTTTCTTTGTTTTTTCACTTTGAGGAATAAATCCGCCACTGATACTTAAACTGCCATTTTGATTTATGTCTTTAAAAAGTTAAAGCTCAGGTCAAATAAAAAAGCACAGATTAGATATTTAATATACTTGTTTGTAAATCCATAAATTATAAATTGAAAGGAGTAACTATTTGATTAGTTGAATAATTCAAATTAAATAAAGAGGATTGCATATGAAAGCATTAGAAATGAATCAAATGGAAATGATTGAAGGAGGAAGTTGTGGGAATGCAGTTGGTGGACTTGTAGTAGCTGGAGGCGGCTTATTATTAGCAGAATTAGCTATTGCGGCAACTTTTGGGCCTGTTGGACTTGGATTATTAGGCATAACATATGCGTTTGCTTGGGGAGCAGCGGCTTATGCTTCTGCTACAGTTGCAGTAAGTTGTTAGTTTCAGGACAATTATGGATCAAAAAAAATTAATCCTCTTTTCCTTATTACTTTCAACTTCAAGTATGCTATTTATTTTTTTTACAAATGATACTGTAATGAAAAACGGAGCACTAATAATTGGCCTAATAGGTATAGCATTACTAGTAGTTTTGCAGATTAAAATCATATGGAAAAACGATCTGAAAGAATAAAACCGTTAAGGCATTTAATCCTTTATAATACAATAGGTATCATAGTTTTTTCTATTACTTTTGTTTCGAATAATTATATCGATATAATTCTACTCGAGAATAGAATTGATTTGAGGTATGGAGGTGTAATCTTTCTAGTTTCAATGATGGCTTATACTTTACCATCTCTATTAAAACTACACAGAACTATTGAGCGCTAAGAATGTAGTAGCTTAACTTGTTCTACACCTCTATTGTTAAGCTACTACTTTTAACGTCTAAATTACACTATGGTGTTGTTTGGGAAGAGTAATGATTATCCCATCTATAGTTTTACTTATCAAAACATGATTAGACTATATAGTCTGTTAAGATTATATAGATTTAAAATAAATTATAATATTAAAAACTTGGACGCTCGACTCCATAGATATATATATTGGCGGGTATTTGGGGTTATATTTCTTAGTTATTCATTGATAGCTTGGATATCCCAAGAGTTCATATATAATGAATTTATCTATTACAGAAGCTATTCTGAAAATTTTAGCCATGGAACTATTGAAAGTATATTAGGAATTCAGGAGCGTTTTAAGTGGATGAGTTATGTACTTATCCCTGTTACATTGACATTAAAATTTCTCTTTACCTCATTATGTATAAGTATTGGGAAAATGTTCTCCGAAGCTGAGTTAGAGTTTAAGATAGTTTTTAAGTCTGTAACGCTCGCGGAAATAATTTTTATTATAGCACAAGTAATCTTTATGATTATCTTGTACTTAAATTTAGATGATATAACCCTTCAAAATGCTTCGGGATATTTCCCTTTATCAGCACTAAGTTTAATTGGAATAGATAATATTAATGCCCAATGGGCAATATACCCTCTCCAAACAGCCAATCTATTCGAAGTTTTTTATGTGATTGCCATTGCTTACTTGCTTTCAAGAAAATGGAAACACGACTTTTTTGAAACCATTAACATCGTAATTCCCTCTTATGGCGTAGGGTTATTGTTGTGGGTTACCTTGGTTGCTTTTTTAGCATTACAGGTTAGTTAGAAAATGAAAAAAGCAATTGCATACTTGATGGTCACTATCATCCTTCTTACAATCGGAGGGTTAGGGTATACGATCTATAATAAGCTACTGGAAGCAGAGGAGGTTAGGTCAAGGATTGCATTATTACCCCATTTTGACGCTTCACGAATAACAGCCATCGTTACGGACTCTATGTCTGCTCAGCCAGTAATCATCAATTACTTCAATACCAAGTGTAGATTCTGTCAGGCAGAGATCCAGAGCATCCTTCAACATGATCGATTATTAAATGAATCTAGAGTCGTACTAATCTCAGATGAACGAAAAAGAGTTATTGAAGTATTCGCCCGAAGTGTAGGGTTAGATACTAGCCGTCTAGAGGTTAGATGGGATAGTTCAGGAACAATTAAAGATTTATTTGGCGTGGAAGAAGTTCCTGCAACTTTTGTTTATGGAGTAGATAGTTTGCTTATCCAGAACTTTAAAGGAGAAACAAAAGCAGATGTTCTCTATAAGCTAATTAAGTAGTTGGAGAGATAGCTTGGAAGAAACGGTAACTACTGAGAACAACAAGGAAATAAAAGGGGCAAAAAAAGAAGCAGAAAAAGTCTTTATCCGTCAAAGAGACCAGTCCGATTGTGGAGTTGCTTGTTTAGCAAGTCTGGTGACATATTTTGGTGGTGAAATTACGATTGAACAATTAAGAGAGCTTAGCGGAACCACCAAGCAGGGAACCACACTATTAGGACTATTTCAGGCTGCAAATGAAATTGGGCTTAAAGCAGAGCCTTTTGAAGCTGATATTGAAAATTTAAAAGAGGTAGATGATCTTTGCATTCTCCATATTATCAAAGACCAAAAACTCCAGCATTATGTGATTTGTTATGGCTATGAAAAGGGAAACTTTCTTATCAGTGACCCGGCGATTGGGGTGAAAATTATTTCTGAACAAGAATTAGAAGAGCAATGGCAAAGTAAGGCTCTTTTATTGGTAAAAAGCACTCCCACATTAGCCACCAAAAAAGAAAAGAATAGCGAGCGTTGGAGTTGGGTTAAAGAACTGGTAAAAGAGGATATGGAAATTCTGTTTTTAGCTTTGGCTCTGGGAGTTTTTATTACGGTATTAAGTCTTTCAACAGCCATCTTTTCACAAAAGCTCATTGATAATATTCTACCTGAGCGTGATTTAGGGAAATTATTTCTTGGCGTTGGCTTTCTAACGATCCTGCTTTTTGGACGATGTGGATTGTCGTATATAAGACAGCTTTTTTTAATCACGCAAAGCAAGGATTTTAATAATCGAATTATCCAGAAATTCTATGGGCTACTTTTAAAGTTACCTGTTCCTTTTTTCCTGAATCGGAAAACAGGGGATTTAATAGCAAGAATGAACGATGCTCAACGTCTTCAGCGAACGGTAACTTTTCTTTTCGCAAATGTGATGATAGATGTACTCATGATTCTGGTTTCATCTATTTATATCCTTACCTACTCCTACTTACTTGGTGGGTTTATACTCTTATGTGTGCCTATTTACTTTTTCCTGACTTGGTACTTTAATGATTCAATTCTGGATGGTCAGAAGTTAGTAATGGTAGCACATGCAGCCAATGAAAGCAATTATGTAGATACCATTCAAGGGGTGGCAACAATAAAAATAGCGAATAAAGAACCGTTCTTTTCTGAACTTACAAAAACGGTATATGGCTTTTTTCAAGAGAAGATTTTTGACTTGGGGAAGATTGGAATAAAATTTGGGCTTTGGGCAGATTTAATCGGGATTGTATTTATCGTTTCCATGCTGTTGTTCAGCTCTATGTTAGTGCTTAGTGGAGATATTTTGATTGGAGGTCTTGTTGCCATATTTCAAATGACTTCCCAGTTAATTCCCTCAGCTAATAAATTGGCTCTTACTAATATTCAAATCCAAGAAGCCCGTGTAGCTTTTGAGCGGATGTATGAATTTGCTTCCATGGAGCCAGAGATAAACCTTGATTCTAAGATTCAAGAATTAGCTGATGTTGAAAATATAAAAGTATCAAACCTTTCCTTTCGTTTTCCAGGAAGATCCCAGCTTCTTAAGAATGTTTCTTTTCAAGTAAAAAAGGGAGAGATGATTTCATTATTAGGAGAAAGCGGATGTGGAAAAACTACGATGTTGCAAATCCTCCAGCGTTTCTATAAGCCCGAAACCGGTTCGATTTTGATCAATTCATCCATCAACTTAGAAAAAATACCAACTAAAAAATGGAGAACTAGAATTGCTTCGGTTTCACAACAGGTTAAGATTTTCAATGGAACATTATTAGATAATATCTGTTTAGGGAATTCCCAAGAAGAGGCTCAAAAAGTAGTTGAATTTTGTAAAAAGTATGGATTTGACAAATATTTCGAGTCTTTCCCTCAGCATTACATAACCCTATTGGGAGAAGAGGGAGTGAATATTTCAGGTGGCCAGCAGCAATTGGTAGCTCTGGCAAGAGCATTGTATCAGAAACCGGAGTTATTACTCTTAGATGAAGCGACCTCAGCTATGGATAGAAATACGGAGCAAAAGATTCTCAAATTGCTAATGTCTTTAAAAGAAGAAATGGCCATAATTTTGGTTACTCATAGAGTACAGAGCGCTAAGCTTGCAGATCGAATTTATATAATTGAAGATGGAATAATTACTGCAAATGGAAGACCAGAAGAACTTATTAAAAATGAAAACCTTTTTTCAGCTTCACTTGCAGATATTCACTTATAACTTTTGAGAGTTATCTTTGAATAAAAACTGAAGGAATGCATATCAGATATCATTAGTTTAGATGATAAACAAAATCTATTCGCATGAAACACATACTCATCACCGGCGGCACAGGATTTATAGGACAAGAGCTAAGAATGCTTCTTCTTCAGCAAGGCTATTATCTTGCGGTTATTACCAGAGATCCTAAAAAGTATGCAGATGAGACGGCAAAGAATCAACGATTCTTAAGCTGGGAGGATGATCTTGTTGAGGCTATGAATACGGCCGATGCGATAATCCACCTAGCGGGTAAAGGTATTTTTGATCAGCGTTGGAATGAGGAAGTAAAAAAGAAGATCTATAATAGCCGAATCGACTCTACCAAAAAGTTGGTCACCGCGATGGAGAAAGCTGAAAATAAACCTGAGCTATTTATTTCGGCTTCAGCATCAGGTATTTATGGAAATAGAGGGGATACCGTTTTAGATGAATCTTCATCATCAGATGAAAAAGATTTCCTAGCTAAAGTATGTATAGATTGGGAAGCTGAATCACAAAAAGCCACAGCATACGGTGTTCGTGTAGTTAATCCTCGCATAGGGATTGTTCTTGAAAAGAATGGTGGAGCTTTAGAAAAAATGCTTACCCCTTTTCAGTTTGGTGTTGGTGGTCCTGTTAGTGATGGTAAACAGTATATGAGTTGGATACACCGAACGGATTTGTGTAATGCACTCCTTTTCCCTCTAACAAATGATACCATGCAAGGTGCATATAATGTATGTGCTCCTAATCCATCTACAATGAATGACTTTGCTAAAACATTGGCCTCAGTCATGAATAGACCTAATTTGTTTAGAGTCCCTAAAATTGCCCTAGAATTAATGTACGGTGAAGGAGCAAAACCGATCACTGATAGCATTCGGATGCAACCTAAAGTACTTCAAGTAAACGATTTCAAATTTCGTTTTGAAGAACTAGAGGAAGCACTTGCAGATATTCTAGAATAGGTTTAAATAGTATCTCCCTCAGGATACTATACCTATGAAATCTAAAACCAAAAAAAACCTAAGACTATTCTATACTACGGTGATCTATTGGATCATTGCTTCCTTGTTATTTCATGTTCTTAGAAGAATTGGGATTGGGGGAGAAATGGGTCTCGAGATTGTAGCCCCAGTTACTAAACTAGAAGGCTTTAGAATTGCCATATTTTTAGGCTTAGTTATGGGAGTATTTTATGGGGTGCTAGAACTTGTTTTTGAAAATCCTTGGATGAAGCGCAAATCACTTGGGGCAATACTGTTAATTAAAACCGTGGCTTATACAATATTGGTTGGTCTATTAACTACCATTGCTGCTTTTTATGTGAATGAAGTCATTGAGTCTTCCATAATAGTATCAAGGGCAATGATTATAGAGACTGGAGCGATCTATTCGGTTATACTATTCTTTCTTCTTTCGAGCTCTTTTTATTCATTTTTGAGATTGGTAAATGAGAAATTTGGTCCAGGAATATTGTGGGATATGATCTTGGGTAAATACCGGAAACCAAGAGTCGAAAAGAAGATATTCATGTTTCTGGATTTAACATCTTCCACCACATTTGCAGAGAAGATGGGTTATTTGAAATATAGTTCGCTCATTCAACAGTGTTTTTATGATTTAAATGAAATCGTGCAAAAATATGATGGTCAGATTTATCAATATGTTGGCGATGAGGCGGTAATTTGTTGGGATTATGAAAAAGGAGTCAAAGAAAATGTCTGTATCGATTGTTATTTCGCATTCCAAAAAAAGCTATTTAACAGAAAAGATTTTTATGAAAATGAATTTGGATTAATACCTGAGTTCAAGGCTGGTATGCATGGAGGGGAACTAGTAGTTACCGAAGTCGGGGTAATAAAAAAGGAAATCGCCTATCATGGAGATGTCATAAATACGACGGCTAGGATACAGGATGAATGCAGTAACTATGGAGAGGAGCTACTTATTTCTGGGGATTTGATGAAGGATTTAAAACTTGAAGCGAAACATCTTTATAAGGCTATGGGAGAAGTTTCCCTAAAAGGAAAAGAAGTTCCTGTTCAAATTTTTTCAATGAGTAGGGTGTAGTGAACATAAAAAGTCCCCTCTTGAGAGGGGATTTAGGGGTGTGTATATTTGCTTATATTTTATAATATAGATGCCTCGAAGAAGAATCATTCCATACAACCCAAGACTTAAAGAACTTGCCAAAGAGTTAAGAAATAATGCGACAAAAGCAGAGCGGGTACTTTGGAAATCGCTAAATGGGAAACAGTGTTTTGGGTATGATTTTCACAGACAAAAACCACTGGGTAATTTTATTGTCGATTTCTTTTGCCAGGAATTGATGTTAGTTATTGAAGTAGATGGGATTTCTCATAATCAGGAAAGTGTTCGTGCAAGAGATAAAGAAAAAGAAGCTTTTCTGAATGGATTGGGAATTACGGTGATACGTTTTCAGGATAATAATATTTATCCGGAGAACCGAGACGCTTTAGCTGAAATAGAACGATATGTAATTGAGTATGAAAAACGAAATTTCACCTAACCTGACACACCCCCAACCCCCTCTCAAGAGGGGGCTATAAATTCTAGTCCTTTATCATCTATTCAGCCCACCTATTGCTACATTTATTAATCGTTTACTTGATTGGTCAAATTAAATGTTCTCATAGTAAAACAAGCCTCCGCTTATGCAACTAACTTAAAATCATCTCATGGTCATCCCGAATTTATTTCGGGATCTTTGTTATGTTTCGAAAGTAGTATTAGTAGGAAAAGAAGATCAAACCCCGTTCTTAGCATTCTGAAATAAGCTTAGGATGATGTCGTTTTTTAATATTGAAAAGCGAGTTTAAAAACTCTTAAAATCACCCATTGAGAACCATCTAATTCTCCTTACCTTTGGGTTCTTATTTTATTCGCCAAAAACCAGTACTGGCGCATAGCAATGCGCCACCTACGGTTTTGACGCAGAATGAAAATCACAATACAAATCAAATTCAATAACCTTGAGCGATCAGAAGATTATTTTTTCCATGGTGGGTGTGAGTAAAATTCACAAGCCCAAAAAAACTGTACTTAGTAATATTTACCTATCCTTTTATTACGGTGCCAAAATTGGGGTATTAGGATTAAATGGAGCTGGTAAGTCAACATTGCTTCGCATAATAGCGGGTGAAGACAAAGACTATCTCGGAGAAATAAGTACCCAAAAAGGAATTACATTTGGATATTTAGCTCAAGAACCACATTTAGATCCAGAGAAAACAGTTAAGGAGATTGTACAAGAAGGCGTGCAAGAAACAGTTGATCTACTTCAAGCTTATGAAGACATCAATGCAGGTTTTGCTGATCCAGACGCTGATTTCGAAGCTCTTATAGCGAAACAAGCTAAGCTTCAAGATCAAATTGATCACCTTGATGCTTGGGATTTAGATGCGAAACTAAATCAAGCTATGGATGCTTTACGTTGCCCTCCGGGAGAAACTTCAGTGAAAGTACTTTCTGGTGGTGAAGCTCGTCGTGTTGCATTATGTCGACTTCTACTAAAAAAACCTGATGTTTTGTTATTAGATGAGCCTACCAACCATTTAGATGCAGAATCTGTGGGTTGGTTAGAACAACATCTTGCTAGATATGAAGGGACAGTAATAGCTGTAACTCACGATAGATATTTCTTAGATAATGTCGCGGGCTGGATTCTAGAATTAGATCGTGGAGAAGGGATTCCATTCAAGGGTAATTACACATCTTGGTTGGAGCAGAAGTCAGATCGATTAGCAAATGAAGAGAAGACAGAATCAAATCGACAGAAAGTTCTAAAACAGGAATTAGAATGGATTCGTCAAAATCCAAAAGGTCGTAGAACAAAGAGTAAGGCTCGTATTACAGCCTATGAGGATTTACTTTCTCAGGAGAATGAGAAGCGTAATGAAGACATGCAGATTGTTATTCCTGCTGGACCTCGCCTTGGTAATAAAGTGATTGTAGCAGAAGGTATTTCCAAAGGCTATGAGGATAAACTACTTGTAGAGAATATGGACTTTATGCTTCCACCCGGTGGAATAGTTGGAATTATTGGTGCAAACGGTGCTGGTAAAACTACCTTATTTAAAATGATTATTGGAGAAGAAAAACCAGATTCAGGTACGCTTACTTTAGGTGAAACGGTACAACTTGGTTATGTAGATCAAAAGAGGCCACTTTATCCAAGTAAAACTATTTGGGAAGAAATATCTGGTGGTCATGATATACTTATGCTTGGAAATAGAGAAGTCAACTCAAGAGCATATGTATCTCGTTTTAACTTTACAGGAAGTGATCAACAAAAGAAAACTGGTCAAATTTCTGGTGGAGAACGAAATAGGGTTCATCTTGCAAAAATGTTAAAAGAAGGAGCCAATGTACTTCTACTTGATGAGCCTACAAATGATTTGGATATAAATACGCTTCGTGCACTTGAAGAAGCGCTCCTAAACTTTGCAGGTTGTGCAGTGGTTATTTCCCATGATAGATGGTTCCTCGATAGGGTAGCAACACATATTCTAGCGTTTGAGGGAAATAGTGAGGTGTATTGGTTTGAAGGTAATTATCAGGAATATGAAGAGAACCGAAAAGAGCGTCTTGGAATTACAGACGATCAACCTCATCGTATTGCGTACAAGAAATTAACTAGATAATAAACGATTTGTGTTTTAGTTGCCCTTTTCTCGTTCTCGAGCAATTGGGCCACTTCCTTTTTCGATAAATGTTAGCTTTAGTCTGAATTGATTTTCAGTATTCATTTCATATTCGGCTTCAAGCTGAGTGAGTAAAGCTTGTATTATTCTCATACCTAGACCAGACTTAAAGCCACTCATGTTTTTGTCAAACCCAGGTCCATTATCAGTATAGAGAACAGAAATTTTGTTATCGGTCTTTTCAATATTAAGAGAGATTTTACCAGCATCCTTTATTTCATTAAAAGCATATTTAAGTGAATTGGTAACAATTTCATTAATTAAAAGACCAAGAGGAATAGCTTGGTTGATATTTAAAGAACTTAAACGAATGTCTAAGAAATGTTCTACTGTCTGATTATCGACACTCATATTGTTTTTAATAGTCTTGATAAGCTTTTCGTAATAAGAAGTAAGATCTACGGAGCTAAAATCTTCAGAAGCGTAAAGTAGTTCATGAACCATTGCGATAGATTGAACTCTATTTTGAGCATTGGTCAAACTATATTTTTCAGTATCATTTTCAGATCGAAATACCTGTAATTGTAATAAACTAATAACGATAGCAAGGTTGTTTTTAACTCGATGATGAATTTCCTGAAGAAGAGTTTCCTTCTCAGCTAAAGACTGAGTGAGTTTATCTTTATTATTTTCAAATTCAGTTATATCAACTAGCGTTACAATAATCTCGATTACATTACCATCTGTATCATAAATACAGCCACCAGTTATTTCTAGTTTTTTTAACTCTCCATTTTTATCCTCTCTTGTAACGGTTCCCTTGTACTGTCCATTTTTAATAGTTTGTAGAATCCTATCTAAAAAACCTTCTTCGTTAATAAAAGGGATAGTCTTTCCAATAATCTCTTCACGTTTCCAACCCAAAAGGTTTTTCGCAGCTGGATTCCAGAAGTCTTTAACAATCCCATCCCTATTGAGTGAGTAAATAGCTACAGGAGAAGCATCTATCAAAGATCTTAGTCGATCGTTAGATAGTTTTAGAGAATTTTCAGTTTGTATTAATTGATCAACATCAGAAGCTATGCCAATCCAAGATTCTATTTCACCACTATTTTTTTTCATTGGGAAAACAAGAACTTGAAACCATTTAAATTCTCCCGATTTATTTCTAAAAGTTATGATATGGTTAATAGCAGTTCCTGTTTCCAGAGCAAAAAACCATTTTTGATTAAACTCTTCTTCATCTTTTGGGTTAATGAAGTTCTTCCATGTCCAATCTTCAAGATGTGACTTCCTCTTCCCAAAGAATGCTAGACCATGCCTATTAATATAATTTATGTAGCCATCTTTATCAGCAGTCCAGATAATGTTCGGTAAGGATTCAGTAAGGATTCTGTATTTGTTTTCACTTTTTTGAATAACTAATTCAGCTTCCTTTTGTTTAGTTATGTCGGTATGTGTTCCAATGGTATGGTGGATAAAATTATTCTTTCCAAGCTTAATTACTTTTCCTTGGGAGTGGATCCAGATATAAGAACCTGACTTTTTCTTTAGACGCACCTGAATATTGAAATTAGTATCTCCAGTTGCTACAATTCGATCTTTTTCGGAGATAAGCTTTTCGACATCTTCTGGATGTAAAAGGGTGGTATAGAAACTAAAAGGATCTTCTTTAAAACTTGGCTTGTATTCGAGCATTTCCCACCAAATATCATTTGCATAAAATTCCTTTGTCTCAAAATTGAAATCCCAAAGTCCTAGGTTTGCTCCTTCAATCGCAGCTAATAATCGCAGTTTTTCTTTACCTAATGCATGTTCAAGTTTTACTTCTTCCGAAACATCATGGGCAATTGTAAGAGTATACTTTTTTCCTTCAATTTCAATTCTAGTGACTTCTATTGAAGCTTCAATACGTGTACCATCTTTGGTATAGATGAACCATCTTTTCCTTGGACTTTTTAAGTTTTTAAGAAAGTGATTAAATTCTTTTAAAGCAGTTTTAAATAAACTCTCATCTAATAAAGTGAATACAGATTTCCCAAGTAATTCACTTTTTGAATATCCTGTAATGCTACAAAATGCGTCATTATTATATAAGAATTGAAGCTTATTGTCGGTAATAGCACAAGCAAATTTTTTGCTGTTACATAAAGGGTATCCAATTGCTGATTCTATTTGTTGTTTACTAAGCATTCCTATCATATTAAAAGAAAAATGCCACACTTTAAATTAGAGAACTATAAACTCTTTGGTAACTCGATAAATCCGAAGCTGTAAAGAATTAAATAAGAATACCCCATTTGGGTGATAGAATATAGATTTATTTACCCCCAATTTGACTTCATATCAACCAACTTGGAGTAACAATGAAAAAAATTCTAATATGCTTATTCGGGGTGTCGTTATTTTTAACATCCTGTGCTACTGTTCAACAACAAATTGGCAAAGTTGCATTGAAATTGATGACCAAGAAGGAAAAAGATTTTTCGAGTATAGCAGCAATTGGTAAGTACGACCTAAATTTATATCCAACCGATGTAGGAATATCAATGTTAGGAACTGAAGATTGGGAAGCTGGTCAAAATGCTGTTGGGGTACAATTTCTAAAACCTGAAGGTGCGGTAGGTCTTATTTCACTTGATGGAACTGTAACTGTCGATGGAAAGGAGGCAATTAGTTATGGAGGAGGGGTTTACATGGCGTTATTTGATCATGATGACACTTCTCCTAAAACAGTTCGTGTTGAAAATGTGGATGGTGATGCAACCGAATTTACACTGAATGCACCGCCACAAGTCACAATTAAAAGTATTAATGGTAAAACAGCTGGTGCTGAAATCAACCTCTCCGAGTCTTTTGAATTAGAACTTGAGTATGATGCTAGTGCTGAAGGGAAAAGAGTTCAAATTGCTTTAATAACAAGTGCTGTTGGTGCAAAAGGATTTGCTTACTTCCAATCAACTCTTGTGAAGGGAAGAATTACTGTTCCAGCTGATGCATTTAAGCATAAGCACATCAATGGTGGCGGACCAACGGGGAAAGATGTTACCAAATGGGTAAAAGGCGATAATCATATACAAGTTGTATTAATAGAACAAGATAGAAGTGCTTCAGCTGAACCATTCGCCTATTTTAAGAAAATAAATACTGCTTATGATACGGTACCGGTTACAATAACTGGCGACACAGAGGGTAGAAGCTATGTTCGTGCAAATGGTACATCCGATGAGTCTTCGGGAGAATTCAAGTATGAAGCTACTTCTAGTAATGCCTGGTATGCTCGCCCCTTAAGTACCAATATCGGTAGAATCGGAATTTCATCACTCAGCGTTTCTGGCACCTTATATAAGCAAGAAGTAGAAACCAGTGAAAGTGATAATTATCTGACAGGCTATCGTGAGATTACTACCACAACTACGACATTTCAATTCCCTGAATTAGATGATCAATATTGGGATCAGTTTTTAGAAAATATGTACTCTGATTTAGTTGGAATGCTAGAAAATGACTATAAAGCATCGGTGGTTGATGTGAATCAAATTACAGCAAACCCAATATATGATGATTTCTATACACCAAAAGATGAGAATACCACGGAATACATCGCTAAGAATTTAAGAGAAACAAAGCGATTAATTCCTACAAGTTTAGGAGAGATATTGGCAGATCGTACAACTGCCTTGGTTGCAGATGGGGGTACAACTCCGCGGTTACTTCGAGATATGAACATGGATGCTTTTATGGATGTAGTGATCAATTATCAAGTAGCAGGTGGAGATAATAATACTATTGTTCTTTTACCTAATGTAAGCTTTAGAGTAATTGGTGAAACTCAAGCTTTTGATGGCTCTACAAATGTATGGCTTCAAGGAAATATACAAGGTCCAGGTGTTCCATTTAGTGAGGCTGAATTTTCTAATCTAAATGCGCTAAATCGAATCGGACAGAAAGATGTAATCATAAAGCTCATAAAGCAGTCGATTGAAGAGCTAACTATCGAACAATCAGAGTTTGGCTACGATGAAGTTTGGAACGTGACTTTATCTAACTAGGTTTTTAACGCGACAAATAGGTTGACAAAATAGGCTGCTCAGGAATGAGTGGCCTTTTTCATTTTAGTTGTAAATTCAATACAATGTATAATTGCTACGAAATAAATAATTATTTATGAATAAAGTCTTTTTACTACTTATTTCCTGTTTTCTACTTGTTTCTACTTCATGTGGTGATAATGAAAAAGACAAAAATAAAGAATCTTTGATGGATTTAGGATCTGATCTCGATTCTCAAATAAGTGATTCACTCACAATTTTGGATAAGTTTAACGCTTGGGAACACCGGAATTATTACGGAATTGATATATCCCATTATCAAGGTGATGTAATCAAACTGATGGCATCAACTGATAGTTTACATTTTGTGTTTGCAAAGGCTACAGAAGGAACAGGGTATATTGATCCCGATTTTCGCACGAACTGGAGAGAGATTAAAGAAAAGGGGCTTATAAGGGGAGCCTATCATTTTTATAGATTTAGTGATTCTCCAATTGCACAGGCGGAACATTTTGCTTCTCAAATTCAAGATCTAGCATATTCAGATATGGCACCAGTAGTTGACGTAGAACAAGGTAGTCTTGGCCAAAATGTTAGTATTGCCAATATGAATTCCGATCTCAAGCAGTTTTTGACTCACTTAGAAAAATTGGTTGGTCGCCAACCTATCATATACACCAATACCAGTTTTTCAAATAGGTATTTAACCAATACCAGTTTTTCTAATTATTCTTTGTGGTTGGCCGATTACACCAAAAACAAACCTAGAGTACCGGATTTGTGGAAAGAGAATGGCTATCTGATCTGGCAAAAAAGTCAAAACTACAATGATTTTTCAATAACTACAGATTTTGATGAATTCAATGGTCGGCTTAATGAACTTCTGCACTGATGGAAAAGTGGTATAAAAATAAGGAGCTTTGGACATTTGCGGTATTAACTCTGCTTGTTGTGATTGGAATTGCAGGTGTATTAGAAAGTAGATCATATACGTTTATTAAAGATATTTCTGAACGCAACCTTGGGTTCCTTGGATTAGTTGCTGAGCTTAAAATAATAATATCCTCAATAGGCGATTTTGTCCCATTTTTGAAAGATCATAATGCTTCATTTAGTGAGTCTCTTGAAAAGGCGGAACATTATTTATTGATCGTAAATGCTATTTCACTTATCCAATTAATGCTGTTAGAAATCGGTAAAACATGGTTATTTAAAGGGGCATTAATTGGTTTACTTATTCTTTCGTTCTTTAAAGTTCCACGCAGTCTTTCTTTGAAATTACTGATTTTGGTATTAGCCATAAATCCTGGTTTACAGATATTCTCCGTTACCATGAACCAACTATCACAAACGAGTTCATTGAATTTTGGAGATGAGTATTTAACTGAACTTCATACTATTGTTCAAAAAGTGGATAAAGAGCGTTCCCAAATCATGCAGGAACACGCCAAAAAGCTCACAGAAATTAACAATGGGAAAAAGGGCATTGTTCTATTTAAGAAACTGAAAGAAGATATATCCTATGATTTAAAGAAAGCTAAGACAACTATTAGTGGCGATTATTCCGAAATTCGATTATTAGTTCATGATGGTGGGAAAGAAATTCTTAGGAAGCTTTTTATTTTCTGCACCACTATCCTCTTTTCCCTATTAATAGTACCCATTGGTTATACATTGATAGTGTACATTATGTACCAATCTTTGGTGACCTCTCAGGTAAAAGCTCAGCTTAGATTCATCGAGGAAAAAGTTCAACAGGAGTTGATTGAAAAGCCAAAGGCTAAGATTCAGAAGATGGTTGAGAAACCGAAAGAATTCATTGAGAAAACCAGTGCAAAAGTAAAAGAAAAAGAGAATGCGGTAAAATCAACCATCAATCAAGCAGAAGACAAAGTTGAAAAAGAAAAGAAGTCAATAGATACTCAGGTTGATGATGACAAAGCTTCAGCTAAGTCAAAGGTTCAAAAAACTAAATCTGAAATTGATGATCTGAAAAAGGATTTATGAAATATTGAAATAGACTTCAGGTGTTCCATCATTCCAAGAAAGTTTGCAGAAATCAGTAAGTGGTGAAGCTACTTGTTTTGGAGAATCCAAAAAAAGTGCCTCTATACGAATTGGAATGTTGTTATCCATTTATTGTGAGTTAGCCAGATGGTTATAATATCTTTGACTTCAGAAGAAATACAATTAAAACCCAAATCAAAAATTAGAATTAGAAGGCTGCTCAGGAATGAGTGGCCTTTTTCATTTACATCAACTTCACATTTGAAGCGTAATTTGAACTAAAAGAAATAACCAAACGAATTAGAATAAAATGAATGTCTATAAGAGTGCAAAAGAGGCAGTTAAACTTATAAAATCAGGAGATAGAGTACTTATTCATGGGGTTAATGCGGTACCATTTTCCTTAGTAAAAGCAATGGTAGAACGAGCAGATGAACTTAAGAACGTTGAGATTATTCATATTCATACCGAAGGAGAAGCTGAGTATGCTAAACCGGAGTATCAAGATAGTTTTCATGTAAACGCCTTCTTCGTTGGGGCAAATATAAGATCGGCAGTAAATGAAGGAAGAGGAGATTATATACCTATATTTTTAAGTGAAGTTCCTGGGTTAATTCGAAAAGGAATTCTGCCAATTGATGTCGTGCTTTTAAATCTTTCTCCACCTGATAAACACGGATTTTGCTCAATGGGGGTTTCTTTAGTTGGTGCATTACCGGCTGCTGAAACTGCAAAGATTGTAATAGCTCAAATAAATCCCAACATGCCAAGAACTCATGGTGCAGGTTTTATTCATGTAAATGATATTGATGTATTAGTAGAAAGTGAAGATGAATTACCTGAACAAATACTACCAGAACCCAACGAAATTGAAATGCAGATTGGTAAATTTTGTACCGAACTGGTAGAAGATGGTGCAACTCTTCAAATGGGAATAGGAGCGATACCAAATGCTGTACTAAAGAGTCTAGTGAACCATAAAGATTTAGGTGTTCATACCGAAATGTTTGCAGATGGTGTTATTGATCTAGTTGAAAAGGGAGTAATTAACGGACGGAAGAAAGTGAAATTCCCAGGGAAAGTTGTATCAGGATTTATAATGGGATCTAAGAGAGTGTATGAATTTGTAGATGACAACCCTTCCATAGCAATGCTAGATATTTCATATGTAAACGACACTAAAGTTATTCGTCGTAACCCAAAAGTAACAGCTATAAATAGTGCCATCGAAATAGATCTAACAGGTCAGGTTTGTGCCGATTCAATAGGTACTTATCATTATTCAGGAGTTGGTGGTCAAATGGATTTTATCAGAGGTGCTTCGCTATCGGAAGGAGGTAAGCCAATAATCGCTTTGCCATCTACAACAAGAAAAGGGATAAGCAGAATTGTACCCTTTTTAAAACAGGGAGCTGGAGTAGTTACTACTAGAGCTCATGTGCATTATATAGTAACGGAATTTGGGATTGCAAATTTATATGGGAAGAACTTACATCAAAGAGCAAAAGCTTTAGTCGAGATTGCTCATCCAAAACACAGAGAAGAGCTTAATAAAGCAGTGTTTGAAAGGTTTAAAGTTTAAGTTCTAAAAAAGGAAATCCTATTTAGGATGTCCTTTTTCTCAAGTTTATCAGCTATTTAATTTATCTCATATCATATCTCAAGAAGGCGATAAAACTACCTCCAAAAGAGAGGATGATAAAAATCCCCAGCAAACCGAAATCAAGAATGCTATTCCCAAAAGTATTTGAGGCTAATACTAAAGGGGCATCATATCTTGGGATATCACTTGTATCCAGAGTCTGATCATTTCTTCCAAAATCGATTTTAACTCCTTCATTAGAGTCAATTTCAATTCTAAATCCAGCAGATTGTCCACTTTCTTCCTGTTTCTTTTCAGCAAAGGCAACAAAAGTATCTTTATAATTTCGCATACTTTCCTCATAGCGCGATTTCATTCCAATATCCGTACCAGAAATATTCATTGCAGCTAGACGAAAAGAAGAAACTGGGGATATTCGGGCAAGACTGAAAGCAAGGTTTTGCTGAATTATCTTCTTGTTCTGAACATCTTCTAACAGTTTACGATTATTATCTACAATATCTGTTTGAACTTGTTTCCGGGACGCATCATCAATCTCAAGCCATTCCCATTCTTTATCGTCTCTATAAGAACGACGTTCATTTTCATCAAGACCTTCCATTTCTTGTTCTCTTTCTCTCCAAACGCTACTTAAATCCTCAGAGTATTGAGACCATCGTGCTTGCTGAAATGCTTCTTGTTTTGCTTCAATTTGAGCTACAGGTTCAATTTCAACTAATTGACCTGCTGCCATAACTCCCATTCTTGGCAAAATTAATACTCCACCAATCCAAATAACTAAAAGCAGTAAAAAGGAAAGAGAAGATTTTCTTGTGAGTGCAGATACTAAAATTCCGATACCTATAAACAGAGTTACATAGAGAATAGATAGAAATATCAGTCCAAGTATACTCATCCAATCTGATCCCGATATGGGAACTTTAAATAATAAAACAAGGAGTAACCCAATAAGTATGGGTATAAAAAGAGGAACTATTAGACCTAACCAGATACCAATGAATTTTGCTAACAAATAGTTAACTCTTGAAACTGAACTAGCAAAAGCCAACTTTAGAGTACCATTTTCTCGTTCACCATTAATAGCATCATACGTAAAAAGAATAGCAAATAATGAGAGGACAACTTGTACAATGAAAGCAAAATCGATGAATCTGAATATGGCAAAGAGTGTTTCATCCGAATAAGGACTTCTGGTAAGCTTTACATCATTAGATGAAGAGATGCTTGAAAGCCTTCCTACATCAAAATGGAGCCCTGATACAAAGATTTGCATAGGAGTTGGCTCGCGATGAACAATATTTCTTACTTGGCCCCAATTCGATGATTGCGCAATGTCTTGTTGAGCTATTTGTTGATTTATTTCGAACTGAGTTACGGCATTCTCATATTCATTAATCCCAATGAAAACACTAATCAAGATCAGGATTGAGCAAACTAAAAAAGTAGCAGTAAACTTAGGGCTCAGTAATATATTTTTGAGTTCTTTTTGAATTAGTAGTGAAAGCATGACTTTGGTTTATTTGTAGAATTATAATTCAGAATGACTATTATTTTCTTACCTCAAATCATATCTGAGGAAGGCTGCGAATGCTCCTCCGAAGAATAGGAGGTTAAAAAGGACTAGTAGACCCAAGTCTAGAAAGCTATTTGAAGCTGCAGTTTTTAAGCTCGTTTTTGCGAATTCAAATTTTGGCATCTCATTTGGGTCTAATGTTTCAGGTTCTTCACCTTCGTCATCAGTTGTGACCATAACCATCCGAAATCCGCTATGTCCTTCTGAACCAGTTTTTTCAGTAATAAAATTACCGTATATGTTTTGGTAATCTTTTGCTGATTCCATAAATCGGTTTTGTAAACCCAATGATGTTCCTGCAAGTTCTGTACTAGCTAATGTAAAAACAGAAGTAGGTGATATTCTAGATAGTGCTAGAGCGACTTCTTCTTGTCTATTTTTCCGATTGATATACTCTTCATTAACTCTTTCGGTAAAGGCGTCAATTTTTTCTTGTCTTGTGGATGAAAGTTCTCTCATAAATGATGAGAATTGTGTCATTACTTCTTGAGGTTCTGTTCCTTCATCAGGCTTAAAATTGCTCATTTTTGGTCGGTCTTCTTGAAAGAGTTGAGCTCTAAATCGATTTTTTTGAGCGGTTATATCATCCACATTTGGTACTTCATCTAATCTTCCTGAGATGAGAACAGACGCTCTTGGAACTATTAACACAGCGAAAATCCAAACTACTAACCCGATTAGAAACGCATTAGAAGGACGGTTTGTCATTGCTGAAATTCCGATAGCAAGGGCTAAAAATAACCCAAAATAGGCAAGCCCAGAAAATACAATTAAGGCCAATCGAAGCCATTCATCCGAACTTAGTTGAACACCTAATATGGGTAAGATTGCAGCACCGATTAAAATCGGAATCAATAAAGCAATACTTAGCCCGACAAAAGAACCAGCTAGTTTACCCGCAATAAATGAAGCTCTCGGAATTGAGTTAGCGAAGCAAAGTTTTAATGTGCCACTTACTTTTTCTCCATTAATTGCATCATATGCGAAAATAATAGCGAATAACGAAAGTACAATACCGAATATGAATTCCAGATCCATAAATCGAAATATTGCAAATATCGGCTCATCATTAAATCGAGTATTATCAGCTCTGAGTTCTCCACGATTACTCATAGAGATATTTCTACCAACATCATTTGAAATACCATTTACCAAAGCCATCAATGGTTGAGGCGGTAGCATTATTGAATGCTGAACCATCATCCATTCTGTATTTGCGGCAATTTGATTTCTGTTTTCTTGGATGGCGGCTTCATACTGACTTTGACTAGCCAAGTAGTTTTGAGCACCCATAAAAAATGCTAGAATGATCAGGACCGAGCAAACTGCAAAGCTAATAGTGAAACGACTGCTTTGAATAATTTCTTTGAGTTCTTTTAAGAATATAAGTTTGAACATAAGTAGTAGTGTTTGGTTATTTGTTTATTTGAAATCTATAAACAAATAATAATTAACAATTTAGATTAGATCATTAGAGAGGATTCCCTCTTCAATATTCTCTTCCATATATCCCGCCATATACTCTACATAGAGTTCTTCAAGGTTTACACCAGCTAGTTCAGCATGAGTTTTTCTTGCAACTAAGATCCCGTTGTTTAGAATTCCTACATGATCAGAAATTTCTTTTGCTCTAAAAATATCATGTGTACTCATCAGAATTGCCTTTCCTTCATCTCTTAAATCACCTATTAATCGAGTGAATTCTTTACCAGCTTTTGGATCAAGCCCAGAAGTTGGCTCATCAAGAAGGATTGCCGGCGCATCTTTCAGAATTGCGATTGCGATACCACATTTTTGCCGCATTCCCTTAGAAAAATCTTTGAGTTTTTTATCAAATGCATCTCTTTGTAAACCAACCCTTACCAAAGCATTTTCATAATCGTTACGAGAATAGCTATTCTTTCCACCCAGACGCACAAAGAAATCAAGGTTCTGCATTGCAGTAAAATTTGGATAGAGTTGCACGTTTTCAGAAACAAAAGCTACGTTTCGTTTTGCTTCCAAAGGATCTTCATTTGCATCAATACCATTAATGAATGCATTTCCAGTTGTAGGTTGAATAAAGTCTAAGAATATATTGATGGCAGTTGTTTTTCCAGCGCCATTCCCTCCAAGCATGGCAAATATCTCACCTGGATGAACTTTTAACTGAAGATTATCTAGAGCCTTAACTCCATCTTCATACACTTTAGTAAGGTTTCTGGCCTCAAGAAGTGGTGCTTGTTTAATCGTTTCGTTTTCCATTATTTACTTTATTAGTTAAAAAATTTCATTGAAGTCGTTACATCATTTTCTTGAAAGTTTGATTCCAAAGAATACCAAACCCCCAACTAAACCTATGATGAGTAATAAGATTAGTGCGGTACCAATAACACTAGTTTGAGCTGCAACTTGTACCGTGAAGGTTTTGTCTTCAGCATTGATTGGCTGACTATCTGAAAGTCCTGTAGATCGCATTCTAGTTTCATATCTACCTACACTTACATCAGATGGGGGAGTTAGATAAAGCTTTACTGTTTGTTCTTCTCTAATATCCAATGAAGTAATTATTGAAGGTTCAATTCTCTTCTCCCACTCAAAAGGCGCATCAAGTTCAAACTCAATATTATCGAGCCTTCTAGAACCTTCGTTAACTACTTGAAAAGTGAATTCAATAGGTGATTCGGCATCAGTTTCGTCATAAAGTTGAGGTGCTTTCACAATCAATCTTCCGACACCTTTGGGGATCATTTCGAGCTTTACGAACCCAACATTTAAGTCTTCAATTTCAGATTCAGTCCAAGTATCATTTAGTTTAGAATTAACTTCAGTAAGTTGACTAATCGGAATAGCCAAAACATAGAAACTAATCGCCTCATCCATGGGGACATCTTCTGTCGGTCTATCAGGTAATGAGATGAGAAGGTTTGCATCGATATTATTTTTACTTTCTGTAAATTTAATCTGACTAATTCTACCTGAAGCTCCAACTTCACTAAAGTTTCTGGTAACGGATTTGGGAAGGTTAACAACTTCAAGTTTATAAGTGTCGTTGGTGCCACTGAAAAGTTCTAATCCTAGACCAAAAGTAGCTTCATTACCCAATTCCACTTCTTGTGAAAATCGTTCTGATTGAATTAAGACTCGATTTGCTGAAGCATCTTTTTCTAAGAAAACTTTAGGGTTTCTAGACGAACCATTCCCATAAATAATGTTTACTGTTACTTCATCTAAATCTTGAAGTAAATCAAAAGTGACTGTTGTAGGATTTCCACTTCTAAGTGTAGGTAACTTTATCTCGTAAGGAGAGCTTATTATTGCTCCGTCATCGTTACTTAATGAAACGTAAATGTTATGTATCACATCAGGTTGAAGAGATCTAAATAAATCATCCTCCATGTCAACAATCTGAGCAAACTCTTCAGTAGCGCCGGAGGTGTTTTCAAGGGTAACTTTTACCTGCTTCTTAGCATTTTCATCCTGTGATTTAATTGCACTCTTTATACTTACAAACTGTTGTTCAAATAAAAGAACTAGAAGAGATTGCTGGTAATTTACTTCTGCATCCTGATATGTATTAAGTGCAGTTTCATACTCTTCAAGAGAGATTAATTCTTTTTCATAGAGCTCTTTCTGGCGCTCTAATTCACTTTTAGTTCTATCATAAGAACTCTTGGCTCTTTTTAATCCTAACAAAGGATAACTATCGTCTCTCGCATTTGGAAAAGGACTTTGAGCTAGTGCTGATTCTGGAATAATCAGACAAAGTAGTAACGTAAAGAATAGTGTATTAATTAAGCTTCGCATAAGTTAGTTGTGGTCAGAGTTTATTGAGAAATTTCCCTTCGGTGCTTTCTTGGTAAAGTTTAGAGATGTCTCTTCACCATCTTTTTCAAATGTGAAAGACATACTGTCACCAATGGCGAGGGCTTCTATTTTATCTTTTAAACCAGTTGCAGATTCGGGTTTTTCATTATTGAACAAGGCAATTTTATATCCTTCAAGCTCTAATGTTTTTAAATCCTCTGCTATCATTGGTGGAATAACTCGTGAAATAAGAACATCACCATCAGAGTTTGTTAAAAGAATGCCTAAACTTGGGACTATTACCGGTTGTTCACCGTCTTCACTGTCACTATCAAAAGTCATCATCATACGTGAAGCTCCTTCTGGCAGATTCCCTTTAATTGCACTTAGAATAAAGCGCTCTTCACCTCTACGAACTCCTATTTTAATATCAGAACCTTTCTCTAGCCCATCATATAATTCGCGGAGTCCTTCAATATCTTTTATCCTATTACCATTCATCATTAGAATGACATCACCTTTTTCTAGGCGATCTACACCTGGTGTAGCTTCGTCTCTCCCCATTCTTAATTCTACCTTAACAATATCATCTTCAGTAACTAGCATAGTTTGAAACTCTTGAAGCATTATGCTGGTGCTGGCATCAAAAGACATTGTTCTCATTTGTTGCGCATTAGACAGCTGCGGCATTAATGTGAATAAGGGGAATAGTAAGATAGATAGTTTTGCGATTTTCATAGACTTGGATATTTTATTTTTAACTCGAGGCCAATATTCGAAACCAATTCATATGAGTTGTTAAGCAAACGCAAAAACTTTGTTAAGGATGTTAAATCGGGGTTAAAACTTTTTTTATAGCATTAAAAGGCGGTAATTTGGGATGTGAAAAATTCTTTTTATACATATAGTTTTCTAGTAATAATGGCGATTGCGCTGATTTCATTAGCTGTGCTTCAGTTTAAGTGGCTAGGTAGCGTAAGTGATGCCGAGAAGGAAAGATTGGAAGAAAGTGTATCAGCATCTTCCGAAAATTTTGTATCTGATTTTAATGAAGTATTTACTGAGCTAAGTCAAGCATTTAGAATTCAAGTTTCAGATCCTAATGATGACATAAAACCTGCCTTGGGTACTTCTTACCAAAATTGGATAGAAAATAGTGATTACCCAACATTGATTGATTCACTATATGTAGTTAAGAAAAAGGATAAAGAATCTATTGAAGTTTTTATCTTTTCTACAGATCCAAACACTCTTACTCCTATTTTTCCAACACCAAGTATACAAGAATGGTTATCAAATGATGATAAGAATTTAAGATTAGATAATAGAAGAGGGGCACTTCACCAAACAGCTCCTGATTTAGGCAATCCATCATTCTTAGAAATTCCTATTCAGTTTTTAGATATGATTCAGGTTTCTAATCGAGAATTTGGGAAGAATATTGAAGTTCAATTAAGTTTAGATCAGCTCGATGATGTGATTCTTTTAAAGCTAAATGATGACTATCTCAAAAATGTGATTATCCCGAAAATAGCTAAAGTTTATTTTTCAGATTCTTTTGATGATCAGTATACACTTAGCCTTGTTAGAAAATCAGAACCTCTTGATATATACTATACGACTTCAGAAAATCAGCAATTACCTCAGCCCGATTTTAGCACTTCTTTAAATCGATTTAGCTTTGATAATATTTTAGTATTCAAATCTAATAATATCGAAATCCAAAATTCATCATCATTTTTAGGTATTGATGATAGTATGAAGGTCAGCTTTCTTGATTCAAGGTTTGAAAGTAATATTTCCGATAGTGGATCAAATGCATCACATATTATCTCACAAAAATTTATATCAAAAGATAATAGTGATGAAGATGTAAGCGGTTGGAATGTTAAAAGGGATACAACTATAAGTGCTTCTTTTAATAGTTCATTAGGCAGTACTCCTTGGCAATTATGGTTGAGTTTTAAAGATGGATCATTAGACGCATTTGTTGATAAAACTAGAAATCGGAATTTAATAATCAGCTTTGGGATATTATCCATTCTAGGAATTAGTGTAGTTCTAATTGTTATTTTTTCACAACGGTCTAGAGAATTGGCTGAGCAACAAATGTTATTCGTGGCTGGTGTTTCTCATGAACTAAGGACTCCTATTACTATTATTCGCTCAGCAGCAGAGAACCTAACAGCGGGGATAGTCAATGATGAAGAGAGAAAGAATCAGTATGCCCATTTGATGTTAAAAGAAGGTAGAAGACTCAGTGACATGGTTGATCAAATTATGGAGTTTTCTGGGATTCAAAGTGGTAAACGAGTCTATCATTTTGGGGATTTAAATCTAAATGATTTGTTGAACTCAATAAAGGAAGAAAGCCGGCACCGTCTAGATGAAGAAGGAAAGCATCTCGAATATTCAATAAATACGAAGTTAGATATAATTCAAGCTGATCCAGATGCTATTTTTCTTAGTATTATGAATCTGATTAATAATGCTATAAAATTTAGTGGAGAGAGTGATAAAATACTTTTAAAAGTAGATGAAATAATGTTAAAGGGGAAATCAGCTCTCCGTATACAAGTTCAAGATTTTGGAATAGGAATCCCTGAAAAAGAACAATATTCTGTGTTTAAGCCATTTTTTAGAGGCGAAAAACCTGTAAATGATCAAGTGAAAGGAAATGGAATAGGATTGAGCCTAGTTCAAAAAGTCGCAATAGCACATAAAGGTGAAGTTACTTTAAAAAGTAAAATAGGAGAAGGCTCAACTTTTAGTTTGATATTACCCTTGGGGGAATTAGATGTCAGATAAATCGAAAATTTTATTGGTGGAAGATGAAGCTGGTCTAGTTATGACAATTAGAGATCGGCTAGAAGAAGAGCGTTATGAAGTTGAAGTAGCGGAAGACGGAGAGATTGGATATGAAAAAGCATTAAAAGCATCTCATGATCTAATTATTTTAGATTTAATGTTGCCTAAAAAAGGTGGTTTAGATATTTGTAGAGACCTTCGACAAAAGGGTGTAGGGACGCCAATATTGATGCTTACGGCAAAAGGTCAAGTAATCGATAAAGTACTTGGCTTGAAATTAGGTGCAGACGATTATATGCAAAAACCTTTTGAAATGATGGAGCTATTGGCAAGAGTAGAAGTACAGCTTCGTAAAAAAAACAGAATACAAGAAGCGCATGATGCTGGTGAATATACATTTTCGAATGTGACAATGGACTTCAAAAAAATGCTTATTAAAAAAGCAAAAGTAGAAGTCGCACTTTCTGCAAAAGAATTTCAACTCTTAAAATTTTTGGTAGAAAATGAGGGAGTTATACTCTCTCGTGATCAACTTTTGAATGAAGTTTGGGGTTATGACGCACTTCCATCAACTCGAACCGTGGATGTACATATTGCATGGCTCCGCCAAAAACTTGAAGAAGACAGTAAATATCCAAAGCATATTCTAACAGTTCATGGTTTTGGATATAAGTTCCAAGGTTGAAAATCCTCAGAATTTTAGATAAAAAAATACATTTTTAAATAGTTCTTTCAACTCTCCTTCTCACCTACGATATTACTAGACTTTTTCATTTACCTAACCGAATGACAAAATCTGAAGAGCCATCAAAAGGGCTATTTTCGTGGGCACTCTATGATTGGGCAAATAGTGCCTATTTCGTAATGATTCTTACTTTTATTTTTGCTGCATATTTTTCTTCTTCAATCGCTGAAAACGAAACAATTGGAACTGCTCTTTGGGGTAATATGGTTGGGCTAGCTGGTATTGTTATTGCACTACTCGCTCCTTTATTAGGTTCAATTGCAGATGAAGGAGGTAGAAGAAAACCTTGGATATTTTTCTTTACAGTAATGGGAGTGATAGGTTCTGGGATTCTTTGGTTTGCAGAACCAAGTGCAGATTTCGTATGGTTTGCATTAATTGCCGCATTTTTTGCAACCATCGGATCGGAGCTAGCACTTATATTTTATAACGCTATGCTTCCAGATTTAGCTCCGTCTGATAAAATTGGACGATGGTCTGGTTGGGGATGGGGTCTTGGATATTTAGGAGGCTTACTTTGTTTAGTTGTTGGTTACTTCGTGTTTTTTTTAAATGGAGCTGAACTTTTTGGACTCGATGAGGCAACATCTCAGAACACAAGAATAACTTTTTTACTTACCGGGGTTTGGTACGCTCTTTTTAGTATCCCTTTCTTCCTATATACTGAAGATGCACCATCAAAGAAAAAGCCATATAAACAGGCTATTAATGATGGTATATCCACTTTGAAAGAAGCACTTACGATACTTAAAACACGACCTGATATTTCAAGATTTCTAATCGCTCGCCTTTTTTATAATGATGGACTCGCTACAATTTTTGCAATGGGTGGTATTTATGCTGCTGGAACTTTTGGTTTTAAAACAGCTGATATATTTTACTTTGGAATCGGGCTTAATCTAACTGCTGGAATTGGAGCATATGGTTTTGCCTGGCTCGATGATAAATCAGGGAGTAAACAAACTATTATCTTTTCGCTTTGTGGTGTAATTGTACCAGTAATCGCAGTAATATTTGTGCAATCTACAACTTGGTTCTGGGTTTGGGGTTTACTTTTGGGAATTTTTGTGGGTCCAGTTCAAGCTGCAAGTCGAACAATGATGGGCAGACTTGCACCTATTGATAAAAGAAATCAAATGTTTGGTTTGCTAGCACTTTCAGGGAAAGTAACTTCATTTGCAGGGCCAATTCTTGTAGGTTGGATTACATTAATGATGGGGAATCAAAGATGGGGAATGGGAGTAATTCTTTTTATGCTGGTTGTTGGGCTTATCATTATGTTGAAAGTAGATGAAAGTTATTATAAGACGTCAAAAATTAGTTAAATGATGGAACTACCAAGCACAAGAATCGATGAAAAAGCAATACAAGCTTGGCGTATTACTTCAATTCTTTATGGTCTGATATTATTTATTATTCCTGGGTTCTTTTACTTCGTTTATATGATGGGAGATATGCCAGTTCTATTCCCAATAATTTCGGCCCCAGTTACTATTACTATTTATGTATTAATTATTACCCTTTTTCCTAAAATAAGATGGAACCGGTGGCGGTATGATGTGAACGAACAAGGAGTAGACATGTACCGCGGAATTATCATTCGCAAAAGAACGGTAGTGCCCATGAACCGAATACAACATGTGGATACCAAACAAGGTCCCATTTACCGAAAATTTAAGCTTTCCTCTATCAGTATTTCTACTGCAGCAACTACTCATGAAATTCCGGCGCTTGATGATGAAACAGCAACCCATTTACGAACAATGATCTCAGAACTTGTTCGAAAAGTAAAGGAAGATGTCTGAATTTAGAAGGCAACATCCTGTTGCCGCAATAACTCAATTTTTAGGAGTTCTAAGACAGAACATAGTGCCAATTATCATTTTTATGGTTGTAGGTTCACGGAATACTAATGAATATTTCTGGTATTTTTTTGTACTTGGAGTGGCATCAACGTTAGTATTAGGGTTATTTGGTTGGCTAAGGTTTACATATCGTGTAGATGGAGATGAGTTACAAATTAAAAAGGGAGTTTTTGTAAGAAAGGAACTCTACCTAACAAAAGATAGAATTCAAGTCATAGATATAACAGAGGGTATTCTGCAACGAATTTTCGGCTTAGTGAAAGTTGAAGTGAAGTCAGCTGGTAGTGGTACTGAAGGAGCAACAATCAGTGCTATTACGAGAGAAGAGGCATTAGAACTAAGAGCTTTATTAAGGGGTGAATCAAAAACAAGGGAAGAAAAAGAAGAGGTTAACACTGAAGAAATAATTAATGAGACCTTAACTTGGAAACTTTCAGGGAGGGAACTATTTTTAGCTGCATTAACTTCAGGAAACTTTGGATTGATCGCATCAATTTTAGGAGCTTTTTCTGGAGAGTTAGATCAATTTATAACAGAAGAAAATCTAAATTATCTATTCGATCATATTCCTGGCTTAGGTAACGCATCCATCTTTGTGGGATTAGTGATTATCATTTTTCTGGTTTCCTATATCTTCTCTTTTATTGGAGTGATTTTCCAATACGCCGACTTTAAAGTCGAAAAAATGAATAATGAACTCCATATCACAAGTGGACTACTGGAACGTAAGCATACAACAGTTCCATTTGATCGAATACAAGCATTAAGATTCGTTGAAGGTGTTTTTAGAGAACCATTCGGCTATGGAATGTTATTTGTTGAAAGTGCTGGCTTCCAACAGAAGAATACAGAACGATCAATAGTTCTTGCCCCCTTTATCAAAAAAGATAAACTGAAAGAGTTTTTTAACGTTTTTATCGAAGATTATGAAGAACCTGAGACTCAGATCACCCCACCTAATAGAGCTTTTTTACGTTATCTTCGTCGTCCGAATTATCTCCTCTTAATCATGATTCCAATAACATGGTGGTTCTGGGAATTAGGATGGGTTTTATTCGGATTCTTAATTCCAGCTACTTTCTTAGGATGGCTTAGATTTAATGATGCGACTCTTTGGATAAACGAGCATACTATAAAAATGCAGTATAGAATTTTAGCTAAACGAACGGCATTTGTTAAGAAGAACAGAGCTCAAGTATCTGAACTAACAGTTAATCCTTTTCAAAGCTATAAAAAATTAGCAACTGTAAATGTTACCGCTGCTTCAGGTGCAGGTGGTAAAGTTTTTTCGTTAACAGATATAGACAGCGAAGATGCTCAAATGATTCTAAAATGGACATTAGATAGTAATTCTATAAGATAAAGATTATCAATAACCGGTTATTATGAAGAAGAATATTCTCGTTTTATGTACAGGTAATAGCTGTAGAAGCCAAATTATGGAAGGATGGCTTCGTTTTTTTGGGAAGGAAGATGTGAGCGTGAAAAGTGCAGGAGTTGAGACTCATGGTGTTAACCCAAGAGCTATACAAGTTATGAAGGAAGTTGGTGTGGATATTTCATCTCACACTTCAAACCATGTTGATGAATATATAAATGAAGAATTTGATCTTATAATCACAGTATGTGACAGTGCTAAAGAGAAGTGCCCAGTGTTTTCCTCTACGTCAGAAAAAAGACATCACAATTTTCCGGACCCAGCTAAAGCAGAAGGGACAGAGAACGAAATAATGAATCAGTTCAGAGATGTTCGTGATCAGATAAAAGAATATGCTAAAGATCTGGTCACTGAACAGATTAGCTAGTGATTAGCTTAGAGCTACATCAAGCACCATCATTACACAGAACCCAACCATAGTTCCAAGCGTTGCAATATCAGTATTGCCATGAAGTTGACTTTCTGGAATCAGTTCCTCTACGACTACATAAATCATAGCTCCCGCTGCAAATGCTAATGCGTATGGAAGAGCTGGTTGAACAAAAATCACAGCTGCAGCACCTACTATAGCAGCAGCAGGCTCTACAATTCCTGAAAGCTGTCCGTACCAAAAACTTTTACCTACCCCTACACCTTCCCTGCGTAGAGGCATGGATACTGCCATTCCTTCTGGGAAGTTTTGAATACCAATTCCTATTGTCAAAGCTATTGCTGCCGCAATTGTTGCAGTTCCAGTGGGATCAACACCTGTTGCTGCCGCTCCAAACAATACCCCGACAGCAAGACCTTCAGGGATATTGTGTAAAGTTATTGCAAGTACTAAAAGAGTTGAACGGCGCCAGCTTGTTGAAATACCTTCAGCTTCAGTTTTAGGTAAACCAATATGTAAATGCGGTAGATATTGGTCACAAACGCGAAGAAATATTCCGCCTCCTAAGAAGCCAATTACTGCAGGAAGCCAAGAGATAACACCTTGAGCTTCTGCCATATCAATAGATGGTATGATTAAGGACCAAACACTAGCTGCAATCATTACACCAGCAGCGAATCCCATCATGCTATCAAGAAGAGCATAGTTTACTTTTTTAGTAAGAAATACTAGAGAAGCTCCAAGGGCAGTAAGTCCCCATGTAAATAAACCAGCTATTAATGCTTGGAGAATTGGATTAAGGTCGAGAAACCAAAAAGGTATATTCATTTTTATTTTAAAGATAAGCTTTGATAAGGTTAAATAAAGAATTATACACTATGATAGATTTGAATAATTACATTAACCTTTTCTCACGAAGAATTATTAGCAAATTCGATACTTTATAGCATATAAAAAAAGGTATGGTTGACAAAAACGATGCTTTTCAAGTTCCTATTAAGGACGGAAAAGCTAGAATTTTATTAAAGTTGGAAGGAATAAAGTGTGAAGTTGAAAACAGTGCTCCTGATTTCATTTCAACTGAACAGGATGAGGTCACATTAAAAATAGACCTTCCAAATCATGCTAGAATTAGTATTTCTGAGTTTGAACAAAATTATTCTTTAGCTCTTAAAAAAGAAGATAAAGAGAATTCCATTGTTACTTTCAAGATGGATTCATCCTACATATGGTTCGATATAAACATAGATCAGGTTAAAGATGTTTGGGTTGCCGATCTTAGTTTTTCAATTATAAGTAAGAATTCAAGATACTTAGCTTATTATATAAAAGAATTAGATCATCATTTTGAATGGTTACAACCGGATATGAAATCTGGTGAAGTGAAGACCATGAGTATTTCTAAAAAGAAATACAAAGCTCCAAAAATATCTGGTAAAGAAACATTTTCTGCCACTGAGGTTATTCGTTGTGCGGATATGCTAAATCGATCAATCCGGAAAATTGATTTAAGAATTGGTGGAGCATATGTAAAATTCAATACCGATAAAGGTAAACTAGAGCCATTGATTGTTGGAATTGCTGATCAGCTTGGATATGTAATAGAGGCTCTCCCAAAAGAAATTATTTTGGATATGGAAGCGAGTGACCAAAATGTTAGCCACTCGATTTTCCTAAAAGACAGATCTTAATTAATCTGCTTCCAAAAGTAGATACCGCCAGCTTGCTTACCGGTTTCTACATGATCAACTAAGGTATTATTTAGAAGATTAATGATATCTACAGAACCTGGTTCACCACCTATTCCCTCTACAGATATAAAAGCATATTTGCTATCAGGTGAAATGGCAACACCATGACTCACTTTTCTTGTATTTGAGACTTTAGCTAATTCTTTCCCAGTCTCAAGATCCCAAATACCAGTAGCACCCTCTCCCTTATAACTTACAACCACTTTTTTACCATCTGGTGTAACTTCAAGATTATATGGTGCTTTACCTGTATTAAATCGACGGATGATTTCCCACTTTTCGGTATCAACTTCTAATATTTCGTTCGATCCATTTCCAGCGATATAAACTAATGGTTTGGTGGGATGAGGATCTGCCCAAGTAGGTTTTTCTACTGGATTATGTTTCATATTACTATGATCCATTGTTGTATGGTCCATCGTTGAATGATCCATTCCACTCATCTCAGTTGGTTTTGACAACTTAAGACGACGCGTTAGCGAAAGAGATCCAGTATTAATTTCAATAAGCTCATCTGTCATCATCGAAACATGGTACAGATATTTACCAGATGGTGTAATTCTGGAACCATGTGGCATAACGCCCGTTTCAATATCTGCAAGACGGGTCATGGTTTCAGGTTCAATTACAGAAACAGTACTTGGAACCATTTCTCCATGTAAATTAAAATTAACGACATAGAGTAAGCCTGTAGCTTCTGATATTTCCATAGTTGCTGGAAACAGGCCCAGTTCAGTGGTAGAAATTAATTCATCAGTGCCAGTTTTGTATTTAGCTAGCATCCCGTAAGGATTACCATGAGCTATAGACACATACCAATATTCTCCATCTGGGGAAACTGAAATTCCATGAGGCCCATCAATCTCTGTTGGATAGCGGCCTACATTAATTGTTTTCGCTATTTCTGCTTTTTCGGAAGCTCCATTGAAATGAATCAGGTGAACTTGATCTTCAGACTCAGCTGCTACATACATATAATAATCCTGTGATGTAGCATTGTTAACGAATACCAAAAGCATTAAAAACGTAAATAACGATTTTCTTAGCATGATAAATTTATTTTTTAATTAGTTCCTATAGTAGGATCATCGCCTACTTTAACTGCCCAAATTCCTGAATTCCAATCAGAAAGATAAATCAGTCCTTTATATGGCATTGGTCCCCATGTAAAAGGTGAATTTGGTATAGCAGCATCTTTGTCGGTTGGTAAAAATATCCCAATTTCTCGACCTTGCTGATATAAATCTCCCATTAACTCACCTGAAAGATCAACAATTCTAAGTCCACCATTATAAAAAGCTGCATAAAGAATATCGTCTTCTATCCAGTAGTTATGGGATCCTGCTTCAGGTACTTGATAGCGAGCAACTTCTTCAGGATTATCCCAACCATTCATTTTAACAAAGTGTACCCAACCAGCAGCTCTATTTGGACCTTCAAAATCTAAACCATATGGAAATGCTTCATCGCCAGCTGCAATGTAAAAGTCACCAGTAGATTTACTTTTGAATGGAAAAGCTGCATGATTCCATCCACTTGGGTACTTATAACTTCCAAGTGGTACTGGATTTTCAGGAGATCCACCTGCACCAGGCATGTCAGCTGATGTATTGCTTCCAATATCAACAGCTACTACACCATCACTCCAGTTTGAGGAATAAGCTATGCCATCTTCAATCCATACATCATGTATAGAATGTCCGGGTGTATCTAGCTCGAATTGACTTACAGTTCTAGGATTTCTAGGATCTTCAATATTGATGATATCATATTTACGACCATTATTTACTGCATATACGTGATTTTCATAAATAAAGGCATTATGAACTCCACCAGTTAAATCTTCATTGTATTCCGAAAGTATTTCAACATTAGAAGGATCTGATACATCAAGAATTATAATACCATTTCTGCGGTTAGAAGCACCTTCTCGAGTAATAACAGCAATTCTACCATCTTCAGAAACCTTCACATCATTTACAGTACGGGCGTCTACCTGTACTGTATCTATGGTATGAATATTAGTTGGGTCTGTAACATCCCAAAAGAAGGCTTCACCACGAGCACCCCATGTTCCAGTTACTGCATAATCCCGTCCATCAATACCTTCCCAAACCCAGAGATCAGAAGTTTTAACATCAGGTACAATACCTTTTCCAACTACTGTGATTGGACGTTGAACATTTCTTTGAACAACCCTAAAAGTTGTTTCAGAAATTGTATTTCCAACTCTAGCCATTACAGTGTATTTCCCTGAATGATTAGCAACAAAACGACCATCTTGCTCAATTTGAGCTGAAGCGCCTTGTCCTAAGTTATCATCTGGACTTGCAATAAAAGTATAAGTAAATGGAGCGTCTTCAACAGCATTGCCCCTCTTATCATTAGCAGTACCTACAAAACGAATTACATCGCCAGTTCGAATTGATTTACCTTCGTAATTATGTGTAAGGACAACAGATTCTATAGGGTTTTCTGTAACGGAAATAGTCCACGTAGAAGTTTCGTCTTCCGCTTTTGCAGTAATTATGGCATTACCTTTCTTTAAGGCTTTAAGCTCGTTGAATTCATTAACAGTAACTACACTATTATTTGAACTAGAAACTGTTACATCGACATTATCTCGCATTGCACCAGATGCATCTTTTACAGTAAAGTGTAACTGAAAAGATGTTTGAGAATAAACATTATTTGGCTTTCCAATAATCTCGACATTAGTAACTGGTGGATATTCGATCGTAACTGGTAACTCTATTTGTACTTGGTCAGGTCCCATAGTTCTTACTAATATGGAATAAGAACCAGGTTTTAGCGCTTTCACATTTCCTTGTTGAGTAACGGCAAGGTTTCGGCGACTTCGAGAGAAGAAAGCCACAGTATCTTCAAGGACAGTACCTTGCATATCAGTTACTTTCGCAGAAAGCTTTACTTCTTCATTTAATTGAAGAGTCAGAGTTTCAATATCCATTACAATTTTTTTGTCTTGCGCAAACACGGATGTAACAAGAGAAACACTCATAAAAAGTGCTAAAAGTGTAATGAGACTATGTGATTTTAAGATTTTCATAGAGATTGTTTATTTGATTAAATATTACTCAGCACTAGCTGTTTCATTAATAGAACCGAGTTTTAAAGCCCAAAGGCCAGAATTCATGTCAGATACAAAAATAAGATCTTTATATGGTTGAGGGCCCCAAGCCTCAGGTTTATTTGGAGCAATTCCTTCATTGGCAATTGGTAAGAACTTAGCAATTTCACGACCTTGATCATATAAATTACCCATTAGTTCTCCAGAAACATCTACTATTCGAAGCCCACCTTGATAATACGCTACAAACATGATGTCATCAACAATCCAAATATTATGAGTTCCAGCTTCTGGAACTTCATAGCGAGCAACTTCTTTTGCTTCTTCCCAACTATCCAATTCAAAGAAATGAATCCATCCTGCAGCCACACCTCCCGGGAACGCTTCGTCGCCAGCTGCAATATAAAACTTGCCGGATGATTCACTTTTAAAAGGAAAAGCAGCATGATTCCAACCACTTGGATAAGTATAACTTCCAAGCTGAACAGGATTTTCAAGAGAGCCACCAGCTCCAGGCATATCGCTAGTAGCCATACCACCAACATCAACTGCAACAACACCATCATCCCAGTTTGAGGAATAAGCAATACCATCAACTACCCAAACATCGTGTACAGCATGACCAGGAGTATCTAATTCAAAATCACTTACACGATAGGGATTCCTAGGATCTTCAATATTTATGATGTCATATTTTCGACCAGCGTTAACTGCGAATATATGATCTTCATAAATAAACACATTATGTACACCGCCAGTAAGCCCATCATCAAAACGAGAGAGAATAGTTACATTTGAAGGGTCGGTTACGTCTAGAATTACTAATCCATTCTTACGATCTGAAGCTCCTTCACGAGAAATAACAGCAATTCTACCATCCTCAGATACTTTCACATCATTAACAGTTCGAGCGTCAACCCTAATAGTATCAATAGCAATAATGTTAGAAGGGTCAGTTACGTCCCAAAAATAGGCATCACCTTTTGAACTCCATGTTCCAGTTACTGCATAATCGCGACCATCTACACCTTCCCAAACCCATAAATCAGAAGTAAATACATCAGTAACTTTTCCATTACCAATTACTTCAAGATCTCTAGCTACATTTCTAGGATTGATTCTAACAGAAACTTCATTAACAGTATTTCCATTTCGAGCCATGATAGTGTATAAACCTGAATGGTTAGCAACAAAACGACCATCTTGTTCTATTTGTGCGGAGGCACTTTGTCCTCTAATATCATCAGGAGTTGCAGCAAAAGAGTAAACAATGGGTGCATCAGATATAACATTCCCTTTTTTATCTGTTGCAATAGTTTTAAAACGAAGAACATCACCAGTTCTAGCAATATCTTCATCTACAGAAAGCTCTAAAGAAGTAACTGGGTTCTTCACTACTTTTAGATCAAAGGACTTTTCAAGATCCTTGTATACGGCAGTAATCTTCACATTACCGTTCTTTTTTGCAGTAATACGTCCAAAACGATTAACCTCAGCAATCTCAGGTTTGGAAGATTTAAATATGTTTACATCAAGATCATCCCGAAGAAAATCGAGATCGTCATAAATTTTTGGATCTAATTGAAATCCCGTTCCTTCATAAAGCACTGAAGGTGTTTCATTAAATATAATTCGATTAATTTCTGGAAAGGCAACTTCAACAGTGACATTCTTTCTCAATGTTGGATTATTACCCTGAGCATTTTTTATGATAATAAGTTGATGAGTTCCAGCTAATAACGCTTTAGCGTAACCAGTTCTAGAAATTGATATTGCTTTAGGAGCACGAGAGAAAAATATAACTGTATCAGGCTGTACAGAACCACTACTATCAATTACATGAGCAACTAATTGTAGTTCTTCTCCAACAGATAACTGAATTGGATCAGGTTGTATTATTATTTGATGATCAGTGGACACTTGAGCTGTTATTGACATCGAATTTATAAGTATGATGCTTAACAGCGACAATGTAAATTTTATCATTAATGAATGGATTTTTGGGTATTTGGAAAGCAGTAAAGAATAAATCAAAAAAAAAGGAGAAATAATATTTTTAGCACATCATTTTACGCTTATTTAAATCTGATTTTTCTTACTTTTCTTAGCCTTCTTGGAACTTATAAAGTACTAATTTGTTCTGTACACAAATTAGTGCAAATAACTACGTTAGCAATTTAAAATTCAGGACTATTTCCTAATGAGTATTGACTTTAAGAAAGAGCTCTTCGCAGCACGTCATAACGGATCAGACACACAAGCTACAAAAGATATGTTGAAGACGATTAAGGCTAATGACCTTAATCATTTAATTGACGAAACCATCCCTGAAGGGATTAGGTTGAATCAACCTTTAAACCTTCCTGAAGCTTTAAGCGAAGTTGAGTTTTTAGACGAATTCAAAAAGTTAGCTTCAAAAAACAAAATCAATAAATCGTTTATAGGAATGGGATATTATGATACTCATGTTCCAAACGTTATTAAACGAAATATTCTTGAGAACCCGGCTTGGTATACAGCTTATACTCCTTATCAAGCAGAAATTGCTCAAGGTAGATTAGAAGCGCTTATCAATTTCCAAACTATGGTTAGTGATTTGACAGGAATGGAATTGGCAAATGCCTCTTTGTTAGATGAAGGAACTGCTGCCGCAGAGGCAATGAGTATGTTGCTTGGGCAGCGGAAAGGAGCTAAAAGAAAAGAAGCAAACGTATTCTTTGTTAGTGAATTATGTCACCCACAAACTATAGAAGTTCTTCAAACAAGGGCAGAACCAATTGGAGTAGAAATTGTAATTGGTGATCATAAAAAGCTCGAAGTTACGGATTCCAAACTGTATGGTATATTACTTCAGTATCCTGCTACAGATGGTAGTGTTGAAGATTATTCTAACCTAATAGCCGCTGCTCACGAGCATCAAGTTCATGTTGTAGTTGCAGCAGACTTGTTGAGTTTGACATTGTTAACTCCTCCGGGTGAAATGGGAGCTGATGTAGTTGTTGGGACTTCACAACGTTTAGGAGTACCAATGGGATACGGTGGTCCACATGCAGCGTATTTTGCAACTAAAGAAGATTTTAAAAGACAAATACCTGGAAGAATAATTGGTGTAACTCAAGATGCTGAAGGGAAAGCTGCATATCGAATGGCTTTACAAACACGTGAGCAACATATTCGAAGAGAAAAAGCGACTTCAAATATTTGTACTGCTCAGGTTTTATTAGCCGTGATGGCTGGGATGTATGGCGTTTATCATGGACCAATAGGACTTACAAAAATAGCATCTAAAATTCATGGCTTAACCAAACTTGTTAAATCCGGCTTGGAAGCACTCGAGCTTGTTGTAGAAACAAAAGTATTTTTTGATACCATTACTGTTAGAGCTGACGAAAAGATAGTTCAGAATGTAGCATTAACTCATGATGTAAATTTTAGATACTTCGGAGATGGTAGAATTGGAATTTCTTTTGATGAAACAAAAGAATTGAAAGATGTAGAAACCATACTTTCAATTTTTGCGGAAGCAGGTGGAAGAACTTCAAATTTTGATGTAAACGCATATGCAGATTCATTAGAAGTTGAATTGCCAAAAGAGCTATCAAGAACATCAGACTTTATGGACCATCCGGTGTTCAAGTTATATCAAACTGAACACGAAATGCTTCGATATATGAAGCAACTAGAAAGCAAAGACCTTTCATTAGTTCACTCTATGATTTCATTAGGTTCTTGTACAATGAAATTGAACGCAACTGCAGAAATGATCCCAGTAACATGGCCAGAATTTGGACAAATTCATCCATTTGTACCCATTGATCAAGCTGCTGGATATTCAGAAATGTTTGAAAAGTTGGATGTGTGGTTATCCGAAATTACAGGATTCGATTCAGTTTCACTTCAGCCTAATTCTGGCGCACAAGGTGAATACGCTGGTTTAATGACTATCCGTGCCTATCATCAGAGTAGAGGAGATCATCACCGTAATGTAGCTTTGATTCCATCTTCAGCACATGGTACAAACCCAGCAAGTGCGGTTATGGCAGGAATGGATGTGGTTGTAGTAGCAACAGATGCTCATGGAAATATATCTAGTGAAGATCTTGTTGAAAAAGCAGAAAAATATAGCGAACGACTTGCTGCATTGATGATTACCTATCCATCTACACATGGTGTTTTTGAACATAAAGTGAAGGAATTCTGTGAAATTATTCATTCACATGGTGGTCAGGTTTATATGGATGGAGCGAATATGAATGCTCAAGTTGGACTAACAAGCCCCGGCGAAATTGGTGCTGATGTTTGCCATCTAAACTTGCATAAAACGTTTTGTATTCCTCATGGCGGTGGTGGACCGGGAATGGGACCAATTGGAGTGGCAAAACACCTTACTCCATTTTTGTCGGGTCATTCAGTTATAAAAACGGGTGGAGAGCAAGGGATTTCTGCAATTTCTGCAGCACCATATGGAAGTGCGAGCATTTTAACTATTTCTTATGCATACATTAGGATGATGGGCTCAGAAGGCTTAACAGAAGCTACAAAACACGCAATTCTGAATGCAAATTATATCAAAGATCGTCTCGTGGAACATTACCCAATTTTATATACAGGTAAAACAGGTCGATCTGCTCATGAGTTCATTGTAGATCTACGACCATTTAAACAAAGTGCTGGTATAGAAGCTGTTGATTTAGCAAAAAGGTTAATGGATTATGGTTTTCATGCTCCAACAATGAGTTTCCCTGTAGCTGGTACTCTAATGATTGAACCAACAGAAAGTGAAAGTAAAGAAGAATTGGATCGATTTTGTGAAGCTATGATTGGTATTCGAAATGAAATCCGTGAAATTGAAGAAGGGAAAGCTGATAAAGAAAGTAATGTATTAAAGCATGCACCTCACACTATGCGAGTTGTAATGGATGCAGATTGGAATCGAGATTATTCAAGAGAGAAGGCTGTATTTCCAATAGAAGATCTTCGATATAACAAATTCTGGCCTAGTGTTTCTCGAGTGGATGATGCTTATGGAGACAGAAATCTTATTTGTTCTTGTATTCCAATAGATGCTTATGCAATTGAAGAGGTGGAATAAGATTTGATATTTAATTTGATTAAATAGTATAGAATATATCTTAAGAGTAATTTTGAAGAATCAATTTTTACATTTTGTTTTTTGTAAGAGATTTTTCAATTAGATTATTTGTGTAGTTAAACGAATTAGTCCACTAATTAAACACACGAATATGAGATATAAAATTTCACTCTTTTCCTTTTTGTTCGTCATTTTTATTTCAAATGCAGCAATAGGGCAATATGGCTATCTAGAGCCTTCACAGGCAATGATCGATTTGGTAGATGGTGATGCTACTCCATCTGTATCTATGTCACCAACTGGTGATTTTATGGCTCTTTTGCAGAGACCAGGACAACCTTCAATTGAAGAAATATCTCAACCTGAATTAAGGTTAGCAGGGATTAGAATCAATCCAATTACAAATGGTCCATCCCGATCTAGAACTTTAAATGGAATTACTATACGTAATGTGAAAACTGGTAACGATATGAAGCTTTCAGGGTTGCCAGAAAATCCAAAAATTTCAGATTTGGATTGGTCTCCTGATGGTAAATTTATTGCGTTTTTATTGATAACTTCGACCGGAATAGAGTTATGGACTGCTGATGTCAAAAATGCAAAAGCTTCAAAAATTTCTGATGATTATATAAATGATACCTATGGTTCTGCGGCAGTTTGGAATAGAGACTCAAAGTCACTATTAGTTCAAATTATACCGAAGAATAGAGGAGTAGCACCAGAAAAAAATGTTGTTCCAGCTGGTCCAACAATTGAAGAAAGTGTAGGAAAGAATGCTCCAGCTAGGACATATCAAGATTTACTTAAAAATAAATATGACGAAGAACTATTCGAATATTACTTCACATCTCAAATAGTTGAAGTTAGTCTTAATGGGAGAAGTAATATGATTGGGGCACCAGGGATTTATCGTGGTATGAATTTGAGCCCAGATGGAAATTATATTATGGTTAGTAAAATTCAACAACCATATTCCTACCGAGTACCTGCAAGCAGGTTTCCAAGTAATACGTATGTGTTAGATAGAGATGGTAAGATTATTCATACAGTTGCTGAATTACCATTATTAGATCAAATACCAATTGGGTTTTCTTCCACATCAGAGGGTCCTCGCTCAATTAATTGGAGATCAGATGTTCCTTCAACCCTTGTTTGGGTAGAAGCACTTGATGGAGGAGATCAATCAAAAGAAGTAGATAAAAGAGATCGTGTTTATATGCATTCGGCTCCTTTTAATAACTCACCTCAGGCAATTATCGATCTTGAAATGAGGTATCGAGGTATTTCATGGAGTGAAGAAGGTTTTGCTCTTGTAAATGAATATTGGAGAAGTACTCGCCAAGGAAGAACATGGATGGTTGAACCGTCTACTAATTCTATTGAACTCATTTTTGACCTAAATGTTGAAGATCGATATTCAGATCCTGGTAGCCCTGAGTACAAAAGATCTAAATATGGAACCTATGTATTACATACTGTCGATAATGGAAATAAAGTGCTTATGAGTGGACAAGGGTTTTCACCTGAAGGAAATCAACCATTTTTATCATCATTTGATTTAAAGACAGGCGTTAAGAACGAACTATGGAGATCAGAAGCTCCATATTATGAAAACTTGATTTCTGTTCTTGATGACGATGGAATGTTAATACTTACAAGAAAAGAATCTGTTACTGAGCAGCCCAACTATTATATACGAGATTTAAAAAAGAATGACGCAAAGCAGATTACATTTTTTGAACATCCGACTCCAGATTTGAAAGATGTTCAGAAAGAATTTATCAGCTATAAAAGAAAAGATGGAGTAAACCTTACTGCAACGGTATACCTTCCAGCAGGTTACGACAAAGAAAAAGACGGGAAATTGCCAACCTTAGTATGGGCATATCCTAGGGAATTTAAAAGTGCTGCAGCGGCTAGCCAAATCACATCATCTCCATACAGGTTTACTAGTATTGGATATTGGGGGCCTCATTTTATGCTCACAGAAGGCTATGCAGTTGTTGAAGGTGCTGCAATGCCAATAATTGGTGAAGGTGATACACAACCCAATGATACTTTCGTAGAGCAACTAGTTGCAAATGGACAAGCTATTGTTGATGAACTAGATAAAATGGGGGTTGGAGATCCAGAAAGGGTAGGAGTTGGTGGACATAGTTATGGAGCTTTTATGACAGCGAATTTACTTGCACACTCTGATATCTTTAAAGCAGGTATAGCAAGAAGTGGAGCATATAACAGATCACTCACACCTTTTGGTTTTCAAGCAGAGCCGAGAACATTCTGGGAAGCGCCAGAAGTTTATTTTGAGATGTCACCTTTTATGAATGCGGATAAGGTGGATGAACCAATTTTATTTATTCACGGTGAAGCCGATAATAATTCAGGTACTTTTCCAATACAAAGTAAGCGAATGTATGGAGCGGTTAGTGGATTGGGGGGAACCGCTAAATTAGTTATGCTACCAAGTGAAAGTCATGGTTATGTAGCTCGTGAATCACTTTTACATATGTTATATGAACAAACTGAATGGTTGAATACCTATGTGAGAGATGCTGAAAAAAAGGTCCTCGAGAAAAAGACGACACAAGTAGATTAATTTTATTGAAAACTTAGAAATCATGAAAAAGCCTTATATAAATTGAAAAGGCTTTTTCTTTTCTAATTTGTATCTGGATTTTTAAAAATCAATGAATGACAAATCTGATTCAAATTCAGCCATGGAAATCTCCATACTGGAGCGCTTTTATAACTTGTCTGATTTTACGTTGAATTTGATTCGCAATCATAGCTAGATCCTCATTATCAACTGGATTCATAGAGGTAATCGGATCAGCAGCCGCGATTTCAATTATCCCATCTTCATGTTCTTGAATTACAAAGTTACAAGGTAGTAATAGACCAACATTATCCTCACTATGTAATGCGCGGTAAGCATAACTTGGGCTACAAGCCCCTAATATTTTGTACTTTCTGAAATTTAGATTCAGCTTTGTTTTAAGGGTTTTCTTCATATCGATTTCAGAAACCACACCAAAACCTTCTTTTCTAAGTTCTTCGGTTAGGAAGGTTACTGCCTCATCGAAAGTAAGTCCCTCAACAACTATGTTAAAATAATAACTCATGATACCCTCCTGACTTGTGGATATTCTATTGCACCATCAACATAGTAGAACTTCTTGAAGTTTATGTGAAGGAAATCTCTATGTACCTATTTAGTAATTGTACAAATAGTGAAGTAAGATAGAGTGATATAAGACTGTTTCTAATTCAGATTTGAAATTACTTTTTTCAATCTTGTTTGAATGTCAAATGCTACCTCACCTAAAGCATCGTTATTTGCTGCCATCATAGAAGCAACAGGATCAACAGCAGATACTTCCACTTCTCCAGCTTCATTTTCAGTAACAACCACATTGCATGGAAGGAATACTCCAATTTTATCTTCTGAAGTAATTGCTTTAAGAGCAGATGGGGGGTTACAAGCTCCTAAAATGCGATACTTCTTAAAATCGATATCCAGTTTCTTTTTAAATGTAGCTTGAACATCGATTTCTGTTAATATTCCGAAACCTTCTTTTTTTAATTCTTCTGTAACCAGCTCGATCACATCATTAAAATCTTTTCCGCTTATTGTGGCATTAAAATAGTAACTCATATTATTTCCTTTTTCTTAGATGTGTTATAGACTTCCCACTATAATGTAACTTCTTGAAGTTTATATGTAGTAATTAAAACTGTATTAAAATCAGTCCTACTAAGGAATCCGGTTTTGGTTTTGAAACCCAACCATCCATGTTGGATATTTAACCTCTGTGGTTGAAACTGAAGCAAGTTTATCTAATTGCTCATTACTAAGCATAATGTTAGTGGAGCTAATATTTGAATCAAGCTGCTTCTTGTTCTTAGCACCAATAATCGTACTTGTAATTCCATTTTGAGAAATAACCCATGCCAACGCAACTTCAGGTATTGTTATATCATGAGACATTGCAACTTCTCGCATAATATCTACAATGTCGTAAGCACGTTCTTTATTGATTGGAGGAAAGTCAAATTCATCTCTTCTACCACCAGCTTTATCAATTTCACGTGAATATTTACCTGTTAAGAAACCCCCAGCAAGAGGACTCCAAGGCATAAAACCCAAACCTTCAGACTGACTCAGGGGTATTAATTCATCTTCAACATCACGGTTAGCAAGTGAATAGTAATATTGCATTGCTTTGAATTCATGCCATCCTTCTTGACGAGCAATACCGTTTGCTTTCATCACCATCCATGCAGGCCAATTACAAACACCTATATATCTCACTTTTCCAGAATTAACAAGATCATTTAATCCTCTCATTATCTCTCTAATGGGAGTAATTTTATCAACACCATGTACATATAAAAGGTCGATATACTCTAGTTGTAATCGCTTTAGACTTTTTTCAACCGAGTTAAACATATGAAACCTAGAAAGTCCTTGATTGTTGACCTCCTGACCCATAGATCCCCGGACCTTAGTGGCAATAATAAGCTCATCTCTGTTAAGATTTAAGTTTTTAATACTGTTTCCAAGAATGGTTTCAGATTGTCCAAAAGAATAGACATTGGCTGTATCAATAAAATTGATGCCTGCATCAACTGATATTTTTATAAGTTCATCAGCTTCATTCTGTTTTTGCTTACCAATATGCTCCCACATTCCTTCTCCGCCAAAAGTCATTGTACCAAAGCAAAGCTCTGAAACAAGAAGTCCAGTATTACCTAAATTATTGTACTTCATAATCTGTATCTCTTTTTATTTTTCCGTTACATTACAAAAACATATGATAAGTTGGAATGATTCCTACTCACTACTATTTTAACTTACTGTGATCAAAATTCATCTTTAGATATTTAGAATGAAAAAAATAAGCCTACTTGTATTTGCTAGTCTACTATTAACAATACCAACAGCAATAGCTCAAGTCTCAAATGTAGAACAACGTATGCTTTCTCACATCGATGAAACTAATGACGATGCCTTAGAACTTCTTATCAAGACCATAAATATAAATAGTGGGTCGATGAATTTTGAAGGAGTTAAGGAGGTCGGGGATGTATTGATGGCAGAGTTTGATGCACTAGGTTTCGAGACTAGATGGGAAGATGGTGCAGCATTCAATCGTGCAGGACATTTGGTAGCGGAACATATTGGAGGCGGAAATGGACCTAAGATTATGCTAATCGGTCATTTAGATACAGTTTTTGAACCCGATAGTTTTTTTCAGAAATTCGAAATGGTAAATGATTCGGTAGCTCGAGCGCCAGGAATTGCTGATATGAAAGGTGGAAACGTAATTATTCTCCAGGCTTTAAGTGCATTAAAAGCAGTTGGTGAATTAGATGATATGAACATTATTGTTGTAATGACTGGCGACGAGGAACTTAGTGGGAAACCACTTAATCTATCAAAGAAAGCGTTAATTGATGCTGCAAAATGGGCTGATATTTCTATTGGTTTTGAAAATGGTGATGGGAATCCCGGAACGGCGAATGTTTCGAGAAGAGGTTCCATTGGTTGGTCACTTGAAGTAACTGGTAAACCGGCGCATTCTTCTCAAGTATTTAGAGAAGATATTGGAGCTGGAGCGATATACGAGATTTCTCGAATCTTGAACACTTTTTATGAAGAACTCAGAAGTGAGGAATATCTCACTTTTAATCCGGGCAGGATTTTAGGTGGAACAACGGTAGAGCATGATGCGGCCTCTAATTCCGGTTCAGCGTTTGGGAAGAATAATGTGGTTGCAGAAACAGCTATTGCAACGGGTGACATCCGAGCGGTTTCGAAAGAACAACTGGATAGAGTGAAAGGAAAAATGAAAGAAATTGTATCAAATAATCTACCTCATACACATGCTGAAATTACTTTCAGTGATGGTTATCCGCCAATGGCTCCAACAGATGGAAATAGAGAGCTTCTTTCTATCTATAGTAAAGTAAGTACCGATTTAGGTCTTGGAGAAGTTGTAGCTGTAAACCCTCTTAGAGCAGGAGCTGCTGATGTCTCTTTTACAGCCGATTATGTTGATATGGCAATAGATGCTTTGGGGATGAGTGGAGCAGCGGATCACACCGTTGAAGAAGTTGGGTACTTAAATCAATTCCCAAGACAGGCTAAAAGAGCTGCGGTGTTGTTGTTTCGGTTAAATAGGTAATTTCACAAACTTGATGACCTGAACTTATTTCAGATTCTGAACTAAACTCAGCATGACGATTATATGGAATTTGAGAAGATTCAATCCACGACAGATTCACAAATAAAATCAGGAATAATACCTGTGGATTGAATGTTTTGCTGAACTTTATCTTCACGAGTATTCCCAGATAGAACTAACATTGTTTGAACACCAAACTTATTGCCACCTAGTACATCAGTTTCTAATGTGTCACCAACCATAAGAATGTCGTTCTTATTGATTTCACCCATTTCACCAACCAATCCTTCATAGGCAAACATGAACATTTGTGAATCTGGTTTTCCAAAATGGATAAATTTTTTGTGAAGCATGCTTTCGACAAGTTTCGCTATACCACCTGTTGCCAATGCTACATCATTTCTTGAAACTGGATAAAAGCGATCTGAATTAGCAAGTATTACTGGCATTGTCTTCTTCCGAAGTAAATTCACTGTTTTGTTGATGTCTGTGTTCCAGTCAAAACCTTCATCATCAAGGAAAACAAATGCTGAAATATCATCTATATCATCTAAATCAACATCTGCAACAGATACGTGCTGTAAACCAGATTGCAGAATATATTCAGCAGAGTTTTCAGTACCTAGATAAGCAATTCTTCCAGCGTTTATTTTCTGCTCTAGAAACTGTTTAGCCATCATTCCTGATGTGATAATCTCATGCAATTCAATTCCAGGTAACCCGAGTGCTGCTAAACTTTCCATTTGCTGGTGTTGGCTACGAGAGGCATCATTAGTTAATAAACGAAATGTTTTGCCTTCGTTTTTGATCCATTCAATAGTTTTATCAATTCCTGCTATTAATCCTTTATGGTTTTTAACAACTCCATATGAATCGAGCATGATCACTTTAAAGTCTTTAGCGATGTCGAAAAAGGAAGGATAAGTCATAATTATAAATCTAGTGCTTTGAGGAGTGAATCTGGGTTGAACTTCTTTTCAATGGATGGAAGATGGATATCGAATACTTCTTTTTGAAGTTTGTTTGCGAATATTTCGTGAAAAAAGTACTTCCCATATTTAACTACATAGGTAAGTAAAAAGAATCGATATGTTTCCTTGAGAAGTAAAATTTCTCTTTTAGTTAGCGGGAATACTTCATGATATGATTTCAAAAAAGTTATAAATCGCTCTTCCATCAAAATATCGATGTTGTAAGTAAAGATTGTTCGATCACCAATGTCAGAAACAACTCTACTTAAGAAATAAAAATCCATAATTCTAGAACTCATTCTAAACCAGTCGTAATCCCAACGCGAAAAAAATCGAAAACTATCGGTTACAGAAAAATTGCCAATATTCCAGTCTATAAATACAGGTATAGCATCTAAAGAATCTGCGTCAAGTTCTACATAGTTTTTTTTGAAAACTTCACAATGCTCTCTTATTAAATCACGATATATGTGGAATTGGAATTTCCCGTATTCTGTATCTAAAGTATTAAGTAACCCATCAATGTCTACATTCATACTTTTTGCAGAAGGTGGAAGTGTACCGCGAACAGTATGACATGCCTTATGAAATTTAGCAGTTTCTCTACCTAGTCGTTTAATTTGTCGCTCATTAAGTCTTTTCGGTAGTCTATTTCTGATTTTTATAGGTCGATAAAATACTACCCATGCATCAATTATTTCACTTTGATGGCGATGAACAAATAATTCATTCCCTTTCATTAACGATCGGGCAAGGAAATTCTCAAATGGATCTGGAAGGTTATTTGATAAGGCATTAATAATGGAATGGTCTTCCACAAAGTGCTCGAACTTTCCGAAATAAGAAAGTTTAGCTACGATAATATTATGGTCCCTAAGAGTAATCCTATATACATAATTAGTTGATACTCTCGCACTTATATCTTCAATTCTTATGATCTCACGTGAACTATCATAAGCGTCCCAAGCTTCGTGCACAATTTCATTAAAGTTTATGAATGACATTACAATCTAGACTTAAATAATTTCAAAATACCGTTTCAATTCCCAATTTTTTTGATTGGGTTTGTATTGTCGCCATTCCCATTCTCTAGTTCTCACGAAGTGATCAACAAAAGTCTCTCCAAATAATTCTTTTGCTATAGTAGACTCTTTCATAGCTTTTGTAGCTTTATGCAAATTCTCAGGAAGTGGTTCAGAATTTTTATTTTCATATTCATTTCCTTTTGTAGGAGCAATATCCAATTTTAGTTTATGCCTGATACCATATAAGCCAGATGCCAAACTCGCTGCCATAGTTAAGTAGGGATTTGCATCTGCTCCAGGGACTCGATTCTCAAGTCTCATAGAATCAATTTCCCGTTTAATTACGCGCAAAGCTACTGTTCGATTATCAATTCCCCAACTTACTGAAGTTGCTGCCCATGAACCTTCTACATAACGTTTATAGCTATTTACTGTAGGTGCGAACATAGGTAGTATATGAGGAAGGCAATGTAATTGTCCAGCAAGATAAAATTCGAATAAGTCACTCATATTATGATCTTTAGATTCATCAAAGAAAAGATTATGACCAGATTCATCTACTAAACTTTGATGAATATGCTGACTACAACCAGGTAATTCAGAGTTCCACTTTGCCATAAAGCTTGCAGTTAAGTCATATTGTGAAGCAATTTCTTTAACTGATGTTTTTAAAAGAGCTGCCCGGTCAGCTGATTCAAGAATTTCATCATAAGTTATTGCGGCCTCAAATACTCCGTCGCCAGTCTCTGTATGCAATCCTTCTAGTGGAATACCGAATGTATATAGTAAATCGAATAAATCATTAAAATAATCACTGTTCTGGGATGCCCTAAGCACAGAATAGCCAAACATTCCAGGAGTGAGAGTAGTTGGGTCTAAATATTCTTTTTCTTTAAGTGAATGCATGGTTTCATCAAAATTAAACCATTCAAATTCAGCTGAAAATTTTGGTGAGAAACCTAGATCATTAGCTTCTTTTTTTATTTTCTTTAAAAGTGATCTAGGGCATACATCTTTTAAATCTGCTGACTCTGAAAAATCTGCTAGAAAGAAAGGTTTATCATTCTCCCATGGTATTTTTCTAAAAGTACTAGGGTCGATGGTTGCAAAAGAATCGGGGTAACCAGTATGCCATCCACTTACTTCGCTGTTATCATAAACGGCATCGTTCATATCCCAGCCAAAAATCACATTACAAAATCCAATCTGATCATTGAGTGCTTTTAAAAATTTATCAGTACTGATAAGCTTGCCCCTAAGAATGCCGTCGATGTCAGTAACAGCAAATTTAATGTTCTTTACTTCAAGTTCTCGGATAAGCTGTATAATTTCTTCCTTGTTCATGATCACCATTTATTTCAAAGAATATAGAAAATGGTTTAAGGAATTGTGTAGCTCAAAAAAATTATTGAACTGAAATATTACTTTGAATACTCACTTCATTTAAAAGCGTTCTATGAACAGGGCATTTCTTTGAGATTTCGAGTAGCTTTTCCTTTTGTTCTGTTGTTAAATCACCTTTAATGATGAGTTCCTTTTGAATAACATCAATTTTTGAAGATGAGTTCTCACATGTTTTACAATCATCGACATGACTTTTATTATGACGGAGCTCTACGTACATATCTCCTACATCCCAACCTTTTCTTTGGGCGTACATTTTTACGGTCATAACAGTACAAGTTCCCAGAGACATTAGTAGAAAATCATAAGGATCAGGACCTAGATCTTGACCACCTTCCACATGTGGTGGCTCATCAGAAATGAGTTCATGTTTTCCAGCGCTAAGGGTAGTTTTGAACGCTTCGCTTTTGGGAAGGTGAACGTGTACAATTTTTTGAGCTTCAGAATTAGACATCAAAATTTCTGTTAGTTGAAAGTTCTGAATTAATCGCTAAGATATTTTTCTTTGATAACATTTAAGTGATGCTTGTCGTGACCAGCAATAATGAATGCTAGTGCTCTTACTGTAACTTCAGTTCCACTGGCAGTTCCTTTTCTCGAAATCATTTCCTTTGTTAGGCTACTTAGTAGGTGAATTGTTGCAACTCGTACGGCAAAGTATTCATTAGAAAGATTAGCGAGAGAACGATTGTTATAATTATTGCCCTCCATGTACTCATCTTGATCCATACCTGGCAAAGAGGCTTTGTCACCACGAGAAATAGCAAATGCTCGGTAAGAAAACAAACGTTCGGTTTCGATCATATGACCGAGAACTTCTTTTAAAGTCCATTTATCCGGAGCATATTTGAAGTACGCTTTATCACCTGATACAGAGTTCATAAGGGTAAATACCTCATGCATTTGCTTATTCAGCACATGTATGATGTTCATTTTTTCTATAAGTCCTACATAGGTAGAATAAAAGTGTGCATATTCTGTTGCAGTAGGATATTCATTTTCCCAGATTTCCATATCTAATGACTATTAGTGGTTATTCCCTATATACAAATTTGAAGATTTAATGGCTATAAAAAAACCTGACTCAATTAATTGAATCAGGTTTTCTAAAAGGTGAGAATAGGTGTGCTAATTTACTGCTAATGTTTCAACTTTTGATTCTGAAACCTTATTACCGTCGGCAAAAACAACTGAAGAGAATGCATAAGTAACTCCATCAACTATTGTCCAATCAGAATATCTATTTTCTGCAGCTACAACAGATCCAGTTTGTGGATTTAACTCATTAGTACGAGATAAAAATGGTAATCCAGACTCCATATCAACCAATATGGTAATAGTGCTTTCAGCCACTACTTTAAGTACACCATATTCATTTCCATCAACGATTTCAGTACCTAAATACTCAGCATTTAAATCTTCATATGTTAATGCGATATTGAGATAACTATTCTTTATTTCATTAAACATTGGACCTGTCATTGCAGGAGGGAGGGGTTGTTCTTGCCCCATCATTTTGATTACACCACGACCATTTTTTAATTCCATAGTCATATTTCCTTGAGGCGTCTCTAAATCTGCAACCATACTAATTTCTTTAAAATTTGTAGTTGCAGAACTTGTAGCTTGCATACTACCAGCTGGTCCATATTGAGTTACTATACTTTTGCTAACTATTGATGTTACTTCAGTTCCTGGTGAAACTATAGCATTGGCCATTTTCTCTAACCACATATTTCCAGCTTCAGAATCTCCAGATACTTCATCTCCATCTGATTTCGGAAGTGGAATACTAATATCAATATTTTTTACTTCACCGTATTTATTTAGTTGATCGCCAATTTCTTCAGCGTTACCTACTACTAGGATATGTACACTTTCAGGTTTTAAATATTGATTAGCAACTCTCTGTATATCAGCGGAAGTAACTTTCTTTAATTGTTCAACATATTGGTCGAAGTAATCTTGAGGAAGCCCATTATACTTATTACTTATTCTTTCACTTAGAATTTTATTCTTGCTATCGTATCTGAACACAAGTGAATTTAAAAAACGATCCTTTGCTTCATTCAGTTCTTCAGAAGGAACAGCAGTATCCTGAAGTTTCTCTACTTCTACCAACATTGCATCTATAGCTTCAGCAGTTGTAGAACTTTTGGTCATAACTCCAACATAAAAGAATCCAGGATAGTGAATGTTGCTAGAATATGCACCAAAAACAGCATAAGCTAGACCAAGATCAGAACGAACACTTTGAGTTAATCTTCCTGAAAAACCACCACTAAGTATTTCATTCAATAGTTGTAGCGCTGCATAATCAGGGTTTTCACGTAAACCGCCAACATGTCCAACCAATACAAAACTTTGATTTACATCAGATTTATCTACAATATTTACAGTAGATGGGTAATCGTATGTAACTTCAGGATAAAGCAGGTTGGTTTGTGAACCAGATTTAAGGCTTCCAAAAGCTTCTTCTAGTTTCCTTTTCATGTCTCTGGTGTCAAAATCACCAATAACACCAATCATCATGTTATTACCGACAAATGCTTGCTGATGGAATTCAATCATATCTTCTCTTGTGATCGCGTCTATAGTTGCATATTCACGCTCTGTAGTATAAGCTACATCTTCCCCGTAAATCAATTTTTGAAATTCACGAACAGCAATAGATTGTTGGTCGTCGTTTCTTCGAGATATATTTGATTTAGCCTGAGTTTTTGCTAATTCAATTTTACCTTCTGGAAATGCTGGATTTTGAACTAAATCTACAAAGACAGGAAGAAGTTCATTGAAGTCCTCTTTCAATATGTTCATACTAGCACCACCAGAGCCGAACCCAATAAAGGTGCTCATGAATGCAGCTTTATCTTCTAAGAGAAGGTTTAACTCGTCATCAGGATAGTTTACAGAACCACCTTCACGCATTACTTGACCTGTTAAACCTGCAAGGCCAGTTTTATCCATTGGTTCAAGTAAACCACCAGTCTTAACTGTTGCGTTTATTCTAATTAGTGGAAGTTCTTTATCCTCAACCAAATAAAAAGTAATGCCATTATCTAAAGTAAATTCTTCGACTTTGGCTATTTCAAACTTATTTAATTCTGGGTACTTAATTTCATCGTAACGTTTTTGGGCCATCGCAGAAATCGATAGCAATATCATAAATATAAAAAGTATAGTGCGTTTCATTATAATCTCGCTTTGCTTTAAAATTGTTTAAGAGTCGGTTTTAATTGTTAGTCCAACAGTTCTATTTTTCTTGATGAGATAAGTACTTGCTACTCTTTGAAGGTCTTCAAGAGTAACTGCATCATACCTATCTAGTTGATTAAACACATCTTTCCAGCTTCCTTGTTGCACATGTGTATTAACGAAATATGTAGCTAAACCTGAATTATTTCCTAAAGATCTAATTATGCTAGCTCTTAAATTAGTTCGAACTCTTTCAAGTTGCTCATGAGTTATGGTACCTTCTTTTACTGCATCAAATTCAGCATAAATAGACTGCTCAAGACTATCTAAATCAGTACCAGCATTAGGGATAAATAAAGAAAGAAATAGACCAGGATATCTAGTTCCAGGAATACCTTCTGCATTTTCTAACTGAAGAACAGATTGCTCTTCTTCAACAAGTTTCTTGTATAGAATCGAAGTCCTTCCTGAACTAAGTACTCTCCCAAGTAAAACAAGAGGCTCATAATCTGGATGAGTTCCTGATACTGTGTGGTAACCCATTATTATAACTGGTTGAGAATTTCCTTCAAGTACAACTCTTCGTTCTCCCCGTTGCTCAGGTTCAATGGTTGTAACTGGAGGAGCGATTTCACCCTTTCCTTTCATGTTTCCAAAATATGCCTCCGCAAATTTCTTCATTTCTTTTGGGTCAACATCTCCTGCAATGCCAAAGGTAATATTTGAAGGCACATAATATTTTTCATAGAAATTATGAGCGTCTTCAATAGTAGAAGCTGTAATATCAGAACTCCATCCTACGATTGGACGACCGTAAGGGTGAGCTGCATAAGCTGTAGCCATAAATTCTTCTAATAAACGACCAATTGGATTTGAATCGGTACGCATTCTACGTTCTTCTCTAACAACTTCTTTTTCTACATAAAACTCGCGGTAAGTAGGTTGCATAAAACGTCCAGCTTCTAAGCTAAACCAAAGCTCAACTTTGTTTGATGGTAGGCTGTAAAAATAATCAGTGAAATCCCAACGTGTACTAGCATTCATACCTGTACCTCCGTTTCCAGCAACTATTTCTGAAAACTCATTATTTACAACATAAGTTTTAGCTTCTTCCTGAAGCTTTTGGAATTCATCCCACTTTTCAGCCATAAAAGTAGTATCAGGTTTTGGTGCATATGACTCGTAGAGCCATGCTTTATACACTTCATCCATTTTATCTATTACTTTCTTTTCGGCTTCCCAATCGGTAGTTCCAACATAATGATCACCTTTAAAGGCAAGGTGTTCAAAAATGTGAGCAATTCCAGTATTACCAACTGGTTCATCAATACCACCAACATTAACTTGAGTATAAAAACTCACTACTGGAGCGTCATGGCGTTCTATAATGATGAAGTGTAGCCCGTTATCTAGGGTAAATTCGGTTACTTTTTCTTCAAATTCTTTAAGGTTTTGGGCCGTAGCATTTTGAGGAATTATATTCGCTAAAATAACTAGGCAAATGGCACTTAATAGGTATGTGCGTACTCTCATGGAATTAGGTTTTGATTGTAGGTTTAACATCTTGAATATGTACAATTTATCGATAATTTATTTGTTTAAAAATTAAACTTAGGCACGAATTCTTTTAATGGAAGTCCGTTTTTACAGGACTCAATTGACTCTTCACCCCTAAACAATTCGATCTCGTACGAGATGTATTCAGGGTTGTTGTATCGTTTTTGAAAATAAACTTTTTTCCCAGCTGTTGTTCGGGAACATCTATCGATTTCAAAGATTGGGCTACCTACATCAATGTTTAAATGCTTGGCGATATATTCATCTGCAATTATAGCAGTAAATTTATACTTACCAGCAGAAATGGGTATTGAGTAAGTGTCTTCTAGAATTTGGTAGATAGTTTTGTTTGTTAGATCTTCATCTAATAAAAGCTGCCCATAACTGCCAGGAAGCCAGGTAATATCGAAAGCGATAGGCTTTCCATTGCCTAGTCGAACTCTATCGAGTCTAATAAGGGGAGAACTTGGTGGGAGCTCTAAAATGGTATTAATTTCTAAAACAGGGGATACTTTTTTAAAACGAATTAGTTTAGATGAACTTTTAAAACCAGCTCTTCGCATGTCTTCAGAAAAATCTGTGAGCTGTACTAAAGTTTGTTTTTCATCATCTTCACTCACAAAAGCACCAAGCCCTTGTTTCTTAAATATTAACCCTTCATTCTCCAAAGCTTTCAAAGCTTGACGAACAGTAATTCTGCTAACATCGAAATAATCACAAAGCCTTTTTTCTGAGGGAAGCTTATCTCCAGGAAGAAATTCCTTATTTTTAATATCTGATCTCAAATGATCACTAATTTGTTGGTGTCTCGGAGCACTTTTGTCAACCATGGAATCTTCAATTATTTCATCTTGTTATAACATGTTGTAACAAGTTTACAAAAACTCTTAAACTCTGTCCACAAAATTATTTTAAATCAAAAAAGAAAATGTACGAATTACTATTAGAACCAATGCCTTGGTATATAGCTGGTCCACTCATCGGACTTACATTACCATTGCTTCTTATTATTGGAAATAAAACATTTGGGATTTCAACAAGCTTTCAGCATATGTGTGCTGCTGTTTTACCAAAAAAGTTTCCATACTTCAACTATGACTGGTGGAAACAAGGAAAATGGCAATTACAGCTTTCATTTGGAATTCTTCTAGGTGGAGTACTAGCAGCCTTTTTTATTCCAGAAGATTACGTAATTGACCTTTCAACAAGTACCATAGCAACTCTACAAGAAAATGGGATTTCAAACTTTAACGGATTTGTACCAATTGAGGTATTTAATTGGGAAAATCTGGCATCTCTACCAGGGTTTTTCATTTTAGTTGTAGGTGGTTTTTTGATCGGCTTTGGAACAAGGTATGCTGGCGGATGTACTTCAGGCCATGCAATAACAGGGTTAGCTACCCTTCAGAAAGCTTCTTTAATCGCAGTAATAGGATTTTTTGTAGGCGGAATTATTTCTACCTATTTCATCCTTCCAAATCTTTTTAACTGAGGATAATATCATGAGATTTATATTAGCAGGTACAGTTTTCGGCTTTATTCTGATCAAATCAGAAGTAGTATCTTGGTTTAGAATTCAAGAAATGTTTCTATTCGATTCGATTCATATGTATGGTATAATTGGTTCTGCAATTGTTGTAGGATTAATCGGAACTATGTTGATTAAAAAATTCAACATTAAGGATACATCAGGTAATGAGATATCAATCAAACTCAAAGATAATAGTTTAACGAAGCGTTATATTATTGGAGGTTCGTTATTTGGGCTAGGTTGGGCATTAGTTGGGGCATGTCCAGGACCGCTTTATGCATTGATTGGTAGTGGATATTTAATATTTATTGTTCCTCTGATCGCGGCTATAATTGGAGCCGGAACTTATGGAATGTTACAAGGCAAGTTGCCTCACTAAGAGTTTAATTTTAAGAGTAAAAGGGTAATACCATGTTTTTTGAACAAATATTTGAAGAAAAACTAGCGCAATATGCGTACCTAATTGGATGTCAAAGAAGCGGGGAAGCAATAGTTGTAGACCCAATGCGTGATATCAAACGTTATGAAGAGTTAGCAGCTAAGCACAATCTGAAAATTATTGCAGCAGCTGAAACACATATTCATGCAGATTATTTGTCAGGTTTAAGAGAGTTTGCAGAAAATGGAGTTAAAGTATATGCATCCGATGAAGGTGATAAAGAATGGAAATACGAATGGTTGATGGGTAGTGATTATAACTATCAACTCTTAAAGGATGGTGATGAGTTTAAAATAGGGAATATAAAATTCACTACTGTTTATAGTCCAGGACATACTCCAGAGCATGTTAGTTATTTAGTAACAGATGGAGCAGCAACAGATGAGCCAATGGGTATTCTATCAGGCGATTTCGTGTTTGTGGGTGATGTTGGTCGACCAGATTTGTTGGAAACAGCGGCAGGACAAGTTGGAGCAATGGAAGGTTCTGCAAAAACATTATATAAATCTCTTGAAAAGTTTAAGGCATTGCCAGAATACTTACAGCTCTGGCCAGGTCATGGTGCGGGAAGTGCCTGTGGGAAAGCACTTGGAGCGGTTCCAAAATCGACTGTTGGTTACGAGCAGAAGTTCAATCCTTCTATTCGGTCAGCAATTACTGAACAAAGTTTTGTGGATTACATATTAGAAGGACAACCAGAGCCGCCTTTGTATTTCGCTCGAATGAAAAGAGATAATAAAAAAGGTCCAAAAGTACTTGGGACTATTCCTGCTCCACAGAAAATGGATATTCAAACTATTATTGAAAAAGCAGCAGGTAATGATGCAGTAATTGTTGATACAAGAAAGCGAAATGAATTTATGAGTGGTCATCTAAAAGGATCACTTCTAGCAACCATTAATAAAGATTTCAATACTATTGTTGGCTCATATGTGACCGAAGAGCAAGACATCTATCTCATTATTGAAGATGATAAAGTTGGGGAAGCAGTGACTGACCTTATTCGTATTGGACTCGATAACATCAAAGGGTTTACAACACCTTCAGAACTTAAAAATGTTGAGCTAGTTTCAACAGAAACAATCAACTTTGAAGAAACAGATAGCTTGTTAAATGCAACAGGATATACCTTGCTTGATGCTCGTAAGAAATCAGAATTTGATGAAGGACATCACCCAGAAGCTATCAATATTTCACATACACGCTTGTTAGATAGGATTGCCGAAATACCAAAAAATCAGCCAGTGCTTGTTCATTGTAAATCTGGTAATCGTGCTTCATTTGCATCTGCTCTACTCGAGTCTAAAGGGTGGGATGTTAAGTTTATTGATGACTCAGTAAATCCTTGGCTACAAAAGAATCATTACTTAGCTGAGGTAGATTGATGTTTTGGGCGCTTTTAGGTGCTTTATTAATTGGAATATCGCTCGGACTCTTAGGTTCGGGCGGATCCATTCTCACTGTACCTGTACTAATTTACTTTGTAGGGGAGCCTGAAAAAGTAGCAATAGCTGAATCGCTGGGAATAGTTGCATCCATCAGTTTAGTTGGTGCTATTCCATATGCCATTAGAAAAGAAGTAGATTGGAAAAGTGTGATCTATTTTGGAATTCCAGGCATGGCAGGAACTTATGGAGGCGCCGCTTTATCGCAATTTCTTTCAGGAACAACACAGTTAATGATATTCGCTGTTGTAATGATTTTAGCAGCATATTTGATGATCCGAGATGGAAAAGTTGTTGAGAAAGACGAAGATTTCTCCGCTGCTAGATGGGTGATGGTGGTAGAAGGATTAGTTGTTGGGGTTTTAACTGGTCTTGTAGGTGTTGGTGGTGGATTTCTAATTATTCCAGCATTGGTGATAATTGGTGGGCTAAGCATGCGAGTAGCAGTTGGGACTAGTTTATTTATCATAGCTGCAAAAAGCTCTATGGGCTTTTATAAATACTTGGATGTACTCAAATCAGAATCCCTAAATGTAAATTGGGAATTACTAGCAATCTTTACTGTAGTTGGAATATTTGGAAGCTTTGTTGGTGGAAAACTTAGTCGAAAAATACCTCAACATTCACTCAAAAAAGGCTTCGGTTACTTCCTTGTAATTATGGGATTTTATATTCTAGGAACTAACTTGTTATGATTAATTAAACTATAGTAAGTCTGGGTAAAGAATGGTGTTTAAAAAACTTACGATTTCCTTCTTGATATCCAATATAGCGCGCTACCAATAGCAATAAAGATTGCAGTCATCCAAATATTAGTTAAGCTAACCTGAAACATTAACCAAAGACATGCTGCTATTCCTAAAACTGGGACAAAATAACCGCCTTTAAGGGTAAAAGTATTTTCACTTTTAAATATTGGTCGAAGTCTTGGTACAGCCGCACAAGTAATAATGTAAAAGAATACTCTAGCTAGTACTGTCATAGCTGCTAATGCAGTAAAAGATCCTAAAGCAGCCCCAACGAATGTACAGACGCCAAAGAAGATCACTGAATTTGCTGGAGTTAAAAATTTTGGATGAACTTTACCAAACCATCCTGGTAGAGATTTATCAAGGGAAAGTGCGTAAGTAAGCCTTGGTGTTGAGAACATATTACTCACCAAATTACCAGTAACGGATGTTGCTACTCCTATCATAAGAATGATTGCACCAATATTCCCAAACAACGCTGATGAGGCATCAAGTAATGGTGCTGAAGAAGAAGCCAGATTTTGGACAGCTGCTTCCGAGATCAATTGGATTAACATGTATAAGACTACAATTGAACCTAAACCGAATATCAAAGCTCTTGGCATATCTTTTGCCGGATTTTTAGATTCTCCGGCAGGAACTACTCCTCCTTCAAATCCCACAAAAGCATAAATCAATAATAATGTTGCTGCACCTAGATCTTTAGGGTCTGGCAAAGGGTTTTCAAAAGAAGGCATTACGTCCGCGCCAAGAAGTATTAATCCTCCAAAAACTAAAAGAATAAGTACTGAGAACTTTACAATAGTAAATAATGCAAGAGAACGTATAGATTGAACAGAACCGAGCACATTAATTAATGTCAGAAAACCACATATGATAGCGAGAGAAATAACACGTCCAATTCCATCGCCTGCCGGTTCATAGAAAAAACCAATACTTTCAACAAGAAGTACTGAATTTGCAGAAAAGGATATCATCCTAGCAAAGTAATACAACCATCCACTTTGAAAGCCAATGAATGGACCAAATGCTTCGGTTCCATATCGAACAGGACCGCCAGTTCCACTGAAATAACTTCCCAATTCCGCAAAGCAAAGAATTACAGGTAGAATGAGAAGAGCGCAAATTACGTAAATCCAGATACTATATTCACCTGCAAGTGCAGAAGCACCACTTGGTAAGCCAAATATTCCGGCGCCAATTAAGCCGTTTACGACAAGTAGCCAAAGGCCCCAAACGCCGAGTTTTCGTGGTAGTTTTTCCTGAAAATTAGATGATTTTTGGTTAGTGATCATTTAATAAGAATAATGAATAATAATTTTATCAAACCTGATCATATCTAAAGCAATCTATTGTATGATCGTTAACAAGTCCACATGCTTGCATATGTGCATACATGATAGTACTTCCAACAAATTTAAATCCTCGCTTTTTCAAGTCTTTACTTAAAGCATCTGATTCTGTGGAAGTTGCAGGTACTTCTTGCATACTTTTCCAGCGATTAACTATTGGTTTACCATGTACAAAATTCCAGATATAGGAATCAAAACTTCCGAACTCTTTTTGAACGTTAATGAAATTTTGGGCATTAGTTACTGCCCCTCTAATTTTTAATTTATTTCTGATAATCCCTTCAAATTGAAGCAATTCTTGAATTTTGTCTTCACTGAACATTGCAACTAATTCAGGATCGAAATTTGCAAAAGACTTTCTATAACCTTCTCTGCGTTTTAATATAGTTGCCCAACTAAGACCTGCTTGTGCTCCTTCCAATATCAAAAACTCAAAATGTTTACGATCCTCATGAACAGGAACACCCCATTCTTTATCATGATAATTAATGTATTCTTCAAATTGACCTTCAGCCCAACTGCAACGGTTCATCATATTCTAGATAGTTGATGTTATGATATATTGAATAAGAAAAGAAATTATAGTGTCTCTTAAGAATTATTTATCGAATTATGAAAAAGATGCTATTTCTAAATCAAATATTAAGGCACATTTTTATCGTATAGATATCTCATCTGCTAAAAAAATAAAAACTTATTGTTCTCATAATTAAAAAAGGGAGAATTATTAGTTACATTCTAGGCTCACACACTCAAAAAGACTTAAAAAAAGAAGTAGCAGATGCATTGGGAATCTACCGTACAAGAACTTGCCGATAAAAGTAAAATCAACGAAAATCTATCAACTCACATAACTACTCTAACTCAGATTTTAGAGAAGCTTAGTGAAGAACGATCAGGAGAAGATTTCATTAAAATACTTGGGGAGTTTCCTCTCAATAGTATAAAAGCTTTGGATAACGGAGATGAAAAGGAGTTAACCAAGCTACAGGAATTAGTAGCCAAAATGTCTAGTAAAGACATTAAAGAGTATTTAAGGATATACACTACTTTTTTTCATTTAGTGAATTCTCTTGAGCAACATGAAATAAGTCGAATAAACCGAAAAAGAGAATTCGAAGAAACTCCTGAGAAGCCAAGAAACGAGAGTATTTTAGAAGCAGTATTCAAGATGAAAGAAGCTGGGTATACTCTGGATCAGGCAATTGCTGTTTTTGAGACAATGGATATTCAGCCTACCATTACTGCACATCCAACGGAAGCTCGCCGACGAAGTGTGTTAACTAAGCAACATGAAATCAGTGAAATGATTGCTAATGTTGGAAGTGACTTGCATACAGGAGATGAAAAGAAGTTCCTCAAAAAAGAGATTTTAAACCAGATGAAACTTCTTCTTATGACGGATGAGGTTAGAGCTGAAAGAATGTCGGTTGAGGATGAAGTTGAAAATGGGTTATTCTTTTTTACTCATACAATTTGGGATGTAGTTCCTACACTTTATAAAGATATCCGATTAGCACTTGAAACATATTATGGGGAATCAGGTGATATTCCGATTGTTCTAAAATATCGCTCTTGGATTGGAAGTGACCGTGATGGAAACCCAAATGTTACCTCTTCTGTAACTTGGAAAACTGTAATAGAGCAACGTAAAACAGCACTTAAGGTTTACATTCGAAAGTTAGACCATTTGAGAAGATATCTGAGTGTTTCTTACAAAGAAACAAAAATTTCAGATCCACTTCGATTTTCACTTAGAGATGAAGAAACAGCTAACCCTCTAAGTGATTTGTATGAAAGACGGTATCAAAGAGAGCCTTATCGTCGCAAGCTCACACATATGATGCAGTATATTCAAGAGCAATTAGATGCTGCAAGTGGAGATAAAGAAAATGTGCTTAAAATGGCACCAAAGTATACTCCAGAGGATTTTGTAACAGATCTTGAGTTAATCAGAAACAGCTTAATTGAGAATAATCTAAAAGGGTTAAGCGAACAGGGAAGATTACAAGATTTATTAATCACAGCTAAAACTTTTGGATTCCATTTAACATCACTTGATATCAGGCAGCACAGTCGACTGCATGAAGAAACAGTTGAAGAGCTGTTTAGTTTAGGGAAAGTGATGGATGGATATACAAAGCTATCTGAAGAGGAAAAGATTGAAGTACTTATGAAGGAACTTCATAATCCACGTCCACTAAGTCCGTTTAAAAGTCAGCGCTCAGAAGTTGCTAGTAAAGTAATGACTGTTTTTGAAGAAATCAGAGACATTATTACCCTAGACTCAAATGCGTTTGGAAGTTATATCATTAGTATGACGCATGGTGTAAGTGATATGTTAGAAGTTTTAATTCTGGCCAAGGAATTAGGATTATGGAATATAACTGGCGGCAAAGTAGAAACTTCACTTGATGTAGTACCTCTTTTTGAGACTATTGAAGATTTAGGTGTGAGTAGCCAAGTAATGGCAGAAATGTTTGAGCACGAGTTATTTGCGAAACAAATTGAAGCCCGCGGTAATTTCCAAGAAATCATGCTTGGGTATTCCGACAGTAACAAAGATGGCGGTTATTGGATGGCAAATTGGGCTTTAAATAAAGCTCAATACGATCTAGGCATGGTTTGCCGAAAATACAATATAGATTTTAGATTATTTCATGGAACAGGTGGAACTGTTGGACGAGGCGGCGGACAATCTAACAAGGCGATTGTGGCTATGCCTCCTGTTGCGAATAATGGTAGAATCAGGTTTACTGAACAGGGTGAAGTGATTTCATTTCGCTATTCATTGACATCTATTGCTCATAGACATCTAGAACAACTAGTTAATGCAATGGTTCAGGTAACTATGGCGCAAAAAGATAAGCCAGGATATCTCAGTGATTCCAATTATGAATGGGATATGATGCAGGAATTGGCTCAGACTACAATGAATGCTTATAGAGACTTAATTGACGATCCAAAATTTTGGGATTGGTATTCTGGTATTACACCAATAGAACATATTGGTAAGCTTCCAATTGCATCTCGACCAGTTTCTAGAGGTGCTGGAGGTAAATTAGATTTTAGCGGTCTTAGAGCAATCCCATGGGTATTTGCATGGACTCAAGTTCGTTATAATGTACCAGGTTGGTATGGTATCGGGAAAGGGTTAGCAACAATCTTTGAAAAATATCCAGATGGAAAAGAAATTATAACTAGGTGGCAGAAAGAATGGAGATTTTTCTATACGGTGATGAATAATTCTCAACGTGAAATTGCCCGTACTCATATTGCAACATCAACCATATATAATGAGTCTAGTGATCATTATTTCCATAAAAAGATTATAGCTGATTTAGATTCTGCAGTTAATGGAATAACAACAATTGCCGAAACAGAAAATATTCTAGACCATAACCTAGTAATTCAACGATCAATATTATTTAGAAACCCATTTACTTATCCATTAAATATTATTCAATCTGAGCTATTAAAACGATGGGAGACTGTAGAAACAGTTGAAGAAAAGGCAGAATTAACAGAGTTAATATTCTTAAACATTAATGGAATAGCAGCTGCAATGCAAAGTACAGGATAAAACTGAACAAGATGTTGGAAATTTGTACCTTTATAAACCTGTTTTATCTAAAAAAGACTTAGTAGAAGACCCATGAGTGAGACATTAGCAAAACCAGCAATAAAAATAGAAGAATCAACATATAGTAGAATTGGAGAGGTAGATTTTGATAATCTGCAATTTGGTCGTTTGTTTGGCGATCATATGTTTGAAATGCAATTCAAAAATGGAGCATGGGGAGAGCCCTCAATAAAACCATTTGGGAAGATTGAAATTACACCAGCACTCAATATTATGCATTATGGGCAGGCTGTTTTTGAAGGGATGAAAGCATTTTATGTAAATGAAAATACTGTCAATATTTTCAGACCAGATGTACATTTCGAGCGGTTTAATATGTCAGCTCGTCGAATGTGTATCCCCGAAACAAATTATGAAACATTCATTACTGCCTTAGAAGAACTTATTCGTTTAGACAAAAAATGGATACCAAAAAAGAAAGGTACTGCGCTGTATATTCGTCCGGTTATTTTTGCTAGTGATGATTACTTAGCCGCACGTGTTTCAGAAGTATATAGTTATTATATAATCACATCTCCAGTAGGTGCGTATTATGCTGAAGGATTTAATCCAGTTTCACTTACAACTCCAGATGGCTTTGTTCGTGCAGTAAAAGGCGGTACTGGTGAAGCAAAAACGGCAGGTAATTATGCAGCAAGTTTTCTTCCAGCTAGAAAAGCTCAACAAGAAGGGTACACACAAGTACTCTGGCTTGATGCAATAGAAAATAAGTATATCGAAGAAGTGGGTACTATGAATATTCACTTTTTGATCGGTGATACTTTAGTGACTCCAAAACTCACAGGTTCGGTATTAGCCGGTGTTACAAGACGATCTGTAACTAAACTTGCTGATGAATGGGGCTATAGTGTAGAAGAGCGAATGATTTCAATTGATGAAGTATTTGAAGACTCTGAAGACGGTTCACTTAAAGAAGTATTTGGTTCCGGAACTGCTGCGGTTATCTCTCCTGTAGGTTCAATTCAACATAACGGAAAAACCATCCAAATTGGAGACAATAAAATAGGTGATTTCGCTCAGCGACTATTTGATGAGATTACGGGTATTCAGTATGGAAAACTGGAAGATCGACACGATTGGGTTCATTCTGTAAATGTATAATACATGAGCTTTAGTTTAAACAGTCTATTAGCTGTTGGCGCGGGAGGTTTTTTTGGTGCCATAACTCGCTATTTATTAGCTGTTTCTGTTGATGAGTATATAAAACCTGAACAATTTCCTTTCGGAATATTTATTGTAAACATAATAGGTTGTCTATTGATTGGTTTACTTGCTGGTATTTTTGAATTAAAGGGGTGGATGAATGTGGAGCTTCGCCTTTTTATTTTCGTTGGATTCTTAGGCGGCTTCACTACATTTTCAACTTTCATTAACGATACTTTTCTATTGAGTAAAGAAGGTGAAATGATTGCTGTATTACTCAATGTAGGCGGTCAGATTTTACTAGGAATGCTTTTTGTCTGGGTTGGTTATTCAGTAATAAAACTATTTTCTTAATATCCTCTTTCTCTGTTTACTTCATTCAACAAATCCATTCCAGAAAGACTTCTTTTATAATTTTCGGCAATTTGTATTGCGGCCTCTTTGGGATCGGTAATAGAAGCTACATGTGGTGTAATCATAATTTTTGGTCGATTCCAGAAGAGGTGATTTCCAGGTAGTGGTTCTTCTTCAAAAACATCTAGACAAGCCCCTTCAAGGGCACCCGTATCCAATGCATAAATCAGATCTTCTTCTATCAAATGTCCACCACGTGCTACATTTATTAAATAAGAGGGCTGTTTTAGCTTTTTGAAATGCTCTAGTTCTAAGATTCCTGATGTCTCTTTGGTAAGTGGAAGTAGACAAACCAGAATATTTGTATGAGAAAGAAATTCATCTAGTCTATTTCCATCAAAACAACGAACACCTTCAATATTCTTATTAGATCTCGACCAACCAATAACCTTGTATCCATTAACCAATAACCATTCGGCCACTGCAGAACCTATTTCTCCTATCCCTAGAATACCAACAACACAATCTTCCTTTGAAACAGGGTCATGTTTACTCCAATATCCTTCTCTTTTTTGGTCGACGTACCTCGATGTGTTAAAACGGTAGTTCTGTATTGCACTCAGTACATATTCTGTCATTTGAGATTTTAGTGATGGAATCATAACCCGAGCTAATTTAACCGATTTAGATAAAGCTTCATCTTTCAATAGATGATCAACTCCAGCTCCGAATGAAGTAACTGCTTTGAGATTTGAATAACCATCAAGTACTTTTTCAGGGTGTTCCCAGCAAACTGCAAAGGTTACTCTATCTTTGTTCTTAACCTTTGGCCAAATATCAATATCCAAATTAGCATCTTCTTTTAGTAGAGCCTCACTCAACGGTGTCATATCTCGATTTTTAGCAATAAGTAATAATGACATTAGGGTCTAATTTTAAGTGTAATTAAAAAGATATCAAGACTATTAATTTCCAATAATCTGATCAGGATATATCGAATCTACGGGTTTGTTTAGTCCATTACATAAGTATTAACTTATAAATTCAATACTCATCATTTGGATGAATTAATCATAACTCTGTTTTTGCTATCATTAATTCATCCCATCGAGTCGTATATCGCTTACTTAAGTAATTTTGATTCATAAGCCATTGATTACGATGATCTCCCTTTTTATGTAATCCTGTGGCAGCAAAAGCTGCATGGTTTTGTCCAAATTTCGAATTAATTCGATCTACTGATTCCATTAATTTGAATTGTTTTTGGGTATACAGTTCGGGTTCAAATATATCCATCTGAATTTCGCTATTAGGCACTATACCTGTTAGCATAACCGCAGCTTTTTTGTATTTACGTCCTTCTTCAAAAGCATCAGCAGTTAACAACTTTGCAATTTTAATTAAAGTTGGTGTATGGGCCGTTGCCACTTTCAAGGGGTAACTAGAACCAAATTTATATTTACCACGAATATTTTCATATTTGTCTCCAATTAAGTTGATATGGATATTTGAAGCAACTGAGTTTTGTATACGAAGCTTCTCAGCTGCTCTACTAACAAAAGTAGCAACAGCCTCTTGTACATCTGAAAGTTGATAGAGAGGTTTCCCAAACATACGAGAAGTTACTATCCCTTTGCGGGAAACCTGACCATCACTTAGACCTGAACATGGAAATCCATTCAACTCAAGAACGGTTCTTAACCCTGTAACTGCAAGGTGTTTTCGAACCCATTTTTTATTTGAGATCGTTTTTTTTAATTCTAACGCATTGTTGATTCCATATCTATTCAATATAATTGTAATTCCTTTTCCAATCCCCCAAATTTCTTGTATCGGTGTGTTTTCAAGAAAATGATCTGTATCAGGGTGATTATTTAAGTCCATAACCCCATTATATTCTGGATTTTTTTTTGCGATGTGGTTGGCAATTTTGGCCAAGGTTTTACTTGGGGCTATTCCCACAGAAACTGGTAAACCAGTCCATTTCAGAATTGTTTCTCTTATTACAAATCCATATTCACTTAATTCAGGATAGATATTAGTCGATAGTGCAGCAAAAGCTTCATCAATACTATAAATCTCAATATCATGTGTTAAATAACGAAGAGTTTCCATCACTCTATGAGACATATCTCCATAAAGTGCATAATTAGAGGAACGAATAATAACTCCTTTAATCTTGAATTCATGTCGGTATTTAAACTCTGGTGCCCCCATTGGTATACCTGAATCTTTTGCTTCTTGAGATCGGGCAATCACACAACCATCGTTATTTGAAAGAATAGCAATAGGCTTCCCTATGAGACTTGGATCAAATACTCGTTCGCATGATGCATAGAAATTATTGCAATCAACCATCGAAAATGCAAAAGATTCTGGCTTTTTTAGTGATTGATTATTCATAATTCTGATGAGTTATGATGCTAAAAAACTAATTTAATTTGCGAATTAGATTAGTTAGCATGCGTTCAATATCTCGACTGTCTTCATATATCAAATCAAAGATCTGCTTGTTTAGATATTCTTGATTAAGCGCAATTTCAATTTGTGTTTGAAACTCAAAAAGAGAACCTAGTGCTATATTAAGAAGTTTAAGATAATCTTCAGGTGAGCGTTTTCCGTAACTTTCGGCAATTGTTGATGGGATTGAGATAGCGCTTCTTCGAAGTTGACTTGTAAGAACAAACGTTTCTGTATCTGGAAAATTCGAAGTTACCTTATATATCTTATTAACTAGAAGCATTGCTTTCTGCCATACAAGAATATCTCGGTAGGTTTTAATAGTGGTCATCATAATCATGCCATATTTTAAAATTGAATAATGCTCATTTTGTAGTTTTCTTCGTTTTAAGCTGAATTTTTGAACTTATGAATCAAGTGAGTGGCTACACCCCAGATCATCCAATTTGTTTCTCTACCAATAGGTATTGGAGCATATTTAACATCTCCAGATATTAAAAACAGTCGATTTCCTTTTTTTACCAATTTTCGAATAATGATGTCTTCATCTAATGAAACCACTATGATAGAACCTTCTATGGCATTAAGAGATCGGTCAATAACAAGAATATCTCCATCGAAAATACCTGCAGCTTTCATGGCATTTCCTTCAGCTCTTACATAAAAAGTAGAAGTGGGACGTCGTACAATTAAATCTTCAAGACTCAATGCTTTTTCAAGATGGTCACTAGCAGGTGATGGGAAGCCAGTTTCTATCTTTTGTGATAATTTTTTTAATTCATCCTCCTCATTCTTTGAGGATGTTGAGTATGATTTTAGTTCAGTCATTTGTCAATTATTACACAAGTAAATTATATGTACATTATATGTGTATTAATTGCTAAAGTAAATCTTATATCAAAAAAAAGCTGTTCATATTTCTATGAACAGCTTGGTAAAATTAAAGTAGACTTCTTTTATAGAGAATTAGCATAACTAAAAAGTTTTGCTAGATCAGCATCATTTTTAAAATCAGTTCGGTTTTCCTTTGCATAACTATCAACAGCTTTACGTTTATCACCAAAAGCTCTAAGGATATTTCTTTTATTCATTTTAAGTCGGTCGAATTCACCATTCTTAATAACATAATATGAAGTGTATTTTATATAAACATCAGTTTGAACAGCCGTACCATAGGAAGAAACATCTTTCTGTAATGTTACTCCAGTATGTTTAAGCAGAGAGAATGAATCCCCTTCAAAAACGACTTCAAATAGTGAGTTTTTGTTTAAGTCGTCTTTACCATTTGTATTAAAACGATTTTTGAAAGTAATGTTCGGTGACTCAATTTTAATTGATGTAACTGCTGCGTTATCAATCCCAATTAGCTTCCTATCTTGAGAAACAATGATTTGATTATTAGCCAAATCAAAATTCAAGTTTACAGGTACAGTTTGTGATTTTCCTGATATAAGCACTCCTTTTACAAAGTTCTCAAATAGAAATGGGGTGCCTTCAACTGCAGTGTACTTAAAAGTGGCGACGGTAGTCCCTTCAAAAGCTTCAGAAACATTATTTACATAATCATCAAGTTCAATCTGTGCAAAACCCACTTGAGTTATGAATAATGCAGTAATTGTTAGTAGAATTTTTTTATTCATTTAATTTTCCCCTTAGTGTGAAATTTAATACTCTGTAAAGTAACGAATTCAAAGCTTTTTAGCATGAATAACGTTATCCTATTATACACTTTATAACAGTTTAAATACACAAATAGTGTTGCATGTATCTAATTTTTGATACCGAGACCACAGGTCTTCCACGAGATTATTCAGCTCCAATTACAGATTTCGATAATTGGCCACGACTTGTTCAGTTAGCATGGCAAGTACATGATCATACTGGGAAATTAATGTCGAGCGGGAACTATATCGTTAAGCCAGAAGGATTTACGATTCCGTTTAACTCAGAAAAAATCCATGGTATTTCAACAAAGAAAGCGCAGGTTGAGGGGCACGATCTTGAATTTGTTTTGAAAGAATTCCGCAAGGATATGGATAAAGCTTATTTCCTTGTTGGGCATAATGTTTCTTTTGATGAAAGTGTAATGGGCGCAGAATATCTTCGTAAAAAGATTCCATCAGCAATCATTGATAAGCCTAAGATTGATACCAAAGATGAGAGTACACAATATGTTGCAATTCCTGGTGGTCGTGGGTTTAAGTGGCCGACTTTAGGTGAGCTTCATCATAAACTTTTTGATGTTGGGTTTGAAGACGCACACGATGCTGCAGCTGATGTAGAAGCGACTACTCGGGCTTTTCTTGAGTTAATTCGCTTAGGCATTATTAAAGTGAATTTCCCATTAGATGCTAAGCTTTATGAATCTGCACAAAGTTATATTGTAAAGGAAAACTATATTGACCTAGTGTCACCCTCTAGGCTCAAAAAAAAAGAGGAGATCACAGAAGCGAGTACCACGGACGTTTCATCGAGCCAAGAGATTGATGTTAAACTAGACGAAAACGTAGTATTTACACATCTACATTGCCATTCAAAATTCTCAGTTCTTCAAGCTACTGCCGGGGTGAAGGAATTAGTAGCAAAGGCAAAAAAACTGGGAATGCCTGCAGTTGCACTTACTGATAAAGGTAATATGTATGGTGCTTTTGCATTTGTATCTGCCGCAAACAATGAAGGAATAAAACCCATTGTAGGATGTGAGTTTTTTGTGGTTGATGACCGCCTCCAAAAGAAATTTACGCGCGAGAATCGTGATCGACGATACCAAATTCCTATGCTGGCTAAGAATATGGAAGGCTACAAAAACCTTTCAAAATTATGTTCTATTGGTTTTACAGAAGGGTACTATTATAAATTTCCTCGTGTTGATAAAGAAGTAATTAAACAATACAGTAAAGATTTAATCTGTCTTAGTGGAAATACTCGAGGTTTACTTGGCGATCTCATTCTTAACAAAGGTGAGGAATTTGCTGAAGAAGAACTAAAATGGTGGATGGAAGTATTTGGGGAAGATTTCTACCTCGAAGTAATAAACCATGGTTTAGAAGAAGAACAAAGAGTAAACGAAGTTTTTAGAGATTTTTCAGCTAAGTATGGAGTAAAACTGGTTGCAAGTAATAATGCGTTTTATCTTGAAAAAGAAGATGCTAAAGCACATGATGCTCTTATTTGTATTGATGACGGAACACTGGTTAGCACTCCAATAGGAAAAGGAAGAGAGTTTAGATATGGATTCCCAAATGAGGAGTTCTATTTCAAAGATACTGAAGCGATGGTTGAATTGTTTTCAGATATGCCAGAAGCCATTGCAAATACCCAGGCAATAGTTGATAAAATTGAGCCAATTAAGTTAGCAAGGGAAGTAATTCTTCCAAAGTTTGAAATACCAGATGGCTTTGAAAATGAGGATGAATATCTTCGCTATTTAACCTTAAACGGTGCAAAATCTCGATACCCCGATTTCAACAATGAAATAAAAGATCGTATAAATTTAGAATTGGGTATTATAAAAGACATGGGATTTCCTGGTTACTTTTTAATTGTACAGGATTTCATAGCTGCAGCTCGAGATATGAATGTATATGTTGGTCCAGGTCGTGGATCAGCAGCAGGTTCTGTTGTTGCATATTGTACTGGAATTACCAATATCGACCCGTTAAAATATGATCTTCTTTTTGAGCGATTTCTAAATCCTGAACGGGTATCAATGCCAGATATTGATATTGATTTTGATGACGATGGTCGGCAAAAGGTAATCGAATATGTAGTTAATAAATATGGTAAGAATCAGGTAGCACATATTATCACATTTGGCTCAATGGCTGCTCGATCTTCTGTGAGAGATGTAGCCAGAGTGTTAGATCTTCCTTTATCAGATGCAGATCGGATCGCAAAATTAATTCCTGAACGCCCTGGAACATCACTTGATGATGCTTTCAAGGAAATGAAAGAACTTCGAGATATCAAAGCTGGAGAAGGGCTAGAAGCCGAAACATTGAGAATGGCACATGTTTTGGAGGGTTCTGTACGAAATACAGGAATTCATGCTGCAGGAATAATAATTGCTCCAGATGATTTAACTGAGTTTATCCCTGTAAGTACCGCAAAAGACGCTGACCTTACTGTTACTCAGTTTGATGGAAGCGTTATTGAATATGCGGGAATGTTGAAAATGGATTTTCTTGGATTAAAGACACTTTCTATCCTAAAAACAGCGATTAGCTTTGTTAAAGAAAATCATGGTAAAGAATATAACTTAGATGATATTCCACTAGAAGATCCGGTAACCTATAAGTTGTATCAAAAGGGTGGAACATTAGGTACGTTTCAATTTGAGAGTGAAGGGATGCGTAAACATCTCCAAAACCTTAAACCCACCGACATAAATGATTTAATTGCAATGAATGCCTTGTATCGTCCAGGCCCAATGCAATTTATTCCCAATTACATTGAAAGAAAGCATGGTCGAGAAAAGGTCGAATATGATCATGAAGATCTAATTCCTCTTTTAGAAAATACCTTCGGAATCATGATCTATCAAGAGCAGATTATGAAAGTAGCACAGCAGATGGGTGGCTATTCGTTAGGTGAAGCGGATGTGCTTCGTAGAATTATGGGTAAGAAGAAGCCAGAGCTTCTTCCACCTGAGGAAGAGAAATTTGTGAAACAGGCTAAAGAGCTTGGCTATGAAGAGAAGACGGCAAAAGAAGTTTTCGATAAGATGGCCATGTTTGCAGGTTATGGATTCAATAAATCACACTCCGCTGCATACTCTGTTGTTGCTTATCATACCATGTATTTCAAAGCGAATTACCCAGCTGAATATATGGCTGCAGTAATGACTCATAACATGAGCGATATTAAAAAAGTGGCCTCTTTTATTGAAGAATGCCAAAAAATGGATATCCCGCTCGACCCACCAAATATAAATACTGCTAGAGGGAAATTTGCGGCAAAAGATGGCCGTGTTCAATATGGTATGTCTGCAATTAAAGGGGTCGGGTCTTCGGCAATTGCTCATATAGTGGTAGAGCGAGAAGAAAATGGGTTATTCAAAAGTGTATTTGATTTTGCATCTCGGGTAGATTTAAGAGTTTGTAATAGGCGAACTTTAGAAAGTTTAATTCAAGCTGGTGCTTTTGATGATCTAGATGATAACAGAGCAAAGTTGTTATTTGGTGTAGAGGATATTTTATCATTTGCTTCAAGAAAACAGGAAGAGCAACGCTTAAATCAAGTGAATCTATTTGGAGGTGGAGCAGGAAGTGGTGCACTAATGGAGCCAAAATTAAAAGATGTTCCTAAATGGAGTACGATTGAACGCTTGAACAAAGAAAGGGAACTGATTGGTTTATATTTAAGTGGTCATCCATTAAATCGATATAAAGAGGATATAAAACTCTTCGGTAAACAGAATTTAAAGGAAGAGAATATTTTAAGCCTTCAACATGAATCTGAATTAAGATTCATTGCTATTATCACTGGGAAGCGACAAATTGTTGATAAAAAAGGAAGACCAATAGCCTTTTTGATGGTAGAAGATCTGCATTCTTCTATGGAAGTATGCGTGTTTAGTAAAGAATTCGACAAATTTTCTGCGCTACTTCAAGTAGATAACGTAATCTATTTTACAGGGCGGTACAGCATGCGCGATCGTGGAAATAGTTTAATAGTTATGAATATGGAACGCGTAGAAAATTTACGCGAAAAATTTCAAGATCGACTTCGATTGAATCTAGATATTAGTACTGATGGACTTAGTGCTGAGGATATTAATCAAATGCAGACTCTTTTTGAGTTGAATAAAGGAACAACAATGGTAAAGTTGGCAGTACATAGCAAAGAGGCAACAGCGCCGATTAAAATGAATGTGCGTAATTTTGTTGTTGAGCCTAATGATGAGTTACTGAAGGGATTAAAAAAAGTATTAGGTGAAGAAGCAGTACAATTAGTTTTAACCAACTAATTTTATTGTTTGAAAATTATTCTTTTTTGGCTCTTATTCAATTTAGAAGTAAATAGGTACAGATTTTCATAAAGGAACCCAATCTTCCCAATAACAATAAACAATGTGTAAAAGGGATGAGAAATTCGGATATTTATAAACGAAATTAAAGAAATTATTAATCTAAAAAAGGAAAAGTTATGGCTAACACAGTAGAATTTACTGATGGCAATTTTGAAGAAGAAGTATTGAAATCTGAGCATCCCGTATTGGTAGATTTTTGGGCAGAATGGTGCGGACCTTGCCGTATGATCGGGCCAGTTGTAGAAGAAATGGCTGGTGAGTATGCTGGTAAAGCAAAGATCGGTAAAGTAAATGTAGATAATAATCCAGAAGTATCTGTGAAATATGGAATCAGAAGTATTCCAGCACTATTAATTTTCAAAAATGGTGAAGTTGTTGATCAGATTATTGGTGCAGTTCCAAAAACTCACTTAACAAAACAACTAGATGCTCAATTAGCATAAGTAAGTATTAGTTTACTAACTATTTTTAAAGAGCCGACTTTCGAAAGTGAGTTGGCTTTTTTTATTTAATGAGATGTCGCAAGAATGGCAAAAGACTAAATTCGATTCTATTCCATAAAAGTGATCATTCTTTATAACCCAAAAATCCCTACACTTAGTAATGAAAGATCATCGAAAGAAATTTAAAGGATCACCAAAAAGATTCCACCCAAAAGGAATTACTATTTTATTTGAAGATCATGATATTATTGTGATTGAAAAAATTCATGGTTTATTAACCGTAGGTAATGACAAAGAATCTGATAATACGGTTACTTCACTACTAAATAATTATGTTCGGAAGGGAAATCCTAAATCTAGAAACAGAGTGTTTATAGTTCATCGATTAGATAAAGATACTTCCGGCGTTTTAGTATTTGGGAAAAATGAAGAGTCGAAACGGTATTTGCAGGATAATTGGAAGGAAGCGACCAAAACATACTATACTGTTATATATGGTTCCCTAGATAAAAAGAAAGATACTATCAGCTCTTATCTCACTGAAAACAGTATTCATAGAGTGTACACGGTTGGTGAAAATGATGGTGGTAAACTTTCGAAAACAGAATATAAAGTACTGAAAGAATCAGAAAAGTATAGTTTATTAGAAATAAATCTTTTAACAGGACGAAAGAATCAAATCCGCGTTCACTTTTCGGAAGCTGGACACGCTGTTGTTGGAGATAAAATGTATGGGAAGAAAGAGAAAGGAATAAAGCGGTTAACACTCCATGCTGCTTCAATTTCAATAAATCATCCAGTAACTAAAGAGAGAATGACTTTTGAAACTAAGATTCCAGAGTATTTTACATCATTGATGAATTAAGGCAGTTTAAATCCTAGGATTAATTTTGTACCGCCATCTTGATATTCAACTGTTTCAGCATATTCTTTCATTAAGAATACACCACGCCCACTAGGTTTGAGAAGATTTTCTTCAGCGAGTGGGTTGGGAACTTCAGAAGGAACAAAACCTGAACCTTGATCCTTGGTAATGAAAGTAAGTTTTTTTCCATCACATTTTGCTGTAAGCACCACCTTTTTTGATGGATCAAGCTGATTGCCATGAATAATGCCATTGGTAGCAGCTTCACTAACAGTAAGCATTAGTTTAGCGTAAAATTCGTCATTAAAACCAAGCTCAGTCTGTAGTTCGTTAAGAAGGGTTTCCACCTTTTCAACTTCTTCATACTCAGATTTTAAAATTAATTCCTTTTCTATGGTCATTTAAAAAATCCCCGTTAATCTTCGAAGGGAATACTATACTTTTTGAATTCCAGAAACAAGCACGTTAACCTTAGAATTACTTAAAGATCGTAATAGTTTCTTAATATGTATGTGGTAAACTTAGAGGAATGAAATTTCAGCACAATTATAAATAATGTCAGACTTCAAAGAATCCCAAAACGACAGTTTAATTGAGGGGTTGATCCCAAGTAGTTTCTATACGGTAATAAAGCAAGAAAGAATTTTTATAGGCCTTATTGGTCTCTCCTTTTTTGTGGCAGGAGTAGTTTTTCCTTATGCAGAAATAGCTATGTGGGTTGGGTTTATTTTTGCAGGATACTCTGCTATCGCTAACGATAGTATCCAAACCATTGGGACGTTTCTAGCCTCTAATCAAGATAAAAAATGGTGGCATCTCTGGTTATATATTGGAGGGATTTTCTTAGTAGTAGTTACCATCAGTTTTATCATTTTTGACGGTGATGTGAGTTACCAAAGACTTACTTCCAAAGGCTTTAATGAAAGTCCTACCAGCTTTACTTTTCTACAAGTTGCGGCTCCTATTTTCCTTCTCATTTTAACCAGAATGAGAATGCCGGTTTCGACTACATTCTTACTTTTAAGCTGTTTTGCAACCGATGCTGGTAGTATTACTTCGGTTCTTGGTAAAAGTTTAAGTGGATATTTCCTTGCATTTGCTGCAGGTTTGATCACTTGGATTTTGGTAACAAAAGCTTTGGAGAAACGATTTTCTAAATCAAAAGCGGCTTCATTTTGGCTCCCTGTTCAGTGGATTACCTCAGGGACTTTATGGGGTGTATGGGTTATGCAGGACGCAGCTAATGTTGCTGTATATCTTCCAAGGTCTTTAGAACTAGGGCAATTCCTAGGGTTCGCACTTTTTATTTTCTTTGGATTAGGAGTGCTATTCTATCTTCGAGGAGATAAAATTCAACAAATTGTTACCGAGAAATCAAGAGTAACAGACATTCGTTCGGCAACCATTATCGATTTTATTTATGCGATACTTCTTACGTATAAACTTACCGTAAGTACAGTTCCAATGAGTACAACTTGGGTTTTCCTAGGCTTACTTGCTGGGCGTGAAGTAGGGATGAGTATTATTGATATGATTAACAAAGATAAATCGGAAGGGGAGCATATGGGGAAACCTATGGGAAAAGTTGCCAAAATGATTTTTAAAGATCTTTCTTATGCTCTATTTGGACTTCTTGTCTCTATTCTTTTGGCTATTTCTATTAACGCCGATGTTAGGGCAGAGTTATTAAACTATATAGGCTATTGAAATTGAAGGCAAAATACTTCATACTAAGGCGTACTTGCATAAAGCGAGTACGCCTTTTTTATTGTTGTTATTCTGCGTTCTTCCCTGAAAGAAAAATCCTACAGACAAGAATCAATCCAAAACCGATTGCTACATGAACGCTAACGTACTGGTCCTCAATCAAGATTACCAACCATTGAGCATATGCTCGGTGCAACGCTCTATGAAGTTACTTTTTTTGGAAAAAGCAGAACTGCTGCATGATGATCCTGAAAAAGAACTACGCACCCCAAGAGATGCATATCAATATCCTTCAGTAATTCGGTTACGAAGTTATATCCGTATTCCTTATTCGAAAGTAGTTTTATCGCGGAGGAATATTATGCGGCGTGATAATTTTACTTGCCAGTATTGCGAAAAGAAATCCAAATTAACCATTGATCATATTCTGCCAAAAAGTAGAGGCGGTGGTGATACTTGGGAAAATCTTACTACAGCATGCGAAAAATGCAATGTAAAGAAAGGAAGCATGACGCCTAGAGAAGCAAGTATGATACTTAAATCTAAGCCATATCGTCCAATCCCTATTACTTTCTTCCGAGATTACAACGGTAATGTTCAAGATCCTTGGAAGCCATATTTATATATGACTTAGATTATAGTTTACTAAACCTATTTCGACCTTAGAATAGTGGGCGGAAAAAGCAAGTTTAGGAATTCTCGATACCCGAAGGGTGAATAAATCCGCCCAGTATTCGTAGTCGAGAGTTTTTGGTTCTTTTGTCGGTACAAAAGAATACAGAAATAATAGTTCGAAGCTTTTCAAAAAAAACTGAATCTAATTCAGAATAACACATAGCTTTAGAAACAATGAGAAGGAATTCTAGTCAAAAACCAATGGTACAAAACCATTATGCATATAAGTGGTGAAGGTAGTTAGCATCGAAAGTCCGACTTTTATTTCAGGATTTACAGATTCTCTAACATACTTTCTCGCTAAAAGTGATTGCCCACAAACATAGATTTCAGCGCCAGATGTTTTCAAAGCATCAATCAATTCGAGGTTTGGGTTATCTAGTTCATACCGCTGTTGATAAGCTTCGTTATCTAAAACCACATCCGTTGCTCCACCATGAATAATTACCACTACTTTTAAGTTCCCTGATTTAACTCCTCCCAATCCATGCAAGTTCATCATTCGGGCCACATTGTTTAATCCAGGATTGACGCTTTCTTTATCTCGTTGAAGAGTCTTTAAATCAATCACAATCTTATACAAGGTAGTTGGATCAGGATTTACAGCGTTATCGATCTTATAAATTCCTCCAAAATTCTTCACAATTGGAAATTGTGCTTCCTGAGCATTAAGGCTTAAAGTAAAGAAGGAGAGAATTATAAAAGGGAGGATTGATTTCATGAATTTCATAAGGTTATTTTTAGCTTTATAGTGGGCTCATTTTAATATCATACGAACTCTCATACAATCTTTTATTCTCGAAAACCTTGTAAGGTTTATAACATTCCGTCTTTTTAGCTCTATCGAACAAATAAAACCTCAAAAGCTTATTTATTACTTAATAAACATTATGAATAAAAGATCTTAATCCGATTGAAGATTCGTATATAAATAGGTATAATTGTATTGAATAAGCATTTTTATATTTATTAAATTACTTTATTAAAGTATATCCTAACCATTTTTAAGCTGACTATGAATTTTAGAATCATCCCCCTATTACTTGCACTCGTTTTTATTCAATGTTCATCCTCTTCTGGCGATGATGGCTCAACAAGCACAGGTGGTGATATAAGTACAATGTTAGTGGGTACTAATGTTTGGTATAATGATCCTGGAACAATTGCTTGGCAACGTACTAATGTAGCGGGGATTCAAAGCTACAGAATTGGTGGAAATGGATATAACAATAATTTACCATCAAATAGTACATTATTAGATTGGGTTGGTAAAATTCAAGCCAATAAAGGTGAGGCTATTTTACAGGTGCCACAACCGCAATCAGAACAAACCCCAAGCAGTATTGCCGCTGCGGCTCAGTTTGCTGCAGGTGTTGTTCGATATTTTAATGTCGAGCAAAATACCATTGAACCAATCAAGTATTGGAATATAGGAAACGAGCCTTGGTTATGGTATGACAGAGAAAATTTTACAACACTGACTCCAAAGGTACAGGAATACTTTACAGCCATTGCTGCAGCTATGAAAGAAGTAGATCCTACCATAAAGATTTACGGTCCTGATTTCTCTGCTTTTTATGGAGAGCCTCACATTCGATTATTTGGGGGGTCTCATGATATAACTGGTAAAGTTCCGGGGAAGGATTATTACTATATAGATGGTTTAGCATTTCATCGTTATCCTCAAAGGAATGGTGATCCGGCTACGGAAGGGGCTGAAGATATGCTGAACGAGATTAAACAGGCTAAAGAACTAATTGATAGGATTAACTCCGAACAGAGCCGTACTGGAGATGATGCATTAATGTGGGGTATTGGAGAATTTAATTCGAAAAATGGATCTGTAGTTCATACCTGGGGAAATGGACAGATGTTTGGCGCTGTATATGGATATGGTATGGAATATGGTGCTAAATACATCACTAGTTGGAGTATGTTCGAAAGTGGTGGTAACAGAGGGGGAACAGATTTTAGTTTATTTGATGGAAACAACAGAGTTCCAAGATCTTCATACTGGCATTCTCTTTTTGTAGCTCAATATTTCACAGGAACGTTTGTTAAAGGGGATGTTTCTGATGATGATTTTTTAGTGTATGGAGCCGTAGATGGAGATCAGTTAAGTGTAATGATTATGAATAGAGGAACTGGTTCAGGTCAAGACTATACACTTAATCTGAAAAAAGTAAGTTTGGGTACTACTGGAGCAAATTTTTATGTAGATGCAGGAAGGGATGGAATTTATGAAGCTACTATCGAACCTCGTTCTACACAGGTATTAATATTTAATGGAACTAATCTTAAAAAGATTACTTATACCAGTGATGACTTTTCAAACGGTCGCGGACCTACAACGGAAGAATTAACATTTGAATAAGTCAATCAAGAAATTATAAGAAATATATATTTTTCTATTGTATTGATAATCACAAGCAATTAAACCACATCGTGCTTGTACTGAAAAAGCCTTATCTTAAACATCGATTTAAAATAAGATAGAAGCTTTGTCATTTCGAGCGAAAGCAAGAAATGACAGACAGATAAATAGAGGACCATGAGCAGAAAAGGTAGAGTATTAGTAGCAATGAGTGGAGGAGTAGATTCCTCCGTTGCTGCAGTAATGCTTAGAGAGCAGGGTTACGAAGTCATCGGTATTACGATGAAAACCTGGGATTATCACCGCAGTGGGGGAGATAATGGGAAAGAAACAGGATGTTGCACTGTCGAAAGCATGAACGATGCTCGACATATCGCCGTAAATCACGGTTTTAAGCACTTCATTGTAGATATTAGAGAAGAGTTCGGTGATTGGGTAATTGATCGTTTTGTGGGCGATTATTTGGAAGGCAGAACTCCAAACCCTTGTGTGCTTTGCAATACTCATATCAAGTGGGCAGCATTATTAAAGCGAGCTGATAATCTAGGATGTGATTTTATTGCTACAGGTCATTATGCCAAAGTTCGTGAAGAAAATGGTCGACATATTATTTCTCGCGGACATGATCCCAAAAAAGATCAATCATATGCACTTTGGGGAGTTGCCCAAAAGCATCTGGCTCGTACTATTTTTCCACTTGGAGAATATCCAAAAACCGAAATCCGACAAATTGCTGAAGATCATGGCTTGCTGAATGTGGCTAATAAGCCAGATTCTTATGAAATCTGTTTTGTACCCGATGATGATTATCGAAGATTCCTGAAAGATAAAGTACCCGGACTGAAAGAAAAAGTTAGTGGAGGTAAATTTGTTGATAAAGAAGGAAATATCCTTGGAGAGCATGAAGGTTACCCATTTTATACGATAGGACAACGGCGTGGATTAAAGTTACCGATGGGGAAACCTGTGTATGTGACAGATATCAATCCGTTTTCTAACACTATCACAGTAGGCGAAAAGCAGGATTTAATAAGCTCTACACTAGTTGCTAAAGAAATTAATCTTATCAAGTACGATAAAATCCCAAAAGAAGAGATGGAAATTATTGGTGCTATTCGATACAATGATGACGGTGCTTTAGGGACCATTACTCAAACAGGAGATGATGAGATCAAAGTTCACTTTCCAACAGGTCGCGAAGCGATCACTCCTGGACAAGCAGTAGTTTGTTACGAAGGGGATGATGTAGTTGCTGGTGGATGGATCAAAAAAGTAAATGTTGGACTAGATGGTTTTATATTTGACTAGGATCACGTAACAACACGATCATTCTTGCGTTTACTTCCCAATGTTTAATAACAAATAATAAGATTTATGAAGATCAAAAAGATACTATTCAGTTTAGCATTAGTGGGATTAATAGCAATTCCTACATCTATTTACGCACAATTCGAAGGACAAATTACGATGAAAATGTACGGGGAAAATGATGGTGTTCCTCAAACTAGTGAGATAAATCTCTATACAACTTCAAATCGAATCATTGTGAAAGGCGATGAATCCATGAATGTTATGGATGGTTTCGATGCCTCAGGACTTCTAATCAGAAATGACAAGAAAGATTTTATAGTGATGATGGGAGAGAATAAAGCACTTCAATTTACAAAAGAAGAATTAGAAGGATTCTTTCAAATGGCTGGGATGATGGGAAGTGATGATAACGATGTTAATATGACTTCTAACACATCATTTTCATATACCAATAAAACCAGAAACATTTTAGGTTATGATACTACCGAGTTACTAATTGAAGATAGTGAAAATGAGAGTTCACTATCTGTCTGGCTAACTTCTTCTATAGATATAAACTGGGGAATGTTAGCAGAGCCATGGAAAAATGTACCTGAAAGTATGAGAAGTTCTTCAACTCGATTAACACAAGAGTTTAAATCCAAAAACTTCCCATTGTTAATAGAAGTTCATGAGAAAGGCGAAACTATCATTGCAATGGAAGTCACTAATGTAAATGAATCTAGCATTGCTAAAGCAATGGTAGAAGTTCCCACTGGAGTTAGTTTAATTGGATTACAGGAAATGATTTTTAGTATGATGATGGGTAATTAAACCAGTCTTCTTTTCTTAAAAAGGCGCTTTAATGCGCCTTTTTTATTTCAGAAAATAAAAAGAGTTACTCATTTCAATAGCAACTCTTTATCTCTATCACTTAACTAACATAGCTTAATCAGTCATCGTGTTTAGACATACGAATTGGTTCAACGACTAGATTGATATAGACTTTAAGGCAATAAGAATGGGTTGCCAATCTTGCAATTGACAACCCTAAATTTTATTTAATAAACGTACTATTTAATAAGAGTCATTCGCTTAGTAACCGTCATATTTTGAGCTCTAAGTTGATAGATATACATTCCAGATGACAATTGACTTGCATCAAACGAGTAGCTGTAATTACCAGCTGATAGTCGTCCATTTACAATTGAAGCAACTTCTTGCCCAAGCATATTATATACTTTGAGGCTTGTTTCTCCAGTTTCGCTTAATGTAAAGTTAATGCTCGTAGATGGGTTAAATGGATTAGGATAATTTTGATCTAATCCGAACGAAAGTGGTTTAGTATCAAATTCATCTTCTGAAGCAGTAACTTGACCGCGTTCTATAATAGCCGTTCTAGTTTGACTATAAGTCTCATTACTACCATCACTAACTATAACTCTGTGATATAGTGTTGCAGTTGATCCGATAGCTACACCAGCATTTTCAAATATTGCATCAAGAGTTGCAAAATCAGCTGTGAATGATGCTTCAGAACCTACACTAGCATTAACTAGAAGATTATCAAATTCAGTATCTGTTGATAATTGCCAAATATAATTTAGCTCATTGTCATTAGCATCAGTTGCTTCTGTCCAAGTAGCCTCAAAATTGATAGTAGATGGTCCAGATAAAGTTAACATTGCCTCATTTTCTGGGGCTGTTAGTTCTGAAGTTTCAGGGAATAGATTATCTCCAAAAAGAAGTTGTCCTCTTAACTCTCCTGAACCGAATCCAGTAGTGTGAATATTAGCATACATACCTTCATCAAAGAGTATAGTAAGTTGTTCTTCTGTTAATAAAACAGTATTCATAGAAGCCTCATAAACACCTGCAGTATCTTGATCGAGAGTAGTGTTAATTAAGACTTCTACACCACCGTTAGCAGAAACAGATCCAGCATGTAAGTGCGCACCACCAGCAATTGAAGCATCAAAATTAGATTCTAATCCTGAAAATCCACCAGTTATAATGGCTGTACTTCCACTAACTTCTACATTTAGGGCCCCCATAGCTTCAGAAAAGATAGGCTGAATTTCATGTAAACCTGAAAGTTTTGTTTTGAAGTAAGCAGTTGCATCACCAAGAACCTGTCCACGCAATTCGCCACCACCAAAGTTAGCTGAATGTACATTTACATAGATACCACGATTTACCATGATCTCAATTTGCGCTGGTGTAAGCTCGAGTGAATTACTAGCAGCAGCATACGTACCGCTTGTATTTTCTGTCTCCGTGTCCACATTCAGGCTAAAAGCAACGCCACCGTTAGTTCCAGTATGACCTGCATGAAGATGAGAAGCAGCAAACGCAGAACTTAATCCTGAAAATGAGCCACTTACAAATACAGAATCACCTGTAAGTTCTAATACAGCAGCACCCATTGCAGAAGTGTTAACAGATGGATTTTCTGCGCTTCCAGAAAGACTTGCATAGAATGAAGCTGTCACTGGAGGAGTAACTTGTCCTCTTAGTTCACCACTACCAAAATTGGATGTATGAACATTTACATAAAACTCACGATTCAATAGTGAAGTCTTTTGACTTTCAGAGAGTTCAAATCTATTGTTTTCGGGCGAATAAATACCTGATAAATTATCGGTGGCGACATCAACATTCAATGTAAAAGCTACACCACCGTTACTTCCTGCGGTTCCAATATGCAAATGAGAGGCGGCGAAATTACCACTAAGATCACTGAAAGAACCAGATACCACAAGAGAATCTCCAATTAATTGAAGCACTACTCCACCAAAAGCCATAGTTTTTACGGATGGAACTTCAAAAGCTCCAGATAAATTGGCTCGGTAATGAGCATCTGCAGTTGGAGTAATTTGTCCTCTTAACTCTCCGCTACCATATGCACTTGAGTGTACATTGATATAGAGACCTTGACTCCTCATCAGATCTATTTGTTCTGTCGATAAGGTAAACGTGTTATTAGTAGTTGTAAAAGTTCCACTACGCATATCTTCGTTTACGGTAGGTGACAAAGCTAGTACTACACTCCCAGATTGTCCTGCCATTCCACTATGAATATGCGATGCAACATAATCGCCAGTTAATCCAGAAAATGAACCTTCAATAACTAGTTCAGTTCCGGTTAAAGTGGCAGTTAAAGATCCACTAGCTTTAGAAACAATTGCGGGAACTTCATTGCTTCCGCTTAGTTGAGCTTGGTAAATAGTTTGAGCGTTTGAAATGGATGTAAATCCAAATAAAAATAAAAATAATATACTCGAATACGATAGTAACTTATTTATCGATGGCATGTTTTTTTTGATTAATTAATATTAAACCCAATTGGGTATTTCTCTACCTTAATACGAAAGGCTTGAATAGTCAGATTGGCATTAATAAAAATAAAAAGTCCTTAATCGTTCCTGTAAAGGGCTTTTTTCAAAAAAAAATGAAAATTAGATTCTACATACTACCTAATAAATACATATCGCCGGTTGGTTGAGATGAGCCTCCTTCTGGCTCTAGAGTTATCGCAAATGCCCCTGTAGCATTGGCTTGCTGGAATTCAGAAATCTTAAAAAAGTTATCCTGAGTAGGGTCATTAACAGCAAAAACTCCGGCACTAATTGGTTGGTTATTTACTACAAACCAAAGTTGATATTCTTTAGCTGTGGGTACTTTTGGAATATTTGCTACCTGTAAAAGAGCTTGACCATTATCTTTATCCCAAACTACTTTACCATAGCCGCTTGGGTTTACGTCTAGTCCATCCATAAGAATTAGATCAACATCGCGAGCTTCAAGAATGGTTAATAATTCTTCTTTGCGTTCAACTTCTGTTTCTAAGGCTTTAATAGTTGTTTGCTGTTCTTGAACTAGAGCTATTTGTGTTGTTAAGTCTTGATTCAAATTCTGAGTTTTAAAAAGTAATGCGATGGAGACTATCATAAAGACAACGGATGCAGCAATAGCGAATCTAAATCTAGATAGATAGTGAACATTAGCACCTTTCCGAGCATTTATTGATGCCCAAGCCATTTCAACTAATTGTTGTTTTATTATTGGCGAAGGAGATACCTCAGGATATAATAGTGCCATTTCAGAGCCAATGGCTTCCATATCATGAAATAACGTTAACTGCTCTTCATTTGCAGTCTCTAAGAAAGATTCAAAATTTACTTTTTCCTCAGAGCTTAAAGAACCCAGTACATATCCAGCGCATAGTTCTTCAAAACTTTGTGTAGTGTTATTGTCTACCATTAGACCATCTCCTGAGCTAAAAGCTCTCGTAATTTTATCATTCCATCACGCATTCTAGTTTTAACAGTTCCTAAGGGAATATCATATTCATCAGAAATTTCTGTCTGACTTAATCCATCAAAATAAGCTGTCTGAATTACTGATCGTTGTTTTTCAGATAATTTTTGAAGAGCGCCATAAATTCGTTTTGCACGGTCAGAAAGGATGGTGTTTTCAAGCGGATTATTCTCATCAGAATACAAGGGATGAAAAACATCATCATCATCTAAACTTGTAGACTGCTTCTTCTGCTCTTTGTAAACTTTCGAGCGTAATCGATCAATACCTTTATTTCTTGTTAATGAAATAATCCATGTATATGCAGATCCTCGTTCAGTATCAAATTGATCAGCTTTTTCCCAAATAGTTGTAAATACTTCCTGAAGAATATCCTCTGCTTCCTCTGTCTTTTTAAGGATTGATTTTAGTTGTCCGAAAAGAAGCTTGTTATAATGATCATATAGCTCATTTAATGCTTCAGGTTCTTTGGATGCAATACGTTGCATAAGAGCTCGATCTCTAGAAGTATTCTGCACAAGAAATTTTCCAAGTGCAGTAAGAATAAAAAACAGCATATAAATAATGTTTCTTGTTAAATACGTATTTCTACGAAAAATGGATTGTATGAATTAATTTAACACCAGTAAAAACGATATTTTTAAAATGCAGTTATATCATTGATATCAAATACAGGTTTTTCACACGAATAATTTCTGCAAATATAAATCGTAGTTTTTTTGTCAACAGTAGTTTGTGTTTTTAAAAAGGGAGTTATTTTAAAAGACTTCAGGTCTTTTTTTATTGGATTAAATAGTAAAACTTTAGAAGGATCAAATTCTGTATGAAAATGACGAATAAATTCTGATGCATCGTTTTCTCCTTCAGCAATTATTATTTCTTTCGGATCATCATATATAAATTGAAGTGCCATCATGCTCATTGTGCTACTTGAACCTGATCGAATTAAATCTGCAGAAAAGAATTTTCCAAGATCATTCGCTTTTTCTTCAAGAGAAGTATCTCCAGTAAAACGTCCTAGGCGAATTAGATTAAGCAAGGCTGTTGAGTTTGAGGAAGGAACTGCCCCATCATAAATTTGTTTCTGTCTTCCAAGCGGTTGATCCTTGTCATCAACACTTAGGAAAAAACCTCCATGTTCTTTATCCCAAAAGATATTTATAAGAGCTTCATTAAGTTGAATAGCATTCTTTAAGTATTGCGTTTTAAACGTTGCTTCATAGAGCTCAATACCCGCCCAAATCATAAAAGCATAATCATCGGCAAAAGCTTTTATGGCAGTTTCTCCATCTTTAAATCTATGATAAAGTTGGCTTTCAATCGTTAATTTTTGCTCAATAAATGAGGATGCTAGTTCAGCCTTCTCAATAAAATTTTGTTCTTCGAACACAGCGCCAGCTTTGGATAGAGCTACAATCATTAAAGCATTCCAATCAGTAAGAATTTTATCATCTAATTGAGGACGAACTCTTTCTTCGCGTAGCGTAAAAAGTTTTTTTCTAATTACTTCCCAATCATCAGATTCTATGTTGTTCAATTCTTTTTTTAGATGAGGTATATTTTGCCCTATTAGTTGTTTGGTTGCCTCGTCTTCAAAATTTCCTTCTGCTTTTAAATTGAAATGGGTAATAAAAAAATTAATTTCCTCACTTGTCAGAATGGATTCAATTTCTTTTGTTTTCCATATATAGAACTTGCCTTCTTCTCCTTCACTATCTGCATCTTCTGCGGAATAGAATGAACCTTCTTTACTCATCAAATCACGTGACACGTAATCAGCTATTTCATAAACAGTTTGTTTAAAAAGCGGATTTTTTGTGATTTGCCAAGCTTCTGTATATGCCATCATTAGAAGTGCTTGGTCATATAACATTTTTTCAAAATGGGGGAGAAGCCATTCCCTATCGGTTGAATATCGGTGGAAACCAAAACCAACATGATCCCATATGCCTCCTAGTCGCATAGCCGTTAAAGTATCTGTAACTCCATCCAAAAATCGTTCATCGTTGGTTTTTTTCCAATGTCTTAAAAGGAACATGAGATTATGTGGAGAGGGGAATTTTGGCGCGTTTCCAAATCCACCAAATTCATCATCAAATTTCATTGCAAGTTGTTCTGCAGCATAATCGACTGCTTCGGTCCCTGGGAATTCTCCTGATTCAAACTGCTGAGACCTTCCAAAACCTTCTTTAATACTATCTACTGCTTTCTTAATTTTTTCGGGTTCATGATCCCACATTCCTTTTACTCCAGGGATAAGTTGTCGCAATCCGAGTCTTCCAAAGCGAGCTTCTTTAGGGATGTAAGTAGCTGCAAAAAAAGGTTCTTTATCTGGAGTAAGGATAATTGTTAAGGGCCAGCCACCTTGTCCATTTAACATTTGGCACACGGTCATATAGGTGCTATCTAAATCGGGTCGTTCTTCGCGATCAACTTTCACATTAATGAATGATTCATTCAAAAGCTTAGCAATATCTTCATCTTCAAAACTTTCATGAGCCATCACGTGGCACCAGTGACAGGTAGCATAGCCAATAGAAAGAAACACAGGCTTATTCTCATTACGTGCTTTTTCAAATGCTTCATCACCCCATGGAAGCCAATCTACGGGGTTATCTTGATGTTGTAGTAAGTATGGACTTTTTTCTTTTGATAATGAATTAGGCACCGAGTTCTTTTTTAAAACGTTGACTGTAATCGACTATAAATCGGTCGTATGAGGTTTCCATAAGCGGTGATGAAATTAAGAAATCTGCTGATGAACGATTACAGGCTAATGGAATATTATACACAACACTAATCCGTAACAATGCTTTCACATCAACATCATGTGGTTGAGCTTGAAGTGGATCCCAAAAGAAAATCATGATATCAATTTCATTGTCAATAATGGCTGAGCCAATCTGAAGATCACCTCCAAGAGGTCCACTTTTGAAAGTGAAAACAGGAAGATTTAGTCGTTCTGAAACTAAAGAACCAGTCGTTCCTGTTCCTAATAAATTATGATGGGAAAGATGATCTCGATTAAACTCTGCCCAATCTAGGAGATCTAATTTGCGATGATCATGAGCGATTAACGCAATATTTTTTTTGGGTCGCATTGCTGAAATTGAATTTGCAATGGATGGGTGATGATTTTTACTTTTATTCATAGAATATCTATTGTAGGAAAGTGAGTATACTAACCTACAATAAACTGAATATTAAATCATTAAAAATTTAAACGACTAAGCGTAAAGATGGGCGTTCAAGGCGGAGTTGTTTAACTTTGAATTCTTTATCCTCAAAGCCTTTAAGTTCAATCGTATTTCCTTTTATAAAAAGAGTTTTATCTTTTCTTTCTAAATAAAGTTTAACGTCAGGGTGGTTATAACAATCCTCAGAAATGACTACTTCTTTTTCTTTAGCCGCATCTACAAGTCTAGCAGCTATATTTACTGTTGTTCCAAAATAGTCAGTTCTCCCATTCAAATTTACTGCCATACAATCCCCATAATGTACTCCAGCTTTTAACTTGAATGATTCACCAAGTGCTGAAGAACCCGAGAAAATCTGCTGTACACGTTCTACTGCTTTTAATGCAGAAACGGGTTCTCGGAATACAGCCATTACCGAATCACCTATAGTTTTAACAATTCCTCCACGTTCCTCAGCAACAATAGATTGAATTATTTTAAAATGATTCATCACCCTACCAATAGCCATGTCATCACCTTCTTGCTGATAAAATTCAGTAGAGTTCATAATATCTGTAAACATCATGGTTACTCCTGAAGCTTTAACATTGGTACCCTCTTTAAGAGCTTCTCTCGAAAATAATGATCGGAAGTCGAGAGCAGAACTAACTTCACTAGCATAAGTCGCTTCTTCCTTCCAGTTTTTTTTCTCTAAAAAACAGACGATCTTTTTGGAAGAGTTGTTTACAAATGTAAGATTAGGGTTAATTGAAACTTCAACTTCTTGCCCTTCAAAATCTTTATCTGTAATAATTAAAGAAACTGTATCTAACCCATCCTCACGAACATGTAGTATTAATTCCCCTTTATGCATATGGCTTTTAAATATATAAGTACCTTCTTCTAGCTGAACTCTTAGATAGGCAGACTCTCCAATATTTAAGAAGTGTTGAGACACTTTATGTGGTGTAGATTGGGGATCTCCAAGTGAATATTTTCTATCTGAGATTTTTCGGATTAAGGGATGTGGAGTGAATACTAGATGGGTGTTTGTATTAAAATCTAAATCATATTCAAGATCACATTCTTCACAAAATAATCTAGCTCTACTATCTTTAAGCTTCCTAAAGTTATTTCTAGGGTATTTACAATTAGGGCAACATACATCCCATGAAAAATCTAGAAGATTTAATTTTGCTGCATGTAGAAATACATTTAAAACGGAATACTTTTTTTCTCCCCAATACTCAGCAAGCATAAATGGATGTATACGAACTAAGTCATCATCATCAGCTTTCCGAAGATATTCAATGAGATGATTAATGATTCTTTTTCGTCGAGTTTCATTTATAAGCTGATTTGTGATAGAATGAATTTTTGATTCAGCTCCACGAACTAGAGTTTTTGGCCCATTGAGTACGTATGGTAGAATTTCTTTTGTTGCACACGAATCAAATTGTTTAAGAATTTGGATGTATCGTCTTTTTAAAAACCCTTCAAAACTAAATTTCAAAAATGAAAAAAGAGTAGGTTTTTGTGGAGTGATCCAAAATCGGGTGCGTACTTCAGTTCCATTTGCATTCGGAATTAGATCGACAAGAAATCTGAAATTTTTAAATAACCCAATTTTATAGTGTCGTATGGTTCCAAATCGGAAAGGTTTTTCCCAAATATAGGGCTCTTGTTCCCAATGTAGGTAAGAACTTAGTCTGGCATTAGTAATCCCTAAAAAACCTTTAGGTGCCAAGCGAGATAACTGGGTTTTCTTAATCGAGCCAAATCCCATCAACCGAAATATTGCATTCGTATCCGAAACTAAAGGCCAGAGCAGTTCTGGTTTGGCTTTTAGTTGAATAGACCAATTAAAATAATGTCGTTGTCCTTCTTGTGTCAAAATATGCTTAGTACTTAACTCGATAGTTATTGGATCAAACCGTATCTTTAAAAAAGCATTTTGAAGAGTGCTTCCTTAAATGCTTGTTACAAAATTTTAATAAAACTAAACAATGGCAATAGAAAGAACATTAACTATTCTCAAGCCCGATTGTGTTCGTAAAGGACTAATTGGAGAAGTGACAAAAAGAATTCAAGACGCTGGTTTTACTATTCTTGCGATGAAACTAAACCGCCTTACCTCATCCACTGCTGGTGGGTTTTATGAGGTTCATAAAGAGCGTCCATTTTATGGAGATCTATGTGAATTCATGAGTAGTGGAGCGTGTGTTCCTATGATTTTGGAAAAAGATAACGCTGTTGCTGACTTCAGAACCTTCATTGGAGCTACAAATCCATCAGAAGCTGAAGCCGGAACTATTCGCGCTGAATTTGCAGATAGTCTTGGCGAAAATATTATTCATGGCTCAGATTCAGTTGAGAATGGTAAAATTGAAGCCGCATATTTCTTTTCAGAATCAGAAGTTGTAGCTAACAAAGCTTAATCAATTTCACTTTTGATTTTAAAAGCCTCGAATGGTTCGAGGCTTTTTTGTTTCAACAAATCAAAATGTACCTTTCATAATGAAGAAAAATCTTAACTGTATATTTTTTGTATTAATCTTTATTAGTTCAGCATGTATTGCACAACAGAATAATTCTGCTGTAGAAGTTAAAACGGGGGCTCAAGTGCTAATAGAGAATAACTTACCTGACCTTTTAGGTAAAAAAATTGGATTGGTAATAAATCATACAGCACGAATCGGTTATGTTCATGTACTGGATACTCTAATTGCTTCAGGAGTAAATATTACATCCATTTTTGCTCCAGAACATGGATATAGGGGAGATATAGCTGATGGTGAATTGATTAAAAATGGAGTAGATAAACTAACAGGATTGCCAGTTTTTTCTCTTTATGATTCTAATAAGCGTCCAACTAAAGAAATGATGGATTCTGTCGATATATTGCTCTTTGACATGCAAGATGTAGGTGCAAGGTTTTATACATACAATAGCACAATGAAATATATTCTAGAAGCTGGAGCAGAGTTTGAAAAAGAAGTCTGGATTCTGGACCGTCCAAATCCTGCTGGTGGTGAGTATGTTGCTGGATGGGTTTTAGAAGATGAATACAAATCATTTATTGGTTCATACCCTATTCCAATTTCACATGGACTTACATTAGGAGAGCTAGCCCTAATGGCAATTGGTGAAAACTGGTTAAATACAGAGAAGCAACCTATTGTAAAGGTCATCAACTTAGAAGGATGGCAGCGCTCTATGAAATGGTCAGAAACTGGTCTAACGTGGATTTCACCTTCACCAAATCTTCCAACTTTTGAGCATGCTTATGTTTATTTGGGTACGTGTTTCTTTGAAGGGGTAAATATTTCAGAAGGGCGTGGTACTGAGGATCCATTTTTAACAATTGGGGCTCCGAAAACCAGATTCTTACCAGAGGAATTAAAGACACTAGAAGAAAAGTATTTTATACAACTGGATACTATTTCCTTTATGCCTCGATCAATTCCCGGAAAATCTAATTCGCCTAAATTTGAAGACGAAAAGATTTATGGCGTTACACTATCTCCAACATCAGACTTTACAAGACCTGTAGAATTTGGATTAGACCTTCTCAAACTATTCGAAAATAAAATGATCTCAATGGATGTAGACTACCAATACAGAGATCATTTTTTCTTGTTAAGTGGAACTCGTCGAGTATTAAATTGGACTGGCGAAGCTAACTGGGGTAGTAACTTTGAAGAGTATCTAGTAAATAGAAAAAAATATCTCCTATATGATTGATTTTTGACGTTTCCATTCATAGCTAACTAAGGCAGCAGTTACTGAAGCATTTAGAGATTCTACATTATTCTCCATTGGTAATTTTATAAGCTCGTCACAACTCTTCATTATACTTTTGGATATTCCACGACCTTCGTTACCAATTAAAAATGCTGTAGGTGCATTAAAAGATGTTTCCCAAATCCCATTTTTTGCAGAAGCATCTAAGCCAAGAATTTTAAACCCTGCAAGTTTTAAATCTTTAATACCTTGGTTTGTATCATGAACACGAATAATCGGGATTCTACCCGCTGTTCCAGCAGATGTTTTAAAAACAGTTGCATTTACTGGAGACTGATTCTGAGTTGGAACTATTACAGCAGAAATTCCAGCAGCAGCAGCTGTTCTTAAAATTGCTCCAAGGTTATGTGGATCTTCAATTCCATCGAGTAAAAGTACGGCTGGATTACTCGCTAAATTCTGAGTTTCTATCCAATCAAAAAAATTAGAGTACTCTATTTTGCTTATCAATGCAACAAACCCCTGATGGTTCACTCTTCCTACCAAGTTGAGAAGCTTAGCTTCAGGAACTGTTACCAAAGGTATTCGATTCATGGAAGCGGTTTCATATAAGTCTTTATAGGAACTTGGACTTATTGAGTTCTTAATAAATATTTTGTCAACCTGTTTAGCTTTTTCTGTTAATGTTTCTTCTACTGGTTTCTTTCCGTAGACGAAAAAATTTTCTGATTTAGGCATAATTAGTTTTAAATGAAAAGCGCTTTTATTATTATAGATAATCAATTGTCGCAGTAAGTTAAAAAGTAAGGACATGTACGAGGAACCAAAAGAAAAAAATTCTTTAGTTCAAGAGAACTCAATTCGGATAGATATACCTACCCGAAAACTTAGTAGTTTTTCTGTTTTTTTTGATAGAGTCCATTCAGTTAATGGATTACATTTGTTATCAGCTTTATCTCAGATTTTTTTAGGTTTAAGCGTAGTAGCGCTTTCAGTTCTCAATATTATTCAACCAGCTTGGATTGCAACTATTATGACTGTTGTTGGAAGTATTACAACTACAGTAGGGCTATATTTTGTGTATTACATTCTCACTCACACAGATTCGTTCGACTCTCTATTAAATAAAGCAATCAAAAAGGTTATTAATTCACAGAACTAAGGGATTAAAAATTTATTAAGACTCTGTTTTTTAAAGGATTACTATTCTTTTGATGGCATTGAATTGAAAAGAATTGAAGATTTTCTATGCTTCAATATGGAGAAAATTGTTTATTGTAACTCAATTAAATTTAAGGTTTATGATACGATTATTCTCAACTATAGCTATGGCTTTAATATCTTTTCAGATAATGGCACAAACTAATTCTCTCCCAGTCTTACCAAATCAAAATGAAGATAACTTTGTTGTAATAGCCCATCGTGGCGCTAGTTCTTATGCTCCAGAAAATACTCACTCAGCGTTCAAACTTGCGATAGAACTGAATGCTGAAATGATCGAGTTAGATGTTTCATTGTCAAAAGATGGAATACCTGTCGTTGTACATGATGAGACAGTTGATCGTACGACCAATGCTAGTGGACTTGTAAGTAGTTTTACTCTAAGTGAGCTTAAAAATTTAGAGACTGGAGCGTGGTTTAGTGAAAAATACAAAGGTGAACCCTTTCCAACTTTAGAAGAAGTACTAAGCTATACAAAAAATAAAATTGCGGTCAATATTGAAATCAAAACAGAAGCTGTAACGAATAACCCTAGTGGTGGAATTATTGAAAAAGCACTTAGAATTGTAAAAGAAGCGGGTGTTAGTGATCAAGTCCTATTTTCAAGTTTTGATTACCGAGCGATGGAACACTTAGAGCAATTGGCACCAGAAATGCCAAAAGCGATACTGTATGAAAAAAGTCAATCTGGAGAGTTACTACCATCGGAGCTAGTCGAAAAATATAAAGTAGATGCTTTTAATTGTAGTCATCGTCAGCTTTCTGATAAATGGATTGAAGATCTAAAGGCGAAAAATATTCCTTTTTTTATTTATACAGTGAATGAAAAAGAATTAATGAAAAAGGTTATAGAAAATGGTGCTAGTGGTATTTTTTCCGATAAACCGGATTTACTTAAAGAAGTTGTGGAAAACTTGTGAGTAAATAATCAAAATTTCCCGTTTATAAAATTGAAGAAGGTGAGTGAGTATGCTATATTTTCCATCCATCAACTTCACTCTCTTCTAAATGTCTACTAAGTATATTTTCGTTACCGGCGGGGTAACTTCTTCACTAGGAAAAGGAATAATTTGTGCATCTTTAGGGCGATTATTAGTTGCCCGAGGCCTAAAAGTCACTGTTCAAAAACTAGATCCCTACATTAATGTAGATCCAGGAACAATGAACCCATACGAACACGGAGAAGTTTATGTAACGGATGATGGTGCAGAAACAGATTTAGATTTGGGTCACTATGAGCGGTTTCTTGACATCAAAACCTCTCAAGCCAATAATGTAACTACTGGTCGTATTTACTACAATGTAATTATGAAAGAGCGCCAAGGTGCTTACCTTGGAAAAACAGTTCAAGTTATCCCACATATTACAGATGAGATTCAATCTCATGTTTTAATGCTTGGACAGTCTGAAGAATATGATGTTGTAATTATAGAAATTGGTGGTACGGTAGGTGATATTGAAAGTCTTCCATACATTGAAGCAGTTCGACAACTTAGATACAATGTTGGTCGCGCAAATACCCTTTCAATCCACTTAACATTAGTACCTTACCTTGCTGCTGCTGGAGAGTTAAAAACTAAGCCTACACAGCATTCAGTAAAAACATTATCTGAAAGTGGACTTCAACCAGATATTTTAGTTTGTAGAACTGAGCATCCCTTAGATGAATCGATCAGAAGTAAAGTAGCTCGTTTTTGTAATGTAGAGTTAGAAGATGTAATCGAATCGATTGATGCTAGAAGTATTTATGAAGTTCCATTATTGATGCAACAGCAAAAGTTAGATTTGCGAGTTATTGAAAAGTTAAATCTTGAGACAAAAGAGCCTAACTTAGATAATTGGATAGGTTTTGTTGAGGCAGTTTGTAATCCATCTGGTACTATTGAAATAGCTTTGGTTGGAAAGTATGTAGAGCATCACGATTCATACAAATCAATTGTCGAAGCATTTATACATGCTGGTGCAGTAAATGACTGTAAAGTAAAGATTAAGTGGGTTCAATCTGATAATCTGACCGAAAAAAACGTTACAAAAAAACTGGATGGAGTATCTGGTATTCTTGTAGCTCCTGGGTTTGGTGGTAGGGGAATAGAAGGGAAACTATCGGCAGTAAAATTCGCGCGAACTAATAATATTCCATTTTTTGGTATTTGCTTAGGAATGCAGTGTGCAGTAATTGAATATGCCCGAAATGTATGTGGCTGGAAAGATGCAAATAGCACTGAATTTGATCAAGATTCAGAGTATCCAATTATCGATATCATGCATGATCAGAAAGATATTGAGAATATGGGAGGAACCATGCGACTTGGTAAATATACTTGTAAACTAGATAAAGGAACTAAGGCATATCAAGCATATGGATCTGAACTTGTTGACGAGCGCCATCGCCATCGTTACGAAGTAAATAATAATCTTCGTTATAAATTAATTGAAAATGGAATGCAGCTTTCTGGTATGAATCCAGAACGAGATTTAGTTGAGATTGTTGAAATTCCAGATCACCCTTGGTTTGTTGGAGTTCAATTTCATCCAGAATTACGAAGTACAGTAAATAATCCACAACCACTATTTGTAGATTTCGTTAAAGCGAGCCTTAAGTTTGCTAAATCTGGATCTGGATTTACTCCCAAAAAGGAGAGTAAAACAGTAATAGAAAAGTGAAGGAATCCATTTATACAGGTAGACTAAGGGTTAGAGCTTCTGGATTACTTGTAAAAGATGAAAAAATTCTCCTAGTTAAACTAAGATCACCAATTTCTAATGATGATATATGGACACCACCAGGTGGTGGAGTAGAATTTGGAGAGTCAATACATGAAGCTTTAAAAAGAGAGTTTAAAGAAGAAACTGGCCTTTATGTCGAAGTTGGAAAACTAATACATATTAATGAACTCCTAGAGGTGCCTTTTCATGCAATGGAGTTTTACTTTTGGGTAGAAGAAGTTGATGGTAAACTAGAACTAGGTAAAGATCCCGAACATGATGCTGAATCTCAGCTTTTGAAAGAATTAGAATTCGTAAGCTATCATGAATTAAGAAAAAGAAAAGTTAAACCCGACTTTTTGGAAATGAGTTTTTTAAAAATAAAGAATCTAAGTACAAACTTTAAGGATGTACAAGAGTAGATGGGAATAACTATTTTTTCATACCTAAAATAATTATTAAGAGCTATTAATACATTGATTAAACACATGAGTAAAGTGAAAAAATTTGTGAAATTAGTTAATAGCTCAAAACTCTCATCTTATAAATAATCATTTTAATAGGCTAAATACTTTTTTAGTAATTACATAAATAGACAATGTTTAGAATTCAAATCAAGAAAATGAAAAATACATTTTATCTAATCGTTCTTTTTCTAGGAATTGCGTGCACACAGCAACCTCAGAATACTATCATCTCAAATGTTAATGGCTACACTTTTTCAAATAATGAACTTGTAGAGTTTTCCACACTTGTATTCGCAGATGGCAAAGTTGTGGAAATTGGAGGATCGGATCTGAATGAAAAATATGAAGGAGTTTTGATTGATGGCGATGGAAAAACAATGCTCCCAGGATTAATTGATGCTCATGGGCATGTAATGGGTCTTGGCTTTCAGCAACTTGAGGTAAACCTAGTTGGGCTTGAAACACTTGAAGAAACCCTTAATAAAATCGAAGAATATGCCAATGAGAATCCTGATTTAGAATGGATACTAGGAAGAGGTTGGAATCAAACACTATGGCCAGAAAATGAATTTCCTACAGCAGAAGATATTGACAAAGTTGTTTCTGATCGTCCAGTTTGGTTAAGTAGAGTTGATGGGCATGCAGGTTGGGGTAATACTATGGCAATGCGATTGGCAGGTGTAAGTCGAGACACACCAGACCCACAAGGTGGGAAAATTATTACAGATTCCAGAGGTTACGCCACAGGAGTTTTTATTGACGCCGCAGAAGGATATGTAAATTCAATAATTCCTCCTGATTCAGACTTGAAAAGAAAATTGGCTTTTGAAAAAGCACTTGAACAAATGGCAAAAGAAGGACTTACCTCAGTTCATGATGCAGGTGTAGGTGTGAAAACTTGGGAACTTTACAAAGAGTTTGCAGACAGCGAAAAATTAACTGCAAGAATTTATGGAATGATTTCAGGAGCAGGTCCAGTCTTTGATACATTATCAGCAAATGGTCCAATCAATTCCTATGCTAATGATATGTTATCTCTAAGAAGTGTGAAATTATATTCCGATGGAGCATTAGGGAGTAGAGGAGCTGCAATGATACAGCCTTATTCTGATGACCCAGGGAATAGAGGGCTGCTTTTTGTTACTCAGGATGAAATGAATTCTATGGCTTCTAAAGTTATGGGGAAAGGGTTTCAAGCAAATATTCATGCTATTGGAGATGCTGGAAACCGTCAGGTATTAGATGCTATTCAATTTGGTAAAGACCAGCATGGAGATCAAAGATTACGCAATAGAGTTGAGCATGCTCAAATTGTATCTCTTGATGATATCCCTAGATTTAAAGAATTAGATGTCATTGCTTCTATGCAGCCTACTCATGCTACTAGTGACAAAAATATGGCAGAAGACCGAGTTGGACCACAGCGTATAAAGGGCGGCTATGCTTGGCAAACTTTTTTGGATCAAGGTACTGTAGTAGCTGCTGGATCTGATTTCCCAGTAGAATATTCAAATCCATTTTTTGGACTCTATTCTGCAGTTACAAGAATGGGACAAGATGGGGAGCCTATAGGAGGTTGGTATCCTGAGGAATCACTCTCTAGAGAACAAGCATTAAGAGCATTTACACTAGATGCAGCATACGCTGCTCACCAAGAAGATGTACTTGGATCTTTAGAACCAGGTAAGTGGGCTGATTTCATTTTTATCGATAATGATTATTTCAATGCTCAAGATAGCGATATTTGGAATATTCAGGTTCTTGAAACTTGGGTAGCAGGTAAGAAGGTTTTTGAAAAATAATAGAATTTTATATGTTTTAAAAAGCCATATCAATCGATATGGCTTTTTTTATATAGATTAGTTGTTGGTAGGGAAAATTATATGTACAATATATGTAAATATAATTTTATTTATGTCTCAATTACAAAAATCCAAACGTGGGAGAGGTGCCTCTGATAATCCCGTAAATCGCTTTGAAGGGCACTATATTGATTACGAACTAGATGAGAAGACGGGAGAGAAACCCTCTCAAAAAACACAACTCTTTAAAGATGATACAGAGAGTATCATCTCCTTTAATAAAAGTCCTGATATTCCTTTTGAAGCTGGACTAAATCCATACCGAGGATGTGAACATGGATGTGTTTATTGCTATGCTCGCCCATACCATGAATACTTAGGTTTCTCAGTAGGTCTCGATTTTGAAACTAAGATAGTTGTTAAATACGACGCTCCAGAGCTTCTTAAGAAAACTCTTAAATCTCCTAAATGGGATCCGCAAATCATCGCAATGAGTGGAATAACAGATGTTTACCAGCCAATAGAGCGAAAGCTAGAAATAACCAGAAAGTGCCTAAACGTTTTGGCCGATTTTAAGAATCCAGTTGGTATTATTACTAAAAACTTTCTTGTAACTCGAGATATAGACATCCTAAAAAAACTAGCAGAATATAATTGTGTGAATGTCACACTTTCTATCACTTCACTTGATAATAAATTAACTGAGCTGATGGAGCCACGAACCTCGAGGCCATATAGAAGATTAAAAGCAATAGAAATGCTAGCTGAAGCAGGCATTCCAGTAGGTGTAAATGTTGCACCGATTATTCCAGGATTAACAGATCATGAATGCTCAGATATACTTAGAGCTGCCAGCGACGCTGGTGCTACTCATGCAAGTTATATAATTGTACGTCTTCCATATAAAGTGAAAGATATTTTTGTTGAATGGCTTGAACAACATTTCCCGGATAGAAAAGAAAAAATTAAGAATAGGCTATTTGATATGAGAGGAGGAAAATTATATGATTCAGAATGGACAAGTAGAATGCTAGGTGAAGGTAATTTCTCAAAGCAGATTAAAGATATTTTTGATATTCAGACAAAAAGATTGGGTTTAAATAAAATTAGGGACACTTTAACTACAGATCACTTTGTTAAGAGCTCTGGAGAGCAATTGAATCTTTTTTAAATGAAACTGTTTACAATTATTTAACAAATAGAGAGAAACAAATACACTTTTCGTTCGTCTACTTACTGAAGCTTCCCGGCGCCCATGCATGAGAGTAGCTTTTTAACATAGATGACCACTATATTTATTTTCTTCTAGGGTGTCGGGATTTTTTATATCTACCTTTCAAAGTTATAAAACAATTTAAATTTCTGTTTTAGCCTTTATCCTCTTCAGTAATAATCCTATTTTCATTAAATATTCATCTAGAAGAGTAACATTGGGATAATAATTGCCCATATAAAACAAGGAATAAATGTCTGCAGTAGAATCAACTATGCTTGAGCTTGGAACAAAGGCTCCTGATTTTACCCTGCCAATTGTAACTGGTGGAATTTTAAACTTAAGAAAATATTCTAGTAGATCTAAAGGAACAGTAATTGTATTTATTTGTAACCATTGTCCATATGTAATGCATATAAATAAGGCACTTGTTGAACTTGCTGACAATTATATTCAAAAAGGAATTGGTTTTATTGCAATTAGCTCAAATGATGTTGAAAAATATCCACAGGATGGGCCTATTGAAATGGCTAAAATTGTGAGGCAAGAAAATTATCCATTTCCCTATCTTTTTGATGAGGATCAAAATGTAGCGAAAGCATACAAAGCGGCATGTACGCCTGATTTCTTTTTATTTGATGAAGAAGGGGCTCTGACTTATCGTGGGCAGTTTGATGGTAGTAGGCCGGGGAATGGGCAAGATGCAACCGGCTCAGATCTACAAAAAGCTATTGAGATGTTATTAATGGGAAGTGAACCTCTTGAAAAGCAAATTCCTAGTATAGGTTGTAACATAAAATGGATTTCAGGTAATGAACCAGATTATTTCAGGTAAAAATGAATAAACAAGAAATTCAACAATTAAGGCAAGAATACAGTCAGCACACACTGGATGAATCAGATGTAGCTAAAACCCCTTTTAATCAGTTTGAAATCTGGTTCAATGAGGCCTTTAGCTCAGAAGTTAATGAGACAAATGCAATGACACTTTGCACAGTTGATAGCTCTAATAAACCACATGGAAGGATAGTTCTTTTAAAAGGTTTTGATGAGAAAGGGTTTACTTTCTATACAAATCAAGCAAGTAATAAAGGTATAGATATAGCTACTAATCCAAATGTATCGATTTCCTTTTTTTGGAAAGAGTTAGAACGGCAAGTTCAAATTGAAGGTATAGCGGAGAAACTTCCAAGAGAAGAAAGCGAAATATATTTTAAGAGTAGACCACATATGAGCCAAATTGGAGCAATGGCATCTAATCAAAGCGAAGTTGTTAAAAACCGAGACTTCCTTGATGAAAAGTTTAATACTCTTTCTGCAAAATATCCAGAAGGCACAGTTCCAATGCCTGAAACATGGGGTGGATACCTAATTAAACCAATATATTTTGAATTTTGGCAGGGAAGAAGAAGTCGACTACATGACCGTATCACCTACAAAAAAGAAGAAAAAAGCTGGTTAATTCAAAGACTTTCACCTTGAGAAATGCCTAAGATTAAGGAAAAAAGAATGGAACAAATTCGAGCACTAGAAAATGTGTTCGAGTGGACAGAGTATAATAGTAGAAGTCTGTTTCCAATAGGTACTTGGAACTCAAAGATTTTTCAAAATGAATTTCCTATCGTTCTTGAGCTTGCGTGTGGAAAGGGTGAATATTCAATAGGATTAGCTAGGCTTCATCAAGATAAAAATCTTATTGGGTTTGATATAAAGGGAAACAGAATGTGGGTTGGTGCCACAAAAGCAAAAGAAAATAGCCTTAATAATGTCCGCTTTTTTAGAGCTTATATTGATCATCTTGATCAGTTCTTTGCTGAAAAAGAAATTGATGAAGTCTGGATTATTTTCCCAGACCCACAACTTAATAAAGATCGAAAAAAACTTACCTCACAAAAATTTTTAGAACTCTACAGGCCATTGTTAAAACCTGGTGCAAGGATCAACTTGAAAACTGATAGCCCAGAATTGTATGAGTTTACAAAAGAAGTTATTGAAGAAGAAGAGTTGATATTGCATCGGGATATTGCAGACGTATATAAAGAATGTCCAAATGATCCTGAACTTTCAATTAAAACCTATTACGAAGGTATACACCTAAAAAAAGGTCGAACCATTCGCTTCCTTTCTTTTTCATTTGATTAATTTTTGAATATAAATGAACTCTTGATTTTCTCTAGGGAATGGTTAACTTCGTTAAGTTAACACTGTTAACCAGTCTAAAATTATGAGTGAAGAAGAAATATCTCTTAGAGAACGTATATTAGATATCAGTAGACGCTTACTGTTTACAGAGGGCTATTCGGCTATTTCTATGAGAAAAATTGGTAAAGAAGTAGGTGCGTCTGCTACTAGTATCTACCTCTACTTTGAAAATAAAGACCATTTGGTGCACACGCTGATTGAAGAATCTGTAGAGCATTTAAGTGCTTCAATTGAACAGGGAGCGTCTCGTTATCAATCAACAATTGATAAATTTGAAGCTATAATTCGTTCATATGTAGATTTTGCTTTCTCTAATCCAGAGAAATATCAAGTTATTTATATGGTTCAATCAAGTAAAATGAGTCGTTACCCGAAAGAAAAATTCCGAAAAGCTAGAAGAGGGTATGCTTTACTAGAGTCTGTAATTATAAAAGGTATTGAAGAAGGATTGATCGACTTGGATGAGCCTAAAATAGCTGCATATTCTATATGGGGGCAATTACATGGAGTTATCTCGGTAGTATTAAATCAACGTTTAGATAGTAGAATTGACAAAGAAAAATTTATTGAAGAATCTATTGATCAAATAGTTCAAGGGTTTCATACAAGAATTACAACATCATAAAGGAATACAATATGGAAACATTAATAGAGTTATTTGGATTTATATATGAAGTGCCTATATGGGCTTCGGTTGGAGTAGCCATAGTTTTACTAATTGGTTTGGCATATACAGGTGCACCGTTATGGCTATGGGCAATTGTTGGCTATTTGGGCTTAGCTGGTCTATCAGCTCCAAATTGGCTAATTATTACATACTCAGTTTTTGTTGTTTTGTTTAATGTAAAACCAATTAGACGAACATTACTGAGTTCACCTATTATGAAATTACTTGATGTACTTAATTTCTTGCCAACAATTTCTGAAACGGAACAAACTGCAATTGACGCAGGAACTGTATGGATTGAAGGCGAACTTTTTTCAGGTAAACCTAACTTCAAAAGAATATTAAATGAACCATACCCAGAGTTGACTAATGATGAGCAACAGTTCTTAGATAATCAGGTGGAAACACTTTGTAGTATGGTTAATGACTGGGATGTATTTGTAAAAAAAGACTTCAATGAAGATGCTTGGGATTACATGCGTAAAGAAGGTTTCTTTGGTTTAATAGTACCTAAGAAATTTGGTGGGCATGAATTTTCGGCAACAGCACATAGTGCAATTGTAGCTAAACTTGGTTCACGCTGTGGACCATTAGCAACAACAGTAATGGTGCCAAATTCACTAGGGCCTGCAGAACTTCTAATGCATTATGGTACTGATAAACAAAAAGAGTATTACCTGCCAAGGTTAGCAGCAGGTGTAGAAATGCCATGTTTTGCGTTAACAGAGCCAAATGCAGGTTCAGATGCAGGTGGAATGACCTCAGATGGGGAGGTTTTTAAAGGGAAAGATGGTGAGTTGTATTTAAAACTTAATTGGAATAAGCGGTATATCACTCTAGCAGCAATTTCTACTGTTTTGGGATTAGCTTTTAAACTTCGTGATCCTGAAAATTTACTTGGAATGGGGGAGAATTTAGGAATCACTTGTGCATTGATTCCATCTGACACTAAAGGTGTAGTTTTAGGAAAACGACACGATCCATTAGGTGTTCCATTTTATAATTGTCCAACTCACGGGATTGATGTGATTGTGCCTATTGATGCCATTATTGGTGGAAAAGAAGGGGCGGGAAAAGGATGGCGTATGTTAATGGAATCACTTGCAGTTGGGCGCGGGATTTCACTTCCTGCACAGAGTTTAGGTGGGGCTAAAATGGCGACTAGGGTAGTAGGTGCTTATGCCATGATCAGAAAACAATTCGGTTTGAATATTGGTAAATTTGAAGGTATTGAAGAACCAATGGCAAGAGTAGGAGGTTATACTTATTTCATGGAGGCGGCCCGCCGATATACAACAGGTGGACTTGATTCTGGAGCAAAACCAGCCGTTGTAACAGCGATTGCCAAATATAACTTTACGGAATTGATGAGAGAAATCATCAATGATTCTATGGATATAGTTGGAGGAGCAGGTATATCTAGAGGTCCGAGAAATATTTTTGCAAATGGATATGTTTCATTGCCGATTGCAATTACTGTTGAAGGGGCGAACATCCTAACTAGAACATTGATGATCTTTGGTCAAGGAGCAATTCGGTGTCACCCGTATGCTTTGAACGAGATAAAGGCATTAAACGATAAAGATACGAAAGCATTTGACGAAAATTTTTGGGCACATATTGGTCATGTTGGAAGAAATAAAGCTCGAGCATTTATGCTTAGCATAACTAGAGGACGTTTAGCGAGTTCACCGGTAAGTGGTCCAGGTTCGAGATATTTTAAAAAATTGGCATGGACCTCAGCATCCTTTGCATTTTTTGCTGATATAGCATTAGGGTCATATGGTGGAGCTTTAAAAATGAAGGAGAAAATTGCAGGTCGTTATGCTGATGTATTAAGCTATATGTATCTAGCCGCGGCTACACTTCGGCGATTTGAGGCAGAAGGAAGAAGAAAAGAAGATGAAGCTTATTTCAAATGGGCAATGGATTATATATTCTTCAGAATTCAAACTGCATTTGAAGGAATACTTCGAGAAATACAAGTGCCAGGCTTAACATGGGTATTTCGATTAGCGGGTGTGTGGTCAAGAATGAACCCAATTGGAACCTATCCATCGGATTATCTCGGACATAAAGTAGCAACAGCTATGCAAACTGTTGGAGATCAAAGGGATCGTATTACAAGTGGTACATATATACCAAAAGATCCAACAGAAGCGATAGGGCGATATGAAAACGCTCTTAATTTAATCACTTCAGCAGGGCCTGTATATAAGAAAATGTATATAGCTATGAAGAAGAGGGAGCTTCCAAAAGCACCGATGGAAAATTTGATTGTTCCAGCTTTGGAAAAAGGCATCATCACAAAAGAGGAAGCTGATTTAGCAAGACAAGCTGAAGATGCTAGATATGATGCAATTCAAGTAGATGAATTTACAGTTGATGAATACATGAATAAAACACCAGAAGCTCCATTAGGAAAAGGTTTAACTACCAAAGAGGTTACTGAATCAGTTTAAATTTGGTAGAAACTGTGACATTAAGCCCTGGGGATTTGATTATTTCCAGGGCTTTTTAGTTTAATATCCTTCTATAAATTCTATTATAGAATTTAATTCTAGTATAAAATATAAATTAGTTAAGTATATTCTTTAATTAATAGTATATAAAGAATATATGATATGAATTCTGTAAAACTGGATGATTTAGATAAAAGAATTCTAGAAATTCTTCAAAAAGAAGGAAGGATTTCAAATAAAGAACTTGCTGAAAAAATTAATCTAACAACTACGCCAACTCTAGAGCGTGTACGTAGGTTAGAAAGAGAAGGGGTTATAGAAGGTTATAGTGCTCAACTTAACTCAAATGCAATAAACAATGGGTTAAGTGTATTTGTAACTGTTACTCTAAGTGTTCACCAGCTAAGTTTAATGGATGATTTTACGGAAGCAGTAAAGGCCATTCCTGAAATACTATCATGTTATAATACTACTGGAGATGGAGACTTTCTCTTGCATATAGTTGCGAAGGATGTACATGACTATGAACATTTTATGCGTACAAGACTTACTACTCTTCCTGATGTTCAACGCATTCATACAAGTATTGTATTAAGCACTATTAAAGAACAATCTAGTATCCCTGTAAAATGATTAAAACTAAAGAAAAGAAACTCACATTTAATTCAATAGTAGTTCATGCCGGCTCAAAAAGAAATGACCAATTTGGGTCTCATATTTCACCGATATATCAAACATCTACTTTCTTTTTTAAAGATGTAGATGAAGGAAGTGAAGCTTTTCAAGGGGGGAACGATGCCCATATATATTCACGACTTGGAAATCCAACAGTTGAGAACTTAGAAGATGCAATATGCGAGTTAGAGACCTTTGGTTTTGAGAATAAAGAGGAATTTAAAGGAGTGGTTTTTGGGAGTGGAATGGCTGCCATTACCACTGCTATTATTAGTAATTGTTTAGGGAAACATGTGATTGCACAAGATGCATTATATGGTTGCACCAGTCAGTTTTTGAAAGAGGAAGCTCCTGAAATGGGAATTTCGACTTCATTTATAGACATGAGTGATTTATTCCTGCTCGAAATGGAGCTACATAAACACCCAAATACTCGCCTTATTTATTTAGAAAGTATTGCTAATCCAACAATGACAGTAAGCGATATTGAATCTATTTCTAAGCTTGCAAAGAAATTTGATGCACTTGTTATGGTAGATAATACTTTTGCTACTCCATATCATCTGCAACCGCTGAAATTAGGTGCTGATATTGTTGCACATTCTACTACTAAATATTTGGGTGGACATGGTTCTGTTGTTGGTGGAGCTTTGGTTCTTGGTAAAGAGTTGATAGATGAATCACATATTTCAACTTATAGGAAAAACCTAGGAGGAATCTCAGCTCCTATGGACGCCTGGTTACTTCAGAATGGTCTTAAAACACTATCTCTTAGAATGCAAAAACATGCATCAAATGGAATGGAAGTTGCTAGCTATTTAGAGTCTCATCCAAAAGTTGAAAAGGTTTGGTATCCTGGTCTCGAAAGTCATCCAAATTACAACTTGGCTAAATCAATACTAAGAAGTGGATTCGGCGGTGTGATTTCTTTTGAATTGAAAGGTGGATTAGAATCAGGTAAAAAACTTATGAATGGGGTTGAGCTTTGTACTCTAGCTGTAAGCCTAGGTACGGTAGATACTCTTATTCAGCATCCAGCTTCTATGACACATTCTGTAATGGATGAGGTTTTAAGAGCAAAAGCAGGAATTACTGATGGCTTGGTTCGATTATCGGTAGGGATTGAAGATGCTGAGGACATTATTCAAGATTTAGATCAAGCTTTAAATGCGTAAATAAAAAATACTGAAATTGATAGAGTCAAAATCAGCATTTTAAAATTAATATCTAAAAAAGTGGTTTACCAGCCACCACTAGCGCCACCGCCGCCAGATCCAAATCCGCCACCGCCAGAAAAGCCACCAAAGCCTCCACCACCAGATCCGAATCCACCACTACCAGAACCAAATCCTCCTCCTCGATTTCGTCCGCCACCAAATATTTGGCTCCAAAAAAGAACTTCGACTACATCAGTAGGTCCAAAAGTTTTCTTTCCTCCTCTTCCGCCACGTCTACCTCTACTAACAATAAAAATGATAATGACAAGAATAATAATAATGACATCAAGTGGGATTCCGCCACCAGAATCGCTATTTCTAAGACCATCAGGAGTACCTTTAAATTCACCTGAAGCAAGTTGAATTAATGCGCTTGTAGCTCTATCCAAGCCACCATACACATCTTGATTTCTAAAACTTGGAGTAATTATATCATTTAATACTCTATTGGCCATTGCATCTGGAATGGCACCTTCTAATCCGTAGCCAACTTCAATTCTGATTGCGCGATCATTCTCAGAGACTAAAATTAAAACGCCATTATATCGATCACCTTCCCACATTTGCCATGTACTGAATAAGTCTGCAGCCACTTCTTCAATAGAATTGCCTTCAAGGCTTTCAATTGTAGCAATTGCAATGACATTAGTTGTAGTATCGCGATAGTTAATAAGCTTTCTTTCCAGTCTTTGTTCTTCACTTGAAGTCAGCATGTCGGCATAATCGTTAACCATTCCACTTGGAGTAGATGGTAAGAAATTAAAGCTCTGTGCAAGAGCTGGAATTGATACTGCTAAGAGAGTAAAAATTAATATAATTCTACGCATTTTTATTTTTCTCCATAGCTGATGTCATCTGAAAGTTCATTCACGTCATCTTTCTGGTACGGAAAGAACTCTTTCAACTTTTGTCCTACCATTAGAATGGCATCTCTTAATCCACTCTCGTAGTCATTAGCTTGAAAGTATTTCTTCATAAGATTAATTTCTTCTTCCCAGAAAGCTTGTCCAACTTTATTATGGATGCCTTCATCTCCCCAAATAGCAATTTTGTGATCTTTTGTGGCTATATAGATAATGACACCATTTTTTGAATCAGTTTCGTGCATTCCAAGCTCAGCAAAAACTTTCTTAGCTCTTGAAATAGCATCTTCTGCTTTACAAGTAGGTTCAATATGAACTCTTACTTCTCCTGATGTATTCATTTCAGCTTGTTTTATTGCTGAAATAATCGTTTTCTCTTCTTCTTTTGATAAAAAATTAGCCATAAATACTTCAAAAGACATGAAACCAATAACTACAGTTATTGTAATTATTGGTCTAAGTCGTTAAAATTTAATTTCCGAAATCTACTGAAGGAGCGTTTTCAGCACCTTGATCGGCCTCAAAAAATGCTTTTTTCTCAAACCCACCTATAGAAGCAAAAATACTGGTAGGGAATTTCCGGATTGAACCGTTGTATTCTCCAGCGGCATCATTGAATCTTTTTCTTTCAGTTGAAATTCTATTTTCAGTTCCCTCTAATTGAGATTGTAAATCTCTGAAGTTTGCGTTCGCTTTAAGCTCAGGATATCGTTCAACTGTTAAAAGCATTCTAGAAAGAGCGCCACTTAATTGAGATTGTGCTTGTTGAAATTGTGCTAACTTAGCTGGATCATTGAGATCATCTGCGCTAATATTGATAGAAGTTGCATTACTTCTAGCATTTATAACTGCCGTTAGAGTTTCTTGCTCAAAATTAGCGGCACCTTTTACTGTATTTACTAGATTAGGTATTAAATCCGCTCTTCGTTGGTATTGATTTTCAACCTGCGCCCATGCAGTATCAACGGTTACTTCCTTATCAACCAGTTTATTGTTTACGCTAATTCCGTAAAAAACGATAGCAACTACAATTACTAGCCCTATTATTACTTTTCCCTTCATGATTGTGTATTTAGTTGTTTACTTTGTGCCTGCTGTACGAGCCAAAAAGATTTTGGTTCAATTTCATTTTAACTATAATCAAAAACTGTTCCATTGTCATTGCTAAACACAGAATTCATCTACTTTGACTTAGATGACACACTTCTTGATCACAAAAAGGCAGAAAAGTACGGTCTAGCTGATGTGCACCGCCATTTTGCCGAATTTGAATTTATTTCTTTAGAAAAACTGATAGATACATATCACCAAATTAATAAAGGATTATGGGAAGAATATGGAAGAGGAGAAATTGATCGCCATATACTCCACCGACGACGATTTGAAGAAACTTTTATTGAGCTTGGAATAGAGCCATCATTATACCAAGAAGCTGGAAAAGTGTATATGAACTATTATCGGAATCATTGGGAATGGATTGATGGAGCAAAAGAAGCCTATGATAAAATTGCTTCAAAATATCCAGTAGGAATCATTACCAATGGATTTGCAGAAACACAATGGATGAAAATAGAGCAGTTTGGGTTTAAAGAAACAGCAAGACAGATTGTCATTTCTGAAGAAGTAGGAGTTATGAAGCCTCATCCTAAAATTTTTGATCATTCAACTGAACTAGTAGGAGTTCCAAGAAATAATATTCTATATGTAGGTGATTCTATCACTTCAGATGTGAATGGAGGAATGAAAGCCGGCTGGAAAGTAGCATGGTATAAATCAAATCCTACCGAACTGGAAGCAATACTTCCAGATTTGTGTTTTGACGATTTTGATGTTTTGATGAAAGCTTTAGGTATCGATTAACTTTCTAAGTATGATAATTCATTGGGCTTAATTCTAGAATTAAAAATTCACTATGTATACTTTTAGAAACCGATGAAATTAAGTAGATTGTTGTTTATTAATCATTAAAAAATCCCTTCCACATGAACAAAGGTTATTTACTAATAGGTATTCTTTTTTGCGGTTTATTCTCCGCTTGCCAACCAGAACAAGAACCGTGGGTTGATCTCTTTAATGGAGAAAATTTAGATGGATGGGAGCAAATTGGTGGAGTCGCAGATTATTCTGCTGAAGAAGATGCGGTCGTAGGTACTACAGTCTATGATACTCCAAATTCATTTTTACGAACAAAAGAGCTCTATAGTGATTTCATTTTGGAGTATGAGGTTAAGTTATCTGCAGAGACAAACTCAGGTGTACAAATACGGAGTAATAGCTTTCCAGAATTTGAGAATGGAAGAACTCATGGCTATCAGGTAGAAATTGATCCATCTGAAAGAGCTTGGACAGGAGGGATTTATGATGAAGCTCGACGAGGTTGGTTACATCCATTAAAAGATATGCCGGAAGCTCAGACTGCTTATAAACATTTAGAATGGAATAAATTTCGGGTAGAAGCAATTGGCGATACCATCAAAACTTGGGTGAATGGGATCCCAGTTTCTCATTTAGATGATGATAGAACGGACAAAGGTTTTATAGCTCTTCAGGTACATAGTATTTATTCTACAGACGATGTGGGTATTGACATCCGTTGGAAGAATATTCGAATAATTACTGATAATCCAAGAAAGTATGCCATGGAAACTTCAGTTCCAGCAAAGCATAATTATAACGTGTTAACCTATAGTCAAGAAGATTGGGGTTGGGAGATATTATATGACGGTTCATCTGTTGAAAAATGGAGAGGAGCTAAATCTGATAAATTCCCATTTTCTCCTTTGGGTACAGGTTGGGATGTTGAAGATGGAACCATTACAATTCATGAATCAGGTGGTGCTGAATCAGAGGATGCTGGAGATATCGTAACTAAAGAATTATTTAGCAACTTTGAATTATGGGTAGATTTTAAAATCACTCCCGGTGCTAACAGTGGTATCAAGTATTTTGTGGATGCAAACCTAAATAAAGGAACTGGTTCATCTATTGGTTTGGAGTATCAAATTTTGGATGATTCATTACATCCTGATGCTAAACTTGGTGCACAAGAGGGAAGTCGTACACTAGCTTCTTTATATGATTTGATGAAAGCAGAAGGTAAACTACCAAACCCAGTTGGTCAATGGAATCATGCTAAGATTATTTCAAATGGTAACCATGTTGAACATTGGCTAAATGGAAGAAAAGTATTAGAGTATGATAGAAATACTCCTGAATTCCAGCAATTAGTAGATGAAAGCAAATACGAACAATGGCCTGGTTTTGGTACTTGGACTGAAGGAAATATCCTTCTACAAGATCACGGTAATGAAGTACATTACAGAAATATATTTATCAAAAAACTAAATCCTTAATTCGAACTCCATATGAAAAATATTGATAGAAAATCATTTCTTAAGAAAAGTGCTGCCGTTGGATTAGGTGGTTCAATGGTAATGGGTTTCCCGACTGTATTATTCGGGAAACCAAATGAAACAATAAATTTCGCTGTAGTTGGAGTTCGAAGTAGAGGGAAGGCTCATGCTGAAGCAGTTTCGAGATTGGAGAACGCGAAAGTTACGTGGTTCTGTGATGTAGACGATGTGATTATTGATGAGCATAAGAAATGGTCCCAAGAAATGACCGGATATGTACCAAAAGTCGAGAAAGATTTTAGGAAACTTCTTGAGAAAGATGACATAGATGTTATTACGATTGCAACACCGGAACACTGGCATGCCCCAATGGCAATTATGGCAATGCAAGCTGGAAAGCATGTATTTATCGAAAAGCCTTGTAGCCATAATCTTTATGAAAATGAGTTATTGGTAGAAGTTCAAAAGAAGACTGGAATGCTTTGCCAAATGGGTAACCAACAACGTTCATCAGTTACCTCTAATTTAGCGATTAGTGAAATTAGACAGGGTATTATTGGAGATGTATACTATGGTAAAGCTTGGTATTCGAATCAACGAGGTTCTATAGGGAAAGGGAAAATTGTTGACGTTCCTAAAAGTTTAGACTGGGAATTATGGCAAGGACCAGCACCTCGTGAGAATTATAGAGATAACGTCCATCCTTATAACTGGCATTGGTTCAAAACATGGGGAACAGGAGAAATCCATAATAACGGAACACATGAAATTGATATATGTCGTTGGGCGTTAGGGGTTGACTTACCAAATAAAGCTACTTCAGCTGGTGGTAGATATCATTTTAAAGATGATGACTGGGAATACTATGACACTCAAAATGCAAGTTTTGAGTTCGAAGGTGGTAAGAAAATAACATGGGAAGGTAAAAGCTGTAACGGATTCCCAATAATGGGTCGTGGACGTGGTTCTCTTATTCATGGAACAAAAGGTTCGATACTGTTAGACCGAAATGGATATTTACTTTATGATTTAGGAGGGAAGCTCATCAAAGAAGAAGTTGAACCAAAAGGTGGTGGGGCGGCAAGTACGTCAGATACTCGTGGTTTCGATGCTTTGACTGTAAATCACTTTATAAATTTCACAAATGCAATTCGTGAAGGGGAAGCATTAAAAGCTCCAATAGCTGATGCTAGTATTTCAACTCAGCTCTGTCATTATGGAAATATAGCACAGGAAGTTGGAGGAAGCATCGAAGTTGACCCAAATACTGGTAAAATCATAAATAATCCAGAAGCAATGAAGCATTGGAAAAGAGAGTATGCAAAAGGATGGGAACCAAAAGCCTAACCAACCATGAAAAGAAAAGATTTTATTAAAAGTACTGGACTAGTAAGTGCTGCAGCTTTAACATCTGGCTTTGCAGGAGTTTACCGCAGTAAAGAATTCGCTGATCTTAACATTGGAGTTATAGGAACTGGTGATCGTGGAACAGGGCTTTCGTATTTACTCAAAGAAATAGACGGAGCGGAGGTAACAGCGTGTTCTGATATTATCCCTTTTAGACTAGAAGATTGTGTAAAGAAGGCGACTAATGGAGCAAAAGGATATGAAGATTATCGTCGAATTGTAGATGATAAGAGTATTGATGCTATCATAATTGCCGTTCCATATGGACTTCATGATGAAGTTTTAGAAGATGTTCTCCAATCTGGAAAACACATTTATTGTGAAAAAACAATGATTCAAGGGATTCAACCTGCTAAGGATCTTGTAAAAAGAGTGAATGCGTACAACCCAGTTTTTCAAGTTGGACATCAATACCATAGCAGTCGTCTATATCACAGAGCCGTAGAGATTATAAATAGTGGTTATATAGGCCATATTGAGTCGATCGAATGTCAATGGAATAGGAATGGTGACTGGAGACGACCAGTACCTGATCCAAAATGGGAACGAATGATAAATTGGCGAATGTATCGCGAATACTCTGGTGGATTGACTGCCGAATTATGTTCTCATCAAATAGATTTTTGTAATTGGGTTGCAGGAACAACTCCAACTCATGTCTCAGGATTTGGTGGTATCGATTATTGGAAAGATGGAAGAGAGACCTATGATAATGTTCATATTATGATGCAATATCCAAATGGAATGAATACTAAGTTCACAAGTTTGACAACAAATGCATACGAACGTTATCAAATTACAGTACAAGGGCAAAAGGGAACACTTGTAATTAACTTTGGAGGGGCAAAGATCTATCTAGAAAATCTAGATCAAGCACGCGAGACCGGTTTAGTTGATGGTGTATCTGGAGCTACATCAGAAGCATGGGAACGAGGTGACGGAGCTCCTATTACAGTAGTAGATGATATGGATGCTACAAAACAGGCCCTTATAGATTTCAGAGATAATGTAAACACTGGACAAGAACCCGATTCGAATGTAGAAACGGGAGCTAATGTTTCAATTTTAGTCAGTATGGCTATAGAAGCGATGGATACAAAAAGCGTTGTTGAGTGGAAAGATTAATTAACGTACTTAGTTAATCTTAGTTCCTGGAAAAATACAGAAGGCGTCAATATTTTCTGCAAGTATTTTACTAAGGCTTAAATCTTGGAGGGCAACACCTCTTATGATTAGAAACACTCCTAAGCTAAAAGCAAGATAAGGAATAAGCTTTCTAATTGAATTTCGTAGGTCGAGCGAGAGAATAGTAGGAGCTAAATACATGAAATACATAACTGGGAAAGTACCTATTCCAAATAAAGTCATGTAAGCCATACTATGGATTGGAGATTCAGTTAATACAGCTGCGGCTAAACCTGAATAAACAAAGGCGCAAGGTAGTAAACCATTTAAAATTCCCATCCCAAGAAGAGCAGTGTGAGACTTTTTCCTCATCAAAAGACTGTAATAAATAGAAATGTATTCATTGAATTTTTTATAGAAAGAAGGTCTTTTGTGCTTCGTAAAATATCTATTTAATAGAACCCCAGTAATAATTGCAATTCCTAATAGGATTGATAGCCAACCTTGGAAACCTGAAATCGTGATTTGAGTACCTAGAACTCCGAAAAGAAGTCCAAAGATAGAATATGTTAGTACTCTACCAGAATTATAAATTAATGCAGTTAGCGTTAAAGAAGATATTCTTGAACTATTTCTTGGGAGCGACATTGCTAAAGGTCCGCACATTCCCACACAGTGGAAACTTCCAGCAAAACCTAAGACTAATGCCGTCCAAAGTTCCATACTAAATAATAATTACTTGTTCTTCTTGATATTCAAGATCATCCATTATCCACTTAATTGTCAAAATCCATTTCCCTTTATCCATTCGGTCCATTGGTATAACGTGGGTGTTACCAGCATCAAATTGAAGGGCTAGATTTCTATCTTTAGATGAATCATTAGGTCTATAAAGGTTAATAGTCCCTTCTTTAGCTTTATCGAGTATATCATCTGGGAATATTACCTTTAATGCTACTCTTTCTTCATCAAAAAGAATAACAACGGGGGTTTCTAATTGAGAAGTTCTTTCCTTGCTATCAATAGTTTCTTGGTATTCGACCCCTTCTTCATAGTGATTATTATTTACCAAATAAAAATCTAGACTAATGAAGTAACTAACCATGCTTAAGGTTCCAATAATGAAAAGGGTAATTGCAATAAATATTCCTTTTCCCCAATCGAGTTTCTTCATAATAGTTTTATTTATTTGGCCCTAAAAAGCCGGTTGTGACATTTTCGATTTTTTCACCGTTTAAAAGTACAGCAAAAATTAATTCGGTTTGCAAGCCATCAAGTTCTTTTTGTGGAAGTTGAATCATAAAACGACCTTCAATTAAACTCTGACCTTGAACAGTATTCATTAATCCAAGTGATACTATTTCTCCTTTAGGCGAAACCAACTCCAATTCGTAGTCGATCTCGTCAAAGGTTTTATTAATAACCTTTATGGTATAAATATTGCTGTATATATTATTTGGAAGTTCTTGATATAGAGTACCTCTCTCTCTTAGAATTGTAGTTTCTAGATCGGTTCGCATTCCCATTAATACTATGAAAACTGTTATTAGAACAAGTAGTACTCCACTATAGCCAATAACTCTTGGAGTAATAATTTTTCGTTGTTCAGATCGAATTGCATTTTCTGATGAATAACGGATTAGCCCTCTAGGCTTATCAATCTTATCCATGATTTCATCACAAGCATCAATACAAGCAGTACAATGTACACACTCAAGCTGAGTACCATTTCTTATATCAATTCCCATTGGACAGACCTTTACACATTGGTTACAGTCGATACAGTCTCCAAAGGTAGTCTCTTCCGAAAAGCCAAGATCAGCGAGTGTTGCTTTTCTTGTCTCAACTTTTTTACGATCGCCAATTTTCGCACGGCTTTCACCCCGTACATAGTCGTACATTACATTAATAGAATTGTTATCGAGCATTACAGATTGCATTCTCCCATAAGGACATACAAAATGGCATACTTGTTCTCGCATAAATGCAAAGACACCGTAGAAAACACCACTAAAAATGATCATTGATGAGAGTCCTGCCACATGTTGGGATGGGGGATCTGTTATAAGCTCAAACCAAGCATCTTTTCCAATTACGTATGCAAGAAATAAATTTGATATTAGAAATGCCATTGAATAGAAAATGGCATGCTTACTTCCTTTTTTAAATATTTTTTCTGGTGACCAAGGAGCATTATTTAAACGAATCTGACTAGATGAATCTCCTTCAATCCAGTATTCAATTCTTCTGAAAACCATCTCCATAAAAATGGTTTGTGGACAAGCCCAACCGCAGAAAAGCCTACCAAATATGGTGGTAAATAACACTACTCCAACAATAAAGGCAAGCATTCCAAATACCAATAGATGCAAATCCTGAGGCCAGAAAGCTACTCCAAAGATTACAAACTGTCGTTCAAGAATATTGATCATCAATAAAGGGTGACCATTTATTTCGATAAATGGGCCAGAAAAAAAGAAAGCAAGAAGAAGTAAAGCAACAATGTTTCTAGCTTTATAAAAACGGCCACTTGGCTTTTTGGGATAAATCCAATTTCGCCCACCTTGCTCATTTACTGTAGCAAGGTGATCGCGAAAGGTGTTGTTTTCAATTCTTCGGTCTGTACTTTTAGACATTTTCTATAAAATATTAAAAGAATTTATTGCTGTGTCTAATGAACTGCTTTTCAGGCGAAGCGGGGTGTCTTTCAATACAGAAGAAGTTTGTTTATTAAAACCGATACGAACTTTTCGAGCTTCCATTAGATTATCATCGTTATCAACTTTAAAACCGCACTTATTTTTGCACTTGCCTGAGCAAGTCTGTTTTAAGGTGTTTTCTTCTGGATCAAATTTCAGACACATATTAACTCCTTATTTTATGATACACTCAACAGCACGACTTTCATCTACTGCTTTTTGGTTTGGTGGGTTTGTTCCTTGAAGTGATGAGATATAGCTTATTAAATCTGTCATTTCTTCTTCACCAATAGGTGCATTACTACCATATGGCATCATACCTTTTTCCATGAATCCAGATGCTATGTTTGTAGCTAAATTTTCGGCTGAACAACCATGGATCCATAAATCGTCGGTAAGGTTTGGTCCAACTAACCCTTCTCCAGCATTGCCATGGCAAGTGAAGCAAAGATTATTTGTACTCATATAGATTTCTTTACCACGAACTAGTGAGGCGTCATCATTTTGGAATTCCCATATGACACTTGCTAGGTTATTATTCTCATTATCTCCTGAGCCATATTTCTCTTCAGCTGCTGCCATTTCGAGTGCATATTGCTCATGTTGGTCTGGACCAACGTCTGTAAACTGATAATAAACTAAGTACAGAAATCCCCAACCAATAGTGAAGTAAAACAACCAAAGCCACCAAGTTGGCATATGATTATCTAATTCTCGGATTCCATCATATTCATGATTAAGTAGTTTGTCTTTTTCGTCATCTAAAATCTTCATGATTGAGTAAATTTCTGGTTAATAGTTTCATCAGATTCTAAGGGAAGATTTGCGACATCATCCCAATGATGTTTTCCTGTTCTTATTAAATAGACTATTAGAAGAATGAAAAAGCCAAAAAACAAGATGAGTGAAATACTTGGGAAGATTTCAATTCCTTCCATGGTTCTGAGTACATCTTTATACATGGCTAGTTCTCCTTAATATTAGCGCCCATTCGAGCATTTGATGGAAGTCCTTCGAAAGGGTCATTATTGCCTTTGATATCAATACCAAGTCGTTGTAGATATGCAATCAATGCTATTATTTCTTTATCAGATGTGATTTTAATTCCTTCAACCTCACCAAATCCATTTTCTTTAAGACCGTCTGCAATTTGTTCAGCTTGAGCCTTAAAGTCTCTAATAGCTATATCATCGTAACCCTCTGCATAAGGCACACCTACAGTTCGAAGAGCATTTATTTTATTTGGAATGCTTTCAACATCAGTTTCCTTTTTCAACAACCAAGTATAAGCTGGCATAATTGATCCAGGTGAAGTTGAATTAGGATCATACATATGTCTTAAATGCCATGAATCAGGATACTTTCCACCAATACGATGAAGATCGGGGCCAGTACGTTTAGATCCCCATAAGAATGGATGATCGTATACAAATTCTCCAGCTTTTGAATACTCTCCGTAACGTTCAGTTTCTGACCTGAACGGGCGAATCATTTGTGAATGACAATTATTACAGCCTTCAGCGATATAAATATCACGACCTGCAACTTCAAGAGGAGTATAGGGTTTTACACTTTCTATGGTAGGAATATTGGAATCGATTAAGGCAGTTGGCATATACTCAACAATTCCACCTATCAGAATAGCTACTACAACAAGAAGAGTAAATTTAAGAGGACGACCTTCGAGTTTTCTATGCCATTTTTCTTCATGGCCATCAGTTGGGTCGATAAGTGCAGGGGCTTGGGCTTTTTCATCTGCATTTAATTTTCCACTCATGGCAGTTTTTGCAATGTTATAGACACCAAAGAGTGCACCAACTATAAATAATGATCCACCAAAAGCTCGTAAGGCATACATTGGTATGATTTGAACTACAGTTTCAAGGAAGTTTGGATACTGTAAGAAACCGTCAGCAGTAAATTGTTTCCACATTAAACTTTGAGTGATTCCACCCCAATACATTGGAATTACATAAAAAATGGCGCCCATGGTTGCAAACCAAAAATGGATGTTGGCTAGCTTAACGGAGTATAATTCAGTTTTATAGATTCTTGGAGTGATGTAATACAGCATAGCAAATGTCAAACCACCATTCCAAAGAAGAGCGCCATTATGAACGTGACCAATTATATAATCCGAGTAATGTGCAATTGCATTAACATTAGCAATGGAAAGCATTGGCCCTTCAAAAGTTACCATACCATAGGCGGTTACACCAACTACGAGGAATTTCAATACTGGATCTTCACGAACCTTATCCCATGCTCCGCGCAATGTTAGCAAACCGTTCAACATACCACCCCAAGACGGCGCAATAAGCATTAAACTAAATACGGTACCTAATGCTTGAGCCCAACCTGGAAGAGAAGTATAAAGCAAATGATGAGGTCCAGCCCATATATAGATAAAGATCAGTGACCAAAAGTGAACAATAGACAACCGATATGAGAAAATTGGCCGGTTAGCCGCTTTCGGGATGAAATAATACATAATCCCTAAAAACGGAGTAGTTAAAAAGAATGCTACTGCATTATGACCATACCACCATTGAACTAGAGCATCTTGAACGCCAGCATATAAAGAATAACTTTTAAACAAAGTAGCAGGCATTTCAAATGAGTTCACTACATGAAGCACTGCAACAGTAACAAAGGTTGCGATATAGAACCAGATAGCTACATACAGATGCTTCTCACGACGCTTCAAAATCGTCATGATCATATTCACACCAAAAATTACCCAAACAAGAGTAATAGCGATATCAATAGGCCATTCTAATTCAGCGTATTCTTTACTTGTTGTAATCCCAAAAGGAAGCGTTAATACTGCTGATAGTATGATAGCTTGCCATCCCCAGAAATGTACATTACTAAGTATTGGGCTCCACATTGGAGCTTTACAAAGTCTTGGAAGTGAATAATAAACTCCATAAAAGATGGCATTTCCAGCAAAAGCAAAGATTACCGCATTGGTATGAAGTGGTCGCAATCTACCGTATGAGAGTTCAGGAATAAATCCTAAAAAGTCAGGGTAAATTAGTTTGAGTGCGATAATTAGTCCCACAAGGAAACCAACGATCCCAAATGTCATAGATGCAATCCCGAAATTGCGAACTACTTTATTGTCGTAATGAAACGTATCAACCGCCATGGTTCTAGTCCGTTTTATTAGTTAGTGTTTTATTTTTATCCGAAATAATTTCATCCTCAAAAAGCATCCTCATAGATGGAGTTTGAGGGTCATCAAACTGTCCAGTTTTAACTGCCCAGAAAAAAAGTGCTAAGAAAGTAAGCGCGACAAAAAGGCTAAATATTATCAGGTACACGATTACATCCATATTTTTAACCCCATCTTATGTGCGGTTAATCGTGTTGCGACAGTGGTAAAAGCCATAATTGTAATAGAGCTTAAGGGCATTAATATTGCCGCAACTAAAGGGGAAAGATTTCCTGTAATTGCAAAACCAAGTCCTGTTAAATTGTAAATCAGCGATATTGAAAAACTGAGGATGATAATTTTAAAAGCAGACCGGCTAAAGCTAACGAAAAGGTGGAGTGTGCCTAAGGATTCAGAGTCAATAATTGCATCGCAAGCAGGTGAAAAAGAACTTTTATCATCTGAAACAGCGATTCCAAAATCACTAGCTTTTAATGCACCAGCATCATTTAAACCATCACCTATCATCATTATGTATGAATCAGGCTTCTTCAAAGATTCGATAAATTCTAATTTCTGAGTGGGCGATTGATTGAATTTCATTTCAATCCAGCCAGAGAAAAGATTTAAAAGCGACGTTTTCTCATTCTCATTATCTCCTGAAAGTAAGTATTGAGCTGAGTTTAGATCATCAAACTGATGAAGTAAGCTTTTGAGGCCATCTCTAAAGGTGTGATGAATTCTATAAAAGCCTTTATAATTGTTATTTATAACCAAATGAACGGTCGATCCAGCTTCAGGATAGCCAGAGTGTTTGACTTCTAAATCAGGAAATTCTTTGAGAATAAAAGCTAAACTCCCTAAATAAAGTGAATCTTTATTAAATGAGGCTATAATTCCTTTACCTGGGATTTCAATAAAGTCATCTGCCTTTAGTAACTCTTGATCACTAAGACTTTTGAAAATTGCCTTTGAAAGGGGATGAGTAGATGTTCTACAAGTTGATGCTAAAAGTTGGACTACCTTATCTGAAAGTGAACTTCCTATAAATTCAACATCAGATTTATTCGACTCTGTGATAGTCCCCGTTTTATCAAAAACAAATGTATTAGACTTTGAAAGTTCTTCGACTACAGAAAGGTTTTTTAAATAAAAACCATTAGAGGCAAGTATGTTTACAGTAGAGCCCAATGTAAAAGGTGTTGATAACGCCAGAGCACAAGGACACGCGACAATAAGCACTGCAGTAAAAATGGTAAAAGCTTGAGAAGAGTCTATTTGAAGCCATAAAAGAAGTGAAAGGAAGGCTATTCCTATAACAGTGAATGTAAAATAAGGACTTATTCTATCTGCAAAGGATGAAATACTCTTCTTATGATGATGTAACTTGAAAGACTCATTCTCCCAGAGTTGAGTTAAATAACTGTGTTCAACTTTTTTAGAGACAATGAGTTCTCCAGATTGACCTATTATCTTACCGCCTGCAAAAACTAGGTCACCTTCTTGGAGAGTGACAGGATCAGATTCTCCTGTAATAAAACTATAATCAATACTTAATGATGAAGACCGAATTACAGAATCAGCAGGAATTAACTCTTGATTTCTGATAAGTATATAATCACCAATTTCGATTCTGTTTACTGGGATCGATTCTTCTTTTCCGTTTTTCTGTCTTATTACAGAAATAGGTAAATAAGACTTGTAATCACGGTCGAATGAAAGACGATCAAAAGTTTTTTGTTGAACAACTTTACCAATTAATAAAAAGAATATAAAACCAGTAAAAGAATCGAAATACCCAGCTCCAGTACCACTTAAAATTTCATAAAGGCTTCTACCAAATAAAGCGAGCATCCCAATAGAAATTGGAACATCTAAATTAATTCCTTTTTGATTTATAGCAGCCCAGGCTGATTTCAAATAATCAATTCCACTATAAAAGAGCACTGGTATAGCTAAAAGGATATTTAGACTACCAAAAAAATATATGAATACTCTTGAAGAATCTGACTGATCTATATTTAAATACTCAGGGAAACTGAATAGCATAATATTGCCAAAGCAAAAACCAGCTACCCCTAGTTTAAGCCATAAATTACGCTCAATTGAATGCGACTTTTTCTCACCTAGTTGCTCAAGTTTTAAACTAGGTTCGTACCCAATACTTGTAAGTAATTCAACAATAGCTCGAAGCGAAGTTTCCGAATCATCAAAGAGAATAGTAACAGTTCGTTTAAGAAAGTTTACTGTTCCTCTTAATATTCCTGAATCAATATTCTGAAGGTTTTCGAGTAACCAAACACACGAAGTACAATGAATGTTTGGAATAAAAAAGGTAACTGATACAGTAGACCCTTTTTTGAAATCTACAAGCCTATATTGAACTTCTAGATCAAGTAAATAGTCAAATCGTTCGCGTTCTAGAGTATTTTTAATTGTTCTTCCAGCACGTTCATCTAACTTATAATAGGTGCAAAGTTTATTCTCATCAAGAATTTGGAATACAGTACGACAGCCTTCACAGCAAAAAATTTTATCTTCAAATGTTAGCGAATCGTTTACGCAGTCTTCTCCACAGTGATAACAAAAAGTTTTTTCTATGGATTGTGATAGTCTCATTAGAATGCAGTGCCGCTTGTGAATGATAATCTTTCATTAAACCAAGCTTGGCTCATAACACTTTCAGCGTCAGCAAATGAAGTGGCTTGCAGCCATTCTTTAATTTCACCACGTTTATCAGCCCAAAAATGGTGAAATGGACAAGGTTCAATATGCCCACAACCTTCAATCCCCATAAAACATGTAGAGAAAAATGTCTCGCCATCAATAGCGGCAATTACATCATAAACTGAAATATCCTCGAGTGCTTTAGCTAAATAAACACCACCGTTCAATCCACGTTGAGATTTGAGAATACCTGGCGCCTTTAATTTGGCAAGAATTTGTGATAAATAAGCTGCAGGGCAGTTAAGAGAATGGGAAAGTTCTGACGCTGAAATCACATCATTCTTATGTTTTGAAATAGCAATTATAGCGGAAATTGCATATTGAGCACCTTGAGAAGCTAACTTCATATACCTCTAATTAAAATCTAATATTCATATTCGAATATCGATATTAGATTTTAAGAATGTTCAGATAAAAATGCAATAAGAAGTTTAAAACTCTTGTCGCTAATTTATCCTCTTTAAAGAAATGAAGATACCTTTTGTAACTAGTCGTCGTTAGCTTAACAATTCAAATTCAAGTCCATTTATGTTCAGAATCTCGAAATTTTTCGTTTCTCTTTTTTTCATGCTCATTTGTTTTACGAACATTTATGCATTTCAGACGATAAGGGGAGTTGTTATAAATGGAGATGATTCTCCGATTCCCTACGTGAATATTGGAATTACTGGAAAATCAATAGGAACAGTGTCAAAATCGGATGGGACTTTCAAACTTGCACTTAAACTAACAGCTGAAAACAGAATGGATACATTGCGATTCTCAGTAATTGGGTTTAAAACAGTTGGGATAAGGTTAGATGAACTTGAGCTGAACAACTTCAAGGTAAGACTTGAAAGAGAAGTCTATGAGCTAGATAATATTAAAGTTATATCCGATACACCTAAGTCCAGAACGCTAGGAATAAAAAGAAGAAGCCTGATGAATATCTCGGCAATTGTAGAAGATGAAAATCTGGGTTCGGAATCTGTGAACCTCTTTTTAAATGATAAGAAGGCCCGAATAGATAGATTTAGGGTGCTAATTACAAAGAACCCTTTTCCAGTAAGTTATTTTCGAGTAAATATTTATAATGAGGAAGATGAAGCTCCCGGAAAAAATATTCTTAAGGAAAATATTTTTGTCGAATATGATAAAGTGAATGGGTGGCTCGATGTTGATCTAAGAGAATATGATATCTACATAGAGGGTAATTTCTTTGCCGGAATCGAATGGATTGAGGAAGTAGAGAATATAGAAGAGCGAAGGCTTTTTATAGGGGGTAAGCTTATAGGTCCTAAAAGAACTTGGGTAAGAGAGGTTAGTCAGTCTGAATGGGAAAAAGTAGACAAAGTTATTCTAACAATGAATGCTATTATTAGTTATTGAAACCCTTTATAAGTAAGTGAAAATTTAGTTAATCGGTTATGCAACCTTTAATAAGATATAACCCCGTCATCATGAACTTGTTTCAGGATCTTTGTTAAGTTTCGTAAGAAATTTGACTGAGAAACTAATACTAAGCCTAATCTCAAGGTCTCGAAATAAATTCGGGATGACTTCTATTATATGAGAAAGCCTAGAAATCTAATCTGCACCTTTCTTAATTGAACATTGAACATTGAACATTGAACATTGAACATTGAACATTGAACATTGAACATTGAACATTGAACATTGAACATTGAACGGGATAACTTGTGGAAAACATGTTCCTCTTTTTTTTGAAATTCCTCGTACCTTGTGCTTCTCGAAATTCTAACTCACAACTCTACAGTATTCATGGCTCAAGAACCTGAAGTTAATCTAGACCTCGCAATTGAACACGGTCTCAATGAAGAAGAATTTGAAATGATTAAAACTCGACTAGGTCGGGTGCCTTCATTTACTGAGCTAGGAGTCTATTCCGTGATGTGGAGTGAACATTGTTCCTATAAGAATTCAATCATTGAGTTAAAAAAACTTCCTAGGGAAGGGGAAAACATGCTTGTTGAAGCTGGCGAAGAAAATGCTGGTCTTGTTGATATTGGAGATGGTCTCGGATGTGCGTTCAAGATTGAAAGTCATAATCACCCTTCTGCAGTAGAACCATACCAAGGAGCAGCTACAGGAGTTGGGGGAATTCATCGTGATATTTTCACCATGGGCGCTCGACCAGTAGCAAGTCTGAATTCACTCCGTTTTGGAAGTATGGATAACCCAAGAGTTCGTTTTTTACTAGATGGAGTTGTTCGAGGAATTGGAGATTATGGAAACTCATTTGGTATCCCAGTTATTGGTGGTGAGGTATATTTTGATGAGAGTTATGAAGGAAATCCACTTGTAAATGCAATGAGTATTGGATTGGTAGAAGTAGGACAAACCGTTTCTGCAATTGCTAAAGGAATTGGAAATCCTGTTTTAATTGTTGGAGCAAGTACTGGTAGAGATGGAATTCATGGAGCTACATTCGCTTCAGAAGAAATTACGGATGAAAGTGAATCAGAGAAAAGTAGTGTTCAAGTAGGAGATCCATTTACAGAGAAACTATTGCTAGAAGCTAGCCTCGAAGTTCTTAAAACGGGAGCCATAATTGGAATGCAAGATATGGGTGCTGCAGGAATTGCTTGTTCAACCAGTGAAATGACGGCTAAAGGCGGACAAGGATTGCTGATTGATTTAGATAAAGTCCCGGCACGAGAAGATGGAATGACGGCGTATGAACTTCTACTTTCTGAAAGTCAGGAACGCATGTTAGTAGTTGCTGAAAAGGGAAGAGAGCAAGAGGTAATTGATGTATATGAAAAGTGGGATCTTCATGGAGTTGTTATTGGGGAAGTAGTTGATGGTGATAAAGTGACTTACATGAAAGACGGAGAAATTAAAGGTCAGATTCCCGCAGAGCATTTAGTACTTGGTGGTGGTGCTCCTCAGTACATCAGAGAAACTAAAAAGCCTGCATACTTAGAAGAAACACAAAGTTTCGATATTGATTCTTTATCTCATCCGATGGATCACTCTGAAACAATTAAAAAATTGTTGAACTCACCAAATATCGCTTCAAAAAAATGGGTTCATGAACAATATGATACTACAGTAAGAACTAATACTGTAACTGCTCCCGGCGCCTCTGATGCAGGGGTAATTCGTATTAAAGGAAGTAAGAAAGGTTTAGTAGCTAAAACAGATTGTAATGGCCGCTATGTATATTTGAATCCTCGAAGAGGTGGACAAATTGCAGTGATGGAATCTGCCAGAAATGTAGTTTGTGCAGGAGGAAAGCCACAAGCAATTACCAACTGTCTCAATTTCGGGAATCCATATAAACCGGAAGTATACTGGACCTTCAAAGAAGCCCTTCGAGGTATGGGTGATGCTTGTAAAGCACTTAACACTCCAGTTACTGGTGGAAATGTGAGTTTTTATAATGAAAATGCTAAAAATGCCATTTTCCCATCACCTATTATTGGAATGCTTGGTTTGATTGAAGATGTAGAAAAGCATGCAATGACTCCATCTTTTAAGAACGAAGGAGATGTGGTGCTCTATCTTGGAGCTGATCGTAAAGGATTAGGAGCCAGCGAATATCTAAAAGTAGTTCATGGATTAACAACTGGTGATTCACCTGAATTGGATATCGACTTTGAAGTTAAATTACAAAATGCTACACTCGAAGCGATAAGGGCAGGATTTATAACTGCGGCGCACGACATTTCTGATGGTGGGCTTTCTATTACACTAGCTGAAATGGCAATTTATGGAAGTATTGGAGCTATAGTTAATCTGGATGCTTTAGCAGGTTCGGCTCATGAAGTTCTATTTAGTGAAGCACAATCTGGAATAGTTGTTACAGTTACTAAAAATAATCTTGAAACGGCATTGTCTCATTTCAAATTAGCAGGAGTTCCATGTATAAACCTCGGAAAAGTGTCAGGAACAACTTTGAAAATTGAAGGAATAGCTGATTTAGTAGTAGCTGAAATGAAAGTTATGTATGAATCAGTAATCCCAAATGCTATGGACGTATAGGGAACGAAATCTACTGGTCTTTGGATTTATCTATATGACTATTCATCAAGAAAGACATACGGATAATGAAAGGAAAAGTAGTACTTATAGTAGGCGGTTCTGGCGGAATTGGCTCTGCAACTGGAAAGGAATTAGCTGCACAGGGCGCAAAAATCGTTCTAGCTGCACGTAATAAGTCAAAAGCAGAAGAAGTTGCCAAAGAAATTAACGAGAGAGGTGGAGATGCCTACGCAATTGATGTTGATGTAACAGACCCAACTTCAGTTCAAAATATGGCTCAAGAGATTGAGAATACCCTTGGAAAAATTGATGTTCTCGTAAATGCATTTGGTCAAGGGCTAATTCAGCCTTTCAAAGAGATAGATCCTAAAGACGCGAAAGAAGTGATTGATGTAAATGTATTCGGTACCTTTCTGGTCACGCAGACAGTTTTAAAACACATGAATACTGAAGATTCAACAAATGTAATAATGTTTCCTGGTACTATGGGAAAGTACGTGATGAAAAATTCTTCAGTGTATGCGGCCTCTAAATTTGCAGTTCAGGGTTTTACAAAAGCACTGGTTGAGGAACTAAAGCGTGACAAAGTTAAATTCACATTGTTTTATTTAGGTGGAGTAGATACTCCATTCTGGGATGACGAGCGTGTAGATATGCGAGTTAAAAAAGAAATGATGCTGAATCCTAAAGATGTAGCTAGATCAGTTCTTTCTGCTGTAATGGCTCCAGCGTCTGCAGTCGTTAATGAAATCGTCATGCAGCCTCAAAGCCATCAATTGGTTTAACCGAACTTTCTAAAGTTATTAGGTTGTCCAGGATTCTGAAATTCTAAATAGCAGGACACTTCTCAAGACTAGACTTATATGCTTTTTCAAGTATGTGTAAGCCTTCGTCAATTTGATCGGTAGTAATAGTTAGTGGTGGACGGAATCTTACAGTTCTATCTCCACAAGCCAAAATCATCAACCCATTTTCTACGCATGATTTGATTACAGCATTCCTTGAATGAGAATCAGGTAAATCAATCGCGCAGAATAATCCCTTTCCTCTAGGATTTGAAAGATATTCGTGTTTATCAGCAAAGGCTTCTAATCTAGTTTGAAGATAATTCCCAACATTAGCAGCATTCTCAACTAAGTTTTCTTCTTCAATAATATTAAGGATTCTACCAAATCGAGCCATATCAACTAAATTACCACCCCAAGTGGAATTGATGCGGGATGATACTTTGAAGCAATTGGTTTCTACTTCGTCTATTCTTGGGCCAGCTAGAATTCCACAAACCTGAGCTTTTTTACCAAAAGCAATGATATCTGGCTGTACAAAGTGCTCATGCGCCCAAAATTTTCCAGTCATTCCAACACCTGTTTGCACTTCATCGTATATAAGGAGTGCTTCATACTTATCAGCTAATTGACGAAGTGCTTCATGGAACTGTTGTCGAAAATGGCGATCACCGCCTTCTCCTTGAATTGGCTCAATCAGAATACAAGCGATATCATCTTTAAAGTTCTTGAAATATCGTTCAGCTTGAGCAATAGCTAGGTACTCCTGTTTTTTTACATCCGCAATTCGATCAGGAGTTGATGGAAACTCCATAGCTGGACTAATCACTCGCGGCCAATCAAATTTTGGAAAGTATTTTACTTTATTTGGTACTGTATTGGTTACGGATAGAGTGTATCCTGATCTTCCATGAAAAGCCTTCTCAAAATGAAGAACTTTATGTCCTTTTTCTTCTCGGTATCCTTTTTGGAAGTTTTTCTGAACTTTCCAATCAAATGCTACTTTCATTGCATTTTCCACTGCAAGTGCTCCACCAGAGATAAAGAAAGAGTGAGGTAAGTGATTTGGAACCGCTACTCTACTGAATGCATCAACAAATTCTGCTAGTTCTTCAGTATAAATATCTGAGTTTGATGGTTTGTTAATAGCTATACGTCCAAGTTTAGCAACAAAATCATCATCCTGTGCAATTTTTGGGTGATTCATTCCCAGTGGATTAGAAGCAAAGAAAGTGAAAAAATCTAGATATCTCTTTTCGTGTTTAGAGTCGTATAAATAAGCCCCCTCACTTTTTTGTAAATCAAGTACAATATCATAACCATCAGTAAGGAGATGTTTACTTAAAATCGAACGAACATTATCTGGTGATATTAGTTTTGTCTGTGGCATAAAAAAGATGAATCTATTTTTTTAATTCTTACTCAAGTGAAGCTAGTGAATATGATAAATCGCCTCAACAGCATTTAAACTTCATAGGGGTATTTTAGGGTATTCTTCTATACCTAATAAGAGCGAAGAAAAGGCAATTATCTAGTAAAAAGCGCTTTTCTAAAATTCTAGCAGAGTTTTTTTGATGATTGATATACACTCTAAAAGTTCTTCTTCTGTAATAACTAGAGGAGGTGCGAATCGGATAATATTTCCATGTGTAGGTTTTGCCAGTAGTCCGTTATCTTTTAAAGAAATACAAAATCTCCAAGCTGTATCACTATCTGGACTATCGTTAATAACTACGGCATTCAATAGGCCTTTTCCTCTAACTTTAAGGAATAAATCAGATTCTTCGACGAGCTCATTCATCTTTGCACGAAATAATTCCCCAAGCTTTCGCGCATTTTGGGCAAGATTCTCATCTTTAACAACGTCTAGTGCCGCAATAGCAACTTTACTGGCAATAGGGTTTCCGCCATAAGTTGATCCATGTTGTCCAGGTTTAATTACTTCCATGATATTATTATTTGCTAAAACAGCCGACACTGGATATGAACCACCCGATAATGCTTTACCTAAAATAAGGATATCAGGTTTTACATACGTTGATTGTTGTTCACAATGACCGGAACATGAGCAATCACCACATACGGCAAGTAAGCCACCTGTTCTTGCAATACCAGTTTGAATTTCATCGGCTATAAAAAGCAGATTATTCTCTTTACAAAGAGCTTGCGATCGTGAAATAAAATCTTCATCAGGAACTACAACTCCTGCTTCACCTTGAATTGGTTCAACTAAGAAACCGGCAATATTTGGCATAGACATGGCATCTTTGAGGGCATCAATATCATTATATGGGATTTTTACAAAACCGGGAGTGTATGGACCAAAATTATTTTTTGCATCAGGATCATTAGAAAATGAGATAATAGTGGTAGTTCTACCATGAAAATTATTTTCGCAAACAATTATTCTCGCTTCATTTTCAGGAATCCCTTTTTTTTCATAGGCCCATTTTCTGCAAATCTTTATAGCAGTTTCTACTGCTTCAGCACCAGTATTCATAGGCAAGACTTTATCGAACTGAAAATACTCTGTAATGTATTTCTCGTATGTGCCCAATACACTATTATAGAATGCTCTGGAAGTTAAAGCTAGTGTAGAAGCTTGTTCTATTAGTGCATTAGTAATGGCTGGGTGACAATGCCCTTGATTAACAGCAGAATATGCAGATAGAAAGTCAAAGTATTTATTTCCTTCAGGGTCCCATACATAAACACGCTCTCCCTTAGCAAGCACTACGGGAAGAGGATGATAATTATGTGCTCCATATTCATTTTCAAATTCTATTGCCTTGTCTGATGATATCATGAAAATCCTAATTTCTAATTTTTATAAAAATAGGCAATGCGTATAAGAAGTAATCATAAAAAAAGATAATTTTATGTTGATGTTGAGTAGTTAAAACCTGTATCTTTATATTCTAAATCGCGGGGTGGAGCAGCTGGTAGCTCGTCGGGCTCATAACCCGAAGGTCGCAGGTTCGAATCCTGTCCCCGCCACTAAAGCCTCTTCAGTTTCTGAAGAGGCTTTTTTTTGTCTAATCTTTTTTTGTGAATAATAGTCTCATAATCTTCAATAAGATTTCACTTAACAAATTGAGTCGTTTTTGTCCTTATATGTAAGGACAAAAATTTCGGGCTTACACCATAATAAAATAAGCCAAATACTACATTAAGAGTAAGTTATATACTAATTAGTAGTACGGAGATGATATAACTGGTTTATAATTGAATTTTATACACACTATCAGATCAGATAAAACAAAAAAAAGTATTAGAATTTTTTTTTTCGATGATTTAATAGTGAGTAATTAAACTTATTAGTACTTGTTATTATTATTCTTAATAATATATAATAGCCGATTTATCCAATTATACCCACTTCTCAGTAGCTAAAATTACATCAACTCTAGATTTGCTTTATATTTATTTATTGCACAATTTACTTTTCACAGTCAGAATAATAAATTGACTTAATTTAAGAGGTCTTACTGAGGTAAGGTTTTAACTTATTAATTAAACAAAAAAAACATATGAGGTCATCTATGTTAAAGAAGCTACTAACTATGTTAGTTTGTGCTTTTTCGTTATCGGCAACTATCTATGCTCAAGGTACCATTATTGGTTCCGTGACAGATACTGATGGCGAAACAGTACCCGGCGCAAATATTTTAATTGTAGATTTAAATCGCGGTGTCGCTACTGACTCCGATGGTAACTACAGACTCGAAAACGTACCTTCCGGTACTTATACACTTACCGCATCATTTATCGGTTATACCCCATCTACGCAAGTAGTAACAGTTCAATCTGGCGAAATCCGGTTAAACTTTATTATGGAATTTGGTGTAAGCTTAGATGAATTGGTTGTTTCCGGTTATTCAATAACACCTAAACGGGAATTAACTGGTTCTATTTCTAGCGTAACCGCTGCAGATATTGAAAACGTGTCTCTTCAGAATGCTGAAGGAATACTTCAAGGTCGTGCTGCTGGTGTAACTGTAACTGCTTCATCTGGTAACCCTGGTGCTGCATTTAGTGTGCAAATCCGTGGTAATGGATCTATCAATGCGGCTTCTGAGCCATTATATATCATTGATGGTGTTCAGGTGGAACTTGGAAATACTTCAGGTTTAACTAGTACTACTCCATTAAACGCTATTAACCCTAGTGACATCGAATCTATTGAGGTTCTTAAAGATGCCGCTGCTGCATCTATTTACGGTTCTCAAGCTGCTGCTGGTGTTGTTATTATTACAACTAAGCGTGGTAAAAGAGGAGCAACTCAAGTTAATGCAAGTGTTCAGCGTGGCGTTAGAACTGTAGCTAGAAACGTAGACTACATCTCCTCTGAAGAATATGTTCAATACATGGGTGAAGCTTATGCTATTAATGACGGCGTTTCATTAGATCAAAACATTGATTTCTATACTAACGATTACAGAGACTTTTTTGTAAGCTTCTTTGACGCTACTAATAGACCTGGTTATGATGCAGCTGACCCACTTGCTAATACAAACTGGCAAGACTTTATTTTCGGTGAAGGTATGACTGAGAAGTATTCTCTTTCTATCTCTGGTGGTAATGAAACTACCAACTACTACCTATCTGGTGGTATGGAAGATACTGAAGGAACTGCTTTTGGTTCTGACTTCACACGTGCAAATATTAGAACAAATATTGATCACAGAATTAATGAGAAGTTTAGCACTTCTGTTACATTAAACGTTTCTAGAAGTACTCAATTTGGTGTTTGCCAGGATGGTAACTTCATTAACTGTCCTCCTTCACAAGCGATGTTTGAAGCTCCTATGAGTTATCCATTTAGAGCTGATGGGTCTTATAACCCAGAAACTCGTTTTGGACTTTCTTCAAACCCAGCTGTAGTAAGAGACGAAGTTGATCGTAATGTTTCTGTATCTCAAGTATTTGCTGATGCAAGTTTAAGCTACAACATTACTGATTGGTTAAGTGCTCGTGGAACACTAGCAATTGACTACAGAAATACTCAAGATGAGCAATATCGTTCAGCGATTGCTGCACCTGGTCAAAACGGTTGGATTACTTATGTAAATAGAAACATAGAGAATGTCCAAGCTCGTTTAGTATTAAATGGTCGTTATACTTTTGATAGAGTACACAACGTTTCTGGTTTAGCTGGAACAGAGTACAAAAATGTATATTCAGAGACTTTCAATACTCGTGGTGATAACATCGCAGGTCCTTTCTTTAGTGTACTTAACTCTACAGCAACTCCTGTTTCTGCAGGTGGTTCTAACACTGAGTATGTTATTGGTAGTTATTTCACTAACCTGAAATACAACTTCGACGAAAAATATTTCTTCTCTTTCACAGGTAGATATGATGGACATTCTCGCTTTGGTGAAGATGTACGTTGGGCATTTTTCCCTTCTTTATCTGTAGCTTGGAGAATTAGTGAAGAAGATTTCTTCCCATTAGCTGTAGTTAATGATCTTAAGCTTAGAATTGGTTATGGTGTAACTGGTAACTCTGCAATTGGTAACTTTGATTCACAAAACTTATTTGGACTTAACGGTACTTATGCTGGTCAATCAGGTGTAACACCAACTCAACTTGCAAATGCTAACCTTACTTGGGAAGAAGCAAGTGAAATTAACATAGGTGTTGATTACTCTTTATTTGAAGACAGAATCTATGGTTCTGTTGATATCTACCAAAAAGACAACAACGAATTATTATTCGGTCGTCCTCTTCCTGGTGATAGTGGCTTCGATTCAATCACTGAAAACATTGGTAGTGTAAGAAATGAAGGAATCGAGTTTGAAATTAATACTTCAAATATTTCAGGCCCTGATTTCGGATGGAATACTCGTTTTAACGTAGCTTTCCAACGTAGTGAAGTACTTTCATTACCTAATGGTGATGATATCAGACCTGATGATCGTTTTACATCTTTACAAATTGGTCAGCCAATTGGTTTGATTCAAGTTGCTAGATGGGCAGGTGTTAACCCAGCAGATGGTCGTCCAATGTGGTACGATATTGATGGTGAAATTACTTACCAACCAGAAGCTTCTGATCGTGTTGATTATAACGACGGTATTGCTGATGCAGTTGGTGGTTTTGGAAACACACTTAACTACAAAGGATTATCTCTAGATGCATTCTTACAATTTAGTTTCGGTCAATGGGCTTTCCCTGGAACTGATTACTACTTTACAAGAACGCCTGATTTCTTGATGAACCTTGCAACTGAAGTAAATCAAAGATGGATAGCTCCTGGTGATATTACTCATTACCCACATGCCATTGAAGGTGGAAATGATTTCCCAGAAACAGCTAACTACCGTACTCAATTAGGTACTCAAGCGATTTATAACACAAGTTATATCCGTCTAAAAAATGTTACACTAAGCTATAACCTACCAACGGAATTTCTTGATGGTTTAGGTATTAGAAGCGTGAAACTATATGCATCAGCAATCAACTTGGTTACTTTTACAAACTGGCCATGGTACGATCCTGAAGTAGCACGTAGTACAACTGATATTTATGGAAACCAAATATACGCTTCTTACCCAACGGAGAAGCAGGTATATGGTGGAATTGACATTAGTTTCTAATTGAAATCAGTAAAAGGATATATAAAATGAAAAATATAAGAATACTTAAATTTGCTACCCTTTCGGTCCTATTTATAGGGCTATGGGGTTGTAACTCAATGTTTGAAGATGTGGCTCCGTCTACTGAAGTTTCTTCTGCTGCGGCATTAGAATCTGAAGCTGGTATTAACGGAATTAGAACATCTATGTACTCAAAAATGTTAGGTAGTTTCGATTTAACTACTGAATATTTTATTGGGCCGTCTGCATTAGCAGATGAATCATTCAATCGCCCTGGATCAACTCGTTTCAATGCGCAAAATAATGCTATTGGAACAGGTGGTACAACACATATAGCACCGTTTGGAGCGTATGAGCTTATCCAGGATGCGAATCTAATCATCAATGCTATTCCTGATGGAGTAATTGAAGATGCTGTTCGTGATCAATTCCGTGGAGAGGCATTAGCACTTCGTGCAATGTCTTATCATGCATTAGTAAGAGCGTATGGGTATGAGCCTACTTCTTCTAATGCTTTTGGTCTAGGTACAATGTTACGTACTGCAGCAACGCTCGATCTTTCAGAAGCTGAACCTAAACCAAGAAGTACAGTAGCTGAAATTTATACTCAAATCTTAGCTGATTTAACTGAATCTGCAACTTTGCTTACAGCAAACGGTTCAGTAATTGGTGGAGCAAACGACTACGTTACTTATGAGTATGTACTAGCTCTAAGAGCAAGAGTACTACTTTATCAAGGTAACTACTCTGCTGCAGTTACTGCGGCTCAGGCAGCTATCTCTGCTGCAACTACTGGTGGTGTTACTTTACAAAGTAGCGCAGCTGATGTTGCTTCAATGTGGTCTAAAGCAAATCCAGAAGCACTTTTTGAGCTAAACATTAATGCAAGTACTGAAGCTATTGCTGGTAGTAATACTAACAGTGGTCTTGTAGCTTATACTTCTGATCAATGGGTTGCTCAAGTTCCTACTAATACTGTAATGGACGCTTATGATCCTGCTGATTTCAGATATACAGGTTGGTATGGTGATTGTATCGCTCAACAAACAGTTGGTGCAACGGCAAATAGCTGTGGCGACATCAATGATGAAGCTGTGTCATCTTCAAAATGGGTAGGTTGGAAAGGAAACTTGGTAACTAATGTTCCTTACTTCAGAATCTCTGAATTATATCTTATTCAAGCAGAAGCTGCTGCTAAAGCAACTAATGTTGCTGCTGGTATCGCACCGCTAAATACGCTAAGAGCTGCAAGAGGTCTTGCACCTGTAGCTGCTGGTGATTTTGCTAATGCTGCCGCATTTGAAGATGAGATTCTTAACGAAAGAATTAGAGAACTAGCATTTGAAGGACATCGTTTTTGGGATTTAAAGCGTCTAGGCAGAAATGTTCTTACAAAAGATGGTGCTATTAAAATGAGAGCTGATGCTTTTAGAATTTTAGCTCCTTTTGGAACTGGAACTCAAACAGTGAATCCTCTTTTAGTAGAAAACCCTGGTTACGACACAGTAGAATAAAATTTCAAATTAAATTCAAAGACCAAAAACTATGAAAACTAAATTATTATCATTAATTCTACTCGTTCCGATTTTACTTTCGGGTTGTGACCTGTTCGATGAGGGCGATGTAGAAAAAACGTATGATGACGTTGATCAAATTGCGTTGTTCCCGTTGGAAGACAACAATAATCTTGGTATTAATGTTACTTCAACAACAATTCAAGTTCAGCTAATTACAGCTGATGGATTAGCTAAATCTGATGTTTCAGTTGCTTTCTCTGCAGCTGGTACTGCAACTGCTGGTACTGATTACTCTTTCGGTACTGCGTCTCCTATAACAATAGCAGCTGGTTCAGCTACTGCTGATATAGTTATCAATTTTGTAGTCTCATCTGTTGCAGGTGTTACTACAACTGGTATTGATGTTGATGCAGATTCAGCTAGAACTGCTGGCACGTATGCAGGATTAACTGCTACTGGTGGTTCTGGAACTGGTGCTACATTCGATGTAACTATTGATGCTGGTGGACAAGCTAGTATTGCAATTGCAACTGCAGGAACTGGTTATACTAGTTCTGATTCATTCACAGTTGCAGCTGCAAGCATTGGTGCTACTGGCCCAGATCTTACTTTCGATGTATCAGATCTTACTGGTTCATTCGCTGGTGGTGAAGTTCAGATTGATCTAAGTTTAGATGCAAGTAACTCTGTTAAAGTTGCTGGTAATCTAGGAGCCTCTACGGTTTATATGGCTAAGTAAGTATTACTTGTCAAAATTAAAAAGCTGCACTTTTTTAAAGTGCAGCTTTTTTTATTTTTATTCGAAAATCAAATACTAAAAATGAGTTTAATTCGATACATAGGTATCAACTAAACAATATTGAAAAATGAAAAAAGCACTCCCACTAATATTTATATCCTTTCTAATCTTAACTTCTTCATGTTTAACTAAAGACAATACAATAGCTAAACGATTTGAATTACTATTTTTTGTACAAAACCTTGGAGATAATATAGTAATAGGGTCTGATACAGTACGTGTTACTGAATTCAAATTTACGTTAGACGGCATTTCTTTAACTAATGAAGACTCAGTTATCATTGAAACTTCTGGTACAGTAAGTTCATTAGTATATGCATATAATGAATCTGTTGTCGGTGATAGACAAATCGTTAGTTCTGGATTAGGGTTTGAATTGAATGGTTTCACAGAATATGAATTATCATTATCACCTGTAGAAAATAGATCAGCAATATTTGATAGTGATTTTTTTGGATCTACAACTGATTATTCTATTGTTATACGTGGATTTGTAAATGGTAATTCATTTCTTATGAGAACATCCCCTTCATTTATAAGAACCTTTACTTTTGATCCAGTATATTTATCAGACAGTGATGAAACTCTATTTGTTAGAACACTAATAGATTTAGAAGATGTATTCTTAAATTCGGATAGTGAATTTTTAAACCCATCTAGAAGTGTAAATTATCAAGCTATTAACAATAATATAGAAGTGAGTTTAGATGCACTAATATTTAGTGATTCAATATTCTTTTAATGTTATAAATTATCCTTTAGTATAACCCCAGTTAGCCAAAACTGAATTTGTTGGTACTGGACTTGATGATATTGTGGGGATCTCACTAGCTGATAATTATAAAAGGGATATTCCTTATTCTTCATAACTGGTGCCCTAAAGTAAAAATTCTCTTCAATATCATTAAAGTTGTAGGAATATGACCAAGATAAACGGTCTAAAGACGAATTAATGTACCAAGGTGGTCCAAATAAGATATAGATCATTCCCATATCAGTTTTCCATCCTTCTTTATAATTAGCAAATTGTTTATTTGCTTCTTCAACTCTTTCATAATATAGCTCAATCACATTTTGAGCCTTTTTAGAGTTTTTAATATTCTTAAGCCAAAAACGGTCAATTTCTCTCTTTAATTGAACATCATCAGCGATAGACATCAATTTTTCATAGTCTTTCGGATTCATTAAATAAAATAGTGGAGCTGCAAGTTCTTTTGGTGTTTTTAGTGATGGGTAATTTAAACTCTTCACACTAAAGTCTCTAGCTCTAAACAATTCTTCTACTCCTTCAGTATCTGATTTTATTTCAAATCGATAATTTCCTCTTGGAAGATTTGGGAATACAAACTCAATGGTAACACTACCATCTTGAGTAATAATTCTTCTTGAAGAATTGATAACCTCAAAATCACTATAATGAATTCCTCTGTATGCTACATGTGATACTGTATAATTTGGCCAGTTCATGGGGCGAGCAATGGTTGTATCTGATCTAAATTTTAGAAGCCGTGTGTTTATAGTAAGAGGAGCTTCGGGTTTATTATTTGTTACTTGAAATGAAAAGCGAATAGAATCAGCTTCATTCGAAATGTCATAGGTAGTAATAGGATTGAAGTTATTCTCATATCTCTCATCCTTAGAAAATACTTGAATATTTGTAATATGCGATACCCGATCATTCGGGTTAGGTATAAATACTTCAGATGTTCTAACTGTAGCCTTATCTGTATTTGTATCTGTAATCGAGAAATTTATTAAATAATCACCTGGTACAATGGGAACCTTTCTGTTAATTAGATATTCTTCTTGGCTTGAGATTAATTGAGCATCAGATTCGACAATAGTTATTGGATAACTTATGGTCTGAATAATATTAAGAGGGTCTAGTTGATCAAGAATTTGTATTTCAACTAAAATTTGTGTGCTATAAGCATCATCTTCTTTTTTAAAAACTAAGCTAGCATATACAATTTCAGCAGTTATTGAGATACTTGTACTATCTGTGTATTCATCAATTATACCGGCTGTAACTACTCTTACCTCCGGAAAACCAGGTCTAAATTCATACCCACCACTTCTTTCAACTTTATCTACATATGAGGTAGAACAGTTGAGTAACATTAAACCTATAGTAACTGCGAAAAATGCTTTGAGTAGGATTCTATTACTGCAAAAAAGATTATATATATTGAAATTGCTCATAAATTTTAAACGAGCTTATTAGCTAAATTATTTGAATAAAAATTTTAGAAACTATCCACATTGATTGCCATATTTAGCATATCTTAGACATTAGAATATATAATTAAGATCACTAACAAGTACAAATTTTTGGATTTATGATTACTCCACTAAGAAGAACAAAAATTGTTTGCACCATAGGACCTAGCTGTAACACTCAAGAAGGCATTACAAATTTGTTTTTACATGGAATGAATGTAGCTCGAATTAATTTTTCACATGGTTCTCACCAAGATCATCAACGATCAATTAAGTATATCAGAAAAACAGCAAGAGAGAATGACTATAGTATTGCCGTTCTAATGGATTTACAAGGACCAAAAATACGAGTTGGCCAAATGAAAGATGGTGGGCAGTTATTAGAAGATGGAAGTGATATTACAATTACAGGAGAAGATGTTGAAGGATCCAGTTCTGTAATACCAATAGATTATAAAAATTTAGTTAATGAAGCAGAAGTAGGGAATAGGATTTTACTCGATGACGGTCTTCTAGAATTTAAGATAACAGCAAAAAAAGGAAAGACTTTAGAAGCTAAAGTTCTTGTTGGTGGAATACTCAAATCTAGAAAAGGTGTAAATCTACCAAATGTGAAAATTTCTATACCTGCATTAACAGATAAAGATTTAAAAGATCTTGAATTTGGTTTAACTCAAGATGTTGATTTTGTTGCCCTTTCGTTTGTTCGATCAGCTAAAGAAGTGATTGATCTAAAAAAACTAATTGCAGATTCAGGTTCTGTAGCGGGTGTAATAGCAAAGATTGAAAAACCAGAAGCATTGGATGTAATCGATGAAATTATTGAAGCAGCAGATGGAATTATGGTTGCTAGAGGTGACTTAGGTATTGAAATTCCTACTGAAGAAGTTCCCTTTGTTCAAAAAATGATTATTGAGAAGTGTAGAGCTCACGGGAAGCCAGTAATTACAGCGACTCAAATGCTAGATTCTATGATCATTAACCCTCGCCCTACTAGAGCAGAGACTTCAGATGTAGCTAATGCCGTTTTAGATGGTACAGATGCTGTAATGCTTTCAGGAGAAACTGCTGCTGGGAAATACCCAATGGAAGCGGTTAATGTAATGGATAGAATTTGCAGAAAAATTGAAGAACGGCGACAGCAACTATATAATAGTCTTGAATACAAAAAGCCTAATTTAAAAGAAAAACAAATTATAGAATCTATTGCATTTTCTTGTATTTCTATGGCTGACAATGTAGAAGCAAAAGTAATTAGCACAATTACCCATTCAGGTAATACAGCAAGAAGAATTGCTAAATTTAGGCCAAAAATGTCAATATTTGCTTTTACTGAATCACAAAAAGTACGCCGGCAACTTAATTTAGTATGGGGAGTGCAATCTGTGAGGCTAAATGAATTGTTTGATACCGATCAAAGTGTGAAGATAATGGAACATTACCTAGAAGATAGAGGAATGGTTAAAACTGGAGATCGAATAATTATCGCTACAGGTATGCCAATTGCAAAACGTGGACGAACTAATATGATTAAAGTAAGTACGATTGACTAAAAACTATCGTTATAAGTTCTGATAATGCAATAAAAGATATGCGAAGAATTTTAAGTGTTGTATTAGTAATGATGATTTTTATGGGATGTAAGAGCTCATTTAAGTCTAATTTTACTGATTTTAATGCCTATTACAATACGTTCTTCAATGCAAAAAAAAGCTTCAACATTGGTGAAGACAAATCTGAAAATCAAGCTAGAGATTATAACACGCTTCAACCTCTTCGTATTTATGAAACCCCTTTAGGTGCAGGAGCCGCAGATTTCCAAAATGCGATTGATAAAGGGGCTGACATACTTCGAAAATATGAGGATTCTAAGTGGGTTGATGACGCACTATTGATCATTGGGAAGTCATATTTTTATAGAAAAGAGTACTTCTCCGCTGATCAAAAATTTGAAGAGATCTATGTGTCTTCTGTAAATGATGAGATTAAACAGAATGCTGTTCTTTGGAAAGGAAGAGTGCTACTAGAGCTTGAGCTCTATAACCAAGGAGTTCAATACCTCACGGAACAACTTGCACTATTCGAAGGTGAATGGGTAAACGATATTGAATATCAAGTTCAAACCGTGTTAGCTGAGCATTATGTAGAAAGAAAAAATTGGGTAAACGCACTCGACCAACTCAATACATCAGTTAGAAAACTCCCGAAAAAGGAATATAAAGAGCGTGGCTTTTTCTTAATTGGACAATTAAATGAAATTCTTGGCGATAGTGAAGCCGCCTTTGGTGCTTACAACGAAGTATCAAAATATTATACTAACTATGATTTACAATTTGAAGCACAAAAAAAACAGGCAGAGGTTGCTCGTTCTCTAGGTAAATCAGATGAAGCTTATAAAGTTTTTGCCAAAATGGTTAGAGATGATAAGAACTCAGAATTCATATCAGAACTTAACTATGAGTTAGGTAAAACAGAGCAAGACCGAGGAAATTACGAGAAATCGGAAGATATTTATATCAATATTTTAAGAGATACTAGAGTAAAACCAGGTGTGATAACAAGAGCGAAGGTCTATAATGGTTTAGCTGAAATTAATAGATACAATTATAATAACTATGAATTAGCTGCTGCATATTACGACTCAGCATCAAAAGTAAATGCAGCAGAAGACGAACTTCCAGATGACTTTAATGCAAAAGAATTTGCAATATCATTTGGTGATTACTCTGAACTAAAAAAAGAAATACACCTTCAAGATAGTTTGCTCTGGTTAGGTGGGTTATCTCAAGAAAAATTCGATTCTGTTTTGGTTGAGTTGGAGAATAAGAAACGTGATGAAATTGCTCGATTACAAAAAGAGCAAGAAGAAAGAAGAAACACACTTATTAACGTAGGTGCTTCATCGTCTTCGAATACAGGTGAAGAAAATATTGAACGAAACGGGTTCCTCAATTACAAAAACCCTGTTTTACTCGCTGAAACCTCTCAACAATTTAGAGCTCTCTGGAACTCAAGACCATTATTGGATAACTGGAGAGTTTCTTCTTTAATCGTTGATAATATTCAAAGTCAGATTGAAAATGATACTAATAATGAAAGCACAAATAATATTGGAGACGGAAACGAAGTTATTGTTAGTATAGACTTAAGTAGAATACCTTTTACAGTTCAAGCTAAAGACTCAGTTAAAGATGAAATCGCTTCACTTCATTATGAGCTTGCAAATTTATTTTTTCTCTCACTAAACTTACCTGATAGTGCTGAATATTATTTTGTTAAAGTACTTAATGAAAGACCAAACAGTAGTGTTACACCAGTTTCGATGTATTCGCTTTCAGAACTTTACTCAATTCAAAATAATAATGATCAAGCATATAGTGAAGCTGAAGAACTTGTAAAAAAATATCCTAATTCTGTATATGCAGATCGACTGATTGATAAATATGAGATAGAAAAACCTGATGTAAATGAACTGACAGAAGTTGATCCAAGAACTGAATATTTAGGAATAATAAATTCTGAAGAGTTATCAAATGAGGATAAAGTTACTTCTTTAATCTCATATGAATCTCGGAATAAGGGTACAAGATTTGGTGCTCAAGGTCTTTTTAAAGCGATAGAAACATACATTTTAATGGCAAAAATGGATTCCGGTTTTGTTGAAAAAATGGATGTTTGGAATCAAATGAATCAAGCTTGGAGTGATAAAAAAAAGGAGCTAGAACTAATACAAGATTCGGTAAAAATTTTCCTAATAGATTCTACACTTAGTTCAATCGATAGTTTAAACTATGTTAGTTTGCTTGATTCAACTTTATCTGAACCAGATTTGAAAATGGCATTTCCATATAGGGGAGAATACTGGGATTCTACTAGATCAAAGGTCGAGTATTATCTAGCTGGATACTCTCAGACTCAATTTAATGAAAGAGTTGTTAGACTTAAAAATGAATTTGAAATCCCTTTAGATGATACTATTAGTGAAGTAGAGGAAGTTAATGCTTCTCAAGTTGAAGAGTCCCGAGAAAGCAACTATCTAAGCTGTGATGATATTGATCAAAATATATTTATAAGGGGAGGAGAACAGAAATTTTTAAATAATGTAATCATACCTGAAGGAGTTAAAGAGGAAAAAATATCCTTCCTCTTCTTTATAAATAATCGTGGAATTATTGATGAGTTTAAGCTTTCATCAGAAACTCAAAATGAAGAATTACTAGAGGCTTTTATAAACACGATAAATGAAAATGTTTCTTTTGAACCTGTGCTTGTGAATGGAGTTGCTTCACCAGTTAGTTGTGAAGTTACCTTTAAGGTGCAACGTTAGTAGTTAAGTAATCCCTCTTTAATTGTTTTAACAAGACCAGGACCTTCATATACCATGCCAGTGTATATTTGAATCAAATCTGCACCTGCATTTATCTTATCTAATGCTGATTCTGGACTATCAATCCCACCAACACCAATTATAGGCTTTGAATCATTCAGAATATCTTTTAACCAGCTAACAACTTGTGTACTTTTCTTAGCTATTGCCTTTCCACTTAACCCTCCATTACCAATTTCGGTAAGCATATTAGCAGGGGTTTTAAGGTCTTCTCTTGATGAAGAAGTATTTGTTGCCATATATCCAGAAATTGAGTGCGATTCACAAATTTCTACTAGTTTTTCAAGAGTTGATCTATCCGTATCAACAGAGAACTTTACAAGTGTTGGTTTTCTATCTCTTTTGTTAATATGTAATCCAGAGAGTAGTGCTTCAAGTGCATCTGGATCTTCAAAAGTTTTGCCTTCTCCCGTATTAGGGCATGAAATATTTACTGTGATGTAATCGGCTACTTTATTCGCCAAATCGTAGCTAAAAAGATAATCCTGAATTGCATCGTCACCATGTATTGAGGCATCATTTGTTTTCGCAATATTAATGCCCAACGGAACGTCTAATTCTAAAGTAGATAGTCTTTTTATTATCTCTGTAGCTCCTTCATTATTAAGCCCCATTCTGTTAATAAGAGAATTATCCACTGGTAATCTAAAAGCTCGAGGTTTAGGATTTCCTATTGATGGTTGAGCAGTGATACTACCTACTTCAACAAAACCAAACCCAAGTGCTTGCATTGCTCTAGGTGTTACACCATTTTTGTCAAATCCAGCGGCAAGTCCAACTGGGTTCGGAAAGGTTAATCCAAAAAATTCTCTTCTTAATCTTGAGTCTTCTAGTTTAAAGATACTCTCAGTAATATGAGTTAAAGTCTCAGATGAATTAGTTATCGATGACAAATGAACAGCTAGCTCATGTGCTGATTCAGCATCTTTTTGGAATAGAAATGGTTTGACGAATAATTTATAAAGCATTTAAAATAGTTTGTTGAGAATAATACGGAAATGCGTGTAAAAAAATCGGTAAGAAGCCGTATCATTTGCCCAAATATGAGTTTAAATAAAGAAAATATAACACACCATTATAAAAGCTATGGCAATGTGGTTTTACTGGAATCTCAGAAAAAAGACCATCCAGCTAGTACTGTATCTTATTTAGCAGCTAAACCCTCAGCATGGATAAAAAGTAATGGACAAGAAGTAATTACTTTTAAAAACGGTAAAGAGTCTTCAGAAATAAGAAATCCATGGGAAGCACTTCAAGATTTCAAAAAAGAGCATCATAATTGGCTATTTGGATACTTTGGCTATGACTTGAAGAACCAAATTGAAGAACTAAGCTCAAGAAACCCTTCATTGAATAATGTGCCAGAAATGTATTTTATGGTGCCAGAAGTGTTAATTGAGTTTTCAATAAATGATGAATATAAATTTCTGTTAGGAGAAGAGATTTTACCAGACACGCATCTTGGGGAGAATAAAAGAATTTCTTTGTCAAAGAATATTCGAATAAAGAAAGAAACTTATCTTACTAAGGTAAAAAGTGCTTTGAATAGAATTTCTGAAGGTGATTACTATGAAATTAATATATCACACCCTTTAGAGTATAGTTTTCAAGGTGATCCATTAGAACTTTACAAGTTAATGAAGGTAGTTGGACCAGTACCATTTGCAGCTTTCTTATCACTTGATGATGTTTCTATATGTTGTTCTTCCCCAGAACGATTTCTTGCAAGAAGAGGTCAAAAAGTATGGTCTCAACCTATTAAAGGAACTGTTTCTAGAACGCTTAGTAATGATAAAATAGCTATAGATTCGCTTAAAAAATCGGAAAAGAACCGAGCTGAGAATCTTATGATTGTAGATTTAGTTAGGAATGATTTAAGCAGAGTTTCAATAAAGGGAAGTGTTCAAGTAAAAAATATATTTGAAATTCAAAGTTTTGAGACGGTACATCAAATGGTATCTACAATAGAATGTGAAGTAGAACCTACACAAGATTCCGTCGAAATAATTAAAGCTTGCTTCCCAATGGGTTCAATGACAGGAGCGCCAAAAATCTCTGCCATGAAATCCATAGAAGAATTGGAAGATTATAAACGTGGAATTTATTCTGGAGCAATAGGATATTTCTCACCCGATAATGATTTTGATTTTAATGTAGTTATAAGAACAGCAATTATTGAAAATGATAGGCTTATTTATCCTGTTGGAGGCGCGATTACAAGCGATTCTGTCCCCGAAGAAGAGTGGGAAGAAACTCTTGTGAAATCAAGAGCACTTACCGAGTCATTAGAATTATTTAGAACTAATGAATGATATGTTTATCGCAAAAGTTAATAAGTGAAACGACTCTAAAACAAAGGCGATGATTGATTTACATACCAAAGTACAGACATTAAAAGAACTTAAAGAGAGTGGCTGGAAATCTATTTCTGTAAAAGATGAAATCAGAAAAAATTTGATAGTAAAAATTAAGAATAGAGAACCATTATTTGATGGAGTCCTTGGTTATGAGAAAACAGTATTGCCGCAGATTCAGCACGCAATTCTTTCTCGCCATGATATGATTTTACTTGGTTTGAGAGGGCAGGCTAAGACTAAAATTTTAAGAATGTTAGTCCAGTTTTTAGACGAATACATGCCAATAGTAAAAGGTTCTGAAATAAATGATGATCCATTTAAGCCACTGTCTAAATATGCTAAAGATTTAATTGCCGAAAGAGGAGATAATACGCCTATCTCTTGGATACATCGTTCCCATCGTTACGGTGAAAAATTAGCTACTCCAGATACCACTGTTGCTGATTTGATTGGAGATATTGACCCAATTAAAGCAGCTACACAAAAGCTAAGTCTTGCAGACGAAAATGCTATCAATTTTGGTTTAATACCTAGAACAAACCGTGGGATATTTGTTATTAATGAACTCCCAGATTTACAGCCTAGAATACAAGTAGCTTTATTAAATATTATGCAGGAAAGAGATATTCAAATTCGTGGGTTCAATGTTCGAATTCCTCTTGATATATCTATGGCATTTTCAGCAAACCCTGAGGATTATACCAATCGCGGTAATATCATTACACCTTTAAAAGATCGAATCGACGCTCAAATAATTACTCATTATCCAAAAGAAGTTGAAATTGGTATTAACATTACTAAGCAAGAAGCTTGGGATAATCGTGATGAGAATATTAAAGTTCATATTGGTGAAATATATCGTGAAGTGCTAGAGCAATCAGCTTTTGAAGCTCGAGATTCTGATTATGTAGACCAAAAAAGTGGTGTTTCTACTCGTATGACCATAACTGCAATGGAGCAAATTATCTCTTCAGCAGAGCGAAGAGCTGTTATAAATGGAGAATCAGAAACATCTATTAGGATTGCCGACTTGTATCATATGATACCTGCTTTGACCGGTAAACTAGAGTTGGTATATGAAGGCGAACAAGAAGGAGCCATGAATGTTGCGAAACACATCGTTGGTAAAGCCATTAGTAAAGTCTTCAAGAAGCACTTTCCAGACCCACAAAGTCGGGCTGAAGATGATAATAGTAGTTATAAAGTTATTACTGATTGGTTTTCAAGTGGTAATGAAATCAACTTACCAGATACCTTAACCACAAAAGAGTACAGAAATATATTAAATAGCGTTGATGGGCTTAGTGACTTAGTTAAACGTTGTTTTGATACATCTTCAGAAGATGATTTATATTCAGGAATGGATTTAGTTTTAGAAGCATTACATCAAAATTCAATGCTTAGTAAACAAGATTTAGACGACCAAACATCATATTCTGATATGGTTGGGTCTATGTTTTCATCCCTTGGTAACTTAGAGGACGAAGATTTTAGAGATTTCGATGTATAAATCATTGAATTCGCGAAGATATAGTCTTATATTTAAAGCCTTTCCCAAAAACTGAAGGAAGTGAAGCACTATTATGAAAAAAGGAATACATCCAAATTATAAAGAAATTACAGTCGTTTTAAGTGACGGTTCTGAGATTCAGACTCGAAGTACTTTAAACACCACTGACGGTATATATAAGAGTGAAATTGATTCAACAAATCACCCTTTTTATACAAATAAGTCTTTTACTGCTAAAGCAGGTCGTGTTGATCGTTTTAAGCGTATGTACGACGCAAAGAAGAAGTAAGAAGAAGAGTTTCTTATCAAAAAATTATAAAGGGTGCATCAATTTTGATAGCATCCTTTTTTTATTTTTAGTTTATGAAGATCAAAACATTCGAAGTTGGCCCATTCTTAGAAAACACTTATGTACTCTCAAAAAAAGATATAAGTATAATTGTTGATCCTGGTTTTTCTAATGAATCTGAGTTCCAAAACCTTAAAGATTATCTTAATACTAACAGTAGTAAGTTAATCGCAGTAGTATTAACCCATGCTCATGTAGATCATATCCTTGGTTTACAGCGCGTACTTAAAGAATTTTATATCCCTGTGTATTTAAATATAGATGACCTCTTTTTATGGGAGAACTTTGGGAATCAAGCAACTATGTTTGGCTTAAATCAAATCGGGTTTAGTTTTACACCAGAAGCATTACCAAATTCTGGAGTTTTTGAGGTAGGTTGCATTGAATTTGAGTGCTTATACACTCCTGGTCATTCACCAGACCATACTTCTTTTTATTTTAAAAACGAAGATATATTAATAGTTGGAGATGCACTATTCAAAGAAAGTATTGGTCGTACAGATCTTTATAAAGGAGATTTTGAATTACTTCAAAAGTCAATTACTGAAAAGCTATACAGACTTCCAGAAGAGACAAAGGTATTTCCAGGGCATGGAGAGATAACTACTATTGGCCACGAGAAAATTAACAACCCATTTGTACGGGCTTAGTCTTTTTTCAGCTTTGAGATCTCAGAGTTGTATACTTCTGCCTTGTCTTCATTAATAGTGATAAGGCGCTCATACATCTTTATGGCTTCTTTTGTATTACCCTGATTTACATGAATTTTTGCAAGTGTCTCAGAGATAATATCTTCTATTGCAGTTGAATCCTCACTTAAATCTGATTCTTCAGCTTCGTCATCTAATGTTATCTGAATGCGCTGAGATTCAACAGCTTCCAACATCTCAATTAGACGATCTAGATCAAGAATTGGTGAAGACCTAGTACCGTGCAATAGTTTTTTTTCAGAACTATAGCGAGTTGAGGGAATAGATGCATCAAATAGTTCGGGGTGGATCAGAAAATAGTGCAAGTGTTCCATTAATGGACTACCGGGAGCATAAGTTTTAGCAATTAACGCTTCCCTTACAGCTTCCTTACGTTGATCTTGTAAGTGAAAAAACCATGCTAATAGAAAATGTCCTACAGCATCAGGATCACGTTTTTTAATATGCTTTTGAAGCTTCTTTATAATCTTTTCAGGATCATCTTCAAATTGCTCTACATATGAAGAAAGTGATTGCGGTATGTTAAATGGGAGTGTTTGCATAACTAGTGGCAATAATACACCGACTGAATATTACTTACAATATGAATTACCAACTACTAACTGCATCATTGAACATATTATTAGCAATTTGTTCAAGTGCTTCATCAGAAGCCGTTTGTTCTCCATTTAAGGGATCATCAGTTGGATCGAATGTGAATGTGCCTTCGAAAGATTTATTAGTCCATAGTGGTTCAGCTTCCGGTATATATTCAAAAGTTCCTCTAACACTAATCCTAACTTGGTTTTGACTCGCTTGCTCATTTCCACCAATACTAAAAGGACGATTACTGTAACCAACAATTGATCCGTCTAAAATTGCGTCCGCATCTTGTTCACTATTAGCTAGCTGAAGACGGCTCTGATTTACGAATCGCTCGATTAAAGCTTGATTTAATCGATCACTTAAATCTCCCAAACCACTATTTGATTGATCTGGAAAAAATGGAATATAAATAGTGTTAATACCTTCAGGAATAGATGTACCTGTAAAGCTATACCTCAAGCAACTAGATTGGATAAGAGCAAAACTTAGTATTCCAATAAATAGAATTTTACGCAAGGCCATATTGATCAAGTTTTCGATAAAGTGTTCGCTCACTAATACCAAGTGTTTCAGAAGCTTTGCGTCTATTCCCATCATATTTATCAAGAGCCTTTTTGATGAGGAACTGCTCAGTTGCTTCAATAGAGGGGATTTCATCATCCCCAAAAAACTGAATGAGTTCGGACTCTTCGTTATCAATAATTTCATGTTCTTCATCACCATCCGTTGAAGGGAAGGAACTCATACCTAAAGAAGTTTGATTACCTAAATCAATATTAAGATTAGATGGCATTTCTTGTTTTACAACGTCATCTCGTACAGCAGGAGGTAGTGCTTTAATATTTTTATCAGAAATAGAAGAATAAAGAACGCCACCAAGCATTCGTTTTACATCACCAATATCATTTCGAAGTTCAACTAAAGCTCGATAAACTAATTCTCTATCTCGTCGGTCGAAATTTTGATCTTCTTCTTTAGATTTATTCGATTCTGAAACCATAGGAAGATTGTCAGCGGAGCCTTCATGCTGGCGACCTTTTAAGTATTTCTGAAGTCGTTCTACATCAATAAACTGAGACTTTTCAAGTACTACCAATTGTTCGGCAACATTCCGAAGTTCACGGATATTTCCAGGCCAACGATATGAGATAAGTAATTCTCTGGCTTCATCAGAAAAGCCTTTGAACACAGAATCATAACGTGCAGAAAATTCTTGAACAAACTTTCTGAAAATTGGCACAACATCTTCTTGGCGTTCTCTTAATGGAGGAAGGTGAATCTTAACTGTATCGAGCCGGTAATATAAATCTTCTCGAAAAGTACCCTCTTCTACCATTTGCCAAAGGTCACGATTGGTAGCTGCTATAAGGCGAACATCAACTTTTTTAACTTTACTTGAACCAACTCGAAAGAACTCACCGTTTTCTAATACTCTAAGTAATTTGACTTGGACATTTTTTGGAGTATCACCAATCTCATCTAAGAAAATTGTGCCACCATCCGCTTTTTCAAAGTACCCTTCACGAGCATCATTAGCGCCGGTAAATGCGCCTTTTTCATGCCCAAATAGTTCACTTTCAATAATACCTTCAGGTATGGCGCCGCAGTTTACTATTACTAAATTATTGTGCTTTCTATCACTAGTACCGTGAACAGCGCGGGCAGTAACATCTTTTCCTACACCACTTTCTCCTTGCAACAAAACCGTAATGTCGGTTTTAGAAACTTGCATGATTTTATCTACCACTTGCCTAACAGCAGGAGACGTCCCTAAAAGTCCAAATTGTTCTTGAAAAACTTCGCGATCCATATTAATCTATTACATCTGACATTATGACGTAAAGGTAACGAATCCCAATGTGTTTATTAACTCTTTTTATAGATGAAGCTATGTTTATTTAATCATCTCTGTTGCTTGCTCAATTGGCAATGTTCTTGTCTCTTTAAAGCTAGACAAAACAAGATTAGAGCGAGTTTTATCAACACCTTCCCATGACTGTATTGTAGAGAGAAGACGTTCAAATGATGTAGTATTCTTTGTTCGAACTTTGAGTAAGTGAGAACCATCACCAGTTATTGAGTGGCATTCTAAAATCTCTCTTTCACTTGCTACTTTTCGAACAAATTCGGGATAATTCTCAGAGCCATCAACTTGAACAAAGAGAAAGGCAGTAATATCAAAATTAAAGTCTTTGCTATTCAATATAGCATGATAGCCTTGGATAAGACCACGTTCTTCAAGTTTTTTCATTCGTTCAGATACAGAAGGAACTGAGAGCTTAACAAGCTCAGCGATCTTATTTCGTTGCGCTCTTCCATTCTCTTGAAGATGATTTAAAATAGCAATGTCAATATCGTCTAAAAGATGAGTCATGTAAAAATCTCTGTTTTCCTAAAATTTCTTTGATAAATGATTAAAAGCCTAAATTATTTAGGCTATAAGTTAGATAAGCCCCATCAAAAATAAAAGATAAAAGTTTGTTGATGCGCAAAAAAATATAAACGAAATACATATTAGGTCTTATCTTTAAGTTCTTCCAAAAATCAAACAACGTTGTAGGGATGCTAGACATTAATTTTATAAGAGCGAATAAAGAACAAGTAGAAAATGGTATGCTCGCCAAAGGAGAAAAGGAGAATTCAATAGTAGATAAGGTTTTAGCAAAAGACGAAGAGTGGAGAGCAATTATTCACAAAGCGGATAGTATTAGAAGTGAGAGCAATGCTAAGGCGAAGAAAATTGGAGCCCTTATGGGGCAGGGTAAAAAAGATGAGGCTCAAGCTATTATAGCTGAAACTTCAACTTTAAAGGAAGAAATTAAAGAGCTGGAAGATAAAGTAAAAATAATTCAGGAAGAGCGTGAAAACTTGTTGCTAAGAATTCCAAATGTTCCTCACCCAAGTGTTCCAGTTGGAGCAACTGAAAATGATAATGAAGTCTTTTCGACATGGGGCGAGCCAAATAAAGAGGAGTGGAGAAAACCGCATTGGGAGATTGTTGAGCGATATGGGTGGGTTGATTTTGAGCGCGGGGTAAAAGTTACTGGAGCAGGATTTCCCTTTTATGTTGGACCAGTAGCTCAGCTTCAAAGAGCATTGATTAACTATTTTATAAATGAAGGGGTGAAAATAGGTTATACCGAACTACAAGCACCTTATTTTGTAAATGAAGATTCAGCGCGTGGAACTGGTCAGATTCCTGATAAAGAAGATATGATGTATACAGTTCCTAGAGATGAGTTTTTTGCAATTCCAACGGGTGAAGTTCCAGTTACAAATTTTCATAGAGATGAAATCCTCGCAGAGCAAGATCTTCCAATTAATTATGTTTGCCATACTCCATGCTGGAGAAGGGAAGCAGGTTCTTATGGAAAAGATGTACGTGGATTAAACAGACTTCATCAATTTGACAAAGTTGAAGTCGTTAAAATTGTGAAACCAGAAACTTCGTATGATGAATTGGAAAGTCTTAGAGAGCATGCTGAAAAGCTATTACAGGCACTTGAGCTACCTTATAGAACACTTTTAATGTGTACAGGCGATATGGGTTTCACTCAAACTAAGAAGTATGATTTAGAAGTTTGGAGTCCAGGTCAGCAGCGTTGGTTAGAGGTAAGTTCATGCTCAAACTTTGAAAGTTTCCAAGCTCGAAGAATGCAATTGAGATATAGAAAAGAAGAGAAGGCGACAGAAATGGTGCATACGTTAAATGGATCAGCTTTAGCAATTCCCAGAGTCGTTTCTGCAATCTTGGAAGCCTATCAGGAAGAGAATGTAACTATTAGAGTACCAGAAGTATTGAAGCCATATATAGGAAGAGAATACTTGTGAGATTATTTTTCATGTTTATTTTTTTTGTTCTCATTTCAAGTTGTGCTTCTTCAAGACAGCTAAAGGTTAACAATAAAGTTCAATATAATATTGATTCAGAATGCGGTACAGTTTCAATTACTGCCTATGGAATTGAAAATGGTTTAACTGTAGAACACTACTTGAAGGGCGATTTTGGACTTGATTTTATATCAGCATTGAGCTTTTATAGTTCAGGAAAGCCTGCCTATCCAATTAAAGAAATCAGTTTTTCTATAAATGGGGTTTCGGTAAATGGAAGTTCGCAAAATCAACTACAATTAAATGGGAGTGACACTTTAAAAATATATTTAAAATATGATGTGCCATATTTTAGCTTGAAACAAAGAGTTACGTTTAATCCTTCCAACTATATAAAATGCCAAGGCCAAAACCTTGGATCGGAAGAGCTAAATATAATAATAGGTAATCTTTCTACTTCTTCTTAGCGAAATACCAGATCGCCCAACCTATTCCAATAATAGCAAGTGCAATTCCAAACCCACCAAGGAAAGCATAAAGCAAGTAAGGAATAATCATACTTACAACAATACCCGTAATTGCCTTAATTGGTGATGCGGCAACTCCTGCTGCTCCCAAAAATGATCTAAATACCATTGCTAATCGTGCTAACATACAATCTCCTTTATTTTAACAATGGCGGAGTACGAGTCATATAGATAAAAGATTCAACGAATGAAATTAGGCCACTACAAAAAACTGCTCTTCTTTATAATTCAGAAGAACTTCAAGAATAGGATTCATTTCTGATTGACTCATTAATTCCATTCTAAGTTTCTTTGCGTTTCGGATTCCTTTCAGATATTGGCCATAATGCTTTTTCATTATGATAACTCCATACTTTTCCCCTTGATGATCTACCGAAAGTTTAAGTTGTTCGGCGCAAAGTTCAAGTTTTTCTTGTAAGGTTGGCTCTGGAAGTAATTCACCAGTTTCTAGATAGTGGCGAGTTTGTTGAAAAATCCACGGATTACCAATTGCTCCACGACCAATCATCACTCCATCAACACCTGTTTCGTCAAACATTTTTTTAGCGAGCTGAGGAGTAGTTACATCACCATTACCTATAATTGGTATTTCAAGACCAGGTGTATTTTTTAATTTCTTTAGCCATTCCCAACGAGCGTCACCAGTATATTTTTGAGCTCGAGTTCGAGCGTGAACAGTTAGTGCTTTTACTCCAATTCGTTGTAACATCAATGCTACTTCTTGAATTTTAATGGTGTCATCATCCCAGCCAAGTCTAGTTTTCACCGTAACAGGTTTATTTTTAACGGCATCTACAACGGTACCTGCCATACGTTCCATCATCCCAATGTCTCGAAGACATGCTGCTCCTGCACCCTTATTTACTACTTTGTATACAGGGCATCCAAAATTTATATCTACTAAGTCAGGATTGTTATTTTCAGCAACTTTAGCAGCTCCTTCCATAGCTTCTTCGCGTCCTCCAAAAATCTGAATACCAAAAGGGCGTTCACTCTCAGTATAGCTCATCTTGTGTAAAGCGATATCAGAGTCTCTAATTAGAGCTTCAGAACTTATGAATTCAGTAAAAACTATATCAGCACCTTTTTTTCTACAAATCTGTCTAAAGGAGGAGTCGGTTACATCCTCCATCGGTGCAAGAAAAAGCGGTTTTTCGGGAAGTGTTATGGTATCAATTTTCATAGTTCATCAAATATTTACAAAAGATAAGGATTTTAAGGCGTTTGACGTAACCGAATTAACCGAAAGGTATAAGTTTGGTTAGTCATTTCGTGGATTATCTTCTATATTTTCCAACCTCAAATTTAATTTCAAAAAGTAAAGATATGTCACTTGATACATCGAAGATTGAAGAGATGCTGGGCTCAGAAGCCTCTTATCTTTTAGAACATGAAAGTAAAACAATTAGCAAAGATCGTATATCTTTGCCTTCATCTACTTTTGTAGATGATATCTGGTCTCTCTCTGATCGAAATAACAGAGTACTAGGTAATTTAGAAAGGCTATTTAAGTCTGGTAGGCTTAGTGGTTCAGGATTCCTTTCAATATTACCAGTAGATCAAGGGATTGAACATTCTGCAGGAGCTTCATTTGCCCCAAACCCAGATTATTTTGACCCTGAAAATATTGTTAAGCTAGCGATGGAAGCAGGTTGTAATGCAGTTGCTTCAACTTTTGGAGCGTTGAGAGTTGTATCAAGAAAATATGCTCATAAAATTCCATTCGTTGTTAAAATCAATCACAACGAGCTTCTTACTTATCCAAATACTTTTGATCAAATCATGTATGGTACAATTGATCAGGCTTATGATATGGGTGCAGCTGCAGTTGGTGCAACTATTTACTTCGGATCAGAAGAATCAAATAGACAAATTCAAGAAGTAGCACAAGCCTTTGCTTATGCTCACGAACTGGGACTAGCAACTATCCTATGGTGTTATACTCGTAACAATGGTTTTAAAGTCGATGGAGTTGATTATCATTCATCAGCTGATTTAACAGGTCAAGCTAATCATATTGGTACTACTTTAGGTGCTGATATTATCAAGCAAAAGCAACCAACTAATAATGGTGGGTACAAAGCTCTAAATTCTGGTAATTCTAGCTACGGAAAATTAGACGAGCGTATTTACACTGAGCTTAGCTCAGACCATCCAATTGATCTTACACGATACCAAGTAGCAAATTGCTTTATGGGACGTGCTGGTTTAATTAATTCTGGTGGTGCTTCTGGTGATAATGACTTTGTTGATGCTGTTAAAACTGCTGTTATTAATAAACGTGCTGGTGGAATGGGACTAATTAGTGGTCGTAAAGCATTCCAAAGACCAATTGGTGAAGGAGTAAAACTTCTGAATATGATCCAAGATGTTTATTTAAATGACGAAGTTACTATAGCGTAACTTTTTTGTAATTTATTTAAAGCCACGTGCATTCTTGTGCGTGGCTTTTTTTATACTTAACCAAATTAAGCTTGTTGAGTAATAACGGAACTAAAATAGCGCAACCACTGAGTTTTATCTCAAAGAGATATCTTTTTTTATCGATATCTCTAAGTGTGCTTACTATGGCCGTAGTTATTTATTATACCTATACACCAGGAGTGCTTACGCATTTAGCACCAAAGAGAATGCCTGGATTAGTGATAGCGTTAGTTGTTTCTTTTTTAAGAGTATGGTTTACTGCCGCAAAGTTTAGGGTTCTTTCAGAAGGTGTAATAAGTTGGTTCGGGGCTTTTCGGATTGTACTTACTTGGGATTTTGCATCAGCAGTTACTCCTTCTACGATAGGAGGAGCTCCAATGGCTACTTATGCAATGACAAAAGAAGGATTGAATCTTGGGGAATCCACTGCCATAATATTGTATAGTGTATTATTAGATCAAATTTGGTTTGCAATAGCGATCCCAATATTACTTATTTCTGGCATTTTTTATGAAGTAGTTCCCTTAGAAGCTGGTTTAGTTGGTGAGGCTTCTATGATTTTTCTATATCTATTTTTACTTAGCTATGCGAGTATTTTAGCATATGGTGTACTTGTAAATCCTGCTGCTATTAAAAAGGTAGTGAAAGCTGTCTTTAAGCTACCCATTCTTAGAAAGTTTGAAGCTAAGATTAATGCTGAAGCTGAGAATCTTGAAAGCTATGCTCACCAATTAAGAAAGAAGCCTGCTAGTTTTTTATTTAAGGCATTTTTCTTTTCTACTATGTCTTGGCTAGCTAGAATAGCTCTTGCAACTATTGTTGTACTAAGTTTACTTCCTGCACCTGAGATTTTATCAGTATTAAGGAGTTTAGCAATGAACCTAGCTTTCTTAGTCGTTCCAACACCAGGTGGTAGTGGAGGTGTTGAAGGACTATTTGTTCTATTCCAAGGGCCATTAATCTCACGAGAATCATTTATTGGTCTGGCACTATTCCTATGGAGAATTATAAGTTATTACATTACTGTAGCAATTGGAGCAGCTGCGACAACGTGGTATATCAATAAACAAGTGGTTGAGATTACACAAAAAGACTAATCGTGGCTAAATCTAAAACACAATTTGGATGTTCAACCTGTGGACATATTTCTCCTAAATGGCTTGGAAGTTGTCCGTCATGTGGAGAATGGAATACTTTTATAGAGCAACAACAAGCATCAAAGGTTGTAGAACATAAAGCAATAGTATCTGGGTTGGATGCGGCTGAAGCTCCTCGAAAACTATCAGATGTTGAAACTTCTGAGAAGTCTCGCTTTTTAAGTAATATTTCAGAGTTTGATCGAGTGCTTGGCGGGGGATTTTTACCAGGTGCATATATCTTAATTGGGGGAGAGCCAGGAATTGGAAAAAGTACATTAACTCTACAGATAGCGAAATCAAACCCAGAATTAAGTATTTTGTATTGTGCTGGTGAGGAATCTGCTGGTCAGATTAAACAAAGAGCACAACGCCTTGGAGTTGAATCAGAGAAGCTACTTGTATACAATGAAACTCAAGTTGATAAAATTATTGATGAAGCTCAAAGAGTAACACCAGATTTACTAATTGTAGATTCTATTCAAACAGTATATCGTACAGAACTTTCAAGCATGCCTGGAAGTATTCAACAAGTGAAAGAATGTGCGGCCTTATTTCAGCAATTGGCAAAGAAGAAAAATATTACAACCATTGTAATTGGTCATGTGACCAAAGAAGGTGATATCGCAGGTCCAAGAGTTTTGGAACATATGGTAGATACCGTTCTTCAATTTGAAGGTGATAAGAATTATACCTATCGCTTACTACGAAGTTTGAAGAATAGATTTGGTCCGGCGCAGGAAGTCGGAGTTTTTCAGATGAATGAATTAGGATTAACTGAAGTAACAAACCCTTCTGAGCTTTTCATATCTGATAAAACCGATGGTGTAAGTGGAAATGCTATTGTGTGTACCATGGAGGGGTCAAGACCGCTCTTAATTGAAGTACAGGCACTTGTTACAGCATCTTCATATGGAATGCCACAGCGTACAGCTAATGGCTTTGATCGAAATAGATTGGCATTACTGTTAGCAGTATTGGAGAAAAGAGCAGGCTTTAGTTTTAATAATCAAGATGTGTATTTAAATATTGCAGGTGGTTTCAGACTCAACGATCCATCAGGAGATTTAGGTGTCTGTTGTGCGCTTGTTTCTAGCTTAATTGACAAACCAATCAACCAACAAACGGCATTCATAGGTGAAGTAGGTCTTGGAGGCGAAGTACGAACGGTACCACATATAGATCAACGAGTAAAAGAAGCAGCTAAGTTAGGATTCAGTAATTCTGTAGTACCATCAGGGAAAGGCGTTAATGGAATTAAATATATACGAGACGCCATAAAAAAAGCCCTTGGGTAAGAACCTAAGAGCTTTTTAAAATGTGAATCAATTTTTAGAAATTTTCACGTGTACGGCGTCGTTGCTCACGTACGGCTTTTTTCATAGCCTCACGTTTTGCAAAAGAAGGTTTGATAAACTGTTGACGTTCCTTGAATTCATTAAGAACTCTGGAACGAGTTATCATCTTCTTAAAACGATTAATCGCACGTTCAACGCTTTCATTATCTTTAACTTCAACTCCTAACATTGAATCTCACTTCCTTTCATTTGATTATTTCCCTTAATTGGGAGCCCTAAATATAGTAATATATTTGATTAATATGAATTTCGTAAATAGTCAGCCTTAGGATTTTTATATAAAGGATTGCATTGGTTCCTTTCTAATATTTATAATCTTGAATTTGGATAAATATCTAATCAATACTAAAATGATGTACTCACGATTCTTTTAGGTTTAAATAAAATTTCTCATCAATAAACTCTGGATAAACCCCTAATCCAAATAAAGCATAATCATATTTACCTGGATCAGTAGGATCAAGAATTTTCAACATTCCTGTTAACTCTTGAACTGCTTTCCAATCATTTTGATGACGAGAAAGAAGACCGAGTCGTCTAGCTTGACGAGCAACATGAACATCCAATGGGATTTTAAGTTCAGAAGGCGAGACAAAGCTCCAGATACCTAGATCCACATCACTTTTTCGGATACACCACCTTAGATACATATAGAGTCGTTTGGTAGAGCTATTTTTCTCTGGATTGGAAATATGTTTTTTAGACCGTTGTGGAATTTCAGGATGCAACTCAAAGAATTGTTGGTGAAATACAGCGATTAATTCACGGTTTTCCTCTTTTGATTGTTGATAACAACTTGCCCAAAAAGCCTCAAAATCACCAAACTCCGTAAAAATAGTTTGAAGGCATTTAATCAGCCAATAAATATCGATAGGTTTAAATGTTCGATGTTTGAAATCTTCAAAAAGTGGAACATCTGCTTCAGAGAAATTAGTAATGAATTCTGCTGGACGATACTCCATTCGTTTAAGAAGATCATTTACTTTCGCAATTACAATATCTCGTCGTCCCCAAGCCATAATTGCTGCAAAAAAACCGGCAATCTCTTGGTCTTTTTTCTTATCAAAGGCATGCATGAATTGAATTGGATCTGAATCTATAAATTCCGGTACTTCAATCTTTATGACAAGGAAGTCGAGGTAAGGCTTGAGTTCGAGGAGTTTCTTTTTAGAAAGGGTTTTGAGTTTCTTTTTTTTCAATACTACAAATCTCCTTAAGCTTTTCCCTTCAGTTTTTCTGTTAACTGCTTATTTGCCTTTGGGAATGGATATTCTTCAAGTTCAGATATCTCCACCCAGCGAATTTCTTGACTGAATTTTGGCTTTGGCGTACCTGAAATTAAAGTACAGTTATAAGCATGGAGAGTAATTGAAAAATGTGAATATACATGCTTCAATTTCATGAATTCTTTGTATGCATGCACTTCTACACCGAGTTCTTCTTGTAATTCTCGTTCAACAGTTTGTTGGATATTTTCTCCTTCTTCCTGTTTACCGCCTGGAAATTCCCAGAGTCCGCCGAGCATTACATTTTCAGGTCGGAGGGCGATAAGAACCCTCCCGTCTTCCCGTTCAATAATCCCAACACCAATTTGTTTATGGGGTTTTTTCTTAGTAGGAGATTTATAAGGAATAGAATCTGTTTTGGCCATTTTAGTGGCTACACAACCCGTCTGAATCGGACAATTCAAACAATCGGGATTGGAAGGTTTACAAACCAATGAACCAATCTCCATGATGCCTTGATTGAATTCTGCTGGATAATTGTGACTGATTAATTCATTCACATGTTCCTGAACCTGCTTTACAGTTCGGGTACTTCGTATATCTTCTTCAATCCCAAAATATCGGGTAATTACCCGAATTACATTTCCATCTACAACTGCATTTGGCTTTCCAAAAGCGATGCTTGTGATAGCAGCTGCAGAATATGGACCGACTCCTTTCAGTTTTATAATTTCGTCATATTCCTCTGGCAATTTCCCATCAAACTCTTCTGCAATCATTTTAGAGGCTGCATGTAGATTTCGAGCTCGACTATAATATCCCAATCCTTCCCAAGCTTTTAACACTTGTTGTTGACTAGCTTCTGCTAAATCAAAAACAGTTGGGAACTGAGAAATGAATCGTTCGAAATAAGGCCAAGCTTGGTTTACACGAGTTTGTTGGAGCATAATTTCAGAAATCCAAATTTTATATGGATCTCCACTATCTCTCCAAGGCATTTCTCGTTTATGCTCTTTATACCATTCTAAAATGTTGGATGCGAATTCAGTTTCTTGCACAATAGGTTATTGTCCTTCGCGGGAAATATCGAGAACAGTCAATGTAATTTCCTGTGATGAAGCTGCTCCTTGTTCATCGGTTGCAATAATTCGGAAAGTACTTTTCCCAACATTTCGTTCAGTTGGAGTCCATGAAAATTCGCCAGTTCTCTCATTTAAATTAGAACTATTTGGCAGATCTACACCTAGATATCTAATCAATGAACTTGAAGGGTTTTCAGGATCAACCGCCGTAAATGTAATTTGATATGGATCATTTACTACAATAGATGAATTTCTGATTGGACTGAATCGTGGAGGTGAATTAAAAGTCCTCACATCAATAGTAAATCGTGTGCTGTCAGTTTCGCCTTTTGTGTTTGTTGCAATAATCGTAAACCAATTTAAACCAACTTGGTTTACAGAAGGTTGCCAGTATAATCCTTGTTTTCTGATAGAAGCATTTCCTACACTCGAACGGTAAGTTAATTCTACATCTGAAGTTTGATAATTTCCTTCAAACTCAATAGCCATCAATAAAGGCTTTGGATAGGTAAGAATTACATTCTCAATGGGCTTCAATTTTAAAGCAATTGAATTTTGAGATTGATTCGAAGTAGATATTCCTGATACAGATCCAATCTTAAGTGGACTCAATTTAGAATAGGCATTCATCCAAACTGTATAGCTACTTTTAGTAATTTGATTACCCGCTACAGCGTCATTTTTCCAAACTTGAAAATTTTGTTCATTGGTTGATATCCAAACTTTACCAGATTTCCCTCTTGCAAAAACATGATTCCTCCAGCTAACGATATCAAGTACAGTATCTTCAATATTTCCAAGGTTTTTACCAATTCCATTAGCATTAACCTGAAATATGTCACCAGCTAGGGTCGCTCCCCAAATTAAACCTTCATCTAAAAAAATATTAATGATTTGTGTTCGAAGTACAACACTTGACTCTAGTTCAAAAACTCCATCATTTATAGAGAATACATGAACTTTAGAATCGTTTGTTAGTACAAAAAGCTGATCACTTATTATTGATGATGCTACATCAAGTACGTTAGCTCTTCCTATAAACTCACTAGCAATAATTTCAGCTTCAATATCAACTGTTTCTGGTGTTTCAAGTGATAGTCTGCCAAGACCTTCGCTCCCCAAAGCAATAAATAAATCATTTTGAAGACGAGCGACTCCCAACGGCTTGATTGGCAATAGGGTAGATGAGTATACACCAAGTACAGAAGTTGGTTCAAGAACTGTTAAGCGTTTTGAATCTCCATATAAATATGCAAAGCGAATATCTGCATCAATCGTATTTCCACGGCGTTGCATTCCTGAAGAAGTGTAAAGCCATTGTAGTGAATCTTCATAGGCTCTAAAAACAGCCATCCCTTCAGTCTCGGAAAGGACATATAAATGAGATGTAGAAGCTTCAATTGTTTTGATATTTGGAACATTCAATACTTTTGAATAATCCTGAACAATTTGATTTTGAGCAAAGCTTGTCATACTCAATAATAAGAATGAACAAATAGAAAATGATAAAAGTCGTATTGAACTGAGCATAGTTATTTATAGCCAATTGTGTTTTTTATACCAACGAATGGTTCGTGAAATTCCTTCTTGAATGGTGACTTGTGGATTGTATCCTAGTTCTTTCTTCGCTTTTTGGGATGAACAAACCCATTCTTCAACCATTTCATTTGCTTTTTCTTTATTAACAACGGGATACTTACCAATTAATGATGCACCACCTTCAATTACTGCTGCAATCTTTTTAACCCATTCAGGTTTAATTCTAATTGGTATTGCTTTCTTATTCATTACAATGGAAGTAATCTTTCTGATTTGATTCCAGGAATATTCATCCTGTTCACCGCCAATAAAATAAGTATGAATTCCTGCATCTGTTTTTTGCGATGATAATATAATTCCATCAACTAAATCTTTCACATATACCATCGATAGAGTTGGATGGTTCCCATCACCAACAATAGGACAAATACCAGAGGCAAAAGTTTTAAAGAAAGTATAAATATCAGATTCTCGAGGACCATAAACAGCAGGTGGACGAATAATTTTTATACTGTCATTATTGCCTGCTATTTTATGAATAATTGCTTCCATTTCTTTCTTTGATTCACCATACATACTAACAGGTCTCATCCTAGTTTTTTCAGTTACTGGAGTTCCCGAACTAGGACCTACTCCCGCAAGTGAAGAAAGGATTACAAAATTATTAACGCCTTTCTTTTGAGCAATTCGTATGAGGTTTTCTGTAGCATCAACATTAGCTTGAGTGAATTCTTTCTTCGATGGAGCACGTAAAATAGCAGCATTATGGAATACAATGTCTACACCATCTAGTGCTTTTCCTATTTCTTGGAGGTCGAATAAATCACTTTTAATTGGAGTAAAGTCTAATCCAGTTAGCCATTTTTCAGAACTTCTGACAAGACAACGTACTTCAGTGTAGTCTGGAGAGGCGATTAGTGACTCAACAAGATGACTTCCTACAAATCCAGTTCCACCTGTTACAAAGGCAATCATAAATACGTATATTATTTAGATTAATTTTATGTGAATCTAACCAGCGAAATTCTGACTCTGATATTGTATTGAAGATACGAATCTGGATTTTGCTTTTAAACTTTTATGGCAGAACTTCGAGTTGCTCTTTTTACGGGTAATTATAATCATATACGAGATGGTGTTTCTCTAACTTTAAACAAGTTGGTTCATTATCTAGAAAGCCAGAACATACCTGTTTTGGTTTTTGGACCAAGTGTTACTAATCCAGCTATTGATCATTGTGGTGAAATGGTGGTTACCCCCTCTATTCCAATGTTAGTTCCAGGAAGAGAGGAGTACAGAATTGCTACACATTTTAGTAGGGCAGCAAAAAGAAGACTAGAAGAGTTTAAACCGACACTTATACATATTGCTACGCCTGACGGTTTAGGTATTGGTGCTTTGAGGTGGGCAAAGAAACATAATATTCCAAAAGTCACTTCATACCATACCCATTTTTTAAGCTACACTGATTATTATTCTTTATACCTATCACCAATAAAGAAACCATTTAAAATGATGATGAAATGGTTTTATAAACAGTTCGCACATACTTATGTGCCTTCTAAATCGATGATTGAAGAGTTACATAGAGAAGAAATTCCTGGTAATATGAAAATTTGGGCCAGAGGAATTGATGTTAAACGTTTTAATCCGACCAAAAGGGATATGGAATGGAGGCGAACAGTAGGTTTCGAAGATGATGATATTGTTGTCACTTTTGTTTCCAGATTAGTTTGGGAGAAAGAACTTCGAACTTATATTGATAGTGTTAAGCAATTACAAAAAATAAACCCTAAAGTTCGTGCTTTAGTTGTAGGAAGTGGTCAAGCAGAGGCAGAAGCAAAGCAGCTATTACCATTGGCACACTTTACTGGTTTTGCAAAAGGTGATGAATTAGCAAGAGCTTATGCGAGCGCAGATATTTTTATGTTTCCATCACACACTGAAACATTTGGTAATGTTACGCTAGAGGCAATGGCTAGTGGTTTACCATGTATTGTTGCTGATGCTATTGGAAGTAAGTCGTTAGTTGAAGATGGAGTAAATGGATACTTAGCAACAAAAGAAAGTGTTGAAGACTTTGCTAAAAAACTTGAAATAGTTGTTTCTAATCCAACCCAGAGAATTGAAATGGGAAAGAAATCACGAGAAATGTCACTTCAGTATCAGTGGGATTCTATAAATGCAGGATTAGTAAAGAATTATATGGAAGTGATAAATAGTTCGGAGAAAGTTTAAGTTTGAGGATATTATATATTTCACATCTGCACCCACCTAAAAATGCTCCATTAAAAAGTATTGGAGGTATGCAGCGCGTTAGTATGCAGTTGGTTGAAGAACTAGAACGTAGAGATGATATTGAAATTAAAACGATCATACAGCATGCGCCTTGGAAAGGGATTGAAATTCGAACTTCTTTTTTCTTGGCTAAATTAGCTAGGAAGCTCCCTAAAATAGTAGATGAATTTAAACCAGATGTGATTTTATTCTCATCTATGGTTACGGCTAGTCTTGCAAAACTTACGCGTACTAAAATTGATGTCCCTATGGTAACGATTAATCATGGGCAGGATGTTAAAATGCCAATTGGAATTTATCAGAAATTTGTTCCAAAAATATTTGAGGCTTTGGATGGAGTTATTTCAGTATCTAGGGCAACTCGTGATGAATGCATTAAAAGAGGTATGGATCCTGATAAAGGAATTGCTTTGCCAAACGGGTTTGACATGTCCGATTTCAAAGATGTACCAATTAAAGAGAAGGCCATCAAAGATATTGAAGAAATTTTTTCAAGATCTCTAGAAGGGAAAAAGATATTATTAACCGTTGGTCGACAAGTCAAAAGAAAAGGACATGAATGGTTTATTACAGAAGTACTTCCAAAAATTGAATCGGATATAGTTTATTTAACAATAGGCGACGGACCAGAGCATGAACGATTGAAGGAAGTACTCTCAGAATCAAAGGTAAAAGACCAAGTTATTTTAGCAGGCAAACAACCAGATTCAGTACTTAAACAAGCTTATTCAGCAGCCGATATATTTGTAATGCCAAACATACCCATAACTGGAGATATGGAAGGTTTCGGAATCGTTTTACTAGAGGCAAATCTAGCTGCTACACCTGCCGTAGCCTCTGACCTAGAAGGGATTAAAGACGTTGTTGAAGACGGAAAAAACGGATTTAAAATCCCGATTTATGAAGCTGAAAAATTTGCCAAAAAGGTAGATGATGTTCTTAAAAACGATCTTGTTGCATTAGGTAAAAGTAGTAGAAGCTTTGTTGAGGAAAACTTTGCTTGGAATAAAGTAGCAGAACAATATATTTATTACCTTAAAGAGGTAATAGAAAAGTATAAAAACAGCCACTAGCCAGTCTCAACGCCATTCAATTTGAAAGGAATTTATTACTAGCTATATTGCAATGTTTATTTAGAAAATTAGGTAAGGATGAACCCTATGGGCGATAGTAAAAATACAGCCACACAAGATATTTTTTCAAAAGCAGTTAACTTTACAAAAGCTGATGAAGTTAAAGCATTGGGATTGTATCCCTATTTTAAGCCACTTGAAGCAACTGATGGAACAATAGTTGAAATTGAAGGCCGTGAAGTTATCATGGCAGGTTCTAATAACTACCTTGGGCTAACTAATGATCAGCGTACTATTCAAGCAGCCCAAGCCGCACTAACTAAATATGGAACTGGTTGTACTGGTTCTCGATATTTAAACGGAACTTTGGATATCCACCTTGAGCTAGAAGAAAAACTGGCCGCTTTTATGGGTAAAGAATCTTGTGTTCTATTTAGCACAGGATATCAAACTAATGAAGGTTCCATCCAAACAATTGCAGGTCGAAACGACATTATTTTTTCAGATCGAGATAACCATGCTTGTATAGTTGTAGGAACACTTTGCTCGAATGCGAAAACAGTTCGCTATAAGCATAATGACATGGGTCAACTACGTAAATTTTTAGAAAGTGCTGATCCAGCTGCTGGAAAAATTATTGTTACAGATGGTGTTTTTTCAATGTCAGGTACTTTAGCTAAAATTCCCGAACTTGTATCTTTAGCTAAAGAATTTGGAGCTCGATTATATTTAGATGATGCACACGCTATAGGAGTTATAGGTGATGGGGGTAGAGGCTCTGCGTCTGTATATGGATTAACAGATCAAGTTGATTTAATTAGTGGAACATTCTCAAAATCATTTGCCTCTTTAGGTGGTTTTTTAGTTGGTGATCGAACGGTTATTGAATATATAAGACATCATTCTCCAGCTCATATTTTTAGTGCATCAATGCCTCCCGCAAATGTAGCAACTGTTCTTACTGCATTAGAGATTTTACAAGAAGAACCTTGGAGAATTAAAAGACTTGAAGAGATTTCTATATATATGAGAACAGAGCTCAAAAATCTTGGATTCAATGTATGGTCTAGTGAATCGCCGATCATTCCAGTTGTAATTGGAGATATGATGGATTGTTTTAGATTCTGGAAAGATTTGTTTGAAGAAGGTGTTTACGCAAATGCGGTTATTCCACCTGCAGTTCCTCAGGGGCAGTCTTTAATCAGAACAAGTTATATGGCAAGCCACACAGAGGATCATTTAAACCAAATTCTTGATGCCTTTAAAATAGTTGGTTTGAAGCACGGTTTAATTGATAATAATGGACATTCATAACAAATAAATTGGCAACGGTATGAGCATGAGTGGAGTTACTATTGTCACTACAGATGATGAGAAAAAGAAATTTATTGAGTTTCAATATGACCATTATCGAGCCGATGAGTTTTTTGTTCCACCGCTTAGAATGGATCAGAAAAAACTGATCAATACCACGAAAAATCCATTTTTTAACAATGCAGAGATTGCTCTATTTATTGCTGAGCATGAAGGTAAAATTGCTGGTAGAATATCAGCTGTAATAGACCATCGATACAATGAATATCATGGTACTAAAACAGGTCATTTTGGCTTCTTTGAATGTATAGATCATCAACCAACTGCTGATTTATTGCTTCGTGTTGCTGAGGATTGGTTGAAAGATAAAGGGATGAAAGAAGTTCTTGGTCCGGCTAGCCCAGGAATGATGGACATGGTTGGATTTTTAGTTGATGGTTTTGATAAAGACCCATACATCCTTATGCCATATACAAAACCCTACTATGAAAAATTAGTTGTAACTGCCGGATATGAGCAGGCAATGGATTTATTGGCTTTTATAGTTGATAAAGATAGCGTTGACATAAAACGTGGTGAGCGGGCAAAACAAATTGTTCTAAGAAGAAATCCAGGTTTGGTTATTCGACCAGCAAATCTTAAAAAAATTAAAGAAGAAGTAGAAATCATTCGCCTTATCTATAATGAAACTTGGAAAGAAAACTGGGGATTTCTACCTCTTACAAAAGAAGAGTTAGCAGCATCTGCTGAAGAATTCAAGTTAATATTAGACCCTGATTTCACGCATTTTGCGGAGATTGATGGAAAACCAGTTGCTTTTTCTCTTGGTTTACCAGATTTGAATATCCTATTAAAAAAAATGAATGGGAATTTATTTCCGTTTGGGATTTTTAAGTTACTATTTGGTCGGGGAAAAATTAAGAGATATAGAACTGCTTTAATGGGGGTAATGCCTGAAGTGCAAGGTCGGGGAATAGATGCTCTGTTACATCAAGCTGCGATCGAAAAAGGACTAAAAAGAGGATATACAGAATCTGAACTAAGTTGGGTACTAGGTAATAACCCAGATATGATCCGAACTGCAGAGAAAATTGGTGGGCGGTTAGATAAAACCTATCGAATGTTTTCTAAAAAACTTTGATCATTACGTTGTTCAAATTTGTTAATAGTTAGAAAATTCACCCAATTTACATGATTTCATCTTACCTTGTAATTTGAAAATAATAGTCTAACAAATATTTAAAAATGAGCAATTACAGAATTGAGGAAGATTCAATGGGTGAGATCAAAGTGCCCGAAAATGCTTTATATGGAGCTCAAACTCAAAGAGCGAGCGATAACTTTCCAATAAGCGGAATTCGATTTAGTAGAGGATTTATTCAGGCTCTTGGATATGTAAAGAAGTCAGCTGCACTTGCGAACAATAAATTAGGTTTGTTAGACGATCATATAGCTGAAGCGATCAATTTGGCTTCCCAACAAGTGATTGAAGGCAAGCATGATCAAGAATTTATAATCGATATTTTTCAAACTGGGTCTGGTACTTCAAGCAATATGAATGCAAATGAAGTGATTAGTCATTTGGCGAATGAGTTAAAATCAGGTATTGAAACCATTATTCATCCAAATGACCATGTAAACTTTGGTCAGAGTTCTAATGATGTAATACCTACTGCAATTAGAATCTCAGCGCTACTTGCTGCAAAAAGAGATTTAATTCCTTCATTAAAACATCTTCAGGAAGCTTTCTTATCAAAGGGGAAAGAATACTCAGATGTCGTTAAAACTGGTCGAACCCACTTAATGGATGCGATGCCAATTACCATTGAGCAAGAATTTGGAGGATATGCTCGACAAATTGAATTGGGAATTCTGCGAATTGAAGCAGCACTTGAACGCATAAAAGAACTCCCACAAGGTGGAACAGCAGTAGGGACAGGAATTAATACACATCCAGATTTTGGAAAGTTATTTGCCGAGCGAGTTTCAGAACTTACTAGTGAAATTTTTATTGAAGCTGAAAATCACTTCGAAGCACAGGCTACTGTTGATGCACCAGTTGAACTTAGCGGTCAACTTAAAACAGTTGCTGTAAGTCTTATGAAAATTGCTAATGATTTACGATGGATGAATTCTGGTCCAAATAGTGGGATTGGAGAAATTCAACTTGCAGCATTACAACCAGGTTCGTCAATTATGCCTGGAAAAGTAAATCCTGTTATTGAGGAATCGATGACTATGGTATGTACCCAAGTTATTGGAAATGACAGTACTATAACAATAAGTGGACAGGCAGGGAATTTTGAGTTAAATGTTATGCTACCAGTAGTTGCACATAATCTGCTAGAGTCGATTAACATTTTAGGCAATGCTGCAAGGAATTTAGCAGATAGATCAGTATCTCAACTAACTGTTAGAAAACAGAATATTGCTGATATGGTTGGACGAAATCCTATACTAGTAACAGCATTGAATCCAATTATTGGATACGATTTAGCGGCAAAGATCGCAAAGAAAGCATATGCTGAAAATAGACCACTTAAAGATGTGGCAAAAGAGATGACAGACTTATCTGAAGATGAGTTAGATAAAGCACTAGACCCAATTAAGATGACAAAAGGTGGGTTTACAGAATAGATATAAGTTAAGTTATTATTTTAAAATACTTTGTGGAGTAAATCCTTATAACTGAATATGGTTTTTTGACTTTAAAATTAAGTTGGTTTACCCTATATTAGAATCCCTTTCTAAAGGATGAGATAATAGCAAACTGATAGATAGAAAATGGCTGAAGTCAAGGCACCAAAAACTCGAAAAACCTTTACAGCTGCTCAAAAAAAAGAAATTTTAGCAGATTACCGCCTTGGGTGGGTGAGTCGTTATATGTCTTTGGTGGGTAGAAAAGAGGTCCTTTCAGGAAAAGCTAAATTTGGTATTTTTGGCGACGGAAAAGAAATCCCTCAAATCGCAATGGCAAAAGTCTTTCGTGAAGGTGATTTCAGATCTGGATATTACAGAGATCAAACGTTTATGCTAGCAATAGGCGAGCTTACAATCGAACAGTTTTTTGCACAATTATATGCTCACCCTGATGAGAAAGCAGATCCATTTTCTGCAGGTCGACAAATGAACTCTCATTTTGCGACTAGATTAATTGATGAGAAGGGTGAATGGATAGATCAAACCAAATCTAAAAATACATCTTCAGATATTTCCCCAACAGCTGGACAAATGCCACGTTTAGTTGGATTAGCTCAAGCATCAAAAGTATATAGAAATTCAAAAGCTCTACAAAAAGGTGAATGGAAAAGGTTTTCTAATGCTGGGAATGAAGTAGCTTTTGGAACCATTGGTGATGCAAGTACTTCTGAAGGAATTTTTTGGGAATCGATGAATGCGATTGGTGTACTTCAACTTCCATTTGTAATGTCAGTTTGGGATGATGCATTTGGGATTTCAGTACCAAAAAAATATCAAACTACTAAAGAAAGTATTTCGAAAGCGCTTGCTGGCTTCCAACGTTCGAAAAATGAGCCTGGATATGAAATCTTTAATGTAAAGGCTTGGGATTACTCCGAACTTCTTGATACTTATAAAAAAGCAGTTGAGATAGCAAGAACAGAGCATGTTCCAGTATTAGTACATGTTGAAGAAGTAACTCAACCTCAAGGGCACTCAACTTCAGGTTCTCACGAACGCTACAAAAGTAAAGAACGGTTAGAGTGGGAAGTAGAATATTGTTGTTTACAACAGCTTAGAAAATGGATTCTTGCAAAGAAAGTAGCACATCAAGCTGACCTCGATCAAATTGAAACGGAAGCACTACAAGAAGTTACAGTAGCTAAAGCCAAAGCATGGGAGGCTTATATATCTCCTATGAAAAAAGAGAAGAAATTTGTGATGGAAAACATTACTTCTCTAATAAAAGCTACAGGAGATGATCGTTTAGAAAGCTTAATCAAGAAGTTGAAGAGTATTCCAAATGCGATCAGAAAAGATATTCTTCCAGCTGCTAAAAAAGCAGTGCGATTTACTTTAGGTGTTGATCACCAAGCTAGAGTTGATCTAATTGATTGGTTGAAAAAGAATGAGCCAATTAATCTGGAGCGTTATAGTTCACATTTATACAGTGAAACAGATAAATCTCCTCTAAAAGTTGAGCATATACCGGCGCAATTTTTCGATAGCCCAGACATGGTAGATGGTCGTATTATTGTTCGTGATAACTTCATGCATATTTTCGAAAAATATCCACAGGTTCTCACATTTGGAGAAGATGTAGGTGCTTTAGGTGATGTAAATAAAGGCCTTGAAGGGCTTCAGGATAAATTTGGAGAACTTCGAGTTGCTGATACTGGGATTAGAGAAGCTACTATTTTAGGTCAAGGGATTGGGATGGCACTTAGAGGTTTGAGACCAATCGCTGAAATCCAGTACTTAGATTATTTGTTGTATTGTTTCTCTGGATTAAGTGATGATTTAGCAACACTTCGTTATCGAACGAAAGGTGGTCAAGCCGCACCAGTTATTATTAGAACTCGCGGTCATCGTTTAGAAGGAGTATGGCATTCTGGATCACCGATGGGTGTTATTATGAATGCTGCTAAAGGAGTTCATTTATGTGTGCCAAGAAATTTAACTGAAGCGGCTGGTTTCTATAATACCTTACTTAAAGGTGACGACCCAGCGATTGTCGTTGAGCCATTAAATGGTTACCGTCTTAAAGAGGCAATGCCATCCAATGTTGGTGAGTTTACTACTCCACTGGGTATACCAGAGATATTGCATGATGGATCGGATATTACATTGGTTTCTTATGGATCTACTTTAAATATTGCCGATTCGGTTGTGCCACAACTTGAGGAAGTAGGAATTTCTGTGGAATTGATAGATGCTCGCACCCTAATGCCGTTTGATATCAATCATTCCATTGTAGAGTCTGTTAAAAAAACGAATCGGTTGCTTATTGTAGATGAAGATGTACCTGGTGGCGCCTCAGCTTATATACTAAATCATATTCTACAAGATCAGAAAGGTTATTTTCATCTCGATTCTGAACCACGTTGTTTAACAGCTAAAGAACACAGAACAGCTTATGCTTCTGATGGGGATTACTTCAGTAAGCCAAATGCGGAAGATATTTTTGACGAAGTATACGATATGATGAGAGAATGTCGGCCAGGCGATTTCCCCGAGATTTACTAAACGACTCTGAGTTATATTTTGGGTCATCCTGAACTTGATTCAGGATCTTTTGTAAGGATTGGGAGTTATCGTCGAGCTCGTATTAATTTGAGGCTCTGTCTAAATAGAAGCAGGAGCTTCTTCTAGTTTGCATCACGCAGCACAGCTACGTGACGAGGATAAGTTATTTTAGGTTTTATTCTGTAATAGAAGGTTGTTATTTCGATGTTTCATTAGTAACCAATTTCTTTTCTTGCTTCTAACCATTTTTCCTTTGATGATAAACCAATCTCTAATTTTCCGTCTTTGTAATATCTTATTCCATAAATATCACCAGAACTGTCTTTAAATTTCAAATAAGTCTCTTCATTTATATCTTGACCTACAATCCACTTTTCTTTTTCATATTTATGAATTCCCATCATATGCATAGTAACCACAAATCCTGCTTCTTGAATTTTCCCTTCTGACTTCATTTTGTCAAACCATTTTTTAGAAACAATAACTTTTCGTTTTGAACCATCAGATTTTGGTAGTTCAAGGGTTATTTTTTTACCAAATAATTTATCGATGAGACCAAGTGAAGTTTTCATATTTACAATTCAGGTGTTAGATGGAATAGAAAGAAAAGGCAAATTGGCCAAGCTATAAAACCGACAATACTCAATGTGAATTTACCAACTAAATATTCAAAGATTACTCCAACGAATTGCAAAACCATACCAATAGCAAACAATGCAAATGGAGCCCACCAAATTACTTTGAAACCATAATAGAAAAGAAAGATTATTCCACCAGTAGTTCCAATACCCATAGATAATCCTAGAATACCTTCAAAGACTTTGTTTACACTTTCAAAGTTTTTGAAATGTAATTGTTGGTAGAAAATAAAAATTTTTAATAAGCTATATAGAAAAATTATTTCTAAAGGAAGAATCTCAAATATATTGAATCATTTAGAATTTATAACATATTATTAAGGAGATTGATTTTCGTATAACATCTTGTTTTAATGAAGGCTAAGCCAAACTGAAAATAAAGTCCTAAATCAACCCTCTTGCCTTCAGCTCCAGATATTTATTAATGGCATTCACAGAAAGCTCTTTTGGTGGAGTTAGAATGGAGTGAATTCCATGTCTGCTAAGAGATTTTACGATCTGCTTTTTCTCATAATTGAATTTTTCAGCTACTGTTTTAATATAGATATCATCTAGATTTTCAGAGTCTTTCTCGAGTAAAGTAGTTAGCTCAGTATTCTCAAAGAATATGGTTACAAGTAAGTGATCACGAGCAATTCTCTTTAGGTAAGGAAGTTGTCGCTCCATCGAGGAAAAGGTTTCGAAGTTTGTATAAAGCAATACTAAACTCCGCTGATTGAGGTGAATTTTCAAATTGATTAATAACCGCTCATAATCAGATTCCATAAAATTTGTTTCCAAATTATATAGAGCTTCCTGTATTTTTCGAATGTGTGTACGCTTTTTTTCAGGTCGTACTATTACAGAATCTTTAATTGAAAATGATACAAGTCCAGCTTTGTCATCTTTAATTAGCGCAATATTGGAGATTACTAAACTGGTATTAATAGCATATTCGAGTAAATTCAATCCCTCAAAAGGCATTTTCATTACTCGGCCCATATCAATTACATTAACAACTTGTTGGGAACGTTCGTCTTGAAACTGATTTACCATTAGGTTTTGAGATCGAGCGGTAGCTTTCCAATTTATTGAACGAATATCATCTCCACGGACATACTCCTTAATCTGGTCGAATTCCATGGTATGTCCAAGGCGGCGTATTTTTTTAATACCAATATCTGTTAAACGATTTGAAATGGCATACATATCAAACTTTCGCATTTGAATGAATGAAGGGTAGACAGGTACAGATTGTTTTTCATTTAAAACAAAACGACGTTTAAAAAGTCCGATTTTCGAATTCACGAATACATTTATATTTCCAAAATCAAACACTCCACGATTAGTAGGGCGAAGATTATATGTAAGTGTTTTTTCAGATCGTTTTTCTAGTAAAGACTTAATTTCGAAATTCCGTATCTGAAATTGATGAGGGATTTCATCAATGATAGAGCATTCGATTGAAAAATTGTACTTCGAACTGATATTTATCCGAATGGCATTGTCATCTCCATTAGAAAGCCTTTGAGGAGCCTGACGTTGGCCTGTACAGCCATCTTCTTGTGAGTAGAGAAGAATTAGATCAGTTACGGAAGAAACGATTAACACAACTAGTATTACATCACCAAGAGCTTCGAATCCGATGTAGAAAAACCCCAAAATATACGATATACTTACTAGTACAAGAGCTATAAAAAACCTCTGATCAACAAAAAAGCTCTTGAAGAAGCTCATTATCGGGGCACCTCAACATTATTGGCTAATTGTTTTAAAACAGCGTCAGGAAGCAATCCTTCCATTTCCTTTTCCGGTGTAAGTGTAATCCGATGTCGAAGTGCTGGTGCAATTATTCGTTTTACATCTTCTGGCGTGATGAAATCCCGACCTTGCATAGCTGCCCATGCCTGTGAAGCTTTCATTACATACACAGAAGCTCTTGGTGAAGCGCCAATATAAATAGAACTAGAGTTTCGTGTTTCTTGAACTATTTTTGCAATGTAGGTCATCAATTCTTTTTCTACATGAATTTCAGTTACCAAAGCCCTTTGTGTGGTTAATTCTTCTGGTGAAATAACAGCATCAATAGCAGCGAAATCTGAAGCTGTTTTACGATTGTAACTACCTTCTAGGATTGAAATTTCGTCTTCAATTGAGGGATATCCTACATCAACTTTAAATAAAAATCGATCAAGTTGAGCTTCTGGTAAACGATAAGTTCCTTCATGTTCTATTGGGTTTTGAGTAGCTATAACTATGAAGGGAGGATCCATTGGATATGAAGTTCCATCAACAGTTATTTGCTTCTCCTGCATCACTTCAAAAAGTGCTGATTGCGTTTTAGCGGGAGCTCGATTTATTTCATCAATTAAAACGATATTAGAGAAAACTGGACCTTTTTTGAATTCGAAGTCGGTAGTTTTTGCGTTGAATACTGTAGTCCCGATAATATCAGCTGGCATTAAATCGGGAGTAAATTGAATACGCGAAAAATTAGTATTCAAGGTTTTAGCAAGTAAACGTACAGTTAATGTTTTTGCAACTCCGGGTACACCTTCAACCAAAACATGTCCATCGGCAAGTAAACCACAGATGAGTAAATCGATCATTTCATCTTGACCAACAATTACCTTTCTGATTTCTTTACGGATTTTGGAAACAAGATTCTGCAATCCTGATAAACCAATTCTGTTTTCAAATGGTTGATGTTGTTCAGTTAATAAATTATCTGAAGTAGACTCTGATTCTTCGTTTGGGTTGATTTCTTCGTTCATCGTTGTGATTTTTTGTAGAATCTGTCGATCCGTTCGGTGATTCGTTTAAGTTCTTTTTCTGAGATTTCTTCTTTTGATCTTAGTAATTCAATCAACATAAACAATTGATTGATTTCTTCAACCTCTATCCCTGATCGGCTTGCAATATTGGCTAGTATGGCGTCAGAAAGTTCATCAGTTTGTATATGTAGGTTTGTTCTAATGTATTCAAATAAAAAAATTACTCTCTTTTCAAGTATGTCTTTGTGTGTTCCATTGTTTAAATAGAGATTTGCAATAGTTTGAGCAAAATCAATACTTGAATTTATTGGTGGTTTAATAATAGGAATAATGCGCTGTATTCGTCTTCCATTAAATATTAAGTATGCAATCATTCCAAAAAGCCCGATAAACCAAGCCCATTTTAAATTCGGATTTGAAATTACAAATTGCAAAGGTGATGAAAAGGATAATCGTCCAGCTTTGTAGTACTCATCCCATAAAATTGCTCCACCATTAAGGTAAGAGAGAGCTTTAAAGGTGTAGTCATAACGTTCAGTATCTCTCAAATAGTAATTAGTAAACAGGAAAGAATTAGTATGAATTAGATAATAACCATCACCAGAATCTATCTTTATATAGTTAACCTGATTTTTGGCATTATAACCTAAAATGGTTGTTCTAGAGGTATCAAAACTAGTAATATAGGATTCTGTTAGTGTTCGGGCGAAATTCCATCCTCCGACTTTTCTGATATTCTTATTCGTGAAATTGACAGAATTACTAATAAGTGAATCTAAGGATGTAGCTTGAGGATCAATAAAAGGAAATGAATTTGTGATTGTCAGGTTTAAAGAATCTGCAAAAGCTCCTGAAATCTGTCTGGCAGAGATAAAAGCTACATCTCCCATACCAACTTTATTATTTAGTATTTCAGTTTCAAATTCATCTAGCGCAAAATCTGCATTTATAAAGATCCAGTTCGATGTATTTGTTTCAATTTCTGATTCAAAAATTGGATCATTATTTGTAAGAATTTCTTGATTTGGGAAAGCCTCTGGCAATAAATCATATAAGATATAAGAACCAAAAGGTATTTTATCAGTTGCTGAGTAACTTTCAGTCCAATTTATGGGCTTCGGCTGAATAATTTTAATTGTAGCAACTACAATTGTTATCAAAATTAAAGCATAGATGTATTTATGTTCAGATTTCTTCATGCCTCAACTCGTATTTTAAGCTCATTGAAGAGATTATCTACAACCAGATAGCCAGCTTTATCAATTTCGAAATCACCATATTCTACAAATTCATAATAGGAAGTGAGAGAGTTAAAAATAGAAGATCCTTTATGTCCAGAAAGCTCACGTTCGTAATCAATATTAGTTTTCTCTATTCCCCATATAATCAGTTTATGCTCGTCAAGCATCCTTAAAGTGATCAAGTATAAATATCTTGTAGCTGTTGGGTATTCAGACTCAAGGATAGCTTTGTCTAGCAAAGCATTTAAGTCGATGTTTTGAAACTCTTCTTCCTTAATAGCTAAAGAAAAAGAAGAATTGGATTTTTTCTTATTGAAAACATTAATGAGGTTTCCGCCAATAACCTGATTAATTAAAACAAGGACCAACGAAGCTATTGTAGTGTAGAGAATAAGTCTTAATAGGAAGTTACCAACTGGGTTACCAAAAATTAAGTTTAGAAAACGAATGACTTGAGAAATGAAACGATCTTTAAATGAATCAGGATTCTCAGGTACACCTTGATATTGAAAATCTGGATCTGAGGCATAATTTTCTATGCTAGTTGTTTCTGGAACTCGTACAATTAATTCAGACGTTGTATCTGTGATAAGAGAATCCTGAGCGGTAATTGAATCAATAATTCCAAATGATAGAAGGATAAAAAGTAGGTAAGTTTTTAGAATCGTAATCATGTAGATTAATTAGTCCAACAATCCTTCAATTTTTGAACGTAATCCTTCACCTTCTTTTCGTTCAATGATATTATAAAATTGTAGTCCAAAAGAGAGATGTATGAGAACTACAAAAAGAGATGCAAGAGAAGTAGATAAGGTCATGAATGTAGCTATTACGGTCGAAAATAAACCTGCATTCGTTATGGTGCCTGTATCAACAAAAAAGATGGAAAGGATAGTCGCAGGAAGAATAAAGGCATATGAGCAGAAAAAAACGATGATATACATAATCAAAAATAAGCTAAATGTAGCCCACCAGAATCCTTGAGTTAGTTCCCATGATCTTCCAATAGATCCCCCAATTCCACGATTTTCAAGAACTAATGCTGCTGGTGCTAAGCTTAACCTTATACCAAAAAATATAGCTGGGAAAAAGAAGAAGAATGCTGAAATTATTATTATAAAAAAGAGAATGATATAAAGTATGCCTAGTTTAATGAGTAAGGGCAAAGAATCTTGAATCAAATTCACACTTTCAGTAGAGTCTCTAGAATTGGTTAGAGCTAGATGCTTTAGCGCTACTATAGTCAGCATTGCATATGCAATCATAGATAAGAGTATGCTAAACAAATAACGAGGAGTTAGAAGATCTTCGAAAGCAGATAAATCTCCAGGTTGAAACATATTAGCAAAAATCTGATCAGTATAGCCTTGTAATAAGAATGCTTGCACCAAATAAAGAGGCAGAACAAAGAATAAAAGTCCTTTACCCAAAGTATTATAGTAGATACGAACATATTGGAATGTATCTGTTAAAATATCTCCAAGATCTCTGGATTTACTATGATTAAAGTCTTGCATAAATAGAATTCTTACGTTTTAAATAAATACGAGTAGGCATAACAATGTAATAACCAATAATAAATACAAATGATCCAATAATTATAAATAGACTTAGAAAAAGCGGCATACTTGTATACCGTGTTACAAAGGATTCTAAAAATCCAGCAACTATAAAAACAGGTATAAGACTCACTAACATCTTAATACCTTCTTTTACGCCTTTAACAAAAGAGACTGACCTTTTATAAGTTCCAGGGAAGATGAAACTATTCCCTAATACAAAACCTGCAGCACCTGAGATTGTAATAGCACTAAGTTCGAGTGCACCGTGAATGAATATAACCAGCATAGCCTCAGATAGAAGGTTGTATCCATCAAAAAAGGTAATAAATACACCTACCATGATACCATTTTTAAGCATAACCCACGCGGTTCCAAAGACTGTAAAAATCCCAAGAATAAAGTTTACAAAAGAGACGCGAATATTATTGAATGTTATTTTGAAGAACATATCCATTTGAGTATGCATCCCATAAATAGCAAGAGGATCACCTTCTTCAATATTATTCACTGTCAAGTTTATATAAGCATCTCCTAGTATGAGACGTGCGAATGAGGCGTCATTCATTTGTGAAAGTACACCTATAGAACAAAATAGGAGGAATATAAATATTGCTGCACTTAACTCTTTTAGTCTATATGAAAATAGTTCGGGAATCTCTGTTGTCCAGTACGTTATAAAACGAGAAACACTCTCTTTTCTATTTTTATAAATCGTGTTATGTGCCTGAATAGAAAGATCATTTAAGTACTGAGATGTTTTAGTATCAGCAAAACAACTTTGAGCGTAAGCTAGATCATTATTTAGCTCTATATATAAATCTGCAAGGTCATCTGCAGATTCAGTTTTGTGATTTTTGAGCTTTGTTTCGAACGACATCCACTTATCAGCATTCTTTCTTAAAAAAGTGACCTCACGCATATATTTTTTTTCTTGATGTTCTTTTTTTCACTGTGGATAAATCGTGTATCTTTTAGAAAATAGTAAGTTTTTTAACCATAAATAGAAACCATTTTAGGGATGAATCAAATTGGGGTGGAAACTACTCAACATGTTAAGTTGAACTATAATCCAGCACCTGTTGGGGATAGGATAATTGCATTCATGATAGATGCAATAACCCTTCTTGCTTTTCAGTTACTCGTTCAATTTGCATTTGGAATAATAGGTGAATTTAATGATGACTTCTCATCTTATACTGAACAGAATCAATGGGTAATTATTCTCATTTATGTAATACCCGCTTTTTTCTATCATCTCACTTTTGAGGTAATGTGGAATGGGAAATCATTTGGAAAATGGTTACTTGGTCTTCAAGTTGTAATGATAGACGGCACCAATCCATCATTAGGTAACTATATAATTCGTTGGATGTTTCGAATCGTTGAAATTACCTTTACGACAGGAATGGTAGCTTTTATAACTATTCTTGTAAACGGAAAAGGTCAACGGTTAGGTGACATTGCTGCAAAAACTTGTGTTATTAAAACAAGAAAAAAGGTGAAACTTACTGATACAATATATTCTGAATTAAATGAGAATTACGACGTGATGTATCCTTCAGTATGCGAATTAAATGACGAACAAATTCGCACAATCAAAGAAGTCCTTGTATCAAAAAAAACGTATGAAAATGCTACTTGGTTTGTAATGGTTCAACGGACTGCAAATATCATTCAAATGAAAATTGGAGTTCAAAAACTAGAATCAAATGCAGATGATTTTTTAGAACAAGTGATTAAAGATTATAATCACATTCATAGTTCATAAAAAAAACATATCCACAAAAACGGCAACCCAAATCATTGGCAAATAGATTATAGAAGCGAACATAAGTTTTCGTGCATTTAATCTTGTTCTGTCAAGAGCAAAACGAACACAGTAAACGAAGAATATTAGTGCAAAAATAATGCTCAAAGAAAGGAATACAAGTCCAGATATTCCAAGTGCATATACTGCATAACTTAGTGGAAATAGAAGGAGTGTACAAATAATGGCATAAAAGGCGGTTTTCTTACCTTCGGTATCATTTTTAGGTAACATTTTGAAGCCCGCACCTGAGTAATCATCTTTATACATCCATGCAATAGCCATAACGTGTGGTATTTGCCATAAAAATAGAATTCCAAAGAATAACCACATCCCAGGTTCATCAATAGTTCCAGAAGCGGCAGCCCATCCACCAACTGGAGGAAGGGCACCAGGAATCGCTCCAATTAAAATATTAAATGCTGATACTCTTTTCATGGGAGTATATGCAGCCAAGTAAATTAATGCCGTTGCAAATGATATTAAGCCAGCAACAAGATTTACCATTAATACAAGGTATGTAAGTCCTGTAAATAGTAAGGTGAGAGAAAAGACTACACCCTTTTGAGCAGGTATTCGATTTGTGGGAAGAGGTCGAAACTCTGTTCGTTTCATTAAACCATCTAAATTACGCTCCATAAATTGGTTATGCGCTCCCGTACCTGCTGCAATCAAATAGGTTCCAATGATAGCGTGAATCATTAGCATAAAATTTATAGAACCAGCACTTCCAACAACAAAACCAACTAACATACTTATTAACACGGCAAGTGTTATTCCCGGTTTTGTTAATTGGTAATAGTCAGAAACGATCTCAGAAAGGGAACGTTGCAGTAAGACTTTTTCTTCTTTTGAACTCATGTTTTTCTATAAATAGAACCGTAAATTTAGCAGTCCTAAAGTTAACCATTTTATCACAAATTTGGTATCAATTTTCTTATGAAATTAAATATCTATCAGAAGACAGCAATTACTACAGTACTAGCAACCTTATTTCTAATTTTTGTTGGAGGATTAGTGAGGTCAACAGGAGCAGGAATGGGGTGTCCAGACTGGCCTAAATGCTTTGGGCAATGGATACCGCCTACCAATGTGACAGAACTTCCAGATAATTATCAGACTATTTTTGTAGAACAACGAATTGAAAAGAATACGAAGATAGCTGGTTACTTGAACACTCTTGGATTCGAAGAACTCGCATATACAATACAGAATGATCCAAAAGTTCGGAATCCGGAAGAATTTAATGCTATAAAAACTTGGACAGAGTATTTAAACCGATTAGTTGGAGCCATAATTGGTTTACTTGTATTTGCTACGTTTCTTACTTCTTTAAAATATTGGAAATCCGATAAATCAATTACAATTGTTTCTGCGATTGCAGTTTTGTTAACAGGTTTTCAAGGGTGGTTAGGTTCAGTTGTTGTAAGTACGAATCTTTTACCTGGTACAATTTCAATCCATATGATATTTGCCCTAGTTATTGTGAATGTACTACTCTATGGTGCTTTTAAAGCAACATCCAACTTTGTTAAAGTTGATTTGAATAAAGGATTAAGGAAAAAATTATATTGGACAACAGTTGGTTTATTATTTCTTACCACCGTCCAATTAGTAATGGGGACTCAAGTTCGGGAAGCCATTGATGCTATAAAACTTGTTATTGAACGCCCTAACTGGATTGATAACATTGGAAATATTTTTCTTATCCATCGAAGCTTTTCTTGGATAATTGTAATTCTAGGAGGGTATCTATTTAGTATAATTTACAAAAATGATATTCAAGGAATAATCTATAAGTTAGGACTCGCAAATATTATACTAATCTTTATTCAGATTGGAGCAGGTATTGCACTAGAGATTTTTGAGATGCCACCAGCTTTTCAAGTAATTCACTTAGTGGGAGTTGCGCTTATGGTATGCGCTCAGTTTTTATTGTTACTAATCCTTCAGTTGCGAACTGATTAGTTATAGCTTTTCTAGCAACTGATTTAGAAACACTTTCATCTCAGTAAGATCTTTCTTTAGGTCAGATGATAATTCTGTCTGATTTTCAGCAGATTCAGATGCGCCATTTAACACATTTCTTACTCCTTCGCTGGTATACTTCTTATTTTCTAGGAGTTCTTTAATTTTGAAAATTAGATTTACTTCTTCTTCTTTGTATGCTCGATTTCCAGCACTATTTTTCTTAGGGTTAAGCTGTGAATAGGTTCGCTCCCAATTGCGTAATACATGAGGGGCCAAACCAGTGAGATTACTTACTTCTCCCATTGAGTAATACAATTTTTTCATAGTATCTAGAAAGTGTATTTTAACATAGTTTTTAGTGTAGTTAAGAAAATCATTTCTAACCTTTTTTAAAAGAATCCATTTTGTCAGTTTTAGAAAAAGAATATCCTATTGATATAAGTGTAGTTATTCCTCTTTTTAATGAAGAAGAATCATTGCCAGAACTTGAAAAAGCTATTGAATCAGCTCTTAAAAGTTCATTTTCATACGAAATTATCTTTGTTGATGATGGCTCAACAGATAAATCTTGGGAAGTAATTGAAGACCTTCAAAAGAAGGGTAATCACATAAAAGGAATTTCATTTAGAAATAACTACGGAAAGAGTACTGCACTTCAAGCTGGATTTGAGAGAGCTGAGGGTGAATTTATCGTAACGATGGATGCTGATTTACAGGATGATCCGTATGAAGTACCAGAAATGGTTCAAATGCTAAAAGATGGAAATGATTTAGTAAGTGGCTGGAAGAAAGAACGTTTTGACCCAATAAGTAAAACAGTACCGTCTAAGTTTTTTAATTACGTAACTCGAAAGTCGGCTGGAATCGAATTACATGACTTTAATTGTGGATTAAAAGCATACAAAAGTGAGTTAATTAAGAATATTTACTTATATGGTGAACTTCATAGGTATGTACCAATGCTTGCAAAGAGGGAAGGGTTTAATCAAATCACTGAGAAAGTTGTAAAGCATCATCCAAGAAAATATGGGCATACAAAGTTTGGACTTTCTAGATTTATAAATGGGTTTCTTGATCTAATTACAATTTTATTCGTTCAAAGATATCTACAGAAACCAATGCACTTTTTTGGTTCTATCGGTGTTGTGTTGCTAGTGGCTGGTGGTGGTATAAATATTTATCTAGCATTTATGAAGTTATTTTTTGGAACTGGAATAAATGGCAGGCCACTTTTATTTTTAGGGATTTTGCTAATGGTATTGGGTGTTCAGTTTTTTTCAACTGGTCTATTAGGTGAGCTTATAAACAAGAATCATGTAGAACATCAAAAACCCAATATTAAAGAAAGTTTTTAATAGAAAATTAAAAGTCAGAGTAGAATAATTAAAACGAGAATAGTGATATTAAAAAAAGAATATTTATTAGGGTTAATAGTTTTTTTTTCAATAAACCCCTCAATATTAGCTCAATCCCCTAACACACAAACAGATGAGGAAGTAGTACCCTACAGCTGGTTTCCAGAATGTATTCAAACTCTATTTATAGAATCAGATCGGATTTTTGAAGAAAAAGGTGCAGTTGCTGAGATTGAAAATCTAAAGCAAAAAAGATTCAATTGTGAAGAAACGAGTCCGGTTACAAGAAGAATTGCACTTAAATATTTAGAGTACGGAGATACTACGTATGATGATAAAGGGGCAAGGGAAGATCATGATAAAAAAGAATTGTTTAAAGAGGGTCTCAGATGGTCTAAAAAAGCAGTAAATGAAGACACCTTAGATCATTTAAACTATGAAACAGCTTCAATGGGATTTGCAGCAGTTATCTCAGTTTCAGGCTTGAGGGGTAAAGTAAACATGGCTGATAGTGTTCGAATCTACGCCGAAGATGCTATTCGATTGGATCCTAAAAACCACCGTGCGCATCATATTTTAGGGAGATGGCATTACGAAGTTTCCAAGCTTGGGTGGTTCCCAAAACTGTTAGCGAAAGTACTTTTTCGAAACTCTACAGATGGGTCTTATGATCAAGCTGTTTATTATTTTAATATGGCGGTGGAGACAAAAAATACTGTTGTAAACCGTTATTGGTTAGGTATGGTATATTTAGAAGAGGGAGATAAAGAAGAAGCTTTAAATCAATTTAAAATTTTGCAAGATATTCCACTTGTTCAACATAATGACCAGTATTTTAAGGATGAAGCAAAAAAGCTTATTAAAAAATATGGTTAATGAGTTTCAGACTCTTACCCATCATTATATATGAAGAAATTTATCATCTTTATTTTTTTAAGTTTACCTGTTTCCTTACTTGGGCAAGATTCGCTCCGACAAGGTGTGAAATATGGATTTTTACCAGTATTATCTTTCAATACTGATGATGGGCTTCTATTTGGTGGAGAATTAAAAAGATATGACTATAGAAATACCCTTCCTTTTAAATCATTTACTCGAATAGCACTCAATTATTATACTGATGGTGCTTTTGGTTTTACTATAAATAGAAATGAAGTTGATGTTTTTGGAAGTGATCTCAGAGCATCGACTAATTTTTTTTCTGGCCAAAACTTTACAGATTATTATTTAGGAGACACTGATAAACTTGGATTTGATGAAACTCGATTCGATTCTTCATCTTATTATGCTTTTAAGTCCTTTAGGTTAGATATGGGAGGTTTTACGAGGATTCCTATCATAAGAGATGGTGCTACTGATCGAATTGATATGAAATTTGGTCTTCGATTCATCTATGAAACACCGTGGGGTACTCCTGAAAGTAGGTTTATTTATGATCAAAATATTGAAGGTAATGATGGAGCTTTTCTTTCTTTATTTGATGTGGGAATTATATTAGAAAGAAGGAATTCTGAATTTCGTGCTCAAAGGGGATACTTTCTTGAAATAGGAACACAATATGCCCCTCCAGTAATTAGCACAAATCATACAATTGAAAATTATATTTTAGCTCTTGGATTCTTACCATTATCAATAAAAATACCAATTACTTTAGCTTCAAAATTTAGATTCCAAAATACAATTGGAGATTCGCCATACTGGTTCTCTCCATTTTTAGGTGGAGGGACATCTTTAAGAGGGTATATGTATAGGCGATTTACCAGTGATAATGCACTATCATATTCTGTTGAAATACGATCTTGGTTATTTAAAATCCCATTTAAAAATATTGAGCTTGGAGCAAATGTATTTGTTGATGGGGGGAAAGCTTTTTCGAATGAAAATTGGGATAAAGCATTTACAAATCATAATCTAACATTGGGTTTCGGGGGAGTTATGGCTATTTTTACACCTGATTATATACTTAAATATGATATTGGTTTTTCAGAAGATGGTATTGGTATTTATCTTGGCACGGGATATTCATTCTAACATAATTTCGAATCAGAAAAGGATTAAACTTTTTATATGAAAAAGTCGAAAAAAGTATTTCTACTTACCTTTGTTATTACAATTACCTTTATCGAGTTCAGTTTTTCTCAACTTTCTTTGGTTCCGGCAAATCATGATGTATATGATTGGTTGCATCAACAGAGAGTTAGTGGTTCTATTCGAGCATTTCAATATGAAGATCTACCCATTACACGAGGAGAGATCGTCGGTTATCTGAAAGAAATTGAGGATGAAAGTTCATCCCTTTCTAGATCAGATGAGGCAACATTGATAGCTTTTCTTTTAGAATTCGATCCTGTTTTTCTACAAGATTCGTTTGAAACGGGCATATTTACTGGAGAAGGGAAAATTGTTGACCGACTTGTAGATGCATTTAGTTTCAAATACGAACCTCATGTTTTTACGATCTATGATTCAACGCGAAATGTAAACGCTGCCTTTGATATAATGTTTGGAAGGGCACATGTATTTGCTTCAGAAGAAGGCGATCCATTAAGTTCTACCTATTATTATAAAGGGGTAAGAGCATATGGATCAGTACAAAACCTAATTGGACTTCATTTTGAAGCAGATAATGTTTCAACTTCAGGTGATATAGAATTGATTCGAAGAGATTTGTTTTGGGGGCCAACCGAGACGATATCCAGACAAAAAATATCTGCAACACAAAATTATGAAGCCTTTGCTACACTAAAAAAGGACTTACTAAGTTTTGATGTTGGAAGGGGTTCATTGAGAATTGGACCGGGAATTTCTTCACCACTTTTATTAAGGGAAACAGCACCAAACTTTAATTGGCTAAGGTTTAAAATTGGTGGATCTAGAGTAAAGTACACTGCTATACATGGGTCACTTTATGCTGCTCCTTATAATGATGTAGTTCGGGTTGGGCAAGATACAGTCAGAACACGAGTTGCACCTGAGCGATGGTTTACCTTACATAGACTTTCAGTTAGACCATTCGACCGACTACAAATTTCTTTTACAGAAATGTTAACATATAGTAATAGAAATGCTGATCTGGCTTATTTAAATCCAGTTGCTCCAGTTTTCTTTTCAGAATTAGAAAATTCTGATCGAGATAATGCATTTATAGCTATTGATATCGTTGCTCAACCAGTTGATAGAATTGAAATTTTTGGTTCTATGCTTATTGACGATTTGGTTAGTTTTAAACAGATTTTAAAGGATGAACCATCGGGTGATGATGATGTTGCAGTAAACTTTGGGGCTTTATTGGCACTACCATTTGGATCTCAGTTTGGTATCGAATATACCAGAGTTGAACCATTTGTATACACACATTGGCAAAGGTTAAATACTTTTGAGCAGAGAGGACAAAGTTTAGGTCATTACTTGGGTCCTAATGCTGACCAAGTTGAAATTAAAGTTAAAAAATGGCTGCCATTTAGAGCTTGGGTTCAGGCTTCATTTAGAAATGTTCGAAAAGGATATAACCCACAAGATGCAGGTGGTACTGAAACTGAAAATGTTGGTGGTAATTTATTAAATGGAGGAGGAAATGCTGGTTACAGAATGTTCCAGGGATCTGATTTAAATAAATGGAGAGAATTTGAATTTAGTTTTAAAGTTGAGCCTAGACGAGGGATTGAGCTAAGTGCTAATATCTTGGATAGAAATATTTTAGATGGGGAAAGAAAAAATAACTATCTAGTAGGTGATTTCAGATTGGAAATTGGGTTCTAATACAAAAAATAAACATAGTTACATTGGCATTCGGTTGATGAATGGCTATCTTTTATAAATCATAAATGTAGTAATAATGGCTTTTCTAGAGATGGTAATATTAAGAAGCCTATTGAAATAATGATCATTTTACTCACCAGAATTATCTACTGAATTCAGACGAAAAGACTATTTATCTTAGATGTTAGAAACACCTATTCCTGAAATTATATTTGGGGTTTACCTATTTGCAGTACTAGTTATCACCGTATATACCTTAGGTGAGTTTCATCTTTTATATTTCTTTTTTACTCCAAAAAAGAAAGGAAGAATACACACAAATAGACCTGTGGTTGATGTTGAAAAATTGCCAAATGTTACCGTTCAACTTCCAATGTATAATGAAAGATATGTAGCTGAAGCGGTAATTAATTCTTGTGCTCAATTAAAATATCCAAAGAACAAACTTGAAATTCAGGTAATCGACGATTCAAATGATGAGACTATTCGAATCGTTGATCAATGTGTTGAAAAATGGCTTTTAGAAGGAATAGACATTAAAATCGTACGTAGAGATAATAGAGAAGGATTTAAAGCGGGAGCCCTTAGAGACGCCACACCTTTCTCAAAAGGGGATTTCCTAGCAATTTTTGATGCAGACTTTCGCCCAAACCCAGATTTCTTATATAGTACTATTCCATATTTTCAAGATGAAAACGTTGGCGTTGTACAAGGCCGATGGGGACACATAAATAGAGATTATTCTTTGCTAACTAAATCTCAGTCTATTTTTCTCGACATGTTTTTTATGATAGAGCAAAAAGCGAGATCACTTGCAGGGTATTTTTTAAGGTTTAATGGCTCGGGGGGTGTTTGGAGGAAAAAGTGTATTGAAGATGCCGGAGGTTGGTCTGCAAAAACGTTATGCGAAGATCTGGATTTATGTATTAGGGCACAATTAAAAAACTGGAAAATTATATATGACTACAATGTTGAAGCACCCGCTGAGGTTCCAGTAAATATTCTTGATTTTAAAGCCCAACAATATCGATGGATAAAAGGAAAAGCGCAGGTAATTCGGAAGCTAAGAAAAGAAATTCATTCCGCATCATTACCGTTTTGGAAGAAAGCTCATATCTACTTTGATTTGTATAATATGTTTGTGACCCCAAGCATAATTGTTCTGGCTTTTCTAAGTATTCCTATTACCCTCATTCAAGCACAGACTAGTGACTTTAACTTAATTCTTTCTATTTCATCTGTAGCGTTAATCAATGTTTTCATACTGCCCTGTTTCTCTTGGCTTGTATTACGCCATTATAACACTACTAAGCTTAAAACTTTAAAAGAACTGCTTATATCAATTTTCCCATTTACCTATATGGTATTGGGTATGGCAGTATTTCAATTTGTGGCAGTTATTGATGGGCTATTTAGTGATAGTGCAACTTTTCATAGAACTTCGAAATACAATATTCAGGAAAGAAAAGACACTTGGAGAGACAAAGTATACTCACCAAAGGAAGTTCCATTTACTACATACATTGAAGGGTTTATAGCAATATATGCCGGGTTCGGGATTTATATTGATATATCCAGCAAGATGTATGGGTTCTTACCTTTTCATATTGTTTTGGTAATAGCTTTCTCATATGTCTTTATAAGTTCATTTAAAAAAGGATAGAAATAAAAAAAGCTCTCAGATTTCTCTGAGAGCTTTAGTACCGCGTACGGGATTTGAACCCGTGCTACCGCCGTGAAAGGGCGGCGTCCTGGACCCCTAGACGAACGCGGCATAATTCAATAAATGGGGAGCCTGATGGGGATTGAACCCACGGCCTCTAGTGCCACAAACTAGCGCTCTAACCGACTGAGCTACAGGCTCCGTGTTATGTACCGCGTACGGGATTTGAACCCGTGCTACCGCCGTGAAAGGGCGGCGTCCTGGACCCCTAGACGAACGCGGCATTTACAAAATCAATATGTCAAAAACCTTATGGAGGCGACAGGCGGATTCGAACCGCCGTACGAGGTTTTGCAGACCTCTGCCTAGCCACTCGGCCATGTCGCCTTTAAGTATAAGTACGCCCATCAGGACTCGAACCTGAAACCTATTGCTTAGAAGGCAATTGCTCTATCCAGTTGAGCTATGGGCGCTCAACTCTTCAATATGTCAAAACGGGAGGTTAGAAAACGAAGTTTTGAAACCGTCCCTAAATCAATGCGACCAAAGCAAAAAGCTATGGGCGCTCAACTCTTCAGTATGTCAAATAAGGTGGTTATAAAACAACGTTTTGAAACCGTCCCAAAAGTTAATGCGAACATAACCAAAGTTATAACCGTTTAACTTCTCATTAAATCAAAGCAGGAAGTCCCGGTAAGAACTTCCTATTTGTCGGGGAGACAGGATTTGAACCTGCGACCCTTCGCTCCCAAAGCGAATGCGCTACCGGGCTGCGCCACTCCCCGTTTTTTCAACAGACTAGAAAGATATGATTTTCTTTAATCCGTTACCAACTGATTTCGTAAAAAACTTAATAAATATTACTAATTGTTTTAAGAGTGAAGAATAGCTGTTACATAGTTGTCCCAGCTCATATTTGAAGCCGATTTTTTTACATTTCCTTTTGGTAAAGGTTGATCTAGAAATTTTAGCATTTGTTGAGACATAGATTCAATATTCTCGGGTTCAGCTAAGTATCCATTAAACCCGTCAACAATGGTTTCTGGAAAATGACCAACACTTGTTGCTAAGATAGGTAACTCAAAATTATAAGTTAATGACTCAACACCAGAAGGTGTAGCTGTTAAATAGTAAAGAACACTACAATCAGCAACCTGAAAGTACTTATGAACATCTTCATTCGGTATAAATTTATTTTTCACAATTATACTATCTTGAAGTCTCATTTCTTCTACAAGTTTCAAGGGACGATAGTCTTGTTCACTCTCATTGTTTTTAAGGAATAATTTTTGTGCAATCCCAAATAGTCCGCGTTTAATTTTGGTCGAAAACTTTGAGGTGTCGAGAGTTGCCCAGAACTCCTCCCCACAAATCAGGAAAGAAACATCATCTCTTTTTTCGGCTACTTTTTGGAAAGCTTTGATTGCATTATGAAGTCCTTTGTATTTTCGAATGAAACCAAAGAAAAGAAAAACATTCCTTTTTAATCCTAATTCCTTCTTTAAAGCATCTAGATCAAGATCTGGATCAGGTTTATATAAATCATAGACAGGATGAAATAATTTTATAACAGTTGTAGAATTATCTTTGGTACGGGCTCCTGTTTCATTTACAGAAAATGAATGATGTGGAAAAAGAGCCTTTAGTTCATCAACAGTTTTATATGCATGAGCAATATAAGTATGAGCATGCTTTATACCCATTTTAGTAAGTCTATCATCTATCGTACTTCCTTCCTTTTGAATAACGAAATGAAGATCAAAAATGATTTCTGCGTCCGAGTGCTTTTTAAGCCAGTTTGCTATCGAACCCATTGGTAATCCTTGAATAGAAATAGCCCATTGAAAAATTACTTTATCTGGGTTCAAGGACTTGATGTACTTAGCAGTTTGTTTCCAAGTTAACGGATTATTGTAATTTGTAATGTATTTTACTTGAATTCTAGTTCCTTCTAGAAAGTCAGAATGACTGGATTTATCAACAAACTCTCTAGGTATTATTGAAGGATATTGATTTGTCCACGAAACAATATGTACTTCATTGTCAGCATTTTTATCCAAAGTTTTAGCCAACGAAGTATTATAGTTTGAGATTCCCCCTTTAAACTTAGGACCCGGTCCAAAACAAACAATCTTAGCCATATCAGGTATATTTTTTTACAGCTACATCATAAACTCTACGCATACCTTCTTCAACAGATATTTTAGGTTTCCAGCCGAGTTTTTCACTTACATAATCCATGTTACCATATCTGGAATGTACACCAACTGGTTTATCTAAAAGAGCTTTAATATCAGGGGAATACCCTGCAAATGATGTGAATACAGAAATTAAATCAAGAAAACTGGTTAGTTTACCACTCCCTATATTAATTGCAGAACCATCTGTTATGTGATCCATAGCTAAGAGAGTGCAATCCATTACATCATCAATATGAACAAAATCTCGACCTTGTTTACCGCTTCCCCAAACCTCAAACGGATTTTCCATTAGAGCAGCTCTTCGAGCAATTGCTGGCACAGGATAGCTTAAGTCTTGATCTTCTCCATACCCAGAGAATGGGCGAATACAAGTTATTGAGATCCCATAATACTCAGCTGCAATAGAAGCTAAATATTCACCAGTTAATTTAGACCAACCATAAGTCATATCAGGTTGACCCATTTGTTTAAAATCGATATCGCTCTCACTTAATGCGATTGCATCTGATTCTGTTTGCAGATCAACAGGATAAGCAGCGCTTGAACTTGGATAGAGAACACGTTCAGGCTTAGTAAGGCAAATCCAACGGAAAAATAGTGCATCAATGGCTAAATCGAGAGCGACCTTCATAGGGTCACCATCAATTGTTGCACGACCGCCTACAATCGCAGCAAAATGAAATACATCTTTAAAATTCTTTATTGCGAGTCCAAATTTGTTTACAAAGAACTCATGATCTTCAATTAAAGCCTCTAGAACTACACGGATATCATCCTTTAGGAATATCATTCGTTCATCATCACCAAAATAGGTTAACCCATTTTCTTCTCTTGCTGGAGTTCCTTCAGGAAGCCATGTTGAGGGGTGAGTTCCAACTGATAGATCGTCGATAAATAGAATAGTATCACTTGTTGTATTATAAAGTCGTTTTACAAAATTTCGGCCAACAAATCCGCAACCGCCTGATATGAGATGATAGTTCATAGATTTTTTAATTTTATTATTCCGCTTAATATAATGAATTTCAAAAAAGACTTATTAGCGTGAAGCACTTTTGATTAAAAATCACGTTCTTTGTGTACAAAATTTAAGAGAATACTTACTATGAAGCGAACAACGATTTTTTTATTTCTTTTCACTTTTTCTTTATCTATACAGGCACAAACTTTACGTGTTACAAGTGTAGAATCTGGAATTGAAGGACTTTCTGCAAACATTTCGGATGGGAATGTTACAGTTTTAGAAACCAATGGTTCTGAGCTAGTTAAAGGAAAGTATAATTCACTAACTGGTGATCCATCGGTAGCATCCTATGTTTTTCCAAATGGTTCGTTTATTGTGAGAGAGAATATTGCCAATTTTTTGCTATATGATTCTTTTGGGCGAGTTCAAAAATCGATTTCAAATAGTACTCAGAGCGAAGGGGGAGAAGCTATATCAGAGCTCGCAAGTGATCAATTTGGGAAAACGATCGTTCTTTATAATCCAAAAGTGATGATGAATGGAGCAACTGGATCGAGGGCTAAAATCATTAACTCATTGAATGTTCCTTTAGATGTTTACTATAGTCAGGATAGGGAGCTATCTATTGTAAATGTATCAGCAAATGGTGAGTTCATTGCTTTTGGGTCTATTAAATCTGGAACAGAAGACGAAATTCAACTCATGGATAGGTTTGGAAATATTTTAACGACAATAGAATTTGATCAACCAGTAAAAGGAGTAAGTTTTTCAGAGAATGGGTTATTTGTGACTATTTTTTCTGGTGGGCGAGCAGCGGCTTACGAAGTCCGATCTGGTGAGCGTGTAGGAAGTACTAGTTTTAGAAACACTTCGGTAATTTTTGCTGGATATGATCCAGTAGATAAAATAATTATTTGTCTTACTGGAAATGGTAGTTCAACAATATCCGATATTCAGCTTCATACCGTAAATGTTGCTGCTAGAAAAATAGCACGAGAAGATTACAATGGTTCTCTAGAAATAAAAGGCCAACTTAAAATAGAACGAACAGGCTCAAGCAGATATACATTAACTGGACTTGATAAAAAATTAGATTTGAGAGCGAGTTTCTAAATTTTGAATTAAAAAAGCCTTGCACATTACTAATGAGCAAAGCTTTTAATTTTTCATTGAATATTTCTTGTTGAATATTCTTAGTGCATTACACTTCTTTTGCTTCTTCAGATTCGTCTTTAGTTTCTTCAGTCTCAGAAGCTGCTTTTTCCTCAATCAACTTTGGATCTGGTTTTACCCAGTCAAATTCAAGATCATCACGCGATTTATTCATTTTGATCTTTATGGTTGAGCCAAACTCCTTTTTACGTTCTAAGAGTTCTTCAGCTAAAGGATCTTCAATATATTTCTGGATTGCCCGTCTAAGCGGTCTTGCTCCATATTTTTGATCAAATCCTCGGTCCGCTATGAAATCTTTAGCGCCTTTTGTGATTTCGATTTCGAATCCAACTTCTCTAATTCGTCCGAAAAGCTCTTCACTTAAAATGTCAATAATTTGGAAGATGTCTTTCTTCTCTAGAGGTCGGAAAGTGATTACATCATCAATACGATTTAAGAACTCAGGATTGAAGACTTTCTTCAAAGCATCCTGGATGGTAGTTTTCATTTTGGCATAATCGAATGCTGATTCGGAAGCTTCACTAAAACCAATACCTTTACCCATATTCTTAATATCACGTGCACCAATATTGGAAGTCATGATTATAATAGTATTTCTGAAATCTACTCTTCGTCCCAAACTATCGGTAAGAATACCGTCATCAAGAACTTGTAATAAAATATTGAACACATCTGGGTGAGCTTTCTCGATTTCATCGAGTAAAACAACACTGTAAGGCTTTCGACGAACTTTTTCAGTAAGTACACCACCTTCTTCATAGCCAACATATCCAGGAGGTGCTCCAATCAATCTAGATACAGAGAATTTCTCCATGTACTCACTCATATCAACGCGAATGAGCGTGTCATCTTTATCGAATAAATATCTGGCTAATACTTTTGCCATCTCAGTTTTACCAACACCTGTTGGTCCTAAGAAAATAAATGACCCAATTGGACGTGATGGATCTTTTAATCCTGCACGTGTTCGCTGTATAGCTTTTGTTAGCTTTTGTATAGCTTCATCTTGTCCAATCACTTTACCTGAAAGACTTTCCTTCATCTTAAGAAGTTTAGCACCTTCATTTTGGCTGATTTTATTAACTGGAACTCCACTCATCATAGCGATAACAGAAGCAACATCATCTTCAACTACATCAAATACAATACTTTCGGATTCTTTTTCCCATTCACGCTGTGCAACTTCTAAATCTTCGATCAAACGTTTTTCTTTATCACGAAGTCTAGCAGCTTCTTCAAAACGTTGCTTTTTTACCATCGAGTTTTTTTCGATGCTCGTGGTCTCAATTTCATCTTCAAGTTCAATCACATGTTTAGGAACCGTGATATTTGCTAAGTGAACTCGAGCGCCAGCTTCATCTAATGCATCAATTGCCTTATCCGGCAGAAAGTGATCAGTAACGTATCTATCTGTTAACTTAACACAACTTAGGATGGCTTCATCGGTGTAGCGAACACTGTGATGTTTTTCGTACTTACCTTTGATTTGATTTAGAATTTCAATGGTTTCATCTGCTGTTGTAGGATCAACCATGATTTTCTGGAATCTACGTTCTAGTGCACCATCTTTTTCGATAAATTGACGATACTCATTTAATGTAGTCGCACCTATTGCTTGGATATCACCTCTAGCAAGTGCTGGTTTTAGCATATTAGAAGCATCTAGTGAGCCACTTGCTCCACCAGCGCCTACAATAGTATGAAGTTCATCAATGAAGAGAATGACATTATCTGTTTTTTCGAGTTCTGTCATTACAGCTTTCATGCGTTCTTCAAATTGTCCACGATACTTGGTGCCAGCAACAAGAGCGGCTAAATCTAAAGCAATAACTCTTTTGTCATATAATACGCGAGAGACTTTTCGTTGAATAATACGCGCAGCTAAACCTTCAGCAATAGCAGTTTTACCAACTCCTGGTTCTCCAATCAGAACTGGATTGTTCTTTTTACGTCGACTCAAAACCTGAGCAACTCGTTCAATTTCTTTATCTCGGCCAATAATTGGATCTAATTTCCCTTCTTCGGCCATTTGAGTGAGGTCGCGCCCAAAATTATCGAGCACGGGTGTTTTCGATTTATCCATTCTTTTTTCTCTCGAGCTTCCTGTTCCTGATGATCCTTTTGAAGAAGATGGTGTACTAGCAGAAACAGATGTAGTATCATCAAATTCTTCGCGAGATTTTCCTGAAATAATTAGGTCAAGTTCCTCACGAACTGCATCGTAAGAAACACTGAATTGCTGTAAAATTTGTGCGGCTATATTTTCGTCATCTCTGAGAAGAGAGAGGAGTAAATGCTCCGTACCAATAGTGTCACTTTTGTACAGTTTAGCTTCCAAATATGTAATTCTTAGTACTTTTTCAGCCTGTTTAGTTAGTGGAATATTCCCAACAGTTACTGAGCCTCCGGTACCTCTTACAGTATCTTCAATTGTCTTTTTAAGTTTGAAAAGATCGCAGTCTAAGTTTTTGAGTATGCGTACAGCTACGCCATCACCTAATCGAACAATACCTAATATTAAATGTTCTGTTCCAATGTAGTCATGACCCAAACGCAGAGCTTCTTCTCTGCTAAACTGGATAACGTCACGTACTTTACTAGAAAAATTACCCTCCATGTGATAAGTCCTTTTTAAATAATATGAAAATTCATTCCTTCTAGGGCAAAAAACGAGCCAAATCGAAATTTAGTTCATTCTTTTACGAATGTAGTAGAGCACATAAGTAAAAGCAACTTAAATGAAGAGATAAAGCTTAAAAAAGAGGGGTGCCTGTCATTTCTTCAGGTTGATTTAGTCCCATTAACTTGAGAAGCGTTGGAGAGACATCTGCTAATATCCCTGAGTTCATTTCAATTGAATCAGGATAATTGACAATAATTGCAGGTACAGGGGCAGTTGTATGGGCTGTATGTGGACTTCCATCACTTTTTATCATTTGATCAGAGTTGCCATGATCTGCAATAATTAGTGAACGATATCCATGCTTTGTTGCGGTTTCAATAACACGTTTCAATTGGAAATCAACGGCTTCAACAGCTGCTACGGCAGCATCCATAAATCCAGTATGCCCAACCATATCGGTATTGGCAAAGTTAAGGATAATCAAATTATATTCTTCGGAAGCTAATTTTTTAATTAGTGCGTCACCCACAGCTGGAGCACTCATTTCTGGTTGAAGGTCATAAGTAGCTACTTTAGGGCTAGGAATTACTAATCTATCTTCACCTTCATTTGGTGTTTCTTCACCGCCATTAAAAAAATAAGTTACATGAGGATATTTTTCAGTTTCGGCAATTCTGAATTGTTTCAACCCTTTTTTACTTACCCATTCGCCTATTGTATTTTTTAGTTCCTGGGGGGGGTAGGCAACATGTGCAAATTCAAAAGTAGCGTCGTAAGAAGTGAAATTGATATAGTTCAAATTCAAGTTTGCCTTAACAGGGAACTCATTAAAATCTTTTTCATTTAGAGCTCTGGATATCTCACGTGCTCGATCACCTCTTATATTGTAAAAAATAATAGTGTCGCCTTCTTCAATTCTTGATTCATTAGAATCATCCAAAAGAATCGGTTTAATAAACTCATCTGTTATATCGTTATTATATGTTGCATCAAAAGCCTCATCCGACGATGAAAAGCTTTCACCTTTACCACTTACTAATAGGTCGTAGGCAAGTTGAACCCTTTCCCAACGGTTGTCTCTATCCATGGCGTAATAACGTCCAATAATAGAAACTATCTTGCCGGCGCCAATTTTTTGTGCTTTTTTATTGAATTCCTGAGCATAACCTTTCCCAGATTGTGGGGCAGTATCACGTCCATCTGTAAAAGCATGTACAAGTACATTCTCAATTCCGTGATCTTTACAAAGCTGTAAGAGTGCGAAAAGATGTTCATTATGGCTATGAACACCACCATCCGAAAAAAGACCCATTATATGGATTTTACCTTTTTTCTTTGCCTGATTTATTCCGAAAATGAGTTGTTCATTCTCAAAAAATCCACCTTCTCGAATATCTTTATTTATTTTGGAGAGTGCCTGCCAAACAATTCTGCCTGCACCAATGTTAAGATGCCCTACTTCAGAGTTTCCAAATTGACCTTCAGGCAGTCCAACTTCTTCACCACTTGCAAGTAAACTTGTATGGGGGCAAGTATCAATTAAGTGATCGTAAAAAGGTTTTCGCGCTTTGTCAATAGCGCTAACAGAAGGGTTAACAGCAATTCCGAACCCATCTAAAATTACAAGTAAGGCTTTAGATACTGGTTCGGACATGATGTTTAATTATAAGTTATTTACAAACTTGGTAAGCTGAGCTTTTTTTCTAGCTGCAGTATTTTTATGTACTACACCTTTTACACTCATTCTATCAATAAAAGAAATAGCTTCTTTTAAATCAGTTTCAGCTTGCGCTTTATCAGTTGAAGAAAAAACTTTTTTAATTAAAGTTTTCATTCTTGAGCGTCTGTTTGTGTTATGCTCATTTCTTTTTTCGTTCTGACGAGTACGCTTAATTGCAGATTTATTACGTGCCATGAATTTTAACGGTCGATTATACTTTTATCAAATTCTTTCGAAGACCCCAAAATTAAGGGTTCCTTAAATCTTAAACAAGAAATGATTGAATAATTACAGGAATAAACTTAATTTAACCGATCTGTTATGATAGTGGTAATTGATGGCCCCGCAGGATCGGGAAAAAGTTCAACAGCTCGCGCAGTAGCCGAGCGATTAGGAATACAATTTTTGGATTCCGGAGCATTATACCGTGTGGCAACATTACTTTACCTAAGGGCAGAAAAGAATAAAGAAATGTTCTTTGAACTCCTGAAAGAAAATAAGATCTCGTTTCACTTCAATGAGAAAAAATTCCATGTTTATCTAAATGATACAAATGTATCTGAAGAAATAAGAACAATGGATGTTTCTCAAAATGTAAGTGTAGTGGCAACAATGCCTTACGTTCGATCTTTTGTAAACGCATTAATGCATCAAGCGGTAGAGCATGAGGTATTTGTTGCGGATGGTCGTGATTTAGGTACCGCAGTTTTTCCAGATGCAGCCTTAAAGTTTTTTATGGTTGCAGATTTAAAAACGCGAGCAGAACGACGATTATCTGAACTTCAAAATAAAGGAAGTACAGCTACATTAGAAGAAGTAATGGATAACATTGCAAGTAGAGATGAGATCGATTCAACCAGAAGTGCTGATCCGCTTAAGAAAGCGGATGATGCCATTGAAGTTGATACTTCCGCTCTCAATTTTGAGCAACAAGTATTAATTATTTGTGATCAGATTAAACCACTGATCACATCATAGCTGAAATATTAACCTTATCCCATAATCGAAAGTCGGTTATGAGGTACAACATATAACATATATTTATAATGTCAGAAGACTTAAAAAACGAACAAACCGAACAGGAAGAAGTTGCAACTGAGGAAGTTGTAGAAGAAACATCACCTGAACAAACCGAACAGGAAGAAGTTGCAACCGAAGAAGTTGTTGAAAAAACATCTCCTAAAGAAACTGAAACTGCTGAAGTAGAAGAAACAACCGAAGAAGTTGTAGAAGAAACTGTAAGTGTAACTGATGAAGCTTTAACACACGTTTTTAGTGGTGAAGTTGAAGGCGAAGTTTATACTTTCGATCAATTGGCTAGCCCATCTGATGAATATACTGCTGATGAATACAATCAGCTTATGGGTATGTACGAAGATACCCTAAATGAAATTGAAGAGAAGGAAATTGTAACAGGGCGTGTTGTTTCTATTGATGAGAAATACGTAGTAATTGATATCGGATTTAAATCTGAAGGTATTATTGCTGTTAACGAATTTTCGAACAAGGTTCTTGAAAGCATGGCCGCTGGCGATGAAGTAGAAGTATTTCTTGATCGCGTTGAAGACAAAGATGGTCAGCTTATTCTTTCAAGAAGAAAAGCAGATATCTTAATTGCTTGGGAAAAAATTGAATCGGCTCACGAAACTCAGGAAGTGGTTGAAGGTCTTATCAAGCGTAGAATTAAAGGTGGTATGGTTGTTGATCTTTTTGGAATCGACGCATTCCTTCCAGGTTCTCAAATCGATGTTCGTCCAGTTCGTGATTTTGATGCTTACGTTAACAAAACGATGGAATTTGCGGTTGTTAAATTAAACATGGCTGCGGAAAACGTGGTTGTTTCTCACAGAGCTCTTATCGAGTCTGATCTTGAAGAGCAACGAGAGCAAATCCTTGAAACGATCGAATCTGGTCAGGTTCTTGAAGGTGCTGTTAAAAATATTACTGACTTCGGTGTATTTATCGATCTTGGTGGTGTTGATGGTCTTCTTCACATTACGGACCTTAGCTGGGGACGTGTTGACAATCCGAACGAAATCGTTCAGTTGGATCAACGCTTGAATGTAGCTGTTATCGACTTTGACGAGCGTAGCAAGCGTGTTTCTCTTGGTCTTAAGCAATTACAACCGCATCCTTGGGAAGACATTCAGTCTAAGTATCCAGAGAGTATGAAAGTTCAGGGACGTGTAGTTTCTATAGCTGATTACGGAGCGTTTATCGAGCTTGAAAAAGGTGTTGAAGGTCTGATTCACATTTCTGAGATGAGTTGGACTCAACACATTAAGCATCCATCTCAATTAGTTGAGAAAGACGATGTGGTAGAATGTATAGTGTTGAACATCAACGAAGATGAGAAGAAAATCTCGCTTGGTGTTAAGCAACTTACCAAAGATCCCTGGGCTGATATTCTCGAAAGATTCCCAATCGGATCTAAGCACAAAGGTATCGTCCGCAACCTAACCAACTTTGGTGTGTTTGTTGAGCTAGAGCCTGGTATTGATGGATTAATTCACGTATCTGATCTTAGCTGGGAAGACAAAGTGGAGCATCCAAACGAAGTAGTTTCTAAAGATCAGGAAATTGATGTGGTTATTCTTGGTGTTGATTTCGACAACCGTCGTATCACATTAGGTCACAAGCAAGTTCTTGAAAATCCTTGGGAACAATATGCTCGTGAGTATACTCCGGGAACTGCCGTTGAAGGTGAAGTTGTAAAAGTGACTGATCGTGGTGCTTTTGTTAAACTTACTCTTGGAGTAGATGCATTCCTAAATCTTACCAAAGCTGTGGAGCCTGAATTTAAAGAAGGGCAGAAAGTAGAAGCTTTCATTTTCAAATTTGATGAAGCTGGCAAGTCTATTGATTTAAGTCAGTTAGATTCGGATCAGAAAAAAGCTAAAACAGCTAAGAAAAAAGCAGACGACAAAGCCAATATGGAAACTGGAGCTCCAACGTTAGGTGAGATGTCTGGTCTCGGTGCTTTAAAGGAAAAGATGGAAGCGGAAGAAAAAGCTGAAGCAGAAGCCGCTACAAAAAAATCGGCAAAGAAGTCAAAAGCTAAGAAGAAAGAAGACACATCTGACGAAGACGAGTAAGATTCAATTCTTCAAAATAATTTAAAGCCCTGTTTCGAATTTCGAGGCAGGGCTTTTTTATTTTAACGTGAGTTCGAGATAAAAAGGCTCAAAACAACTGTTAGTAGACATTTGCGAAGATTTCGACGAGCCTGCCTGCCGATAGGCAGGTGAAACGAGTAAAATCTGTGGCAATCTTAGAATAAAGTAGCTTAAACAGAGATTGCTTCGCTCATAGTTGAGCTATATTGACAGTTTGGCCTCGTTTATGCTCGCAAATGGATATACTTATTTCGAACTCACGTTATTTTATGAAATCCCCAAACTTACAAGAGAGGTTTGAGTATAAATTGTTACAGGGTGAATACAATTTATACTACTATTTTATAGCGGTTTAGGCAGAAATTTAGTTGATTTTGATACTCGTGTTTTCGTAATTGGAATATGTATAAAAACTTTATCTCAATACTACTCACATTCATTTGCATATCTTTAAGTAGTAAAGCCCAAGATACCGAGATCATCGACTTCTTCCCCTACCAGACAGGCGATTTCTGGGTCTACTCCGAATTCAGTGAATCCAAGCAAAGCATAGTAAACGAGGTGAAGTATTCGGTGTATGCCGATAGCACCGACAGTGTAGGCAACTACCGGGCTTTTGTTCGTATTGATGATAACGAGACGTTGCGATACATAAGCTACCGCAAAGACACGGTAGGCAACGTTTTTGCCGCATTTGAAACCGGAGAATTCAAAGTGCTGAAGCAAAGTGTGATATGGGAAGGGGATTTCTGGGTAGGAGGCAAGCTGACGGGCGGAGACAACTATGCCATGTTCACCTTGTTAGAACGCTACACCTACTTTTTTGAAGGAAAAGAACGAGAAGAACGCAATATTGGGTACTCGGTAAGTGATGACACCACCGAAGCGTTCGGGTTTGGTACAAGCGGGCAAACCTGGCTGGAAGGCTTTGGGAACACCGGGCAGTTTTCGGCAGAAGGCGGGAACTCGCTCACTATGAAAGGCGCCTATAAAGGAGGAACAGCCTTTGGAGACACCACGTTTAAAGAGATTGTCATTGACACCGTGCGTACGAATTTCTTCCCCTACCGCAAAGGCGATGTGTGGGTGTATGATGTTACGCAGGTTTCTACGGCAGAAGTTGTTAAACAGGTGAAATACCGAGCCATAGAAGACAGCACCGATAGCCAAGAAAACCTGTGGGTGATTGCTGAAAAGAACAACAATGGAGTCAAAGACACGGTGTACTACCGTCTGGAGCCCAACGGAGATATTTACTCGGATGATTTTATTGGCGTAGATGCCCTCAAATTTAAAGGGGGAGCGGTACAAAAAGACGACTTCTGGGTGGGCCCTCAGCTCACTGAAACCAATTACGCGGTGTACCAAATGAGGGGGACTGGAGTAGCCAACCCATTTTTTAATAGTCAGGAAGTCTATGAAAATCGAAGTATTGATTTTTATAATACCCAAGACACAACAGCTAATTTTATGTGTTGTGGAGAACGGACGTATCAAGAAGTATGGGTAGCTAATATTGGGATTTGGTTATATAGAGATCATTATTTACCCGACCACGATGAACGCTGGGAGTTGGAAGGCGCCTACAAAGAAGGGTTGGTCTTTGGAGATACCACTTTTACCCTCGTTACCCCGAACGAATTTGAGGATGAGGTTCCTAGTTCATTTCAGGTGTACCAAAATTACCCAAACCCTTTTAATCCCACTACCACGATCCCATTTTCCATGCACGAACCGGGAATTGTGGAAATAGAACTTTATACGATTCATGGTCAGCTTATAAAAAAACTAATTAACGAACATAAACAGGAAGGACAACACAGCCTGGTACTGGATGGCTCCAGCCTGTCCAGTGGCATCTATATTCTAAGAGGGAAGCTGGGAGCACACATACAATCCAAAACCATAACCCTGATAAAATGAAAAAGACATCATGAGAAAAATAATCCAGATACTCTTGCTCATTTTTGTTTTGTCTCCGCTAGCCGTTGCTCAAACTCCAGTCCGAATTCACGATCTAAAAAGCCTTACTGATTCCTCAGGCACCGATCACCTCTTTTACAGGATTTATGCTGAATACGAAGGCACAGAATATGGCACCGATAACATTTACCATTATAATATAGCCTCGGGACAGGAAGAATTATTTTTAGAAGATTTTTATGATACCAGATTTGGTTTTCCATTCAGTCAAGCAGTTACCGACTATGCTTTTTTGGAAAATGATCCAGAGAATTATGTGTATATAACCAGCTATTGCGATAATGAGTGTTCACAGACAATCAGCCGGCCAAGTTTTCCCGACCTGATGGGAGGGCTTTTTGTAACCATTGACAACCTGAATATAGAAGGCACGGATACCGGAAGGGTATACGTGGAAGCTTATGGAGAAACAATAATTGGCGAAAACGGAGGACGGGATTGGCCGGACGTAAATGTGGAAACCTGGGAAATTCCTGACAGTTCAGTTCTTGATTTTCCTTTAGTCTCCCTCAGCCCATACAACGATTCTCTGATGTTTGGAAGAAAATATTTCTTTAGCGATAATGAAAATGCGTTGCTAAAGAGTATAAAAAGAGGGGACGAAATTGAAGTGCTTAGTGATACGCTACTACCAAGTAAGGTATATTTTGATAAAGATGGTCAAACAATCTACTTAATAGATAGAGTAAATGCTCCAGGTGATCAGTGTACTTTTCAAACTTGTAAATACGCTATTTATAAAAATCATAATCTAGGAGGGAAAGAAAATTGGGAAATAATTTTTATTTCTGAGACAGAGGTTAAATTTTTTAATCACCCTACAAGCCCAGGTCAAGTTTACTTCTGGGTTAATAATGAGATTTTCATTTCAATGGATTATGGTGAAAATTTTGAATCTTTTATAGGAGATTTACAAGAGATTACGAGCTTTACTGTTACTCCGAATCGAGCTTATTATTCCACAATTTCAGGCATTTACGAGTTGAAAGACGGGATTAAAACTGAAGTGACTTCGATCCCCGTATCAAATGAACATATCCCTATGATTCCAAAAATTACAGAACTCCATCAAAATTATCCCAACCCGTTTAATCCTACTACTACGATTACGTATACCATGAGAGAAGCAGGTCAAGTAAACATTGGTCTTTACTCGATACAAGGGCAATTAGTGCAAGAACTTATTAATGACTATAAACTGGAAGGACAACATAGCTTTATGCTGAACGGCTCTACGCTGGCAAGCGGGGTCTATATTCTGAGAGGGAGACTTGGAGCATATACACAATCCAAAACCATAACCCTGATAAAATGAAAAAGACATCATGAGAAAAATAATCCAGATACTCTTGCTCATTTTTGTTTTGTCTCCGCTAGCCGTTGCTCAAACTCCAGTCCGAATTCACGACCTAAAAAGCCTTACTGATTCCTCAGGTACCGATCACCTCTTTTACCGGATTTATGCTGAATACGAAGGCACAGAATATTTTACAGATAATATTTATCATTTAAATGTTAGTACTGGAGTAGAAGAACTTTTTCTAGAGCATTATTATGATACTCGTTTTGGATATGAGGATCAAAACTATGTAAATGAATACAGGTTTTTTGAAAACGATCCTCAAAAATTTATTTATATAGGCTCTTCAGGCTTTGAGGTTGGCTATATCGAAAGGCATGATACGCTATCCTTTTTGGGGTTTCTAACATTTCCAGTTGAAATCGAAGTATCAGGAAATGATACGTCCGATGTATATGCTTTTTTTCAATCTAATGGTACTATAATAGGACACAACGGAGGGAAAAAATGGCCAAAAGACTACGAAATTAATGAAGAAAGTGTGCCAGATTCTTTGAAATTGAGCTTTAATTTAAGTTCAATAAGTCCTTATGACAAAGAATTAATGTTCGATTATCATGGTACTTTTCTTCGTTCAATTGATAGGGGGAAAACCTATGAGGTAATAGCTGAAGGGATTACACCTAATACTGATGTCCATTATGATGCAGATAGTAGTCACATTTATTTAATGAACAATAGTAGCCTATATTCAAATTCACAAAAAGGAGAATCAGAGTTTTGGGAAAAGAAAATAAAATTTAGTGGGATTAAAAAGATAGTTACCCATCCTGCAAAAAAAGGAGAGCTTTATGTATGGAGTTCAGATTCAATATTTGTTTCAAAAAATTATGGAGAATCTTTTGAAAGTGTATATGCAAATAATCAGAATGAGATAAATGGAGTAAGGGTTGAGAGCAACAAAGTATTTATTTCTACCAATGTGGTATTGTATATGCTTGAAGATGGTTTTGTATCAACTCTTCAAGCAATACCCACCAGAAATGAAAACGAAGATCAAGAAATTCCTTCTAAAGTTAGATTGAATCAAAACTACCCAAATCCATTTAATCCTTCTACCATAATTAGTTTTGATTTGGAAAATCCTTCAACTGTTTCACTCAGAGTTTACAATTCAATAGGACATCTAATTCAGGAAATTTTAAAAAAAGAACTACTTCTTGCTGGGCAACACGAATACCATTTTAAGGCGGGGCAAAATCTAGGAAGCGGTATATATTTTTATGTGTTAAGTACAGAAAAAGAGTCTTTTTCTAAAAAAATGATGCTCATTAAATAAACTAATTTCTCATGAAAAATTTATACTTTTTGATACCATTAATATTCAATTTTCTCCCAAATATTTCTCTTGCACAAGATAACGATTATTGTGCAATGAGTTATGTAACAATTGAAGAAGAGCACTCAAAAATTCTCTCTTCTTGCAGCTCTTCTGGAAATGGCGGAAAGACTATTAAGTTTGATTTTGGGATATCAAATGGTTCAGGGGTAACGGCATTCGCACGATCCGATGAACGGGTATTGTTCAATTATGTGAAGCATGAAATTAGCCACTGGTTGTTGGGAGGTGGTCATCCATATGGTAATGGAACTAACGATAGAGTAGCAAGCTTACTTTCAGGTTCTTTAAGTAGAAGTATGTCGGTTAACGCTGTAGAAAGGGATAGACTGGGTTGGGGTACCATTGTTGAAATTACTTCTAATTTAAGTAATGTTACCTTGGGAGATTTTTTGGAAACCGGAATAGCATACAAATATGAAGCGGTTAAAAGCTCAAGAAATGATGTCCATTTTTATTTCGAAAATCATCAAAATATAAACATCTATGATGATGCTACATTGGATGCGACCGATAAAGGGATTTTTATCTTAAGAACGGGGTCAATATTTTACAACACAAAGATGAGATATTTAACATCAGATGGAGATTGGGATTGGGAAAACACAACTCCTTATTGGGCGGCAAGTATCTGGGATAACGATCCCAATGATGGGATTGACTCCTTAGGAGTTTTTTAGAAGATATCTCCTAATCCCAATAGAGGGAGTAACTTTATGACCCAGAAACGAGCAGATAATTTTAACAACAAACAATACTGGTTATATGCTTATAAAGATGAAGATGGGATATTAGATGTAGCTGGCTACTATAACGGATTAGCTTCTTCGGACATGAAAGCTTCTTTTAACATGAATTATGGAAGAATATTTGGTCCACATACTAATCCTTTACCCAAAGATGCAACAGATATAAATGGATCACATTATGAAGACGTAGGAATGTTGGTAAAAAGCAGTTCTGGTACAACAATAACAGTAGATTTTAAGTACAACTACAATCCTTATTCAATTTCAGAAAACACAACCTGGGATGGGCAGATTTTCTTAGATAATACTGTTACCGTACAATCTGGTTCAAAACTCACTATAAAACCGAATACTCAGGTGTTCATTGGGGATGGCAAAGCCATCAATGTATATGGAGAGTTAGAAGCCGATGGTGTAACATTTACAGCTATGGACAATAACTGGACAGGGATTACTTATCACTCAGGAAGTGATGGCTATATTAGAAACAGTACGATCGAAAAAACGCATGAATATGGTGGCGCTGCAATACGAATTTATTCAAACAATTTTATGGAAATTGATGGCAATACAATTCAAAATCTTACTGGTGCAGCATCAGGTATCTCATTAATCAACGCGGACAATGTATATATCTATGACAATAGAATCGAGAATACCACCAACTATGGAATCTATGCGTATAACTCTGATGGAAAGATTTTTGATAATTTCATTAAGAACTTCACAAATTCGGGCATTTATGCAAGTAGTTATTCCCACGTAGTTCTAAGTGCAATTAGTGGTTCGAATTATGTAGGAGAGAATAGCGTAATAGGTGGCAAGTATGGACTTCAAATTGGCTATCAAGCCTATCTGAATGCAGGTAATAGCTCTTCCTTTGCCAGTCAAAATAGAATTGCTAACCAAAGTGGTTCAGGGTGGGCGCATATTTACAGTACCAGCGCCTATTCTAACACAGCTAAATATAATTACTTCAAGCATTATAATAGCTCATCGACAAGCCCAGTGACCAATGGTTCACTAAGTGTGTATCCATGGTTGTATACAGCTCCCAACCCAGGCGCAGGATTTAAAGTAGTGGCTACCGAGGAAACAAAGCAAACCGAAGAAGAACTACTCTTAGAAGAAGCCATGATGTATAAATACCAAAATAATTATACGGAATCCGAAAAAATACTTTCAAGGCTGATTACAGAAAGCACCGAAGGACGGATCATACAGCAGAGCTTAATGGAATATGCGTGGGTAGCACAACTTTCCAATGACGAAAGTTTTTTCAAGAAACTGGAGGGACTCGAATCCGGATTTTCTTCATCCATCAATGAAATAGCTGCAAAATCTGCCCTCGCTAAACTTCATTATTCAAAAAGAGCATATGACAAAGCGCTCAAACAACTTGATAAAATTATAGAGAAGAATCCTGACACAGAAGAAGAACAAGCGGCGCTCATCTTTGCTTCTTGTGTGGCAACCGATGCGGGGTATTCGGGTAGAGCGCTTGAATATTATGGCTTAGTTATTAATGATAGATTTAAAACCTCAACACAAAGTGGAGAACTGTTAGAGCTTAATCATTATATGCAGAATTCAATGGCTAATCATGAAGGAGAAAACGAGTTTGATGAAGGAACTGATTTAGAGCTACCAAAAAGTATTTTTTTATCCAACTACCCAAATCCTTTCAATCCTACAACAACAATCAATTACGCACTTCCTGAGCAGGCAGGTGTTACTTTGAAATTGTATGACCTACTAGGAAGAGAAGTTGCTTTATTGGTAAACGAAGTTAAAGATGCGGGAGAATACTCCGTTAATTTTGATGCGTCAAGGCTTTCAAGCGGAGTATATATTTATCAGCTAAAGGTTGGAAATAGTATCCTTTCCAAAAAAATGACGCTTATCAAGTGATTAGGTAAAAAACTTAAATTCAAGGCCTCGTACAAATTTATGTGCGGGGCATTTTTTATTTCAAATAGAAAAAGACGGACTTATTTACAGAATCTTTTCTACTCTTAACCTTCTTGTTTGTCTCTCTATTAAATGCATAAACTACATTTCTTGCAGAACTAAGTTCTTTTTCATTAGCATACTTTACTTGTATAGCATCACCTTTAGGTTTTAGCTTCATCAAAGCATCTAAAAGTGGTGCATACTTAGAACTTTTCTTTCTGGAACTCGAAATGTCATCTCGAGGAACCATTTTTATCTTCATTATTATATAGACTTAGTTAAAACTATTCTATAATTAATAATGAAATAAATGAAGTGAAAAGCAATAGAAATAAAAACTAAGGAACTTGAACAGTAGACATAATTTTATCTACAATATCTTCTGAAGAAATATCTTCAGCTTCAGCTTCAAAAGTAGGGATGATTCTATGCCTAAAAACGTCCATTGCTATTACTCTAACATCTTCAGGTGTAACATAAGCTCTGTGTTCCATAAACGCCTGAGCTCTTGCTGCAAGGTTTAGATTAATAGTTGCCCTAGGAGATGCTCCAAATCCAATAAGATCAGTTAGATCATCTAAACCATAATTTTTTGGTTTTCTTGTAGCAAATACTAAATCGACAATATATTTTTCAACTTTTTCATCTATATAAATCTCGTTTACAACCCCACGAGCTTCTAGAATGGTTTTTGCTTCAACAACCTGACTAAGTTCAGTTTTTGAACCCGTTTTAGCCATCCTTCTCATTATCTCAAGTTCTTCTGTCTCAGTTGGATAGTCGATTTTTAATTTTAACATAAATCGATCAACCTGCGCTTCCGGGAGTGGGTATGTACCTTCTTGCTCCACCGGATTTTGAGTGGCTAATACTAAAAATGGTTCATCTAGTTTAAAAGTAGTTTCACCAATTGTAACTTGTTTCTCCTGCATGGCTTCAAGAAGTGCACTTTGTACTTTAGCAGGAGAACGGTTAATCTCATCTGCCAGAATAATATTTGAGAAAATAGGTCCTTTTTTAACAAAGAAATCTCCTTCCTTTTGGTTATAAATCAATGTTCCAATCAAATCTGCTGGAAGTAGATCTGGAGTAAACTGAATACGTTGAAATGCAGTATTTATAACGGTTGCAAGAGAGGAAACAGTAAGTGTTTTAGCAAGACCAGGAACACCTTCTAACAATACATGACCTCCAGTTAATAAACCAACCAATAATCTATCGATCATATATGATTGTCCAATAATTACTTTATCTAATTCTTTTCTAACGTCATCAATAAACGCGCTGTGTCTTTCAATTTTTTCTGCTAACGCGGTCATATCTATTGCTTGTTCAGTCATTTTTTAAAATTCGGTGTTAGTATTTGACGATGATATACTTAATTTCTCATTCTTTTAAAATATCATCAAATATAATACTTGGTTATTTTATCACATGGACATTTTACAATCTTTTTTATTGGGTTTAATTCAAGGCTTAACAGAATTCTTACCTATTAGTAGTTCCGGGCATCTAGCATTGGGTAGATATTTCTTAGGTGCTGATACAGAAGTAGGGATAACATTTGAGGTTGTCGTCCATTTCGGCACCCTATGTAGTATTATTATCTACTATAAAAATGAATTAGCGAATTTGTTTAAAGCAGGCTTTGGCTTTTTGGCATCCCCATCAACAAAAAAAGATGACCCTGATGTTAAGGTGATTCTATTCATTTTGGTAAGTATGATACCGGCATTAATTGTAGGATTCACTCTCAAAGATTATATAGAAGAGATATTTATGAGTCCGGTGTTAGTTTCCGGAATGTTAATTATTACAGGATTCATCCTTTATATGACAAAGTTTGCAAAAGCACCTGAAGGCAAAGTTACATTGGGTAAAAGCTTTATGATTGGACTTGCACAATCATTTGCGATGATACCAGGAATTAGTCGATCGGGTTCTACTATTTCAACAGCATTGTATTTAGGCATAAAAAGAGAAGATGCGGCTAATTTTTCTTTTTTAATGGTTATCCCAGTAATAGGTGGAGCTATGTTACTTCAGATTAAAGAAATGCTTGAGATTGGTATGAGTGATGCCCAAACCATGAGTTTGATAGTTGGATTTTTGACTTCTTTTATCTCAGGATATTATGCCTTGAAATACCTCATCATTATTCTTAAGAAAAAAGGATTTCATTATTTTGCTTATTACTGCTGGATCGTAGGTGGATTTGGACTTGTCTACTTCTTAGTGTAATTAATTAGTGTTCCATTAAATATATTATAACCTAAGCTTCATTAAGTTCTATCACTTCAATATGATAACTGAGTGATACATAAGTGAACACTATAAAATTTCTAAAGTTTTTGTATTTCTAGTGAGCCTAGTGAGAGGATGACTGAATGGAATGACAATATAATAACTGTGAAGATTAGCTAATCATACTCAATTTCAAAACCATCACCTTTCCACTTAATTTTTCGAGAAAATAAAAAACTCAAAGGGTGCCAAATAAAAGCAAACACAATGTATATTTCAAAGAATATGAAATAACGTAATATGTGTGTTTTCTTAATTAAATGACGTTCAGATAATAATAGTATGAAATCGATAGACGATTTTAATAAAACTAAAACAAAAGTTTCAAATGGAGCAAACCACCAACCAAAAATTATCAATAGAGAAACAATATTGTTAAATAAGAAGGCAGCAATTAATCCAATAATATATTCCCATCCTGCTTCAAACCCACCTTTTAACCATCTTCTTTGTTGACTAAAAAGATGATTGTAAGATGAAACCGGATTTAAGCTGATCGTTGTTTCTTCCGACATATAAGAAAGGCTGTGATAACCAGACTTCTCAACCATTTTGAATAGAGCTAAATCTTCAGCAAGTTGAAAATTCGCTTTCTCAAGACCTTCAGCGTTTTCATAAATGGAACGCCTAATTGCAATATTTGGTCCAATGCAAGCAAATGGACTTCCCCAGCCTGCTAGTCCAAATGCAAAAGGTAATACATAGGCCCAGCTTGAACGTTCAATAAATGAAAGAATGGAGTTTTGTTTTACACTTAACATTCCACCAATCATTCCCGTTTTTTCTGTAGTTTGAGATAACATATGGCGTAGCCAACCTATGGGAGCTTCAGCATCAGCATCTGTAACAAATATCCACTCCCCATGAGACTTATTAATCCCAAGAGCTATTCCTCTTGCTTTAGCTTTCAATTTAGTATTAGGGAAATCGGTAGTATTGAAAGAAATAAAGTGAGAGTTTCTTGAAACGGCATCTGCTATAATGCTACCAGTTAAATCAGTAGATCTATCATCAACTAGTACTACCTGAAATTTATCTTTCGGATAATCTATTTTTTCAAGAGCTAAAATACATTTTGGAATATCATTCTGTTCATTTCTGGCAGATATTATAATAGAAACAGTAGGAAGTTTATCATCTTCTAGTCTTGAAGATTTTGGTAAACGAAACATTCCAATTGTTGTGGTCAAAACTATAAAGAAATAAATTACCCCGATCGCAAGAATTACCGTATGTAGCATTAAGATATAAAACTTAGTTAGTTAGCTTTTTAATCATATATCTGATAGTAATATACGTTCCTGAGATTTCATGTAAAAACTCAATGTCTACTATTATTATAATTTGTCCCTGATTTTTTTACCAAATCATGATATCTGTATGTCATTGAATAAATGCAATGCCTAATACTCTTTATCTATAAAATAAAAATCCAATTTCTTAAAAATGTATTCTTTGCTTGTTGATTGCTACATTAAATGAGTTCATTGGATAAAAAAAAGAATTAATGTTTAAGACTACCAGTATTGTATTACTCCTATCAGCCCTTGTATTAGGGTGTACTTCATCAGAAAAGCTTTTACAGAAAGGTCAATATGAGCGAGCTATAGATAGGTCAATAAAAAAACTTATAAAGAATCCAGGCAATGAAGGTGAATTTTATGTTCTTTCAGAAGCGTATTCAAAAGCTAATTCATTTGATATGGACAGGATTACTTTTCTGGAAAAAGAAGATATCAAGGAAAATTTCCTTGATATCTTTACACTATATCAAAGGCTGGATACACGTCAGGATAAAATCAAAACTCTTCCTTCATCGTTGATGAATGAATTTGAGATTATAGATTATGACGATGAGCTAATAGCTTCAAAAGAACAGGCAGCGGAAGTTTCTTATCAAAGAGGATTAGAGTACCTCAAAATTGGAGATAGGGAAAGTGCAAGACAAGCATTTTTTGAATTTGAGCAAGTTCTTTCAATCTATTCAGAGTATAAAGATACTCAGATAAAGATTGAAGAAGCACTAACCTTAGGGATAAATCAAGTTCTATTTGTCATAGAGAATAATTCAGAAACGATATTACCAAAACGGTTTGATGAAGAGTTAAAGAAAATTGGGCTTGCTGATCTTAACGGAAGATGGATTCAGTATAGCGTTTATGAGGATGAAGAGGTCAATTATGATTATTTCATCGTATTAGATATCCGAGATATTTCAGTTTCGCCAGAAAGAATAGATCGTGAAACCTACAAAGAAAGCGCTGAAATTCAGGATGGCACAAAGTATGTATTTGACGAAAGAGGTAATGTTAAAAAAGATTCTTTGGGGAATGACATAAGAGAACCTAATATTGTTACTGTAACTGCTGAAATTTCGAAAGCTCGGCAGTGGAAAGAAGCTTTTGTGGGTGGCTCAATGGATTACATAGATCTCCGAACCGATCAATTGGTGAAGACGGAGGATATTTCAGTATCGGCATTATTTGAACATTTTTCGGCTTCCTTTTCAGGAGATGAACGAGCATTATCTAACGATTCAAAAGAACTAATAGAAGACGAAATAGTTGTATTTCCATCAAGCGAGATTATGTTCATAGATTCAGCAACTTTACTTAAAGAACAAGCAAAAGAGATTATGTATAGAAATAGGGGACTGCTTAGCTCAACAGAAAGCTAAAACATGTAGCCAATAGTGATATAAACCCCCGTGTCTTCATCTGAAAACCCAATATCAGCTCTAATGATGAAGTCTGGTGTAAATAAAGAGCTAGTTGCTCCAAAGCCATAGGTATATTTTAATTCTCTTGTTAGTGTATTAATAGAGGTTTGATTACTAAATGTTCTACCTACATCAACAAAAATAGTCCCGCCTAATTTAGTATTTATTGATGGGAAATCGAAGAGCCAAGTTCGAAGTTCATTGTTAAGTATAAAAACATTATCGTCAAGAAATCTTCTAGATGGATAACCTCTCAATGTTTCTTCATCTCCTGCATATGCAAGTTTCCAGTATGGAGTTTGTCCCGATGTATGCTTCACAAAAAGACGATTTGCAAAGGTAATGTCTTTTATTAATGTAAAAGTGAAGTAATGACGCATGTCATGCTCTAAAAGAAAAGTATTAAATGAGCTTCCCCAAATATTATTGCCAAGTTCCAAGGAAGTCTCAATATATGTTCCTTCTCTTGGATTAAATTCACTATCTCTTGCTTCCCAAATTAAGCCAGTGCCAAGCATAAAAGTTTTACCTCCTCTATACCCAAGTGGCTGCTCGAATGTAATTAGTCTATTACTACCATTATCCCATGGGCTTTCATAATCAAGATTCAATATTGCTAGAATATCTAATTGGTTGGAATTTGAATTAGAAATTAATGGAAATCTTAACGTTGTGTTAAACCCAATTGAGAAAGATTGGAATTCATAATACTGAGGGAATACATTTGGGATGGAATTAATTTTAGTATAGTTACCTAGCCCATAATATGCATCCTGAAAAAATCTTGAAGCATATAAATTTGATGTTAGTCTAATATTCTTTCTAAATGCTTGTGGTTTATCAATGGCGATATTAAAAGAGGCTAACCCATTTGTAGATAATATCCCAGAAATATTCAAAAACGAATAAAATGGTTTTATCTCATTGTTATAATCGAATCGATTAGTAATACCGCCAAAAATGAACCCTAAATCACTATTGAATGCTATAGCTGGAAGGAAGGCATAAGTAACTGAGTCTGAGTTTTCAAAATTTTGAGCCCAAACAGATATCCGAAGACTCAGAAATAAAAAAAATACAAGTAACCCTTTTTTGATCAAATGATTGTTGTCATATGGTTATATAAATAGAAATGTTACTAATAAATAAATCGGTACTAATATACCTACTGACCATATAAGGTATGCACCAAAACTTGGCATTTTCACTCCATTTTGTTCTGCAATTGATTTCACCATAAAATTTGGGGCATTTCCGATATAAGATAGTGCACCAAAGAAAACGGCACCAGATGAAATTGCGATAAGGGTATGACTCATTTCATTCATAAGGATTTGGGCATCGCCACCTGCGGCATTAAAAAATACTAAGTAAGTGGGAGCATTATCGAGAAATGCCGAGAGCAGTCCAGTGATCCAAAAAAACATATAATTAATAGGATCTCCATTTTGATCAAATACAGCGTCATTAACAAATTGCAATGCCCCTTGTCCATTATTTGCAGCTTTCAACATTGCAATTGGAGTAATTATGGTGATAAAGATTCCCGCAAAAAGTTTTCCAACCTCTTGAATTGGAAACCAATTAAAACCATTTGCTGCACGACTGGCTTTTGAAGTTATTTTCCAACTAAGCCAAGTGATCACAAGAAGTAAAACATCACGTATTAGATTCTCAATAGTAACATGAACATGGAATATGGTTAGCTCGCCAAGATGAACAAGACCTGAAAAAAGAACAGCACCAATAATTGCTAGTATCAAAATTAAATTCTGGCTGCCTTCAACACCTAAAGGTTCAGAACCATCATCAAGTGGAGCTTTATTAGTTTCTTTATTATATAAATGTCGATCCCAGAGGTAATAAATAACTAGCAGTATTGTTGCTACAAAACTCATTTCCCAGAATAGGTTGGTGGTTGTCCAGAAAAAATCTACACCTTGTAAAAAACCCAAGAATAATGGAGGGTCACCCAATGGTGTTAATGATCCTCCAACGTTTGCAACTAAGAAGATGAAGAATATAACAATATGTTTTTTTGTGCTTCTCCATTCATTAGCTCTTAAAATAGGTCGAATTAGAAGCATTGCTGCCCCTGTTGTTCCCATCCAGCTTGCAAGAATAGTTCCAATAAGAAGGATTCCAGTATTCACTTCTGGTGTTCCTTTCAGATAGCCTTTTATTCTAATACCACCAGAAACTGTAAAAAGAGCTAGTAATAATACAATGAATGGAATGTATTCGAGTAGATAAGCATGAAGAACTTCATAAAGGGCAGCTTCAAAGCCAAAACTAAAAATAAGAGGGATAACAAGTGATGCAGCCCAAACTGCAGAAACTTTACCAAAATTATGGTGCCACCAAGTTTCGGCAAACAAAGGGAAAATAGCGATCGATAACAGTATACCTGCAAATGGAAGTGCCCAAATAAGACCTAAGTTACTTCCATCTATTCCATGTGAAGCGCCCGTTTCTGCTGCTAGTGATAAGTCTGAGAGTAGAAATACAACTAAAGGAGCTAATAAGTATCTAGTTTTTTGAAAAATGGTGCTTAGCTTCACAAATGTGGATGGTTAGTTTTATTAATTCAATATTGTATGGAAAATAAAAGAAGTAAACTCGTTTCAAAAAAAGGATATGCTTCTTTCTTAAAAATGTGTGTTAAAAGATTGTAAACACAAAATAAAAAATGAATTTATTTCTATTGAATGAAAATAATTTAGAAGTCGTTTTAAATAGATAAACAAAAGAGGAAAAATCATGGATCCATTAAGCGAAGAGCAAATTAATAAAGAATTAAAAGAACTACCTGATTGGTTGTACTCTGAAAATAAAATCTGGAAAAAATTCGAATTCAATAATTTTAAAGAATCTCTAGCTTTTATAGTTAGAGTTGGGTTTGAAGCAGAAACTCAAGGACATCACCCAAATATTTTTAATGTTTATGGACAAGTGAGTATAGGATTACAAACGCATGATGCTGATAATCAAGTTACACAAAAGGATATAGATCTTGCAAAGGCAATCGAATCTATAATGGATTAATATGTTAAGAATGTTTTGAGCAAAAAGTGTAGCAATAAGAGATAAAAACTCTTATATTTTAAGCCTTCTGTTGTTTTGGCAAAGTGCTAAAATGACTGTTTTCAGAATGAAAACATCCATAGAAACCCTATATATACTATGAGTAATAACTATTACGAGTTAACGTACATTTTAAATCCTGTTTTAGAAGAGGATGACGTAAAAGCTGCTGTTGAAAAAATAAACAAGCTTATCACAGACAACGGTGGAGTAATTGAAGAAGTTGAAGAATGGGGCTTACGAAAATTTGCCTATGATATCGACAAAAAAGGAAATGGGTATTACATCAATGCTTATTTTACTGCACCAGCTACAACTATTGCTGTTCTTGAAAGATACATGCGAATTGAAGATGAATACATGAGATACCTTACTCTCAAGTTCGACGCAAAAATGCTTCGTCATAGAGAGTTAGTTAAGAAAAATGCTGTTCCAAACATTTTCGCAGTAGAAGATGAAGTAGTAGCCTCAGAAGATTAATCCTCATTTCTAAGACATTCAATTATGATTAAAAATCCATCACACCCAAAGAAAAGTATTCGCAAAGTTAAGCAATGTAAGTTTACTAAAGCTGGCTTAGAGTACATTGATTATAAAGACGTAGAAACTCTACAAAGATTTACGAACGACCAAGGTAAAATTCTTCCTCGCCGTGTAACAGGAACCAGCGCAAAACACCAAAGACAGTTAACTACTGCTGTTAAACGTGCACGCTTTTTGGCTTTAATGCCATATGTAGCTGAAAATCTTCGATAATAAAGGAAATTGAGACAATGAAAATTATTCTTAAAGAAGACGTAGAAAAATTAGGACAAGCTGGTGAGCTTGTAGATGTAAAGGACGGATACGGTCGTAACTATCTAATACCTCAATCAAAAGCAGTATTAGCAACAAAAGGTGCAATTGCAGAAGTTGAGCTTATGCAAAAGCGTGCTGCTCTTAAAGCAGAGCTTACTGTTAAAGAAGCGAAAGCATTAGCTAAACTATTGGAAGCAACTTCAGTAACTATACCAGTAACAACTGGTGAAGATGATAAGATCTTCGGAACAGTTACTAATGTTCAAATTGCTGACGCTTTACAAGAACGAGAAATACTTGTTGATAGAAGAAACATTACTATCAATGAAGATGTTAAAGTTCTTGGTGAATACACTGCAACAGTTAACTTAGTTGGAGATCTTAAACCAACTTTAAAGTTCTGGGTAGTTAAAGCCGAATAAATCTGTACTATCGATTTGATAAGTGCTTTATTGATGAAGCATTAAATGTTACAGAAATGTTATTTCCTAAACTTTGATACTCCATATATGTCATTTATCATAGGATTAATAAATAATCTAGAATCGATCAATATCAGATGAAAATTTTAAAATCATTATTAGTGGGAATCATCCTAGGGATGCTGTTCCCACTTTTTGTTTACGCACAAATTCCAGACCCAGTTAAATTCGAAGTCACCGAACTTCCTGAACAAGTAAAAGCTGGTGAAGTTTTTAATGTTGTTATAGATGCCTCAATTGAAGGTGATTGGCACTTGTACTCTGTTCTAAATGACCCAGATGCGGGGCCTTTTCCGACTGAGTTTTCTGCAAACTCTCCAAACTTTGTTCTAGCTGGCAGTATTGTTGAATCTGATGCTGATATAGAATTTGATCCAAACTTTGAGGCTGAGCTTGGTTGGCACTCATCATTTGCTAAATTTACTATTCCAGTAGCCGTTAAAACTGAGCTTTCTGGTAATCAAACTTTGGATATTCAAGTATATTACCAAGTATGCGATGATCGTGTATGCTTACCTCCAAAAACCAAATCTATAATTGCTGGTGTTGAAGTTGTGGGTGTTTCTGATGCTCCTTTTGAAGCAGCAATTGGAGGAATTGAGGAAGAGAATTCATCTGAATATGTAGGAAGAAGTTCTTATGATTTAGGAAATGAAGGCATATTTTCATTTATCTGGATTGCTTTTTTAGCTGGTTTCGCCGCACTACTTACTCCATGTGTATTTCCAATGATTCCGCTAACGGTTTCTTATTTTTCTAAACAGGATGAGAATAAGAAAGGTGTTGGACAAGCTCTTTTCTTTGGATTTGCAATTATTGTCACATTCACATTAATAGGTGTAATACTTGCAGCAGTTGTAGGAGTTTCAGGGGCTCAAAACTTTGGGGCAAGTCCTATAGTAAACTTTATGATTGCAGTTGTTCTAATTGCATTTGCCTTCAGTTTACTGGGTATGTATGAACTTCAATTACCTCATCAACTCACTAATTTTCTCAATAAAAAAAGTAACGAAAGCTCAGGTATTGCTGGGATTCTTTTTATGGCTATGACAATTAGTGCGGTATCTTTCTCTTGTACTGCGCCTTTTGTCGGAGTTGTATTTGCTGCAACTGCCGGTGGTGGCCAGTGGCTTTACCCAATTATCGGAATGATTGGTTTTTCAGCAGCATTCGCAAGTCCATTTGTACTTTTTGCTATGTTTCCACAATGGTTAAATAAGCTACCCAAAAGTGGTTCATGGATGAATATTGTAAAAGTGCTTCTTGGCTTTATAGAATTAGCAGCTGCCATCAAGTTTCTTTCTAATGTTGATTTAGTTATGGGTTGGGGCTTAATAAGTAGGCCATTCGCTATTGCTGCGTGGATTGCAATTTTCTTTGTTGCTGGATTATATGTACTTGGTGTATTCATTTTGAAGCATGAATCAAAACCGGAATATGTTACTACTGGAAGATTATTACTTGCTCTTCCATTGCTATTATTCAGTTTTTATTTAATGCCAGGTTTAATGGGAGCATCACTTGGAATTTGGGACTCTTGGTTGCCTCCAAAAATGGAAACTGATGTTAGTGTAGTCGGTACAATTTCAGCCATGGGTGGAGGTTCAAACTCATCTACAAGCGAAGAAGGTTGGACAGAAGATTATACAGCTGCCGTTGCAGAAGCTAAAGCAGAAGGGATACCTGTTTTTATCGACTTTACAGGATATACATGTACTAACTGTCGTGCAATGGAATCAAATGTTTTTCCTCTTCAAGAAGTACGCGATCAATTTGATAAAATGAAGCTAGTTAAACTATATACAGATGGTGGTTCTGATGCTCAAGAAAATCAGCAATTACAATTTAGACTTACTGGAAACGTTGCGCTTCCAACCTATGTAATTCTAGATCCATCAGGTGAACGTGTAATAGCTCAGGAACTAGGGTTCTTAAATTCGGAAAAATTTATTTCTTTTTTACAGAAAGGGATAAATGCATATAACTCAAATTAGCTTATCGAATAACTCTACTGTTTACAATTCAATAATTAACTTATTTAAGTAGTCATGCTGAATTAATTTCAGTGTATTAACAAATAAGTTTTTACTGAAGAATTATAATTCGTTGATTAGGTTAAAGAAATCATCAGCATATACAGTAGCGTTGCAAAAAGTCTTATTTCTTTTTTTGTGGATATTAGTATTAAACACAGTTCTCTTTTCTGTGAAAGAAGTCAATGCGCAAACCACAATATCTTCAGAAATAATAATAAATCCATTTAACCCTGATTCAAATTATGTATTAGATGAATGGGTGATTCCTAATACCATAATGGTTTTTGTAAGTGATTCAATGGTTTCCAACTCATTTTGGGAATATGATGAAAACAACAGGTATTGGTTTATTAAACCAGAATACAAAGATAGGTTTATAGATATATCCTCGATTCGAATTGAATTCGAAGCATATCCGTTGGCAATAAAAAGAGTTTATCAGAATAGAAAAGAACAGGAGTTGGACTCATCATTTTATAGCTTAGAGAACGATTCGCTAAGTAAGGAATTAATCAGTGCTACAAATAAGAACAGTTTTGATAATTCTGATCTCGAACAAAGGGGAAGTTTAAGTAGAGGAATAATAATTGGTACCAATCAAGACTTTGCACTTGAAAGCGGATTGCAATTTGAGCTAAATGGACAACTAACTGATGATGTGTCGATCAATGCCTCACTTACAGATAAAAGCATTCCTATTCAGCCCGATGGAACAACTCAAAATCTTCGTGAATTCGATAGAGTATTTATTCAGCTTCAATCAAAAAACACAACTGTTGAAATGGGTGATGTAGATGTTAGTTTGGAACAAAGTACGTTCGCTCGTTTAAATCGAAGACTACAAGGTGCTGCTGGCTATACATCAAACCAGTACGGTGAGTATAGTGGGGCTCTTTCTGTGGTTAGAGGAACTTTTAAATCATTAACATTCAACGGGCAGGATGGAGTTCAAGGTCCATATCGTTTGTCGGGAAGAGATGGCGAAGAGTTTGTGATTATTTTAGCTGGTACAGAGAAAGTTTATATAAATGGGATACGTATAAATCGTGGAGAAGAAAATGATTATATCATTGATTATGGATTAGGAGAAGTTTTTTTTACCAATAACCTTCTAATAAAAGACGAGACACGCATACTTATTGAATATGAATACATTGATCAAAATTTCAACAGAACATTAGTTGCTGCAGAAGCAAGGGACGTTTTTTTTGATGGACGATTAATGCTTGGAGCCTCAGTAATTAGACAAGCAGATGGTGATGAACTTCTTTCACAACAAAGCCTAACCGAAAATGATATTGATTTACTTAGGCAAGTAGGTGATAATCTTGAGGGTGCGATAGTTTCAGGTGAAAGGGTAGCTAATGAAGAAGACCGAAACAATGTGCGTTATGCAAAAATCGATACCACTATTAATGGGCAATCATATTCGATATTCAAAAATATTCCTGGCTCAACCCAATCTATCTATGTTGTAAGATTTTCTAAGGTAGAAAACGGACAAGGTAGTTATAGAAGAGTGGGAAGAGCTATAAATGGTCTTTTGTATGAATGGGTAGGACCTGGATTAGGTGAATATGAGCCTTTTAGAAAGCTTCCAGCCCCTGTTGAGCAAAAAATGGTAGCATTAAATAGTTCATTTAATCTTACTAAAAATATCTCGGTATTTGGGGAATGGGCTGTTAGTGGGTATGATCAAAATAGGTTTTCAAATTTAGATGAGGGTGATAATAATGATTACTCCTATTTATCTGGAGTAAAAGTGAACGAGTTGAATTCAGGGATAGGTGAAATTAACGCTTCATTTTCACGACGATACTCTGGCGAGCGTTTTCAGTATTTTGAACGCACAAAAGAAGTTGAGTTCAATAGAAAGTGGAATATTAGTCGAGATACACAAACAGAAGAATCATTTAATGAAGCAATATTTGAAGTAAAACCATTATCCAATACAAGTATTACTGGAGAATATGGGTTTATAGATAGGAGTGATTTTAAGGGATATAGACAAGGCTCAAAATTTAAAAGTAATGAGCAGGGCTTTTTAAACATTAATTATAAACAGGATTGGGTTCGGTCTGAGGATCAGCTTCTGAGCCAAAAAGGAGATTGGTTTAGACATATTGGTTCTATTGATAAGCAATTACTTGAAAGATGGACTCCATATTTAAGTTTTGAGCAAGAAAAAAGAGTGGAAAAATCCAATGTGACTGATTCTCTAAAAAACTCCTCTTTTTCATTTTATGAAATCGGACCAGGAATAAGGTTTTATTCAAGTAGTATTCAAGTTGATGCAAGTATCGTTTATCGATCTGAAAACGGTGTTATTGATAATGAGCTTGAAGAACAATCAACATCTATTGAACAGAGATTAAAAATTGATTATCGACCGAATAATTTTTTCGGAACAAGAAATGAAGTGGCTCTGCGCTCAAAGGATTTTACTGAAGATTTTGAGCAACTTGGTTTAACAAATCGTCGGGGATTATTGATTCGATCGGTAACAGATTATGAAACAAAGTCAGATGTTTGGAATGGGCAGTTATTTTATGAAGCAAATACGGAACGTCGAGCTTTAATCCAAGAAACATATATAGAAGTAGGACCTGAATTAGGTCAATATGTTTGGATTGACACAAATAAAGACGGTGTTCAACAGATTGATGAGTTCTTTCCAGAGCTTAGTTCGAACGAAGGGATATATATAAGACAATTTTTACCATCAGATAATTTTCTACCAGTCATAGATTTAAAAGCTCGTTTAAGAAATGAAATAAAACCATTTCGATTCTTAGATAGAAGTAAATCACAAGATTCTTTTATTTCTAATATTCAACTTCGTTCGAGGATTGATATTACAGAAAGCTCAACGAATGAAGATTTAAGTGATATTTATTTATTGCGGTTTCAGAAATTCCGAAATGATTCTACAACATTACAGGGACGTTTAATATGGGAGAAAGAATTGGACTTATTCCCTGTATACAGAAAGACAGGCTTTCTGATAGGTTATAATCAGAGTATGAGTTTAAACCAAAGGAGTACTGATTCTCAATCACTTTTATCTTCACTTCTATTCATAAATAGTTCATTCCAGGTAGCTGAACAACTTAGACTCTCAGGAGATATTACATCAAGTATAAGTGAATCGGAGAGTGATCTTTTGTTAAGTAGAAACTTTGACATTAGATCAACTACAGTAACACCAGCTTTAGAAGCTACACTAAATCGATCGTGGCAAAGTTCGTTTTCACTATCTTATGCAGTTAAAGAAGATCGATTTCCAATAACACCTGTAAAGGCTAAAATTTTTAAAGTCATAAACTCACACAGGGCTTTTTTATTACGAAAAATACAAGCAAATGCGCGCTTTGAACTTCGCAATACTACAGTGGAAGGTGCCTCGTCATCTTTTGGAACTTTTGAACTTACAGAAGGCACAGGAATTGGTACAAATCTCATTTGGTCGTTCACAGGATCCTACCGAGTAAATGAATTAATTCGTTTCAGTTTTAATTATGATGGGAGAACTGTTAGAAATCAAGCAGATATACATACAATGAAACTTGTTATAAGTGCTGTTTTTTAACAACAAAGAAGAACTTAGATGTATTATATTAAAAGGAGTAAAAAAGCAGTTATTGTTAACAAAAAGTTAACTTTTTGATGCTTTACTACTTTGACATTTATTTCAAAATGACCTATCCTTTTGGTTCAATAATTTTAGATACTAACAATTAAAAAATAATCGGAGTGAACATGGCATCGTCGATTGCTCTATTTCTTTTACAAGCCCCAGCTGCAGACGCCGGCTTTTTCAATTTAATCGTAGAGAAATTTAACCAAGGTAACGACGGAGGATGGATGTGGCCAGTATTGATCACATTAATCTTAGGTCTTGCCATTTTCCTAGAAAGAATTATTACACTAAACCTTGCAGATATCAATACTCGTAAATTCATTGTAAGCGTACAAGAAGCGCTACAAGAAGGTGGAGTTGAAGCTGCAGAGCAACTTTGTGCTCAAACTCGCGGTCCAGTTGCATCAGTTTTCCAAGCTGGTTTAATGCGCTCTCATGAAGGGATTGATGCTGCAGAAAAAGCAATTGCTGCATATGGTTCAATTGAAATGAGTTTCCTTGAAAGAGGTCTTGTTTGGCTTTCACTATTTATTGCCATTGCCCCACTATTTGGATTCCTCGGAACTGTAGTAGGTATGATTGCTGCCTTTGATGATATTGAAGCTGCTTCTGATATCTCTCCTAGTATTGTAGCGGGTGGTATTAAAGTAGCTCTTCTAACTACAGCTGGTGGTCTTATTGCAGGTATTATCCTTCAAATTGGATACAACTATTGTGTGTCTAAAATTGATAGACTAATTGCTGAGATGGAAGAAAGTTCAATTACACTTATTGATTCTATTATATTACTGCAAGAAGGTAAGCCGCTTATTGCTCCTGCTGCTGATACTACTGAAGAATAATCAATAATTTAAACTCAAAGGAGATAATATGATTGTTCAAATAGCCGTTATAGGAGCCTTTGGTCTAATTGGTCTTGGTATTATTGCTACAATAGTATCTGGTATCAAGTCAATGACTCAAGGTAAGCAAGATTTAAAAAGAACTGGCATTATGGCCGTACCCTTTGTGATATTCGGTATTTCGTATTTGGTAGTTCAAGGTTCTGAACTCCCTTTTGCTAAAGCTGGTGTTATGACAGCAGGGATTATGATGGGTATAATGGTAGCATCAGTATTTATTACTGGACTACGTGGTACTTTTAAATTTTAATGGAGCATAGATATGCTACTTAAAAAACGTAAAAGAGAAGGTGCAGAAATCAATGGTTCATCTATGGCGGACATTGCTTTCTTACTTCTCATTTTCTTTCTTGTAACCACAACTATTAATGTGGATACTGGTATTGGTATGGTTCTTCCTCCACCATTGGATGAGGAAGTTGATCCACCACCAATTCGTGAAAGAAACTTGATGAATATCCTTGTAAATGCACAGGGGCTTATCCTTATGGATGAACAACCTGTTTCGATCAATGAAGTTAAAGACAAATTGATTGAGTTTATTGATAATCCAACGAACAATGAAGAGCTATCAATATCACCTGAGGCTGCCATTGTTTCTCTTAAAACGCAACGTGAAACTCCATACAATATCTATATTGATATGTTGGATGAAGTGATGTCTGCGTATAAAGATTTAAGAGATGCGGCCTCAAGATCTAATTATGGTGTTGAATATGCCCGATTAGTTGAAAACAGCCCTCAACAAGAGCAAATCAAAGATATGTATCCAAAGAAAATTTCAATCGCAGAACCGGATAGTTAATTATGGCTCATTTTAAAAAGAAGCAAGCCGGAACAAAGCAAGAAGTACCTACTTCAGCAATGCCTGATGTAGTATTCATGCTATTATTCTTCTTCATGGTAACTACTGTACTTCGTGAAGTAACTCTCAAAGTAAAACTCGATCTTACCAAAGCGAATAACATTGAGAAGATCGAAGAGAAACGTTTGGTATCTTATATTTATATGGGACCAGAACGGTTACCTCAAAACAAGTTTGGAGAGGATAAAATACAAATTGATGATTCAATAGTTGATGATATTGGAGCGATCCGAAATATCATGTACGATAAATTAATTGAAGAACCTCGATTAATTGTATCTTTGCGTGTAGATCAAAATTCAGAATTTGGTTTGCTAACTGATGTTCAGAAAGAACTTCAACAAGCTGGTACTTTCAGAATTAATTATTCTACTAAGCGAGAAGATTAAAATTTCGGTTTAGAGAAAATTAAAAACCAGCACATATCTTATGTGCTGGTTTTTTTATATAAATACTATGTCAGAAGAATTTATTACAATACAAAGCATTGGCAGAAAAAGATTACTTGATGAACTTTCAGTATTCAAAGGTAAGCAACAAGATTCCACTATTTTCGGTCTCGGAGATGATGCCGCTGTAATTAAGCATGAGAAAGGATCACATATTCTATTAAGTACTGACACTTTTGTTGAAGGTGTCGACTTCGATCCGTCATACACGCCATTTACACACTTTGGTTTTAAGATTATTTCAGCAAGTGTCAGTGACATTTATGCAATGAATGGCACTCCAACTTCAATAATGATAAATCTAGCGTTACCTAATCGTTTATCTGTTCAAATGGTTAAAGATTTATATGCTGGAATCGACAACGCATGCAAAAAGTATAATGTAGAAGTTGTTGGTGGTGATTTAACAGGAAATCACAACCATATGGTTATTTCGGTAAGCGTTTATGGAGAAGTAGAACCTAAGAATATTACGTACAGAAATGGTGCAAAAATAGGTGATGCAATATGTGTTACTGGTGATGTAGGTGGTGCAATTGCAGGATTAAGAATCCTAATGCGCGAGAAAAAGTTCTGGGAACAACATGGCAGTGATGCTATTCAACCTGATCTTGAAGACTATAAATTTGTAGTTCAGAGGCAATTAATGCCAGAAGCAAGACGAGAAGTAATTGAAGAACTAGGAAAAAACAAAATTGTACCTAGTTCAATGATTGATATTACACAAGGTATTATTAATGAGCTTACTGAATTATGTACTTCTTCCAATCTAGGTGCATATTTATATCAAGCTACTCTTCCAATAGCAATTGAAACACGACATGTTGCCGACGAAATGGAAGAAGATGTAGATCGCTATGCTTTATTTGGTGGGGAAGATTTAGAACTACTTTTTACACTAAGTGAAAAGCAGGTAGAACAACTTATAAAACATTTTAAAGACTTTACTGTTATAGGTCGGATGACTCCAAAAGATGAAGGATTATTAATGCAAACTGCAGAAGGTGACGTAGTAAGTTTTGATGATTTGTCATAACAAAACTAGTGGCACGTTTTTTGCCAAATCTATGTTAGCTAGTACAGCTAGATAAATATTTGTTATTCCCTATATTGAAAAAAATTAAGACTAAGCATTAATGGCCGATAAAAAGCCCACTCCAAAAAAGCAGATTAAAACACCATTAGGATCTCAAAAAGGTTCAAACCCTAAATTTCCTACCTGGGGATTTTTAGTAATAATTCTATTACTAATTTTTGTTCAATTTATGTTCTTGAACCCAGAAGGTGGAAATGGCATCAAATACAGTAAGTTCTTGAATGATGTTAAGGGTGGGTATATAGAAGAAATCATTATCAAGAATGGTATAAATATTTATGGAAAGTATAATGACAAAGCCATTCAAGATGGAATTGTTCAAGCTCCTATCCAAGATGAAAACCCATTAAATTTAAATCCTACCAGTACTGAAGAATTTAGAGCTTTTGTCACTACGATGCTCCCTGGTGATGAAATTCGACCAATACTCGATGAAAATAATGTGGAGTATGAAGTCCGCATAGAAGAGGAATGGTTTAGCGGTGTGTTTATGTGGTTGATCATGATTGCGCTTGCTGTTGCATTCTGGGTATTCATTTTTCGAAAAATGAATCCTGGTCAACAAGTACTAAACATAGGTAAAAATAAAGCGGCACTTTATGATCAACAAAGTGATACAAAAATTACCTTTAAAGATATTGCAGGGCTTGAAGAAGCTAAAGAAGAAGTAAAAGAGATTGTAGATTTTCTTAAAACACCAGGTAAATTTACTAATCTTGGGGGTAAAATTCCAAAAGGAGCTATTTTAATTGGTGCTCCAGGTACTGGTAAAACACTACTAGCTAAAGCAGTAGCTGGAGAAGCTGAAGTTCCTTTCTTTTCACTTTCAGGTTCTGATTTTGTGGAAATGTTTGTTGGAGTCGGTGCTGCACGTGTTAGAGATTTGTTCAAGCAAGCAAAAGAAAAAGCTCCATGTATTGTATTCATTGATGAGATTGATGCAATTGGTCGTTCGCGAGGTAAGGGTCAAATGCCAGGTTCAAATGATGAGCGAGAGAATACATTGAACTCTCTTTTAGTTGAGATGGATGGCTTTGCCACTGATTCGGGTGTAATAATTTTGGCTGCTACTAACAGACCTGATGTATTAGATAGTGCATTACTAAGACCAGGTCGATTTGATCGCCAAATTAGTATCGATAAACCAGATATAAATGGTCGTGATGCCATTTTTAAAGTACATTTGAAGCCATTAAAACTTCATAAAGAAGTTGATCCTAAGAAACTGGCTGCTCAAACTCCAGGTTTTGCTGGTGCTGAAATTGCTAATGTCTGTAATGAAGCTGCTTTGATAGCTGCCCGAAGTAATAAAAAGGCAGTTGATATGATAGATTTTCAAAGTGCCATTGATCGTGTAATTGGTGGTCTTGAGAAAAAGAATAAAATCATATCTCCAGAAGAGAAGAAAATTGTAGCGTATCATGAGGCTGGTCATGCTGTTGCAGGATGGTTCTTAGAACATGCTGATCCATTAGTGAAAGTTTCTATTGTTCCTCGTGGTCTTGCTGCTCTTGGTTATGCACAATATTTACCAAAAGAGCAGTTTTTACATCAAACAGAACAGTTATTAGATCAGATGTGTATGACACTTGGTGGTAGAGCTGCTGAAGAAATAATTTTTGGTAAAATTTCTACAGGTGCACTTAGTGATCTGGAACGTATCACAAAAATGGCATATAGTATTGTTACTGTATATGGTATGAATGATAAAATTGGAAACATATCCTTTTATGATTCTAAACAAAGCGACTATACATTCAATAAGCCATATTCAGATGCAACGGCTACTATCATTGATGAGGAAGTAAAAAAGATCATTGATGAAGCATATAAGAGATCTTTAAAGCTTCTCAGAAGTAAAAAGAAAGAACTTGAGATACTTGCTAAAGAGTTATTAGAAAAAGAAATTTTATTCCAAGGTGATATTGAAAGACTAATAGGAAAAAGACCATTTGTGCATCTTACAACCTATGAAGAATTCACTAATGGGAAGAAGCTGGATGAGGACATAAAAGAAAAAAAACCTGTAGTAAAAAAGAAAACTCCAGCAAAGAAAAAGCCTAAGAAAGTTGAAAAGAAAGAAGAAGAGACTGAACCTTCAGAAAAAACTGCAACTGAAGATTCAAAGGAAGAAAAGGCATAGTTGATCCTGTTAACACTTAGGTAACTTAGTTATAACATTAAGAACATGAAGGGATAACATAAGGATAAAGCCGAGATAACAGTATAGAAACTCGAGTGTGGTAGTTTTGTATCGCAATGAATAAAAGCGAACAAAACAAAAAATCAGCACACACGTGAATCTTATAAAATCAGCACTTGTCGTATTCTCTGCGCTTTTTATTATTACCACAAATCTATACGCACAGAATACTGGGAAAATCGTTGGTACCGTTGTAGACGCCGAAACAGGCGAAACTCTAATAGGTGTTAACGTTGTAATTGAAGGTACCATACAAGGTACAGCTACCGATATAGATGGAAACTACACCATCAGAAATGTATCGGCTGGAACTTATGACATTATAGTAAGTTACTTATCCTTTTCAACCCAAACTATTACAGGTCTTGTAGTAGCTGAAGGAGAAACAAAACGGTTAGATATAACCATGCAGCCAGAATCCGAATTTCTGGATGAAATAGTGGTTACGGCAGAAGCTGTTCTCAATAATGAGGCTGGTCTTCTACGTCAACGTCAGAAATCAATTGCCTTTAGTGATGCCATTTCTTCAGAAAGCATTTCTAGTTCAGGAAGTAGCGATGCAGCAGGAGCTTTAAAAAAAGTTGTTGGAGCTTCAGTTGTGGATGGTAAATATATATTTATTCGAGGATTAGGAGATCGTTATACAAGTACGCATCTAAATGGTTCCGAGTTACCAAGTTCAGATCCGAATCGAAAATCATTTCAATTAGATATTTTTCCGAGTAATCTTATTGATAATATTACCACCCTGAAAACATTTACTCCAGATAAACCAGGTAATTTTAGTGGCGGTTTAGTTGATATTACAACTAAGGATTTCCCTGAAAGTCTTTCATTTCAATTAACTGGATCTACAGGTTTTAATACTCAGTCAACATTTAATGATCTATTAATAGGGGATCCTAGTAATACTGATTTCTTAGGCTTTGATGGGGGGCGAAGGGATGTTCCACAGGAAGTACTAGATTTTATTAAGGAGGGTGGGACTTTGCCAACTTTGAGAAACGCAAAAAACTCTCCAACCGATCAAGCTACTTTGGATAGACTTTCAAAGGCGTTTAATGATGAATTCAGACCAAGAGAGCAATATGCTAGTTTAAATCAAAGTTATAGTATCTCTATTGGTAATTTGATCCCTGTTTTTGGGAAGGATTTCGGCTATACAGCAAGTCTTTCATATGGTCAAAATTATTCAGGTTTTGATGATGGAATCTCATCACGTTATGACCTGGTTGGAAATTTTGATACTTCGGAATTACTATTCAGAAGATTAGATGTACAAGATATAAAAGGTCAAAGAACGAACGATCTTGGAGGAATGATTACTCTTGCATATAAATTTGACCCAAATCATAAGATTACTGCAAGATATCTTCGTACTCAAAATGGTACTGCTGAAGGTAGATATTTAGAAGGGTTTCAATATGATATCCCAGATGGGTTATTTCAAACAAGGGTTATTAAATATACTGAAAGAAGTTTATCTACAGCACAACTAAACGGTAAAAGCTATTTTGAGAATGCTCTTAATACAACTGTTGAATGGAGATTATCATCTGCAACAAATACACAAGATGAACCAGATTTAAGATATTTTACTACACAAGTGGATACTTTTTTCTCTGGTGCTATTCTTTATTCTAATCCCACAAACAATTTTGATAGACCAGGTAGATACTACAGAGAACTTGAAGAATCTAATAATACAGCTGGTTTAGATATTACTATACCCTTACAACTCTTAGGTAGATCTGGAAACGTTAAGTTTGGAGGGAATATAAATATTATTAATAGAGAGTTTAGAGAGCGAAGATTCGATTTCTTCACAGATGATGTAAACTTCTCACTTAATAGTGTTGGTGGAGATGTAGAGGCATTTTTTGATTCTTTAGGAGTCATCGGTTTTCGTAACAATGGTGGAGTTCGTTTTGGAAACTATGTGCAAAATGCAACTACTGAAAGAAGTAACTACGATGCTACCAAAGACATCTACGCTGGATATATAATGGCTGAACTCCCAGTGATGGAAAAACTCAAATTAATTGGGGGTTTTCGCCTCGAACAAGCTGATATAGAAGTTGTAAGCCTAGACAGTTCACAGGCAATTGGATCGTTAAGTAATGTGGATTTACTTCCATCAATAAGTGCTGTTTATAGCATTAATGAAAAAATGAATGTTCGAGCAGCTTATACTCAGACTTTAGCAAGACCAACATTTAGAGAATTAGCTCCATATATAACTTTCGATTTCGTAGGTGGTCTACTTTTTAGAGGGAACGCAAACCTTGAAAGAACATTGATTACGAATTACGATTTGAGGTGGGAGTATTTTACAGGAACAGGTGAAATTATTGCAGTAAGTGGGTTTTATAAGGATATGGAGAACCCACTAGAAAGAGTTATTAGAACAGATCTTGGGAATGACGCTTTTTCAATTCAAAATGTTGAAAGTGCCCAAGTTTATGGCTTCGAGCTAGAAATCAGAAAAAATCTATATTTCTTATCAGAAACATTTAGACATTTTTCATTAGCTACTAATTATACATTTGTCCGCTCTCGTGTAGATATACCACAATTAGAACTCGATCAAATTAGAAATGCCCAACCAGATGCAGATGATAAACGAGATCTACAAGGTCAATCACCATTTTTGTTCAATTTTGATCTTGGATATGATAATCCCGATTTAGGTCTTAAATCTTCATTGAGTTACAATTTGTTTGGTGACAGGCTATCAATAATTACAGAGGGGGCAACACCAGACAATTACGAGCGTGGCTACGGTTCTTTAAACTTCACAGCAAATAAGTCTCTTACTTCAAATTTCGAACTAAGTCTTAAGATGAGCAACCTGCTTGATCCCGACATAATTGTATCTCAGAAGTTTAAAGGTGAAGAATATTTTTCTAACAAGTTTAAGAATGGCAGGACATTCTCGCTTGGTATTAAATACAAACTCTAACAACAATAAATACAACAAACAAGGAGCTAAAATGAGGAAGTCATTACTAATTTTATCCTTACTAATGCTAAGCGCACTTTCGGTAAGTGCGCAAATGGTAACAGTAAGTTCAAATATAACCACAGATACTTACTGGACAGCAGATAATGAATATCTGTTAGACGGTATGATCTTCGTAACAAGTGGAGCGTCTTTATACATAGAGGCAGGAACTACAGTACGAGGAGCAGAAGGTCAAGACCTAGATGCATCTGGATTGGTAGTAACACGAGGATCTAAGCTTTATGCGGAAGGAACTTCAAGTAACCCAATTATTTTTACAGCAGAAAATGATGCAAACCTGACCAAAGATGATGTTGGAGAATGGGGCGGTATCGTATTGTTAGGGAAAGCAACAACCAACAATACTACAGAATCAACCATTGAAGGTGTAAATGAGATTTCCAGTGATCCCTTACTAGTTGGTTATGGTGGAGATGATGATATGGATAATTCTGGTGTACTTCGCTACGTATCTATTCGCCACACAGGGATCAATATTGGTTCTAGTAGTGGAAATGAGATTCAAGGTCTTACGTTAGGTGCTGTAGGAGCAGGAACTACCATTGAGTATGTAGAGTCATTTGCTTCTGGTGATGATGGTTTTGAATTCTTTGGAGGAACAGTAAATACAAAGTATCTGATTTCTGCCTTCAATAATGATGATGCGTTTGACTGGGATCAAGGGTTTAGAGGAAAAGCACAGTTTTGGTTTGCTATCCTAGATAGTGATCAAACAGGACGTGCAGGTGAGATGGATGGAGCTGGTGGAGATGAAACAGGGACTCCATTTGCGTATCCTGTAGTATCGAATGCGACATATATTGGACCAGGAGCGACAGCAACTCCAGCAGGTGATGCAGGACAGATGTTGGAATTCCGTGATAATACTGCGGCGTTATATACAAACTCTATATTTACTTCTCACCCAGGTAATGCACTTCGCGTAGAAGATGTAGATGGAGTGGCTGACTTTGATAGTCGTGCTCGATTAGAAGCGGATTCATTGAACATCAAGAACAGTATTTTCTTTGACTTTGCAGCAGGTACTGATTTTGCATCTATTGCTACCAATGATTATGAAGCTACTATGTTAACAGATGCAGCAAACACCAATGTTGTCGCTGATCCTCGAATCATGGGTATCTCAAGAACAGCAGGTTCTGGAGTACTAGATCCTAGAGTAAAATTAGGAAGTCCAGCATTATCTGGAGCAGTAATTCCTGATGATGAATTTTTTACTCAGGTAGCATATAAAGGTGCTTTTGGACAAAGAAACTGGCTAAAAGGTTGGACTGCACTTGATGCAGGTGGATTTGTTACAGATTTAACAATCACTGACATTGAAGATGAGCCTTCAATTGATCTTCCAAGTAAACTCGCGTTAGATCAAAATTATCCAAACCCATTCAACCCTACTACTAACATTAGCTTTGCGTTGCCTTCTACACAGAAAGTAACATTGAAAGTATTCAATATGTTAGGTCAGGAAGTTGCAACATTGATCAACAACCAAACTATCCAAGCGGGTAGCCAAACGGTTGCATTCGATGCTTCATTACTTTCAAGTGGTGTATACATCTACAGATTGGTAGGTGCTAACACTGTTCTTACAAAGAAAATGACGTTGATTAAATAATCATTTTCTACTCAAGAAACGTCTCACTTAATTGTGAGGTGTGCTGATCACAAGGAGAGCTCTGGGGAACTGGGGCTCTCCTTTTTTATATGGTCTTTATTTGTCGGGCAAATGGCTATATCCACCTAAAATATGCTCGGAGTATTAATTTCTTTTGTGAATTAGCTTTTTCGTGGCTAAAATAAAGTCTGAATTGGAACCTAAAACAGCTTCTTTAGGTTTACTAGCATTCAACTAATAAGGAAGAGCTTTGATATTCGTAACTCGAAAAACTCATTTTAACGCAGCACACCGACTTAATAATCCTGAGAAGTCAGAACAATGGAATCAGGAGACATTTGGTAAGTGTAATTTCCCAAACTGGCATGGTCATAACTATGTAATTGAAGTCACAGTAGCGGGAAACCCTGATCCCGAAACAGGATTTGTCATAGATTTAGGGAAACTCAAAAAAATTATCAAAAATCGAATTACTGATCCTTGCGATCATAGAAATCTAAACATAGATGTACCTTTTCTTGAAGGAATTATTCCTACTTCAGAGAATTTGGTTAAAGCTTTCTTTCAACAATTGGAGGATGAGGTAAAGCATTCTGCCTCAAAAGGTAGCGTTCTTTATTCGGTTAAGCTTTTTGAAACCGAACGAAATATAGCCGAATATTGTCCTTATCGAAGTATATAAAATATTATTAATTACTGATTTCTCTGATATGATTTCTAACCAAGTACGCAGATTCTACGACCCAACTTTTACCATTACACCCGAATACAAAGAGTCGTTACCAGATTTACAAAATGGACCTTCTTCACTTATCGAAGGTGCCAATGTTCCTATTCAACAAGTAGGTATTTCAAACTTCAAACTTCCGCTTCAACTTAAAAAAAGAGACGGAAAACCAATTACTCTTGAAGTTTCAGTAGATGGATATGTGAGTCTCGATGCTAATAAAAAGGGCATCAACATGAGCAGAATTATGAGAACCTTTTACACTTTCAAAGACAGAGTGTTTTCTCTTGATATGCTTGAGGAAGTTTTAAAAGCTTACAAAACCGATTTAGAATCTCAAGAATCTTTTCTAAGACTTTCATTTTCATATCCAATGGTTCAAGAAAGTCTCAGATCTGGAATGGAAGGTTATCAGTATTATGAAGTGTCGCTAGAAGGACATTTAGATAGTTATGATCGTTTTAATAAGCACATGCATCTGAAATTTGTTTATAGCAGTGCGTGTCCTTGCTCTTATGAATTAGCAGAACATGCACGTGAAGATAGAGGTGTTGCGGCAATTCCTCACAGCCAACGTAGTGAAGCAGAAATTACAGTTGCACTAAGAGATGAGTTTTTTGTTGAAGATTTAGTACAAATATGTAGAACAGCTCTAAAAACCGAAACGCAAGTGATGGTAAAACGAGAAGACGAGCAAGCGTTTGCAGAACTTAATGGTGCTTATCAGAAATTTGTAGAGGATGCTGCTCGACTACTTTATGAAGAACTCGATACCTATAATAGCATTAGAGATTTCGTGGTTCGATGCACTCATTTAGAAAGTCTTCATAGCCACGATGCAGTAAGTCGTATTTGTAAAGGCTTACCGAACGGATTGAGATAAAATTTAAAGCCTCATTGTTTTGAGGCTTTTTTATTATTCAGAATAAGCAAAAACTATTGCAATTTTAGTACGATCTGGACTAAGTGATATTCTAGAAATGACTCCTTCATTTTCAAAGGTATTTGCAGAATTAGTATATCCATGACCTTCTTTCCACATCAATAGTGAGTTTCCATTCCCAATTAAGAATGAAGAAGAATTTACCCAATACATGTCTTCTGAGTTTTCAGGTGTAGATGTAAGGACCTTTATTTTTTTCGATTCAGGATCATAAGTTTTGACAATCCAATTATCAGATTCATTCTTGTCTATGAAACTGATTTCCTCTTTACCAGGTATTTTATGTATCGAACGCCCAGGGCTTGTAGCAATTACTTTTCTTGAGATTCTATCTCCAAGTTTGAATTCTACAAATGTGGCGTTATCGCCAAGAACAAAAGTGTAAAGTGTTTGTTCATTGAACCAAGAATGGTACCCAATAACTTCATTTGGCACTATAACTTCTGGCTCTCCATCAGATAAAGAGTATTTCCAAAGAAGTTGTTCACCGTCTGGTTTTAACCAAATAAAAGAAAAGAAATTTCCTTCAGGAGTAACAGTTGGGGAATACTTACCACCTTCAGAGTTTGTAAGCCAACTACTAGTATTAGATTCAATATCATATAACTTGATATCCGTTGATTCTCCATGTTCTGAAGAAAATAAAACACCAGATCCATCTGGTAGAAATGAAGGCTGATTATCGTAACCAGTACTATTTGATATATTCGTCAAGTTCGAAATTGTAAAACTCACATCAGAAAATGATATATCTGCAAGATAAATCTCAGGATTTTCTTGAGCTTGAAGTTGAGTAGAAAGACCGAGAAGTATAAAAAGATTAAGTAATTTCATGATTTAATTATTTGTTAATAAATCTATTTACTTGAAAAAGAAAAATAGTTAGAGTTTACATAGAAGATAGAATGATCAGAAAGTAGTAATTACAAAGAATACAATTCTATATTTTTGGTCTTTTACTAAATCAGATTATTTTACTTTTCAACTTATCACATCATAAATAGTAAGAATGAAAAAGCCACACTACTTTATACTAACAATTACATTAATGTTTTTCTCAGCGTGGATAGGTTGGGAAGGAAAAGGACTAGTCACAGACCTTGAGACAACAGTAATAACTAAAGAGGGTTCTATCAAATTAAATGAGGAATGGGGAGATCTATTTATCTACACAGATGAAGCAACAGCATCAACGTATGGTACAGAAAATACCTTAACAGCAATTGCAGAGATTAAACCGGGAATGGAAATTCACCCTCCACATCAACATACCGCAGAAGAGTTTATGTATGTTTTAGAAGGTAATGGCACATGGAGCTTGAATGGAGTAGAGTCGAAAGCAAAATCAGGTGATGTTATGTATGCAAAGCCATGGGATATGCATGGTATTAGTAACACGGGTGATGAAACCCTAAAGTTTTTTGTAATAAAATGGGATAATAAAGGTGTTGATATCCCTGTGCTCCAAGAAGATTAAAAAGAAGTTATGATGTGTTAGCATCAACTACGTATCTTTAGCCTTAATATTAAACAAGGATTATTTATGCAATTGAGACGTTCCCTATTTGTCATACTTTTTTTATCACTAGGCTTTTCAACAATAACAAGTGCCCAGCTATTCGAAGATTTCGAAGGTGGAGATAAAGCTAGTTATGGCGGAGCATCGGTTTCATTAACCACTGGCAACTGGTTTTTAGATGATGCTTTACTTGGAAATTTATCAAATGATAAATATAACGGCTCTCAAGGTGTTAGAATGGATCGCCGAAATTCAAGGCTTGGAAACATCTACATGCAGTTCGATAAAGAGAATGGTGCAGATGAATTATCATTCTACCTTGCAAATTATGGCAGTAGTTCTGGGAATATATTACAAGTTCAGTACTCAACTAATAGCGGCTCAAGTTGGATGGATTTAGGAGATCCTATTGAAGCAGGTGGGACATTAGCCCAAGTTACATTACCAGTTCAAATTGAAGGAAACATCAGATTTAAGTTTATACACTCTGTAGGAACTGACCGTCTAAATTTAGATGATCTATTAATAACTGACTTTATTCAAGCTCAAGACTCAGCTACACTTGTTATTACAGTTGATGCTAGTGGAGTAAATAGTCAAGATATTCTAAGTTTCCCAAAAACCTTGGTTGGAACAAATGCGACTAAGACAATTCAGCTTAAGAATATTGGGAATACGGTGTTAGCAATTTCTGATATATCACTTTCTGGAGAAGCTTTTAGTATATCAAGTTCAAGTGATGATAGTTTAGAATTTAATGAGACCATTGAACTCACATTAACCTATGAACCTCAAGCAGCCGGTAATGATCAAGGCTCATTTACTATTACAAGTAATGACAGTAATGGACCTACCTTTGAATTAAACCTATCTGGAGAAGCTTTTGAGGATGGTGATATTATCGCTATTTCTGAAGCACGAACTTTACCCTTAGGTACTCGTGTTTCTGTATCTGGTAGGGTAACAGTAGCAAATGAATTGGGAGGACCGCTATACCTCCAAGATGCTACAGCAGGAATCGCAGTATATTGGGAACCACTACATGTAGAAGCACAAATTGGAGATTCAATATCAGTGACAGGTCCACTTACCGTATTTAGACCAATTGCTGGCAACGATTCAGACTTTCTACTTCAAATCTCAAATTCAGAGGATGATAATAATGTTCTATATGAAGTATTTGATGTAGAGTCAAAAGTACTAAATCCTACTCCTATTAATCTAGCTCAACTAAATTCTGGAATTTTTGAAGGTCAATTGGTGGTGATTCAAAATGCTACCGTAAATCATTCAGGTGTATTTGGTTCGAACCAAAACTATGAGATTACGGATGATTTTGATACTGCAGAACTAAGAATTGATAATAATACTGATTTAGTAAATGCAGAGGCGCCTACTGAGGCTACAAATATAATTGGTGTAGTAGGTAAATTTGGAGGCATCTATCAATTATTGCCCCGTTTTTCAAGCGATATGGGTGTGGAAGCTGTGGTTTACCCAGGAGATGATGTATCCAAAGATTTAACTCTTGATGTAGTTACCTGGAATATCGAATGGTTTGGCGACGCAGCAAATGGTCCTACCGATGATAATGTACAATATGAGAATGTGAAGACTTTAATCACCACAATGGATGCAGATATTTATGCTTTTCAAGAAATATCAAATTCCTCATTATTTAATGCATTAGATGAAGAATTAACAGGGTATGATGGTGTTATAGCATCATATTCTCAAAGCCAGAAAACTGCCTACTTGTATAAAAATACAACCATTGAAATGGTAAACTCTGGATTAATTACAGATGGAATGGTACAATCGGACTGGGCCAATGGTCGCTTTCCTTTTTTACTCCACTTTAATGCAGCTATTAATAACGAGGTTCAAGAGATATTTGCATACAATATTCATGCAAAAGCATTTGCTGAACCATCGGATTATTCACAAAGAATAAATGCATCAACACAATTAAAAAATTACTTAGATACTTTTAGAGCAGAGGATAATGTACTCTTACTAGGTGATTTTAATGATGAAATATTACAATCTACGGTAGAAGGGGAAGAATCACCGTACAAGAATTTTGATGACGATGTTGAATACACCATCATTACCAAGAATCTCGAAGAAAAAGGGGTAACCTCATATTCTAGATTCTCTATGATAGATCATATTGTATTTACTTCAGAACTGAGCGATGAATATTTTACTGGTACCGAACGAATTGAAAATCCTTTCTATATCGGTAGCTTTTTAAGTGAAACATCTGATCACTTCCCTGTTTGGGTTCGTTTCCAGTTTGGAATGCAGGTATCTAATGAGCAAGAGCCAAATGATGGAGTAACTGAAATCCAATTAGATCAAAACTATCCAAACCCATTTAATCCAAGTACAACTATTAGCTATAAATTAACTGAGAATAGTAATGTGGTACTTTCTGTATATGATCTAATGGGAAGAAAAGTGGCTACTCTTGTTAACGGAAAGCAAACTGCTGGAGAAAAATCCATTAGTTTTGATGCGTCGAAATTAGCAAGTGGTGTTTATATTTACCGATTGAACGTTGGCAACCAACTATTCACAAAAAAGATGATTCTTCTTAAATAAATTCAACTAGTATTTTTTTAAAGGCTCTATGTTTTCATGGAGCCTTTTTTGTTTAAGGTAATTCTTGATGTTTGAATTAGAAGTTTACTACTAGCCCTATCGAAGGAAGGACATTCGCAGAGTTTTCTGTGTTTACCTGAACTAGTTCTCTTGGTGTAATAACATCTCCCGAATCGGTTCTATCTAAACCAAATTGAGGTACTTGGGGATTTACTTGAGCGAGGATATTTTGAATTTCTAGGAATACATCAATACTTAATTTATTGAGGTTCCATTTTTTATCTACTCTAATATCTAACTGACTATAAGCATCTAATCGTAGTTCACCCAATTGTGAGTAATCAAAAATTTCAGCTGGATAGTTATTTAAAGTAGCTTCTTGATCAACTGGGGCATACGGTGTTCTTCCTAAATATCGGTATCTGGCACTAAACTCCCAATTTCGGGCAAATTTATATCCTCCAAGAATGGAAATAAGAACATTATTATCCCACACGGAAGGTTTGAATTCAGTATCTAATCCTGAAAACTCGCTTTTATAGAAAGTGAAAGCAGCTGTACCATAAATTCTACCATTAAACTTTTGCTGAAACAACACCTCTGTACCATATGTTCTTCCTTTCCCTTGGCTTGAGATTGGTTCACTACCTAAAACCTCAAAACCGCCTCCTTTATTAGCTAATGAGATACTATCACGTAAACTAACTGGGTAATCGGAATACCATTTAAAAAATCCTTCTATAGTAAATCTTGATCTGTCATTAAATAAATGTTCAATCCCTGCAACCGCGTGATCACTTCGTATATAAGTATTCGACTTATTGATGAAGTTTCCAGCACTATTTTTATAGCCTAGAATAGTATAAGGTGGAATTTTATAATATCGACCTAAAGAAGTATTAAACGTCCATTTTTCATTTGATGTCAGTTTATACGACGTAGAAATACGTGGACTAAATGTTCTAAAGATTTCATTACCTGAATCAGTGAAAGTATTACCATCAACTCTAAAACCAAATGAAAGATTAAGCCTTTCATTTAAAACTGCTACTGTAGATTGTCCAAATAGGCCATATTTAAAGAAATTGATTTCAGAATTGAAAGTATTGTTGTTTAACAGATCAGTTGTACTATTATCATAATCAGCATTTTGGATTGTTATTCCAGTGCTATAAGTCCAGTTATTTTTGAAAAAAGATACTTTAGAACGGAATTTCGTCTCCATTTCTCTAGAATCATTTTTAAAATATAGACCTTCTTCGTTGATATTATCTTCGTACCTAAAGAATCGGTTATTGAGCACATTATTGCTAAGAGTAGTTTGCAATAGACCGTTTGAATTATCGAATCGATGCTTCCAACTAATACCTATGGTATTCGTTTCTTGTTCAATAATTGGAACCTGATCTTGGGTAGCTTGTTGTTCAGCATCAAACTCATCTAAAGCATTAACTTTATAGGTATCGATTGAACCAAGACCAGTTATAAGTATTTCATTATTCTTATCAATTTTATGATTTAGCTTGTATTGATAGTCCCAATAGTTGGGTAAAATTGGTAAACCGATTATGCCAAATAGAAACTGTAAATAGGAACGTCTAACTGAAGCGATAACAGTGGTGTTGCTTTCATTTTTATCTCCTTTAAACAAAGGGCCTTCCAAAGTTAGCGCAGATTCACTTGATCCGAGTCTGAAATTTCCTTGAAATTCTCTAGCATTTCCATTGCGTTGGTCAAATTGTAATACACCTGAAAGTACATTATCATATTTCGAATCGAAGGAACTAGCAGTTAATGTTACACCTTCAAAAAAGGACACGTTTAGAAGTCCAACGGGACCGCCAGCACTTCCTTGAGTTGCAAAGTGATTGATGTTAGGAATCTCAATATCATCTAGGAAATACACATTCTCGTTCGGAGCTCCACCGCGAATGATTACATCATTTCTAAACCCACCAACAGAACCAGATATGCCTGGCAGAGTTTGTACAACTTTGGCAATATCATTGTTACCGCCCGGGTACGCAGTAATTTCCTCTTGACTTAGCTTTTGAATAGAAAGAGGGGTAGTACTTTCTTTTAAAAATGGATTAGGAGTTACAAACACCTCACCTAATTCATTTGACTCTGTATCTAATTCAAAATTTATGTCAATATTCCCTTCAGAACGAATAACGACATTGAACTTTGTTAAAGATTGATAGCCAACGTAGGATGCTTTAATATTATACGTTTTTGGTGAGATGTTTCTTACCGTATATCTGCCATCAGAATTTGAAGCTGCACCAATAGTTGTGCCTTCTAAAATAACCGTTGCTCCTATTAAAACTTCTCCTGTTTTCGAGTCGGTTATAGTACCAGATAAAATACCAGATTGACCTAATGCAATTTGGGATATGAGTACTAAGAATAAAAAAAATAATGAGAAACGAATCAGCATTAGATTAAAAAAGTTAGAAGGTTCAAGTACTGAATCATATTGTATTGAAAAGGGTTCCTTTTTTAGGTTTAGAAGAACATTATTCATTAAAAATCTGTTTAAAATTCCTGTATCTTTAATTATGGAAATAAGACTAGAGCAAATAAACCCAACCATTGGTGACCTTTCTGGAAATCAAACTCTAATTCTAAATGCAATTAATGAAGCAGAAAAGGATAAAATAGATATTCTAATTTTACCAGAATTAGTTGTTTGTGGGTATCCACCAATGGATCTTATTGAACGAAGGATTTTTCGGGAATACTGTTATCAAGTAAATAAAAATATTATACATGCCACGAAGGAAGTTACAGTAATTTTTGGGTCAATTACTGATAATATTAATGGTGTAGGTCGTATTTGTTTTAATTCAGCAATTATAGCCCAACATGGTAAAGAGATTGCACGTGTTCATAAAGCACTACTACCTACTTATGATGTTTTTGATGATTTAAGATATTTTGAGCCAGGGACTGAGTTTGAGCCTATAGTTATTAATGGAATTCCTTTTGGAATTACTGTATGTGAAGATATCTGGTTCAACGACAATGAAATTCAATATCATACCTATAGAAACAATCCAGCTGCAATTTTATCGGAGAAAGGGGCGAGAGCAATTATCAATATATCAGCATCTCCATTCACAAAAAGAAAGCCTATTACCAGAGTTGGGATGCTACAAAAACATGCACAGGAACTTGGTTTACCTCTTTTTTATGTAAATCAGGTTGGAGCAAATACTGAGCTTATATTCGATGGCGATTCATTAGCTCTAGATCAAACAGGGTTTATAGTTACTCGTGATGAGAGATTTAAATCTACCTTTGTCGATGTAGACTATAATCCAGAAACTCAGACATTAGATGCGGGGAAATACGCTGAATGTGAACGCTCCATTCCGAATCCTATTAAAACCATGTTCGATGCACTAGTATTAGGTGTTCGTGATTATCTAAGAAAATCTAAACTTGGGAATAAAGTTGTACTTGGTTTAAGTGGTGGAATCGACTCTGCGTTGGTTTGTGTTATAGCTGCAGAGGCGGTAGGTTCAAGAAATGTATTGGCCATAACCATGCCATCAGAGTTTTCAAGTGAAGGGAGTATTACCGATTCTGAAAAACTAGCTCAAAATTTAGGAGTAGATCTCAAAGAAATTCCTATTAAAACTGTTTTTGATTCATACTTGAAACAATTAGAGCCACTTTTTGAAGGAACAACGTTTAATGTGGCAGAAGAAAATCTTCAAAGTCGAACACGAGGAGATTTATTAATGGCAATTTCTAACAAGTTCGGACATATGTTGCTAAATACAGGCAACAAATCAGAAACAGCTGTTGGTTACTGTACACTTTATGGAGATATGGCCGGTGGACTTGGTGTAATTTCCGACCTTTACAAAACAGAAGTGTATGAAATGAGCAGATGGTTGAATGAAGAATATTATCAAAAAGAAATTATCCCAATTTCGATTATTGAAAAAGAGCCAAGCGCTGAATTAAGACCAGATCAAAAAGATTCAGATTCTTTACCAGATTACGGAACTTTAGATGCCATCTTGAAATACTATCTAGAAGATCAGTTATCAAGAGAAGAAATATTAGCTAAAGGATTGGATGAGATAACAATTGATCAAATACTTCGTCTTGTTGATAGAAGTGAACACAAACGTTATCAAGCCGCACCTGGTTTAAAAATTTCTGCTAAAGCATTTGGAGCAGGACGACGTTGGCCGATTGTTCAACAGTGGACAGGACAGGAAAAATCATTTCAATCAGACACTAACTACCAAAAAGAAGAAAATTTAAAATTATAGGCGCTATTTTGATAACAATTGCGTTGCAAATTCGCTGAGCAGTTGAATTCTTTATTAAAGCTTTAAATTATTACCTTAAACAAAATTCAAACAATAGAAATTTATGATCAAAAAGATACTATTTGCTGGTTTTACACTTTGCTTTGTTGGTTCCAGCTTAGTACAAGCGCAGGATTCTACCGTAACAATTAAAGATAAGGAAATGCCATTACGGTTACTTCCTTATGCTAACCCTATGCAAGGTTTAGCAAAAGAAGAGACTATTATAGATACTCCTGTTTTGACAGAACTTGATAGTTTCCAAAAAGATATAATCAGTAGAATTTCTGATATATATCGACTCCATATTCTAGCTTTAGATGCTCAAGTTGATCAAGATGCAATTCAAGCAGAAACCTATATAAACGATGCAGTTACCGCATCACAAGATCTTTTAGATGATTATCCAGAGATTCGTAGCGATCGTAGATTCGCTGAATTATCTAGAGCTGTTGTTGGTGAATACCGGCATTTTTACGGAATAACAGATTCTGAAAACGAGCCACAGGGTGAAATTTTCACTATACAAGAAGATTTCCTTGAAGATGAGAATCTATTAGCGGATGATTTTGAATTTCCTAAAGATGCAGATATACAAAAAACGGCTGTTCCTCTAATTCAAAATTCTCAAGTAAATCGACATTTGGTGTATTACACACTTCGAAGACCAGAAGTGATGGAAACTTGGAGAGAACGTGCTGAAGTTTATAAACCAATGATGGATAAGATTTTTGCTGAGGAAGGGTTACCGCCTGAACTTGTGTATCTATCATTTATTGAAAGTGGTATTAACCCAACTGCTAGAAGTTGGGCATCAGCAGTTGGTATGTGGCAGTTTATTGCTGCAACAGGTAGAGTATATGGGCTAGAAGTTAATTGGTGGATCGATGAACGTAGAGATCCAGAGAAATCAACTCGTGCAGCAGCTCGCCATTTAAAAGATTTACATAATATTTGGGGTGATTGGCATTTAGCAATGGCCAACTATAATATTAGTCCAAGAGGATTAAATCGTGCTATTAGCAGAGCAGGCGGTGTTAAAGATTATTGGGCAGCCTATGATTATTTACCAAGAGAAACTCGAGGTTACGTTCCAGGTTTCATTGCTACAACCATGATTAATCTAAGTCCAGAAGAATTTGGGTTTAAGAAGAGTTATGGTAAAGAACCATATTCTTACGATTTAGTTGAAGTTGACGGGTTAATGCCTCTAAACGAAATGGCTAAAATAATTGGGATAACAACGGATGAACTGAAACAGTATAATCCTGAATTACTTAGGTGGGCTACTCCTCCAGGAAATAAATACCCACTTAAAATACCAAAGGGTAAAAAAGCAGAGTTTTTGGCCTCCTACGATGAAATTCCTAAAGAATCTGTAAACCAAAGCATAACAATGCATACAGTTCGTAGTGGTGAATCTATTGGTTTAATAGCAAGGAAATATGGTACAACGGTTAGTGGAATTTATGCGAGTAATGATAATCTATCAAATGTGATTTATCCTGGTCAAGTTTTAGCTGTTCCCTTACCTGCAGGAAGTGCCTCTAAAATTTCCGCTAATCGACCAACGAATCAGCAAAGTGGAACAAATACGTCAAGAGCTTCATCAAGCTCAAACGTAAGTATACCTGCAAACTCTAATAAGCTTACATATAAAGTTAAAACTGGTGATACGATCGGTCATATAGCTGAATGGTTTGATGTAAGAGCATGGAATATCAGAACATGGAATGGTATTGGAAATACTATTCGTGTTGGGCAAAACCTTAGCGTATATGTGCCAAACTCTCAAAAATCACATTATGAGCAGGTAAACAATCTTTCGTTTAGAGAAAAACAAGATATTGAGACTCGACAAAAGAGAGGCGATAATATATTTCTAGCTGCAGCTACAACTACCTCAAATGATGGGTCAGTAAACTATACAGTAAAACCTAACGATACGCTTAGTGAGATCGCAGAATCTTTCGGTGTTTCTACTTCTCAACTCCGAAGACTTAATAATCTTAATGGATCAAGAATTTATGTTGGGCAGGCATTAAAAATTAAGTAAAAGAGCTATGAGAATGAGGATTTCCAAAATTAAGTTAGTGATGTTATTGGCTATAGTTGGAATAAGTACAGTAGCTTTTCAAGTTACTGACATCTATTTCCTCATAAAGAAGAACTTTTCAATTTTTAGTAAAGCATATGAGAATGTTGCTCTAGAATATGTCGACGAAATTGATCCAGAACTACTTATGAGAAGTGGTATGGAAGCCATGCTGGAAACGCTCGATCCATATACCGTTTTCTATAATGAATCGCAAAATGAACAGGCTGAGATATTTTCTCGCAGTAATTATGCAGGAATTGGAATAGAAGCGGGATTTAGAGATGGTAAAGTAGTAGTGGTTGCACCTACTCAAGGTGGACCAGCTGATCAAAAAGGTGTTCGAGCAGGGGATGTCGTTGTTGCCATTGATGGGGTGTCTACAGAAGGGTTGCTTCCAGAAGAAGTGCAGAATCTTACAATGGGTGAGATTGGTTCCAATCTAACTCTAAGTATTCAACGTTTTGGTTTAGACCAACCAATCGATTTTGAAATCAAAAGAGCTAGTATTGAGACCCCAAATGTAACTCATATAACGCATTTAGGTGCTAATGAAGAAATTGGTTATATACGTCTAGCACAATTTGGATTGAATTCTGCAAGCGAAATTCGAACTTCTATTGAAGACCTTTCAGTTAAAGGAAACTTACAAGGATTGGTTCTTGATTTACGAGATAATCCCGGTGGAATTTTACAAGAAGCTGTTGCAATAATAGATAAATTTGTAGAGCCAGGTATAGCCGTAGTTGAGACTCGAGGAAGGATTAGTGAATATAATTCTGCGTACGAAACAAGAGAACCAATTCTATTTGATAAGCCTATAATAATTTTAATGAATGAAGGTAGTGCTAGTGCCTCAGAAGTAGTTGCAGGTGCTCTTCAAGATTTAGATAGAGCAGTAATATTAGGTGAAACAAGTTTCGGTAAAGGGTTAGTTCAAGTGGTAAAGCCAATGCCCTATAATACTTCTATGAAGATCACAATTTCAAGATATTATACCCCAAGTGGACGTAGTATACAATCAGTTGCTTATACTCACCAAGGAAGAAATACATCTATTTCAAGAGAAGAGACTGCTAATAGAATATTCAAAACTCGTAATGGTCGCGAAGTGAAAGAAGGAAGAGGTATTGAGCCAGATGTAGTTTCATCAGGACCAGAAACAAGTTTATTAGAAATCTTCCTGTTTCAGGAAGGTAGCTACTTTGATTTTGCAACTCAGTTCGAATCTCAGAATAGTAGTTTTGAAGCAGAAGTACTTCCAGAAGATGTTTATCAAGATTTTATATCTTTTTTAGAGAGTACACAATTTGATTACCAAACTGATTCAGAATTATTGCTGAACGAACTTGAAGACAAACAGAATAATGACGAGATAGATACTCATATAAAAGCAATAAAAGAGCTAATTCAAGAAGAGAAAAAGCTGAATTTCACAAAAAATGAAGCACAGATTAAGAAAGCATTATATTTGGAGTTAATTTCTAGGTATGAAGGACAGATATCTAAAACAAATGCAACTCTGCGTTTCGATTCTCAACTAAAAGAAGCCATTATTCTACTGTCGAATTCAAGCCAAATATCTTCCATTCTGGATGGCAGTAGATAATGCTCACTAAAGCTGATCTGCATATTCATACTAAATGCTCCGATGGTAGGCTTTTACCTGAACAAGCTGTAGAAGTAGCTCATAAACGCGGTTTAGCTGCTCTTTCCATAACCGATCATGATACTTTTGAAGGTTATTTTGAGGCCATTGACAAAGCAAATGCTCTGGGGATTGAACTTATACCAGGAGTTGAGATAACAAGTTCTTTTAAGAATCAAGAAGCCCATATTCTGGCTTATTATTTCGATGTTAACACCACCTATTTTTCCGATTTCTTTAAATCGCAACGAATTGCTAGGAGAAGTAGAATAAAAGGAATAATTAAAACTCTGAATGGAAAAGGGTTAAATCTTGACTATGATGAAGTTAGAGCAGAAGCAAATGGAGCTAATATCGGGCGTCCGCATGTTGCAAAAGTTCTAGTTAGCAAAGGCTATGCACGAAATCATAATGATGCGTTCATTAGATATCTAAGTACAGAGCGCCTTGGTGAAATAGAGAATACTTATCCAGATTATAAAGATGTTATAGAAATAGTTCGAAATATTGGTGGGGCAACAATACTAGCTCACCCAGCTAAACATTATAAATCTTCTGAAATAATTGAATTTATTGATGCAGGAATTGATGGATTGGAATGTATTCACCCAAGTCATAATTTTGATCTTCAAAAAAAGTACACTAAGATAGTAGAAGAACATTCTCTTTTACTAACTGGTGGAAGTGATTATCATGGTGGTTATGAAATGGCGGAACGACATCTTGGAGTGGTTTGTGTTGCATTAAAACACATTGAAAAAATGAAGAGAATGACAGACCAACGAAAACAATTAGTAGAAATAAAAAATTGATATGAGTATTGAAATTATAGAAGGGAAATCGTCGATAAATGGGGCAAAAATTGGGATCGTTGTTTCTAGATGGAATTCGAGTATAACAGAGAAAATGTTGAATGGAGCGCTCAAAGTATTGAAAGGAAATGGAATATTAGAGGATGATATTCTCGTAGTTCGTTGCCCTGGTTCATTTGAAATTCCTCTAACTGCTCAACATATTCTGGAAGAAAGGGATGTAGATGGAGTAATTACACTAGGTGTTGTAATTAGAGGCGGCACTCCACATTTTGAATATGTTTGTGATGCTGTAACTCAAGGCGTACTAACTCTTAACCTAAATTACCAAAAACCAGTAGCTTTTGGGGTATTAACCACCGATGATGTTAAGCAAGCAATGGATAGATCTGGTGAGAATGGGAACAAAGGAGGAGAGGCAGCATTAGCTTTACTCGAGATGATTGATATTCAACGAAAGCTAACTAATAAATAAGCATACTTTACCTTGATTAAGGAAGCTTAAAGCTCTAATTTTGGGAGCTTGAAAATCAGCCCCAAAAAGCCCCTTGAAAGAGCTTACTTTAACAAATACCACTCAAACTTCCGAAGACAAGGAAAACCAATTTCTTTTAAAAGAAAACGGTGAAATCCCTGAACATATAGCCATTATTATGGATGGCAATGGTAGATGGGCAAAAAGTAAGGGGAGTATTAGATTGCACGGACATAAAGTAGGAGTAGATTCAGTACGTGATATTACTGAAGCATGCGCTCAATTAGGTGTTCAATATCTTACTTTATACGCATTTTCAACAGAAAATTGGGGCCGACCAAGCGCTGAGGTTCGTGGCTTAATGAGAATTTTAGTTTCTTCTCTTAGAAAAGAAGCAGAAAACCTTCATAAAAATAATATTCAATTGGTTACAATTGGACAAATGGATCGTTTTCCTCAAGATTGTCAAAAACAACTTCAAGAAGCAATTGATCTTACTAAGGATAATACTAGGCTACAATTATGTCTTGCCCTTAGTTATTCAGGTAGATGGGATATTACAGAAGCTTTTAAAAAAATATCCAATCATGTTAAAGAAGGGCGACTTGATCCGGAACTTATTAATGATCAGATGATTAGTGATCATCTTTCTACCGCAAATGTTCCTGATCCTGATCTTATTATAAGAACGAGTGGAGAATATAGGATTAGTAACTTTCTTCTTTGGCAGCTTGCTTATTCAGAATTATATATCACTCAACAATATTGGCCCGATTTCAGACGTAATGACCTATACAAAGCAATAGCTTCATATCAGAAACGAGATAGAAGATTTGGAAAAGTGCAGTTATCCAAAGACGAAAGTGATAGTAGTTCCCGTTTAAATAAAAAATGAAAAATCAATCTTTGGCTAAATTACACGTGTTCACATTGTCGAAACGAATTTTATTAACCTTCTTTTTATTGTTAAGTACGGTTTTATTTACTGAAGGATTAATAGCTCAAGATTTTAAGCTTACTGATCCAACACTTGAAATTCCTCAAGAGTATACAATTTTAGGTGTACAAGTTAGAGGAAATGAATTTACTAGAGAGCAGTTTATTATAAATGCGAGTTCATTAAGTGAAGGTTCTACCATTACTTATCCGGGTGAAGATATCTCAGACGCTTTAAAACGTTTATATAGAGTAGGGCTATTCTCGGATGTTAAAGTATTTGTCACTGAAAAGACATTAACAGGTATAAGGTTGATCATAGAAGTGACTGAACAACCTAGAATGTATGAGTACAAAATTGAAGGGGTTAAGAGATCAGAACGAAGAGACTTAAAAAAGACAATAACATTACTGGCCGGAACCGCTATTACAGAGGCTAACATTGCTCAAGCAAAAAGTCAGATTTATAAATTCTACAAAGAGAAAGGACTTTGGTTTACAGAAGTAGATGTAACTACAGAACCATCAAAAGTGGAAAACCGCTCAAATCTTATTTTTACAGTTAAGAGAGGTAAAAAGCTCGAAATAAAAGATATTGAATTCAGTGGGGCGGAAGCTTTTTCAGAAAGAAAACTAAGGAAAAAAATTAAACCACTTAGAGAAGATGCATGGTGGAAATTTCTCTCCAAAAAAACATTTAAAGAAGAAGATTTTGAAGAGGGTAAAGAAAAAGTCCTTTCCTATTATAGGAATAATGGCTATTCCGATGTAAGGGTACTATCTGATTCTGTTTGGGTTTTTGATTACAAAAAAAATAAAAATGGTATTAGAGTAAGAATTAATATCGCTGAAGGCCCTCAATATAAGATCAGAAATATTACCTGGGATGGTAATACTGTGTATACAGATGAGCAGCTTTCGCTTTCACTAGGTTTTGAAAAAGGTGATGTTTTTAATGAAGAGAAGTACGAACAAAATATAAGCTTTAACCAAAATTCTACAGATATTAATAGCTTATATCAAAATATTGGATATTTATTTTTTCAAGCAGTTCCTGTAATTACGAAAGTTGGAGAAGATTCACTGGATGTTCATTTTGATTTATACGAAGATGAGATAGCAACTATTAGGAATGTTTCCTTTTCAGGTAATACAAGCACTCATGATGATATCGTTCGAAGAACTTTGAGAACAGTTCCGGGTAATACATTCAGTAGGGATGCAATTGTACGTTCAATTCGTGAATTAAGTACGTTAGGTTATTTTGATCCCCAAAATATTACACCCGATTATATTCCTCAGTATCAATCTAAAGAAGTAGACATTACCTTTGATTTAGATGAATCTCAGAGTACCAGTAATTTTGAATTCTCTGGTGGCTATGGTGGGCGGTCAATTGGTGCCATCATATCAGCACGACTTAACTTTAATAATTTTTCGTTAAAAAGAGCAATTGAAGGAGATTTCACTCCATTTCCATCAGGGGATGGACAAACATTATCTTTAGGTGTTCAAGTTACAGGAACAGGGTACCAAAGTTACAGTTTTGGATTTGTTGAACCATGGTTGAATGGTAAACCAACTTCTCTTGGAGTAAATCTATCTTATAACTATATACAATTTAGGAACTCTGACCAAAGAAATAAGCTATTCTCAGCAAGTGTATCTCTTGGTAAAAGACTAAGATGGCCGGATGATTATTTTTCTACACGTAGTGTAGTTAGTTATCAACTATATGATGTAGTAGATGGTTTTGCTACAGGTTTAGCTGAAGGTACTTCAAGTCTTATTTCATTTACTCAGGTTTTAGAAAGAAACTCACTAGATAATTTTATATCTCCAAATTCAGGATCTAAGTTTACACTTTCTGGAGAAATTGCCCCACCACTACCTGGTTTCTCTGAATTCTATAAAATTAAAACAGAGTTTCAACACCACATCCCTGTAGTAGGTAAATTAGTACTTACAAGTCAAGCTGATTATGGTTTTATAGGATATTTAACTAATGATAGACAAAGTAATTTTCAGAAATTTCTTGTTGGTGGTACGCAACTACAACAACGTCAAAGTTTCTTATACGATAACATCGATTTAAGAGGTTATCCTGGCGGATTAAATGAAAGTATTGCCCCAGTAGTGAATGGACAACAAGTTGGCGGTCGAATTTTTGCTAAATATACTTTTGAAATGAGATATCCTGCTGTTAGTACAGAACAATTACAGCTAATCCCATACGTTTTCTTTGATGCAGGTAATTCATACATAAATTTCTCTAATTTTGACCCTTTTAGTTTAAAGAGATCCGTGGGCTTTGGAACAAGATTATTTTTACCAGTTCTAGGATTGGTAGATCTTAGTTATGGTTATAGATTAGATGGTGTCGATGATACATCAGTAATTCCAGGGCAATGGGAATTCTTGTTTAATATTGGAGCACCGTTTTAATGAATAGATTAATACAATACTCTTTAGTGATATTGATAACGACTATTGCTTCGACTATCAATGCTCAGGAACAAAAGATCGGCTTTTTTGAATCGGAAGTAATTTTAGCTCAAATACCAGAATACAATGGAATTGAACAAAGATTACAGTTATTAAGTGATGGATGGAATCAAGAGCTTCAAGAACTTGATGAAGAAATAAAAGCTCTTGAGGATGACTACCAAGCAAAAGAGATTCTCTATACAGAAGAAATAAGGGAACAAAAAATAAATGAAATAAAACAAAAGAAACGAGATAGAGATACGTTTCTAAATCAGAAATTTGGACCACAGGGTGAATATTTTCAAAATCAAAGGGATTTATTGGAACCTATTCAACGACAAATATTTACAGCGCTACGAACAGTAGCACAGAAACAGGGATTTGATTACGTTTTCGATAGGTCTGGTGATATCTATATGGTATATGCTAGAGGAGAATGGAATCTTAATGAAGCTATTCTATTAGAACTTGGTATAGAAGTAGAGTAAGCAATTTTAATTTAAAGGCGGTATTTTCCGTAAAACCAAACATAGTTATGAAAAAGTATTACTTAGTAGTTCTATTTACTGTTCTTTTCTCGATTACAGCAATAGCTCAAACAAAAATTGGGTACATGAATCCATCTCAGGTTCTATTTGAACTAGAGGAAGTGGGAGCAATAGAGCAACAAATAGAAACATTAATTGAAACAAGAGATCAAGACTTAATTGCTAAATCTACTCAACTTCAAGAAGATCTCGCAACTTACGAAGAAGGTAAAGCCGTTCTTTCAGCTACAGCTCGTGCCACAAAAGAACAAGAGTTTTTGGATAGAAATAATGCTCTAGAAGAAGAGAGAGAAACGTATTTGAATGAAATAAGACAAAGACGTTCACAAATGATGACTCCAATTTTGGAAAAAATGGATGCGGCTATTAAAACTGTTGCTACCGAAATGGGATTAGATTTGATCTTAAATGAAGTAACTTCATATGGAGATGCTGTTATTTTTTACTCAAATGAAGAAAAATTAAATATAACATCGCAAGTAGTTGCGAAATTAAAGGCAGAATAAAGTAATTGGAAATTAACTCATGAAAGGAAAAATGATACTACGAATTAATATGCTAATGGTAGCCATGTTTTTGGTTATCGGACTAAATAGTGATACACAAGCACAATCTTCTGAAGCTAAAATTGGATATGTAAATCCTCAGGCAATATTAGCTAGTATGCCAGAGATGAAGGCTGTTCAACAACGTCTACAAAATTTTACAGCTCGTAAGCAACAAGAATTAACTACCAAAGAGCAAGCTTTTCAAGCTCAAGTGACTGCATACCAACAAAAAATTGGGGTAATTTCTGCAGATGCACAACGACAGGAAGAAGAAAGACTTGGTCAGTTACAGAATGAACTTGTTCAAGCTCAGCAAATTGCAGAGGGAGAACTACAAGATAAAAGAACTGAATTACTAGGACCTCTATTAGAACAAATTGGAGCTGCAATCGATAATGTTGCTGAAACTATGGGTTTAATTTATGTATTAAACACTACTACTAGTACTGGTGACTTGATTATCCTTTATGCTTCAGATGATTACCAAGCTAAATATGACATTACTGAAAAGGTGATGGAGCAACTAGGAATGTTCTAGTTTTAAAGACATTGGTAAAAATTTAAAAGCCGTAAGTTTACTTCCGGCTTTTTTTATTTCATATTCTTTTTGCGGTTTTTGATATAGTCTTCGAAAATATAGCCACCTAAATCGTCAAGGGATGCAAAATAGGCTTTCCCTTTATTTGCTTCGGTCATTTCTCGAACAAAATTTTGTAAATAAGGATCACTAGCAATCATGAATGTAGTAATACTTATTTTATCTCTCCTACATTTAACAGCTTCATCCAATACTTTATTAACAATTTTTCTATCTAAACCGAAGCTATTTTTATAAAGTTTTCCATTTTCAATCATACATGACGGTTTACCATCAGTTATCATGAAAATCTGTTTATTCGCATATTTTTTTCTTTGTAAGATATGGCGAGCAACTTCTAAACCTTGCTTTGTGTTAGTATGAAAAGGTCCAACCTTTAGATAAGGTAAATCTTCTACTGATATCTGCCATGCTTCATTACCAAAGGCTACAATATCTAAGGAGTCTTTGGCGTAATTGGTCATAATAAGCTCTGAGAGAGCCATAGCTACCTTCTTAGCGGGTGTAATTCTATCTTCACCATATAAGATCATTGAATGGCTTAAATCGATTAGTAACACGGTAGCTACAGATGTGTAATGATCTGTTTCATAAACTTCTAAATCATCTTCCTGTAAATCGAAGTTATCCAAGTTACTATGATGAAGCATATTAAGCATAGTATTTACACTATCAATCTGACCAATGTCATCATTTTTACTCCATCTTCTAGTTTCAGGCTGGCGCTCAGTTCCTCTACCGGTATGTTGAGTTTTGTGACTTCCAAATCCACCTTTATCTAGATTTTTAAATACTTCTTCTAGAGATTTTTTTCTAAGACTTCTTTCAGTTTTTTTGGTGATAATTAATTGTTCATTTTGACTATCATTATCGATATAGCCGCGCTCCTTTAGCTCTTTGATAAAATCACCTAAGGAATAATCATCTTCAAATTGTTCAGTAATTTGATATTCCTTGTCGAGTTCCGTTAACCAGCGTAAAGATTGTGAAACATCGCCACTTGCAATAGTTAATAATTGTTGGAATAAGTCCCATAATGTGTCAAAAGGTTGCGTCCCCTTATTTGCACTTAGTCGTTCATCCCATTCAAAATATCTTAGATTCATTGATGCTCGTTTATTATAAAGAATATAACTTTCACTAAAACAGTTCCATAAAAATTGTTATGAAAAGTTATATTTAAACTTATGAGTAGATTAGAGTTTGAAAAAAAATTATGGGCAAAAGGATTTTCTAGAATTATAGGACTCGATGAGGTAGGAAGAGGCTGTCTTGCAGGGCCAGTAGTTGCCGCTGGTGTGATTTTTAAACCAGGAACTTTTATTGAAGGTGTTAAAGACAGTAAGAGAATACCTAAAAAATTAAGAAATAATCTTGAAAAACAAATTAAGGAAAAGGCACTTTATTGGACGATAAAACAAGGAAGTATTGAAGAAATTGACAGATTGAACATTTTGTGGGCTTCTCTAAACACCATGCAAAAATGTGTAGAAGATGAGAATGCTAATCCAGACTATTTATTAGTAGATGGGAATAGATATACAACTTCCTTAATCCCTTATACTTGCCTAATAGGTGGCGATGATAGATCGATGAGTATTGCTGCTGCATCCATTTTGGCAAAAGTGTATCGTGATAATTTAATGAGTGAACTAAATGAGGAATATCCCGATTTCGGTTGGGATACAAATTTTGGATATCCTACTCCTCATCATAAAAAAGCACTTGAAGAATTTGGGAAAACGAAGTTTCACAGAAATAGTTTTAAACTCGGAACGGAAAAAAACTACAAAAAAGTCTAACGATAAATGCTAAACTCTCTTTTGTGAAAATCCATATTCAAACAAAGAGCAAGCATAAATGTATTCGTTAAGAATGCTGACCCTCCATAACTTATAAATGGAAGAGGTATTCCTATTACCGGAAGAAGAGCAGTTGCACTACCAATGTTTATAAAAAAATGAATGAAAAAAACAGCAGTAACACTTACTGTTACTAGTTGAGCATATGGATGTTTATGATTACCTGCCATTCTCAATAATCTAATAAAAAGAAAAGCAAAGGTAATAACTACTAAACCAGCTCCTAAAAAGCCAAATTCTTCACCGATTACACAATAAATAAAATCAGTATATGATTCAGGTAGAAACTTTAATTGAGTCTGAGTTCCTTCCATAAACCCTTTCCCCATAAGACCCCCCGAACCAATTGCTGTTTTAGCTTGAATGACGTTCCAACCAGCACCAGTTGGATCAAATGATGGATTGGTGAAAGCAGTAATTCTAGCTATTTGATGTGGTTGAAGAACACTACTTAATGCTAATTGTACTCCTGTAATAGTTAGCATTCCTGTTACAAACGAAGTAATTGTTAGCCAAGTTCTTCTTTGAATGAAGAAGATAAGACCAGTTAATAAGAGTGCAGCAACTAATCCAAATTGCCAGCCAATTACAGTTAGATAAAGTATAATGGCTGGTGAGATTATAAATAATGAAACTCCATACGGAAGACCAGACCAAAACAACATAACTGGAATTAGTGCAAAGAATATTATTGCAGTACCAAAATCATTTTGAAGAATTACTAATGCTGCAGGGAGTAGAATAATTAACACAGAAGTAAAAGCATAACGAATATTTTCTGCGGAGATGTTTCTTCTACTTGTAAGATAATTTGCTACGGCTAATATTGTAGCAATTTTCATGAATTCACTACTCTGTATACCAAAAGGACCTATTCTGAACCAGCTTTTTGCTCCATTTATTTCTGAACCAAAAATCAGTGTCAGGACCATCAAAACAATACCAATGAAATAGAAAACAAATGAAAGCTGTAGAAAAGTTCGAGGAGAAATAAATTGAACACTAATCATTAGCAGTATAGAGACTACTACAAAGCCTAATTGCTTATAAAAATTAATTTGAATGTATTCAGCTAAGAAATCAGAGACAGGACCTTGTGTGGCACTATATATTGCCGTAAGTCCTATAATAGTTAACAATACCCAAGCAAAAGTAATGGACCAATTAAAATCTCTTACATTACTCATTCAGAATCTCCTTGAGAATTATCTTCTTTAGGAACCCAATTCATTACATAGTTATAGGTGTATTGACGATTAATCTCCCCAGTTAAATACTTTTCAAGTATAAGAGACGCAATTGGTGCTGCAGAAGAAGACGCAAAGCCAGCATTTTCAAGAAATACAGTTACAACAATTTCAGGGTCTTCATAAGGAGCAAAAGAAGTGAACCAACCATGACTAAAGCCATGAGGATTTTCGGCAGTACCTGTTTTTCCAGCTAAATCTATGATCCCAGTTTTTGCATAATATCGACCACTACCTTCTTGAACTACTCCTCGCATTCCTTTTTTTACTGTCTCTAAATATTCGGGTTTAACCCAGTCTATTTTTTCATAAACAATTGGTGTAATCATCACTGAACCATCATCATTATGAATTGAGTGAACTAGATGCGGGCGAATTCTATATCCTCCATTAGCTATAGAGCTAGTCATTTGAGCAATCTGGAGTGGTGAAACTGAAATAACCCCTTGCCCAATTCCGAGGTTTATAATATCACCGATACCCCATTTTCTTTTACCAAATCGTTGATCCATATATGCACTATCAGGAATGATACCTTGAGTAGCACTAGGAAGATCAATTCCATTGGGCACACCTAATCCAAAATCGTTAACAAGATTACTCCAAGTATTTAGGTCACCTGAAGTTCCTATTCTATCCATTAACGAATTAAAAAAAGTATTACTAGAAAATGTTATTGCTTTTTGAAGGTTATAATCACCTTTTGGAGCTAGATCCCTGTAGAGTCGTCCTTTTCGAAAACCGCCCGTATTCTTGACAATCGTTTCTGGGGTAAGATATCCTAAATGTAGACCAATTATCCCCATTAGTGGTTTAAATGTTGATCCAGGAGGTTGACGACTAGAAATTGCTCGATTATATAAGGGCCGAGTTGTATCTGAATTTATATGTGCCCAGTAATCTCTATCTAATCTTCCTGCAAGTCGATCTACATTGTAGTTTGGCGAGCTAACTAATGATAGAATTTCTCCAGTAAGAGGATTCATAGCAACTACTGCACCAATCTTATCTTTCATTAATAACTCTACAAATGCTTGTAATTCAGCATCTATCGTAGTATACAAATTACCACCTTGAATTGGGTTTTGGGTAGATCTCTCACCCTCATAATTACCAAGTGATTGTCCGTATGCATTAACTTTTAAAAATTCGACACCTAGATCTCCTCTCAAAGTGTCTTCATAAATCATCTCTAATCCACTTTTCCCAATTTTATCACCGAGTCGTAGATCATTTGATTTATCATAGTCGTTTCTATCAGCTTCTCTTAAATATCCAAAGATATGAGATGCTATCATATCTGTTGGATAATGCCTTTTACTTTCAATCTGATGACCGATTCCCGGTAGTTGCCAAATATTTTCTTGAATTAGAGAAAATGTTTCGAAATTTACATCAGTAAGAAGGGGAGATGTTCTATACCAGGAATATCTTTGTGCCTCATTAATTCTCTCAGTTATTTCATCAATTTCAGTCTCAAGAAGTCTAGCTAACAGAGGGATTTTTTCTTTATCGAAATTAGCAGGTGTTACAGTTATTGAAAAAATGGGCTCGTTATCAACAATAAGTATTCCATTACGATCATAGATTAAACCTCTTGCTGGAGAAACGTATTCTTGTCGAATAGAATTTTCTTCACCTAAACTAGAATAAGTTTCATACTGAATTATTTGTAAATAGAATATTCTACCGATAACAACCAAACAAAGTCCAATCATTATCACCTGTAATGATCGAATAGATGTATGGATTCTATTAGATTGATTCTTATACAATATTATTTGACTCTGAAAACAAAAATTAGAGCACCAACTACAGCAGTGTATACCGCATTACCAAAAGTCGACAAAATTGGCGAATAATTCGATGCATATGCATCAAAGAAACTACTTAAACCAATAAATATTATGTTTTGAAATAAAGCAGCAATAAATATGAATATGAAAATTTGCCAAACAAGAAGTTGAACTTCAGATCGCCGTTTTACAAAACTGTAAAAAATAAAAACAAGCAAAGTTTTTGAGAACATATACATGCCCCAATAATCAAATAACGCATCTTGAAAAAGACCTAATAAAGCAGCAATAACTAATAATTTAGGACGATCATATTTTGCAACTAACCATAAAAGATAGAAAGTTATTGGGTCAGCAGTTGTTCCCAAGATAGGTAGGTGTTGAAAGAACAAAACCTGAGCAACTACAAAAATGAGCCCTAATCCAAAATCCTTTAGTAGTTGACCACTCATCGGAATAGCTCGTTATAATTTTCTTTTAAATTCTGAATAGAAGTATCAGCTTCGAATGTAATCACAAATCCTTCTGCTATATTAAATAATGAAGCAAAGGGCTTTAAGAAAATTCTTTGAGTGTCTTCTCCAGATTCTTCCTCAGTTCGTATAACGTAGCCTATTGGAATTCCTGCAGGGTATTGATTTCCAAATCCAGAGGTCTCAATAACAAAACCTGAATCTACAGGAATAGTTTTAGGAACGAAATCCATAACTAACTCTGACATATTATCCCCAGTCCAGCTTACAATACCTGAAGAATTAGTTTCCTGGATTCGAGCACTCACTCTAAATAAATTATTATAGTAGGGCATAACCTGGGAATAATAACCACTTGTAAGAATAACTTTCCCAATTAATCCATCAGAATTAACAACAGGCATTCCAGTTTCAATTCCATCTTTAAATCCTGCATCAATCGTAAAATTGTTATTTAAACCTGTTAACTCTTTGTTTACAAAAGTAATCGGTTTTAAATTAAAATCACTTCGTTCTTGATAATCAAGAAGTTCTCTAAGTACTTTATTTTCTTGCTCTATAGCACGCAATCTACTTAGCTCATCTTGCAAGAGAATATTTTGGCGCTGTAAATATGTATTAGTATTCAATGCCTGGCGATAAACTCTAACACTAGACAGAGGCTCTTCAAGTAAACTTACAACTGTAATTGAAAGTTGTCGTAGAGAGTTTATTCCGCCTTGATGACGATTTACAGCGATAAAAAGTGCACAAACAAGAAGAAGGGCAGTTATTATATAATCGGTAGCATTTTCAACTTTAAAGACGCGAAATCGCATTCAAATCAATTCCAATTAGTCTATTACAGGACGATAATATTCTAGATTTTCCAGAATTGCACCGGTTCCTCGAACTACTGCCGTCAAAGGATCTTCAGCAATATGGACAGGAAGGTCGGTTGTTTCCATAATTAATTTATCAAGATTCTTGAGTAGTGCTCCACCACCTGTTAGCATAATTCCTCTGTCTAAAATGTCTGCGGATAGCTCTGGAGGAGTTTGTTCAAGTGATTTAGTGATCGACTCAACAATTGTATTAACTGATTCAGCCATTGCTTCACGAGCATCTTTTGAAGTAATATGACGTGTTCTAGGCACTCCGTTTACAAGATCTCGACCTTTTGTAATCATTTCAAGTTCTTCATCAAGAGGAGCTGCAGAACCAATTTCACATTTAATCTTTTCAGCAGTACGTTCACCTATTAAGAGCTTATGATTTCTTCTGAAATAATTAATAATATCATCGTTTAATTCATCCCCACCTAGACGTACAGATTGAGCATAAACAATACCTGAAAGAGCAATAACAGCAATTTCAGTAGTTCCACCCCCAATATCTACAATCATATTTCCAACTGGTTCATGAACATCTAGTCCAATTCCAATTGCAGCTGCCATTGGTTCGTCAACAAGATGAACTTCTTTTGCGCCTGCATGTTCAGCACTATCACGTACAGCACGTCTTTCAACTTCGGTAATTCCACTAGGTACACAAATGACCATTATGCGTGTTTGAGCATACCATTTCATTTGAACTTTTTTGATCATTCCTCTGATCATTTGTTCAGCAACCTCAAAATCTGCAATTACACCATCTCTTAAAGGTCGTACAGTTCTAATTTTTCGGTGAGTTTTTTCATGCATTAATCTTGCTTCATGCCCAGTAGCTACAGGAATATCTTGTTGATTCAGCGCAACAATAGAAGGTTCATTTAATACTATACCTTCTCCGCGAGAATAAATCAAAGTATTTGCTGTACCCAAATCAATGGCTATATCTGTATACAAGAAATCAAAAAGACCTTTTTTTGGTGGTTTTTTAGATGATTTCGGAGATGGAATACCAAACCTATCGGACATTTTTAACAAGTTATTGCGTTGAAATTTGTGCTGAGAAAATTTTGGATGGAAAATACAATATTGACACTCTATTTGCGAATGATTAAATAATCAAAAAATTAGTGTTTAAAATGTCTTTTTCCAGTAAATATCATGGTCATATTAAATTCATTTGCTTTGGCAATTACTTCTTCATCGCGAATGCTTCCTCCGGGTTGAATTACAGCAGTCGCGCCAGCTTCAGCTGCAGCTTCAATTCCATCCGAAAAAGGGAAAAAAGCATCGGAAGCAATTGCAGAACCTTCTAAATTTAATCCTTCCTTTTTTGCTTTTGCTACGGCTATTTCTGAGGAATCAACTCTACTTGTCTGGCCAGACCCAATCCCTAAAGTTTTTCCTCCTTTAGCATAAACAATAGCATTCGATTTTATATGACGAACTACTTTCCAAGAAAAAATTAAATCTTCCATTTCACTTTCAGTCGGTTTTCGATTTGTAACTACATTAAACTCATTTTGATTGGAAGGTTCCAAGTCAATGTCTTGTTTTAATAATCCACCAAAAATTGATCTATAAGTATAATTATGGGTTTCTCGATTAGTTTTCTTTATTCGAATCAATCTGCGATTCTTCTTTTGAGTAAGAAGTTCTTCTGCTTCACTTGAAAATGTGGGCGCGATAATTATTTCTGTAAAAATGCTATCAATAGATTGTGCAGTTTCTAAGTCAAGTTCTTTATTAACTACTACTATTCCTCCAAAGGGAGAAACTGTATCTGTACTGAATGCTTTTTTATAAGCCTCATTTAGTGATTTGCCTACCCCAACTCCACACGGGATGGTGTGTTTTATGATAGCGCATGTAGGCTCACTTGTTTGAAAATCAGCAATAATGTTTAGAGCTGAATCGACATCTAGATAATTGTTATAGCTTAATTGTTTACCATGAAAGCAATCAATAACCTCATCTTGATTCCCATAAACGGCAGCCTTTTGATGAGGATTTTCTCCGTAACGTAATTCTTGTGATAATGGAAGAGAAACATTGAATTGAGTTGATAGTTCATCATCAATAATCGAATCAAAATAATTTGAGATAGCAGAGTCATAATCTGCTGTATGAGAAAAAGCATCTTTAGCTAGGGTTTTCCTAGTATCAAAGCTAATCCCATCATCTGAATTTAATTCCTTAATGAATTGTGTGTATTGATTAGGGGACGAAAGAATGCAAACGTGAGCAAAATTCTTTGCTGCCGCTCGTATCATAGTTGGACCGCCAATATCTATAAATTCTGTTGCAGTAGCAGGAGTAACATCTGGTTTAGCGACCGCATCTTTAAAAGGGTACAAGTTAACTACCACTAATTCTATTGGAGTAATTCCAAGAGTTTCTAATTCTTTAAGATCTGGTTGATAACTAGTTCTTGCTAAAATTCCACCATGAACCATTGGGTGAAGTGTTTTTACACGACCATCTAGGCATTCAGGAAACCCTGTTATTTCAGAAGCATCTTTTACTTTTATACCTGCTTCAGAGATCACTTTTGCAGTACCACCTGTTGAAATTATTTCTACACCGGCATCATCTAAAGCTTTAGCAAGATCAATAAGATTGGTTTTGTCGGATACAGAAAGTAATGCACGTTTAATTTTAAGTGTTGTTGTGGGAAGTGATGTCAGTGGTTTTAAAGCCATTAGTTAACTTAATGATGTTAAGTAGTTAGAAATTACCTTTGGGTATAGAATATGCTCTTGTTCAAGAACTCTTTTAGCTAATGTTTGAGGAGTATCACTTTTATACACTTTTACTTTAGCTTGTTCTAAAATTGGGCCTTTGTCATATTCTTCAGATACCACATGAACTGTACATCCTGAATATCGGTCACCTGCTTCTATAACAGCTGTATGTACATGTAGACCATAAAATCCTTTTCCACCATATTTTGGTAACAGGGAAGGATGTATGTTTAATATTCGGTGTTCAAAAGCTTGTATTACTAAAGTTGGTACTTTTCTTAAAAAACCAGCAAGGATGATTAAATCAGTATCCCAACTTTGAAGTTGTTCTAATAACGCTATTGAATATTCTTCATAGTGTTCATAATCAGATTCAGAAATAACTCTGTAAGGAATATGATAATTAGATGCTCTTTCTAGAGATTTTATACCGTGTTTATTTGAGATAAGTCCAACAATACGGGTGTTTAATTTACCAGCTTGAACTGAATCAATAATTGATTGAAAGTTTGAGCCTGATCCTGAGGCAAAAACAACAATATTCTTCAAATGGACTAAATTTTAAACGGTTTAGAAATGCACTTGAAGATAGTAAAACTTTTGAATGAAGTTGGGCGAAAGTTGGAGAATTTATCCAGAGCCTGATTGTGGAGTAGGAGCCTCAATTCGAAAAACCTGATAGTTGTTAAAGCTCCAGGAAACCTGATTGATTGTAATCTTAACTACCGTTGCAATTGGAATAGCGATCAACATTCCAAATATCCCAGCAGTTTCTGCACCAATTAAAATTATGAATAGTATTGCAACAGGGTGCATGTCGGCAGATCGGGAAAATAAAAATGGCTGAAAGATTAGATTATCTAACATCTGAACTACAAATATGGCAATCATACACACTAGTATTAAAGAGAAATCACCAGTTTCAACAATTGAAACAACAATGGAAAGAACGTAACCTATAATTGGCCCGAAATAAGGAATTGTATTTGCCACGCCAACTGAAATACCAACGGAAAGAGAATTATCTAACCCAGCAATACTAAGGGTAGACCACGATGAAAACGCGACTAATATACTTTGAAGTAATACGCTTCTAAAGTAAAGTCCAAGTCGGCGTTCCACCTTATCAATAAGTGTTAAAGTAGTTTCAAAATATTTATTAGGAACTAATTGAAGCAGATCACGGCGGATTTTTGTTCCATCTTTAAGGAAGAAAAATGCGGCAAATGGAACAACTAATACTGCCGAAAAGATATTTGTAAAAAGACCAACAGCATCACTTAGAACTGTCGATAATTTACCAAGATCAAATAATTCACTTAATACTGCAGAAACATTTGCTTCAAGAAAACCATCTGGGATAAATTGATAATCTTCAGATAGTCTAGTTTCAATCCTTCTGGCAATCATCTCAAGATTTTCAATGTTGAGATTATTAGTTAACTCAATCATTTCGGCAACAAAAAGAGGAATCACATTTGTCGAAATATAAACCACCAACATAATTACTGCAGAAAGTGTAAGAGTAATACCTAGTGTTCTGTTAACTCCCATTCGTTGAAGTCGATTCACAAATGGATCTAATACATAACTCAAAATCATAGCTAGAGCTAAGTAAGCAACAAGCGTACTATAGTTATATAAGATAAGACCCAACACACCTATAGCGGTTGCACCTATACCAAATCTTACTACTCGTTCAAGTGTAATATTTTTCATTCTTCAATAATAGCTAACAAAATTGGCATTTGTTTAAAAATAATATTCGAATCGTACCCTTTTCGCAACAAAAAATCGAATATTTTCTTTTTTCTTTTTAAAGGCTCAGTTCTTATAAACTTTCTCTTATTTTTTAAGATCAGATTTTTAATGGTAATTAATTCATCTTTAACATCAATTTCCATTAATGCTAAGCTAATATCGTTTTTAGAAATTCCTTTCTTGTAAAGCTCGGAGCTTATTTTATTGGCACCCCATTTATTAAATTCAAACTTATCGCGGGTAAATTTTTTAGCAAAGTTAAGGTTATTGATATATTTATTTTCAGTAAGCTCATCTAGAACCTGATTAATACTTTCTATAGGGTAGTCTTTTCTTAATGCTTTATCTCTTAACTCGTTTCTAGCATGATCACGTCTTCCAAGTAGTCGAATCATATATTCACGAATTGCCCATTTATTTTCTTTAACTCTGATTTCATCAAATAAAGAAGGCGTTAATAAAACGCCTTTCGAAAGATTAAAAGTAGTAAGGGTTGAATCAGAAACTCCAATTAGAAACTGGTCTTCAATAAAAACTGAAAATCTAAATGTATTTTTCTTTTGAACACTAATCTTTGAAATAGGAGCAGGAAGAAGCTTTGAGACTTCCTCCTGATACTTTGATGTGTTACTAGGCTTCTGCAACCGCTGGTTCTTTATCTTCAGCATTTACTTTAGGCGCTTCATCCTGAGGCACAATTCCTTTAAGTCGATCACGAACAATTTTCTCAATTTTATTACATAATTCTGGATCTTCTTCAAGGAATTGCATAGCAGCATCGGCACCTTGACCAATAGGTTCTCCATCATAGCGGAACCAGCTACCACGTTTTTGGATGATGTCATAATCAACAGCTAAGTCGAGTATTTCAGCAATCTTGGAGATGCCTTTTCCATACATAATGTTAAACTCAACCACTTTGAAGGGTGGTGCAACTTTATTCTTAGCAACTTTCACTTTAGTTCGGTTTCCAATTACTTCGTCACCTTTTTTGAGAGCTCCAATTCTTCGGATGTCTAATCGAACGGAGGCATAGAATTTTAGAGCACGACCACCGGTAGTCGTTTCAGGATTTCCAAACATTACACCAATTTTTTCACGCACTTGGTTAATAAAAATACAAGAAGTGGAAGTTTTACTAACAATACCTGTAATCTTTCTAAGAGCTTGAGACATTAGTCTAGCTTGAAGCCCCATGTGTGAGTCGCCCATTTCACCTTCAATCTCTGCACGTGGAACAAGAGCAGCAACGGAATCAATAACGATGACGTCTAATGCTCCAGAACGAATTAGCGTTTCTGTAATTTCTAGAGCTTGCTCACCACTATCTGGTTGAGATACTAGTAACTCTTCAGTATTGATTCCGAGAGCACGAGCGTAACGAGGATCGAAAGCATGTTCGGCATCAATAAATGCAGCATACCCACCATTTTTTTGAGCCTGAGCAATTACCTGAAGAGCGAGTGTTGTTTTACCACTAGCTTCAGGTCCGTAAATTTCTGTGATTCTACCTCTTGGAACACCTTGAACACCTAGTGCATAATCAACCATGATAGAGCCTGTAGAAATAACTTCTACATCTTGATGAGCCTCATCGCCCAATTTCATGATGGTACCTTTACCGTGTTGTTTTTCGATTTGCCCTAATGCGATATCGATTGCTTTTAATTTATTTGCGTCAGCCATGATTGTTACCGTGTTTTAAATTTTGTTTCCTAAAAGTTAACCAGGAAGGGTGTCAAACTGTGTCACACATATTTCGATACAAATATATGTGCTATATATGTAAGACCCAAGAGAAACTTACTCCTTACAAAAAAAATTAGAATAAATTTTGCTCAATGAAAATCTACACTTTTATTTCGAATAGACTGAAAAATTAAAAAGGGGATCATATTATGATCCCCTTTTTAAAAAGTATATTAAATTTGAGATTCTACTTATCAAACCATAGGTCTTTGAGTATAGTAGCTGGTTTTTTCACTTGGGTATTTCCGATTTCTAATGATATAGTATAGTCACCAGGTGAAACTTCAGAGGTAATATATTTTGCTGATTCTAGATAAGAATTTACTCTTTCTTCACTAGCTCCAAATTCTTTCATACGGTTAGCCTGTCTTTGAACGCCTCTCATTTCTTGTTCTGTTCGTTCTCTAACTATTTGATCCATTTCCCAAATAGCTTGGTTAAGTCCTGTTTTTGCTTTAACTGAAATGGATTGAATTTCTCTAGTTCCTTTATATACTTTGATTGTAGCAGTTCCAGATTTTTCTGTATAGAAGTTAATATGTATACCAGGGACTTCGCTTTCGCCTTCGAAATTTGTGTAAGTAGAGTTATTTAATGGATAATTCCCCCATTTAACTTTGGATTCAATATCAAATAAGTATGCGGGTTTATTTAATAATTCAGCTGTTAATTCTTGAAGTGGACTTATGTCTGCAATAAATATCCCTCTTCCATGTGTGCCAACTACAATATCATTTTCACGAGGATGAATTACTAAATCATAGGCTGGGCTTGTCGGATAATTATTAGTCATTTCTGTCCATATTTTACCTCCATCAATACTAACATAGACTGATTGATCTGTACCAACAAAAAGAAGGTTGGGATTTTTATGATCTTCCTTAATTACATTAATTGATTCATTTGGCAAGTTTGAAGCTAATGATGACCAATTCTTTCCAAAGTCACTTGTTTTGTAAACAAAAGGACGGAAATCATCTCTTCGAAGCCCTGTATAACTAACATAAGCTGTACCCGGAAAATGAGCAGAAGCTTCAATTCTACTCACCCAATATTCAGGATTCCCTGATATGTTAGAGTTCAATTTTGTCCAGGTTTCTCCACCATCTAAAGTGAGTTGAACATTCCCATCATCTGTACCAACCCAAAGTTCATCTGGATTAATTGGCGATTCTTCCAAAGTTGTAATAGTACCATATTGGATATTCCCAGTTCCAGCGGCTTTTACTGAATCATCATTGGATAAGTCGGGACTAATTACTTCCCAAGCTTCGCCTCTGAAATCGGATTTTAGAACTTTATTTCCAGCATGATAAACAACATTAGTGTTATGTTCTGAAACTAGAATAGGTGAACTCCAATTCCATCTCATATCACTTGCATTTTCATATCTAATGCTTTTGGTTTCACCTGTTACCATATCAGTTCTTCTAATTGGACCAAACTGAGATTCATTATATAAATATCTGTTGTTTGAACGATCTATAATATTATACATCCCATCTCCACCTCCAGTTCTCATCCAATCTTCTAAACGAACTGAGGCTCCATTTGGCTTTGAACTAGGTCCTTTTACAGAGCCATTGTCCTGCAAGCCACCATAAACATTGTATGGGTAAGCCATATCAACGTCTACTGAATAAAATTGAGCAAGTGGTTTTTCGTCTGGGTGGTACCAAGTTTTGCCAGAATCGTATGTTATTCCCATACCATGATCATAACCTAGAAGCATATGTTCTGAATCATTTGGATCAATCCACATTGCATGGTTATCGCCACCAAAAGTAAATGGTCGTTCCCAATTTTCTCCACCGTCTTTGGTTTCCCAAACTCTGATTCCTAGTATGTAAACATGATCAGAATCATTCGGGTCTACTACAACTTGTTGATAGTAGTAACTAGGATAACCGCCAATATCTTCGCCATCAGGGCTAGCTTTTTTCCAACTATCGCCAGCATCATTTGAACGATACACTTCAACACCAACTACTTCCTGATCTTCATCTAATGGAATACCAACAGTAAGCATTCTTAATCTTTCTGCTTCATCAATACCCTCTACATTCACATTCTCTATATTCGCGTAAACAACATTAGGGTCACTTTGTGAGAATCCAATTCCAATTCGGCCTAAAAACCCTGCAGGTAATCCGTTACCTAGTTTAGTCCAAGTTTTTCCAGCATCTGAACTTTTATAAATACCACTTCCTAAACCACCTTCATTAAAAGTCCATGGAGTTCGTATTTTGTCATAAGCAGCGGCTATTAATATATTTGAATTCGTTGGATGCATTGCTACATCAACTACACCAATTTTTTTTCCATTACTTTCTATATCTAATACTTTCTCCCAATCCTTTCCTCCATTGGTAGTTTTATAAAGACCACGTTCTGGATTATCTGAATATAAATGACCTAATGCAGCTACATAGACAATATTTGAGTTACTGGGATCTATTAAAATTCTACCAATATGCTGAGATTCAGGAAGTCCCATGTTTTCCCAACTTTTTCCCCCATCCACTGATTTATAAACACCATCACCGTAGTACGAACTTCTAGAGTTGTTAGCTTCACCAGAACCTACCCAAACTATGCTAGTATCTTGCTGGTCAACGGTTACATCACCAATTGAAACTACTTTTTCGTTATCGAATATTGGGAAGAAGGAAATTCCGTTATTCATTGTTTTCCAAAGACCACCAGAAGCGGTGGCGGTATAAAATACTTTTGGACTTTTATCAACAACAGCAAAATCAACATACCGTCCACCTTGTCTTGTTGGCCCAATTTCCCTGAAATGAATTTCAACAATTACATTGGCTGGAATTTCTTGTGCGTTAACTGGGGCAAAACCAATTAGCCCTTCAATTAAAAATATTATACAAAATGATAGTATAGGTAGGAGTCTCATAGTCAGATTTATTGTTTATTTAAGACAGAATGTACTTTAAAAGTAAACTCATCACAAAATATCTAAGACTATATGTTTCTACTTAGTTTGTTGCATTATATAGTAATCTAAAGGCATTAAATCTGATACTTGTTCAAACGACCAATACCCATCAAATAGAATTGAGAGTGGGTCATATATATATCCTGATTTATCGACTAAAACTGAATCCATAGAAAGTGTAAATGAAGAAATTTGATCTTGAATAGTAGTTCTTACATTATTTGAAGTGGGACTCCAGATAAATTCTAGAAAGCTTTTTTCCTCTTTTTCAGATGTGTTTGCAACATTCACGAAATTCATAAAATTAAACATATATGTATTGCTATCGATTTGGAAAAAGAATAAATCGTCATTTATTGTATCCTTTGATATATAACGCGACTTATTCTCCCGCTTTTCTCCTCTAAACACATAACCATTTTCTTCAACTATGTTTTCTACTAAAGACCGTGTGAAATGTAAAAAAGAGCCCCTATAGGCTGCTTCTCTATTTTTACTCCACTTTGCAATTGTTTTGTTTCTTTTACTTGAAAGAGTTTGAAAAAAGGGACGACCGTAATAGAGTGTTGTGCCTGTTGAATAATTAATTTCAAAATAATCTAGGTAATAGGTTATTTGATACCCTAAATCTTTGTTTTCTATAATTAAATTGTCGAAAACTCGTGCACTTAGAGTTTTCATATCTGGGTCGAAATCAAATGAAAGAACCTCTGGGTTTTTAATTTTAGTATTCTTTGAAAATGGCCCTATTCCAATAAAATATTTTCTGAATTGTTCAAAATCATTTTTCCAATTCTCAGGGTCTGGTCTGACCATAACTTCATCTAGTTCATAAATTTTTGCTTTAAGAACAAAATCATATGGAGGTGCCAATGAACTAGTATTTATTGTAATGGAATTACCTTCAAAGCCTAAAAGGGATACATTTAAATCGAAAATACCATCTGGAATTTTGTCAAGTACGTACAAGCCATCTTCGTTACTTGTTGTTCCAATTGTTGTTCCATTTAAAAATATCTGAGCCCCAGGAATTACTTCATTTGTTTCTTTATCGAGAACTGAACCAGTTATAGAATAGGTAGTTTGAGCTGATACTCTAAATGTAGAAAAAAGAAGTAGAATCAGTAAGCAATACTTACGTAGCATCTATGCTTCGTTTTAACTCTTCAATTACTCCATTTATTTGTGCTTCAGTAGTATAAGGGGCAGGACCTAATCTCAAAATTTCGTTACGAGCATCTGTAAATATTCCACGAGATAATAAATCAGCTCTTATCTCTCTTGCTTTAGGAGATGTAAGAGACAAGAACCCACCGTTTCTTGAAAGAGACTCAGTATGTGTTAACTTTATGACATTCGGATTAAAATCCATTTCAAGGAATAATGATCTAAGTAGTCCAACTTGGGCTTCGTATTGGTTTCTTAGAACGTCTGGTGTTAAGCCTTGTTCACGGAAAAATTCAACCACTTTTGCTGCTCTAAATTGCGAGGAAGGGTCATAAGTAGCACTTGCAAAACGTTGATCAGAATTATCATATTGAACAGGATCATCTGTTCTAGGATGTTCAAGTGTACTAAATGAAGCAAACCAGCCTGTAATAACAGGACGAAGTTCACAATTTTTAGGAAAACGAAGGAAGCAATTTGCTTCTCCCCATTGCAAATATTTATATCCACCAATCATTATAAAACAATCTTCAAGCCCAGCTTCTCTGATTGAAAGAGGTACAACATTTGTTCCATGATAATCATCTATAATTACCGGTATGCTATGAATTCGAGCAGCAGCAGCTATTTCGGAAAGATGAGTATTGACCAAACTTGTTTGAAAATATACTCTTGAAAGCATGATAGCTGAAGTTCTTGAATCAATTTGTTCAATAACTCGCTGTCCAAAATCTTCATCAGGATCTGTTGAAACACTCACTACTTCTAATCCTTCTTCCTGCATTCTTTTTAATTGACGATGCATAGAATGGAACTCACCATCAGTAGTGATGATCTTTGGCTTATTCTTTAAATCAAAGCTACTCATCAAACTTACCATCAAAAAATGAGTGCTTTCTTCCCGGCAGTATAATCCATTAGGATCATCGTAATAATCTCTAAGATAATTTCTAAGAATCTCAGTTTTCTCGAAGCCAACTTCCCATTTATTATCAATTCTATCTGCACAAACATCGAAATATTCAGTTTGTCCTTCGCGTGCTACATCTGGCCAAGCTTGGTGCGAATGTCCGGTAAAAAGCAATCTTTCTGATACTCTAAAATGAGAATAGTGAGGGATTAGGCGGTTAGCTAATTGGTCGATTTCTGACATACGAAATTATTTTTCAATTGCCTTACTGAGCGACAGCGAAAAATCTTAGCAGATATTGCGCGAGATCATTCGAATGTATTATCAGTATGACTTTGGTTCTTAATTATGGTTTTTTCAAAAACTAAAATTCTGATCTTATTGCCCAAAGATCAGGGAAAATAGCATGATCTGTAGTGGTTTTTAAGTACTTTACTCCATGAGAGCCGCCAGTACCTTTTTTTCTACCAATGGTTCGTTCAACCATTTTTACATGGCGATATCTCCATTCTTGAAGCCCTTCATCAAAATCGACTAAAAGTTCACAAACTAATGCCAATTCAGGTTCGTTTTGCATCACTTTGATCAATGTTTGCTGGATTTCTTCAGACGGATTAAACATCAAGCCAACTTCATTTTCCCGCTTTGGTTTTACACTAAATCCTTTTTTTGTAAGATACATTCCAAAGCTTTCCCATAATGTGTTCTCTTCCATTCGAGTGTTCAAGATGTTAACATGCTTTGTGATATCTTTATGAGCTTCCATCATTAAAGGGAGTCGAAGACCACATAATATTTCGACTTCTCGAAATTGTAAAGATTGAAACCCGCTTGATTGCCCTAAAAAGGCTCTAAAACTATTGAATTCTAAGGGTGTCATGGTCTCCAGAATATCTACTTGAGAAACTAGAGTTTTCATGATGGTGAGAATTCTTCGAAGTGTTTTAACTGAACTCCAGGTATTACCCGATTCTAGCTCTTTCCGTAGTTTTCCAAATTCATGTAGAATTTGCTTAAACCAAAGCTCATATGTTTGATGAATAATGATAAACAACATCTCATCATGTTCTTTTGGATTCGATTTAAGTTGTTGTAGCTCAATTAGCTCGTCAATCTTAAGATATTTGGTATAGGTAATTTTCATAGTGACTCCTTAACTGAATGATAGCTAGAAATATCCTTATCTTTGAACAAAAAAGATGAATATACTAATTGCAGATTCCGGAGCAACTAAAACAAGTTGGGCAAGCTTGTTAGGGAATGATGTTAGTATAATTCAAACACAAGGATTGAACCCAGTACTAAAAGTAGATTCGGAAATTGAGACTATTATTTTTGATGAATTATTACCCAAAATACCATCAAAAGACGTAAATCAGCTATGGTTTTATGGTGCTGGTTGTAAGAAATGGAAAAATTCTGAGCGCATTTATTTCTTATTAAAAGAAGCTTTCCCTAAGTCTGAAATAAAAGTAAAAACGGATATTGAAGGCGCTGGACTTGCTTTATTTGGGAATGAAGATGGTATTATTGTGATATCAGGAACAGGTTCAAGTGCAGGTTTTATGCATAAAGGTGAACTAGTAGATATAATGCCTTCCAAAGCTTATCCAGAGGGAGATTTCGGAAGCGGTTGTCACATTGGGGCCTTGGTTCTTAGTGATTATTATAGCGGTGATTCTCCGGATTTTATAAATGAAGTTATTGATTCTCAAAGAACATTAAGTCATGATGAGCTTTTTATCCAATTTCAAAATCCAGAAAAGTCAAAACAGATTGCGGCGAGAGTAATGCAAGATATTGGAAGCTATTCAACTTCCGACTACTTAAAAGAAAAAGCCAATCACTCTTTTGAAATGTTAATAGAGCAGCTTATAAAACATTTTGGAGAAGGATTAGAACAATTCCCTGTTAAAGTAAATGGATCGACGGCGTTTCATTTTGATGAAGTTTTTCGAATGGCTTTTAAACATAATGGTATCACTATAAATGAGATTCATCAGAATCCAATTCAAAGACTAATTAATTATCACAGTATAAAATTATGATTGATACTCATTCACATATTTATTTAGAGCAATTTAATGAAGACCGAGAAGAAGTAATGTCTCGTGCTATCGAAGCCGGGGTTAAAGCTATTTTTATGCCTGCAATTGATTTTAATTCAGTTGAACAGATGGAGAAATTAAGTCACCCAAGAATTGAGTTCTATAAAATGGCGGGGGTTCACCCTTGTGATGTAGAAGGAAACGTCACAAAGAACTTTGAGCAGAGATTACTTGAGTATTGTTCAAGAGATGACTTTTATGGAGTTGGCGAAACCGGACTAGATTATTATTGGAGTAAAGATCATATAGAAGAACAAAAAGATAGTTTGAAAATCCATTTTAACGTTGCCCGACAATTAGACAAACCTATTATTCTACATAACCGCGAAAGCACGAAAGATTTGTTGAATATAATGGAGGCCGAGCAGGATGGAAGTATTAAAGGAATTTGGCATTGCTTTAACGGAACGGTTGATGAAGGTAAAAGAGCCATAGATTTGGGATTTTATTTGGGAATTGGAGGGGTTGTCACATTCAAAAATGGTGGAGTAGACAAAACAGTAGCTCAACTCCCGCTAGATAAAATGATCCTCGAAACCGATGCACCTTATCTTTCACCTACCCCAAAGCGTGGAAAACGAAACGAGCCAGCTTTTATGAAATTTACCGCCCAAAAGCTTGCCGATATCTTTGAATTTAGTTTGGAAGATGTGGTGGAGAAGACAAGTAATACCGCAATCGAGTTGTTTGGGATTTTGGAGAGAAAGTGATCACAAAGGTGAAGGCTTGAACCCCTAAGTTCGCATCGACGCAGAGCGTCGGAGCGAGGAAACTCTGTCCATCCGGGTGGAAGGAAATAAGCTCAGTGTTCTGATTACGATGCTCCGCGTTGTAACCTTGTTCGCACTCAAAAAGAGCGTAGTAGGGAGGGGAAAATATGAAAAAATAGACAGTAAACATCTCGAATTGAATAGTATAAAAAAAGCCCTCTCAGAATAACTGAAAGGGCTAGTAAAAGAATTTTATGGTATAAGAGCTCTTATTTAATCAAGGTCATTTTTTTGATTACCTGACTGCCATTAGCTGTAATTCGATACATGTAAAATCCACTTGAGAAATTTGATGCATCAAAATTTACTGTGTACCAACCTGCTGCTTTTTGTTCGTTTACCAATGTAGCCACACGTTGACCTAGCATATTGAATACATCAAGTCGAACATCGGAAGTTTCATTAATCCCAAAACGTATATTTGTAGTTGGATTGAAAGGATTCGGATAATTTTGAGAAAGATTGATGCCCTTAGGGAATTGACTTACTTCTTCTTCTATTCCAACTGTGGAAGAAGATACGGGCACATTTATTACATTTTGCTGTAAAGTTACATTTTCAGTTAAAGCCAAAGCTCTACCATCTAAACTAGCCCCAGTTGCAAAGGTTACTTGTGTCCCAGCCATTATAGTTCCTTTCATAACAGTTGTTGTTCCAAATGTTGCAGCTGAACCCATTTGCCAGAATATATTACCGGCCTTTGCTCCATTAACAAGAAACACTTTTCTATCAGATGTCATGTTGAAACTTGAAGCGATTTGGAAAATCCATACTGCATCTTCGTTGCCATTAGCATCAAGAGTTAAATCACCAGCTGAGATTTCGAGTGTACCAGTAGACTTATACAAACTAGGATATAAGGTTTGTCCACCAATATTACCAGCTATACCAACAGGTGCTAAGGTACGTCCTGCAGCATCATTATAAGCAATAGTCAAGTCTCCTTTTGCTTCAGTCAACATAACAGCAGATTCTACCGAGCCTGCAGGCCCAGAAGCATCAACGGTAAATATAGTTCCAGTTACTTCACCTTCCGTTAAGTCAATAAATGAACCTGATGTTGGTGTTAATCCTACATCACCTTTTATAGCAGAAGAGGGGACATTTGTTACCGCTGAGTATGCAATTATAGCAAATGTGTCCAATAAACCCAGATCAACAGGGTCGGGACCATTAGGAACTGAATCCCAAGTAGCGAAACTTGATATTTTTGAAAAATCACTTGTTCCTGAACCACTTGAAGCTGCTACTCGCCAGTAATAGGTTGTACTAAAATCTAGTACAGTAACAAATTCAACGGTATCAGTAAGTTGAGATTGATCATAAACCGTAGTTGTGAAACTAGAAGTGTCTGATATCTGCAGTTGATAGGTTTCTGCAGTTGCAGATGAGTTCCAAACTAAGTTTAATTTATGAGGTAGATTAACAGCTGCACTATCAGGTAAAGTAAGAATAGGTTGAGCAATTGCTGTTATTGCAAGCAAGAGTGCTATTGCTATGGTTAGGAAGTAAATACCTGAACCACGTATATAGGTAGTTGATTGTTTAAGAGTTGTGTAAGAGTTCATTCGTAGCCTTGTTTATATATTATTAATAATTAGATTTGGGTTAGACAGATTTTTCGTAGAATTCTGTCAAATACCTGCTTAGTTAGAAGGAGCAACTACGGTATTACCTTCAAGGGTAACAGCAGCTATTCTAGCTAGTAATCTTCCTTCAATGGAAGCGCCGGTATTTAAAGAGATGGATTGGTCAGCCATAATGATTCCCTTCAGTACTGAAGTTGTACCAAATGTTGCAGAAGTACCTACTTGCCAGAAAATATTAGATGCTTTTGCGCCGCCTGCTAGAATTACTTTACGACCAGAACTTGTTGAAAATGTGGAAGCGATCTGTATGATAAATACTGCGTTTGAATTTCCCTTCGCATCAAAAGTAAGGTCACCTGATGAAATTTCAAGAGAACCACCTGATTTATAAAGTCCGGGAGTAAGTGTAAGCCCACCAATATTGCCTGATAAGAGAACAATGTTGGTAGAAGTTCTTCCTGCAGCATTATTGTATGCTATTGTTAAATCACCTTGGGCGCTTGTTAAGGTCGCAGGTGTTGGAACTCCGTAATCAGAAGCTTGTACATTTCCGGTAATTTGAGCAGAGGTAGAATTTGGGTTACCGGTTGTATAAACGAGGGAAAATCCGGTTATGAATGAGCCTGCTGCTGGACTCAGTCCAATGTTTCCTGTAATAGCGGAGGTGGGGTTGTTTGATATTCCTGAACCCGCTAAAATAACATAATTACCAGCTGAACCTAGGCTAACGCTAGATTGTGCAACTGTTTGTACGGGTATAATTACATCAGCATTTGGTCCAGTACTGGAATCTTTGCAACCACCAATAAACACAACCATAAACATAGTTATGAGTGTGATTGACAGTGATATATTTTTAAACTTTTTCATTTTAATACTTGGTTATCCCTGATTGTGGGAGTTTTGTGAATTAATCTTCACGGTATTAAAATGGTTAATTGGTCACTGTAAACTGTTACATTTCATTGAGAAAGAGTTACATATATCACACATTTTTTTTATTAAACGAATAATAATCAGCTGACCTTTTCATAACCGCTTTTAATGGTCGTTGATATCATTTTGAATCTCACATTCGCTTTTATTGTGTTACGTGTGTGTGCAGGTATAATAATAGATTGCCCGGTTTGTAGAAGGTTAGATTGGTCATCAATAACTATTTCAGCGCTTCCATCGATTATTTGAATAAAAGTATCAAAGGGTGAAATTTTCCCTGATAATGCTTCACCTGAATCGAAGGAAATTGCAGTTACATTTCCTGTAGTTTTTTTGATTATAGTTTTTATTACTACCGAATTTGGAACGTATTCAATAATCTCTACAATGATAAATGACTTAGCTTTTTGAAATTTTGAACCTTCCATGATATTTATGGGAGTGTTTAAATTAATCTTCACGGTATCAAAATGGTGATTGTTTCTCTCTAAACTGTTACATCTTATCATATGATAGTTACATATATCACACGTTTTCTAAATTTCCATTCCGTTTTTCCTTCAGGTTTTTATAAAAGGTGGGGGTTAAACCTGTTACTTTTTTAAACTGGCCAGACAAATGTGCAACACTGCTATAATGTAATTTATGAGAGATTTCAGTGAGGTTTAACTCATCATAAAGTAGCAATTCTTTTACCTTTTCAATTTTATGATGAATAATAAATTGCTGGATAGTTATTCCTTTTATCTCTGAAAAAGTGTTAGCTAGATAAGTATAATCGTGGTCTAATTTTTCACTGATATAATCTGAATAGTTTACATCAGGTATCTCGTCGGTGTAGTGAATCAGTTCAATAATTACACTTTTTATTTTTTCAATCAGAATAGCTTTTTGGTCATCAAGCAACTCCAAGCCTGATTTAAGAAGATTTTTTTTGAGTTTCTCTCGTTGTTCAGGAGTTATATCCTCCAAAACTTCAACCATGCCAAGATCAACATTAACATATTTTAGACCTAGTTTTTTAAGCTCTGCCTTAACCATCATTTTGCAGCGTAAACTGACCATATATTTGATGTAGAGTATCAAGCTAATTCCTGTCCTAGGACTTATATTAAATAGAATACCAATGTTTGGAATATTGGAGTACTATCTAAATTAATAGCTAATTATTTTTTCTCGTAACAATCAGTCTCCCAATTAGTAACACCGTCTATTCTGGTTATTTAATTGAATCTTCATTTTCGATTGATAACCTAGATTCAAATCAAAAAAACTAAAAAAGAAAACGATGAATAAGAGAGCTCTTTTATTACTTGGAATGGTATTTCTAACTTTATCCTGTGCAGAAGTAGTAGCAATAGATCCTTCAGTCACAACTGTACCGTATGGTTTTTGGAGCGGACTATTGCATGGTATTATTGCCCCATTTAGTTTCGTAATTAGTTTGTTTAAAGAAGATATAGCAGTTTATGCAATAAATAATACCGGTGGTTGGTACGATTTCGGCTTCTTGCTGGGTGTGGGTACGTTTTTAGGTGGTGGAAGCAAAGGGGCTAGTAGAAGGAAGAAAAGAGATTAAGTACAGAAGCCTTAATCTCTTTTTCAAATAATTAATACTTAGCTGGTGTACCTGGAGCTGGTAAAGAGTTTTTGATAAAATCGCGTATATCGTTGTTCGCGTTTACTAAATCCTCTGCTCTCAAATACATCATGTGTCCACTTCTGTAACCTTTAAATGAAAAACGATCCTTCATTTTTCCACTTGGGTCAATTTGCCACATAGTATATTTAGCGTCAAAATATTTGGTTGCGCCATCATAATATCCACTTTGCACCATGGTATGTAGATATGGGTTTTGAGCCATCGCCTGTCGTAAGTTTTCTCCTGTATTATCACCACTACTATCCCAAGGACGAACTGGGCCAAACATATTATATTTTAAATCTGTATTAAAATTAAGTTCATTTTTGAAATAGTAATTTACAGCTGGAGTAAATGAATGAAGCCATGATGTTAATTCAGAATTGAAATCAGGACTTTCACCAGCATCAGTTCGATCTAAACCTTTGTACCTTGAATCTAGTCTACCAACGGTATTCCCCTCACTTCTAAGTAACTCTTTCCAGAAGAAAGCAGTTGGCAAGTCTAAATTGTGTTGAAGGATTTCTTCAGCAGCGATACCAGAATATCGTGCCATAGATTCGGCAGCTTTTTGTTTTTCAGAATCGCTAATAAAGCCGCCTTTTACTAGAATTGGCATTAATTCATTCACAGCATAGTCTTCAGACATTAACAGAACTTCATCCAAATCCTTTGACTGTAAGTCGGAAGGTAATTTTTTGTGATACCATGCTGCTGCAGTGAAATAAGGAAGACGTAATGAAGCTCCAAGTGGTCCTTCTCTTCTACCTGTTCCGTTATGGATTCCCAACTCAGTAGGTGATACGAGTATTACTCCATTTAAATACATCCACTGTTGGTTTTGCAAAGCAAGTGCTAATCCAGAAACCCTAGTCGTACCATAACTTTCTCCAATTAAGTATTTAGGTGATCTCCAACGGTTTGTTCGAGTAACAAAGAGGTTTACCCATTTTGCCAAGTAATCGATATCCTGATTTACACCAAAAAAAGTACTACGTTCAACTTCTTCATCAACAATACGGGAAAACCCAGTATTAACAGGGTTTACAAAAACGATGTCTGCTACATCTAAAATGGAGCTTGGGTTGTCTTTAATACCATAAGGTTGAATAGGGAAACCCTCATCATCAATACGAAGAATTTTTGGTCCGGTGTACGCTAAATGCATCCATACAGAAGCAGATCCTGGGCCTCCGTTAAAAGAAATTACTAATGGTCGTGTTGCGTCATCAGAAACATCTGTTCGTTTATAAAATGTATAATTTAAAGTAGCAATTGGAGTTCGTTCATCATCGCCAAACACAGGTTGATAACCGGTTGTAGCGGTATATGGTACTTTTTTCCCGTTAATTTGGACTTCATGACTTGTAGTTACAGAACGGTCGGCATGTTCAGGAAGTGTGAAATCTTGGGCTAATACTGAATTGGGTATTGTAAGGACTAATAAAATGAGGAGTATCGATTTCATAGTATGTGTTAGTTATTTTTCCAATAATTTTATGTTTAAAAAGAACAATATTAAAGATATCTCCAACTAAATAAATATGCATTTAACTAGGTTTAAACTTGACACCTAGTTTTTTTAAGTCTTCAAATTCAGTTAAAATTTCTTTATTTGCATTAAGAAATCCATATTCATATTGAAATGGTAATTCTGTTCGTAATTTTCTGAATTTATATGCCTTATTTTTATGGTTTAATAAATCACGTAATGCATTATCATATTCTAGAATAGGATGTAATTGTTGAAGCATTTCTAAAATAGAATAATTGGCAATTGAAGGAATGATATCTTTTGTTTTGTAAATATTATTAGTATCGGGTAGATTCAATTTGAAAAATTTACAAATCCCTTCACCTACCATTTTACTAGCATTAAGCTTGGATTGTTCAGAATATCCAGCTATGTGAGGGGTTGCAATAAATGCTCGTTCTGCAAATTCTGAATCAAAGTTAGGTTCATTTTCCCATACGTCTATTATGATATCACTAACCAAACCTAAATCCATTGCATTAGATATAGATTTTTCATCAATTACTCCACCTCGTGACGCATTAATTATTAGCTTAAAAGAATTGTTAGAGAGTTTTTCTTTATCAAGCCAGTGAAATGTTGAATTAATATTACCTCTAGAAAGAGGGACGTGGAAAGTTAAGATATCACAATTCAAAACTTCCTCTAGACTTGCAGAGTCGAAATTAAACTCTTTTTCTGCTTTTGGTGGGTCATAAAGTACAGTTGTTAACCCAAATGAATTAAAAACTTCTGAGACAGCTGATCCCGCATTTCCAACCCCGATAACTCCATAAGTATAATCTTGAAGATTTATTTTATTTTTCTCTCTCCATATTAGCAGTGCTGTTATTACATATTCTGCAACCGCTCGTGCATTATTTCCAAGAGCGTCAATAAATTTGATATTGTTTGATTTTAAATATTCAATATCAACATGATCAGACCCTGAAGATGCTGTTGCAACCAATTTAAGAGAGGATGGAAGCTCTTGAATAGTAGTCTGATTCAGATTTGATACTGTACGCAGAATAAGAGCGTCATAACCTGATAAATCAGGTATTCCAAAATTTGGATCATAGAATGATATATTTGAATCTTTAGGAAGAAAATCTTCAATTCTGTATAAATTTTGATCGGCAAGAACTTTAATCAAAGAAAATAGGCTTAATTGTGAGAAAATAATGCTGAATTGACCTATACTTGGTCTATGAGTTCTAAGTATAACATAGTTTCGCTTATTCGCAAAAAGCGAGAAGCAAATAACCTCACTCCAGATGAGATTAAGTATATAATTAAAGCATATACAAATTCTGAAATTGAAGATTATCAGGTAAGTGCTTTTTTGATGGCTTCTTTTTTAAACGGTTTGAATAATGAAGAGTCCGCTGCATTGACAGAATCCATGTTGAATTCTGGGATTGTTGTAGATTTGTCTTCAATTCCTGGGAAAAAAGTTGATAAGCATTCTACGGGTGGTGTAGGTGATAAACTTTCATTGATTCTTGCTCCAGTTGTAGCCGCTGCAGGAGTCCCAGTTCCAATGATTTCTGGACGGGGATTAGGTCATACAGGTGGTACGCTTGATAAATTAGAGTCGATCCCTGGTTTTTACACTGATATGAATCTTGAACGATATATTGAGATTATTGCTAAACATGATTTAGTACTTGCAGGTCAGACTAAAGAAATTGCCCCTGCTGATAAAAAATTATATGCTTTGAGAGATGTGACTGCAACTGTGGAGTCTATTCCATTGATTGCGGGAAGTATTATGAGTAAAAAGCTGGCTGAAGGAATTGATGCACTTGTTCTTGATGTAAAATATGGTTCTGGTGCATTTATGAAAAATATTGATGATGCCATTGAACTTGCAGAAACTTTGGTTGGAATAGGAGAACAGTTCAATAAAAAGACTATAGCCTATTTAACAAATATGAACCAGCCATTAGGTTATAAAATTGGAAACTGGTTAGAAGTTGAGGAATGTATAGAGGCTCTTCAGGGTAATGGCCCAAATGACATAATGCAGCTCTCAAACTTACTATCTGGAACAATGATTTTCCTTGGTGATAAAGCTGAGAGTATTGAAGAAGGAGTGAAATTAAGTGAAGAAATAATCTCAAATGGAAAAGCTTTTCAGAAATGGATTGATATTGTTGAAGAGCAAGGAGGAGATTCATCTGTAATTAAAAATACCTCGTTATATCCTAAGGCTTCCTATGAATTTGAACTACTAAGTAGGTATGAAGGGTTTATTACATCAATGAATTCATTTGAGATTGGAATGGGTTCGTTAGAGCTTGGTGCTGGCAGAAAAAGCATTGATGATATTATAGATCCGGTAGCTGGTGTAACTTTGAAAAAGAAAGTTGGAGACAAAATCACAAAAGGTGAAACAATTTTGACTGGTTATACGAACAAGCCAGCTATGATTGATACTGTATCTGAGCTTTTATATGGAGCGGTTGAAATCAGAAGTGAGCAACCAGAACCGGAACGTTTGGTTACTCATATTTGCGACAGCAAAGGCACAAGGGCATTTGAGCTTTAGTATGTTGAATTACTATAATAATAAGTTAAATTAGTTCCTGATATAAAAGGGCAAAAAAATACGGTAACAAAGATGTTTAAAAGATTTATTCGCGCTATAAAATCCATGTTCGGCGGAGTGATAAGCTCAATGGAGAATCCAAAATTAATATTAGAGCAAAATATTCGGGATTTGAATGATCAAATCCCGCAAATGAATGAAAATATCGCTACAGTAAAAGCGAATCTTATCATGCTCCAGAAGGAAGTAAAGCGCAATGAAAGACAGATCAGTGAACTAACTTCAAAAATTAAGTCCGCTATTCAAGCTGCAAGAGATGATATTGCTGAGGGATATGCTCTTCAATTAGAAAAAGCTAAAGAGACTATTATTCACTCTAGAGAACAACTTCAGTTTGCAGAACGTGCATATGAGAAAGCATTGAAAGTTAAAAAAGTATTTATGCGAGAAAAAGATCGCAAGATACAAGAGGCAAAAGAAGCTCTACGTGCAAGTGAACGTGCAGAATGGCAATCGAAAATTGCAGATACTCTTGAGCAGTTTGAAGTGGGTGGAATTGATCAGACTCATGATGAGATGATTTCCCGTATTAATGAAGAGTCTGCAAAGAATGAAGCCAGGATGGAAATTGCGTTAGATAGTATAGATACCCAGACTATGGAAATCGAAGCTAATGCTGAAAAAATCAGAGCTCATGAATTGGTAGAACAATTTAAATTAGAAATGGGTGAATCATCAGGCTCTATCTCTATAGATGAAGAACCAGCTGAAAAAGAAACACCTACAAAATCTGTTGGTAGTAAAGAAAAAAGCTAACAGGAAGCCATTATGAGCTCAAAAAGTGAACAAGAACGTGAACGTCTCAAAGAAGAATACAAAGATCATTACCGACGTATAAAAGAGGCCAAAGTACGTTTAAAACAAACTGAGCAGAAAGGTAAGATTGCTCAAGCATTAAATAATATGAATGCTGACAATCTTCTTGGTTCTGTAGATGAGTTTCTTGGTAAAGTGAAGGATAAAGTAAACTTTGCAGAAGCTAAGCTTGATATGGCAATGGAAAGTATGGAAGAAGATGATCCTACTTCAGCTGCTGGAAAGATAAAACAGGAAGAATTTGACTTAGAGTTGAAGAAAAAGAAAGCCAAAGAAACCCTGCAACAAGTGAAAGCCGAAATGGGTATGCTGTATTCAGAAATTGAAAAACATGCTGAAGAAATACATGCCGAAAAAACAATTGGAAATAAAAAAGAAGAATCTTCAACGAAAGAAGACCCTACTACTGAGAGTTAATGTCTACAGATGAACTAAATATAAATTACACACGTGAAGCTTTTTTAACACCTATTAATCTCGGTGTTTTATTGGCTTCTACTCTAGGGGCTTTATTCTTTAGCAATATCAGCGTTGATATTTCTAATGTATTGTTAACTTCCGTTTTTGGAATGGAATTAATGTACTTAGGAGTAGTTCCTAAACTTCCTCGTTTCCGAAAAAAGGCTGAACTGAAAAAAATCAAAGAACGCCACGCGTCGAATAACGAGAAGGATTTATTTCAATCACTCGATTCAGCTAGTCAGAAGAGATTTTTAGTGCTAAAACATCTTGCAAAGTTAGTACAAGAGAATTTTGAGAAATTACCTTACAGCTCTCAAGGCTTACTCGATAGTATTGGAAAAAAAATTGATGAGCTATTAGGAAATTATCTCACCTTATTAGATTTGATCAAAAGGTATGAGGTTTATTTGAATACATCTCTTGAAACAAATTTGAAAGAAGAAGTAATACGTCAAATTGAAGAAATTAAGACCATTGAGTCTGAGAAATTAAAGAGAACTAAGGCGAGACGGGTTGCAATAATGCAAAAGCGTCTTCAAAAATTTAAAATCGCTAAAGAAAAATACTTAGTGTGTGAAACACATCTCGAAACTATAGAAGATGCAGTCAGATATATTTACGAGCAATCAATGACAATGAGTAACCCAGAAGAAATCGGATTTCAACTGGATAATTTACTTACAGAAGTTGATGAAACATCACAGCTTATCGAGGATCTTGATCAAGATATATTACCTGAATATACTACCGAATGGGAAACAGAGCTCGATTTCGATTCTATTTTGGATGAACTTTCTGATGATGTAACTTCAGAAATAAAATCAAAGAAAAGAATTCAAGAATAAAATGAGCAAAGATTTTGAAACGTTAATTCTAGACGTAGAATCCTCTGGGATATGTATACTTACTATAAATAGACCTAAGCAACTTAATGCACTTAACAACCAAGTGTTTGTTGAACTTAGTGCCGCTTTACATCTTATTGAAAATAATAAAGATATAAGAGCGCTTATCATAACAGGTTCTGGAGAGAAAGCTTTCGTTGCAGGAGCTGACATAAAAGAATTTTCAGATTTTGCTTCAGAAGAAGCCATAAAATTATCACTCCGTGGCCAAGGAGTGTTCCAAAGAATAGAGGAATTAAGTATCCCAGTTCTTGCTGCGATTAACGGTTATGCATTAGGTGGTGGCTTCGAACTTGCTTTGTCTTGCCATCTTAGAGTTGGTTCAAAAACTGCACTAGTAGGTTTGCCAGAATTAAGTTTAGGTTTAATACCCGGATATGGTGGGACTCAAAGACTGACTAAACTAGTTGGGAAAGCAAAAGCTTTAGAATTAATAATGTCCGGTAGATTTGCAAAGGCTGAAGAAGCACTACAATTAGGAATCTTAAATACTATTTCTGAAGATGATGTAATTGAAGAGGCTAAAAAATTACTTTTAAGTATTATAAAACAAGCACCACTAGCAATAAAAAATGCTATATTAGCAGTTAATGAAGCAGATAAGGATTCCGGTTTTAATACGGAAGCAAATCTATTTGGAGATTTGTTCAACACTGCAGATTTTAAGGAAGGAACAACAGCTTTTATTGAAAAACGAAAGCCTAATTTCTCCGGGAACTAAGAACTAATTTTGATTGAATGAGCGACGAGCCTCCATCGGGTAGCATATCTCTAAATAATATTACTGGAGCCAAATAATATGGAATGGCTCCTAATAGCAACAACCATTGTGCTTAGTGGTTTTTTCTCAGGTTCTGAGATTGCTTTTGTAACTGCGAATAAACTTAAGTTAGAAGTCGCTTCTCGAAAGAATAGTTTTATTGCTAATTCTTTAGAGTTTTTTAAAAGTAATCCCGAAACTTTTTTGACAACCACTTTGGTAGGTAACAATATTGTAAATGTGCTTTATGCTACTTTTATGGCAATATTCTTAGTTGCGCCTATAACAGACTATTCTGAACTCTGGTTTAGTCATACTCCAACTGATATTCAAATTCTGATAGTTCAAACAATCATTGCTTCTATTTTAATAATGATTTTTGGAGAAATTCTTCCAAAAGCAATATTTCGAGCACAAGCTGATGTGATGGTAAGTATTATAGCAATACCACTTCGGATTTGTTACTTCTCCCTTCGACCTCTAATAGCCATTGCTAATAGTAGTTCAAATGTACTTATCAAATGGTTGGTTCCTGATGCTGAACAGGCCGTTTCATTATATCGAAGGCAGGATGTTGAACTAATCTTTAAAGAGTTAAGAGAAAGTGGCGGTAGTGAAGATATCGACCAAGATGACTCAGAGATTTTGCACAATGTACTAGAGCTTTCTACTAAAAGGGTAAAAGACTCTATGATTCCAAGAATTGAAATAGAAGCTGTGGATAAAAAAACATCTATTGATGATATACTTAATTTATTTATCAAATCAGGGCATTCTAAGCTTCCTATTTTTCAAGACTCAATCGATGATGTAATTGGAGTAGTATTTGCTTATGATCTTTTTAATAAGCCTAAAACTTTAAATGAGATTATAAGACCAGTTAAACTTGTTCCAAACAGTAAGAAATCAAAAGATTTACTTACTGAATTTAGACAATCAAATATGTCTGTGGCTATTGTTTTAGACGAATATGGTGGAACTGCAGGAATGGTTACTATTGAAGATTTATTGGAAGAAGTGGTAGGTGACATTCAGGATGAGCATGATGTGGACGATGAAATCATGAAAAAACTATCTCCAAATACATTTGTGATTTCTGGAAATGTTGAAATTGTTGAGCTTGTATCAAAGTTTGAAGAAATAAAGCTACCAGTGGAACCTTCAGAGTACGACACCGTAGCGGGCTACATAATTAATTATTTGGGGCGCATTCCTACTGTGAATGAAGAAGTACTTATTGAAGATAAAAAATTCATAATTAGTAAAGCGACTCAAAGCAGAATTGAAACTGTAAAACTTATTTTAATAGAGCCTTAGCGATGTTTGATAATTATCCAACCTGGTCACAGGATTTTGCTAGAAAATACTTAAGTCGAACTATAAATACCTTCTTATTACATGGAAATGTCCATGATCTTGTACCTCTCAAAAGTGAAGAAGAAACTGAATTTCATCGTTTAAAAAGTTTTCTTTCGGATGAGTTTTTTGGAGCCCGTGACTTTGTTGTTTTCTATGACCGTTCATCAGGTATTTATTTTCGTGATAAGGAGTCTCAAGCCGATTTTAATCAAGCTATTGCAGGACGGGATAGTTTAATTGGTACCGACTTTGCTAATAAAATGCCAAAAGACCCAGTTCGTGTATTCTCACTTTTAGAACAATATTTTCGACTTCGTTTAGATCAGAAGAAAAGCGTTGCTTTAATTATAGATTATGCTGAAACACTCATTCCAATGAGTGATAATAGCTCGACAGGAAGTGAAGACAGAACTTCGTTGGTATATTTATCACGCTGGGCACATGACCCAATGTTTTTGGCTTCAGACTTTACAACAGTTTTAATTACTGAAAATCTACCTGATCTGAATAAAACCTTAATTCAGAATCCGTACACAACAGAAATAAAGATTACTATACCAGGAGAAAAAGAACGTCTAGACTTTGTGAAATTCGAGACCCGAAATGACGACTTTAAAATGATTTCATCAGTAAAACCTGAGATTATTGCTCAACAAACTGCGGGTTTGAACTATGTAAATATTCGAAGTGTACTTTCTAATGCACGTGAAAATAAAGAGAAGATCACTTTTGATAGCCTTTCCAAGAATAAAAAAGAATTAATTGAAGCTGAAGCATACGGCTTAATTGAATTTGTTGAGAATCCATATTCATTGGATAATGTTGCAGGACATAAACATGTGAAAATTCATCTTCGTCAAGCTGTTAAAGCTTTGAAAGAAGGTCGACAAGATGTAATGCCAATGGGGTATTTAGTATGCGGACCAGTAGGAACTGGAAAGACTTTTTTGGTAACATGTTTTGCCAGTGAAATTGGAGTTCCTATGGTAAAATTGAAGAACTTCCGAAGTCAATGGCAAGGTGTAACAGAAGGTAACTTAGAAAAAATTCTTTCTCTATTAAAAGCGATGGCTCCAGTTGCAGTTATGATTGATGAGGCAGATGCTTATCTAGGTGATAGAAGTTCTAGTGGGGACAGTGGTGTATCTAGCCGTGTATTCTCGCAGATTGCTACATTTATGAGTGATACTGCCAATCGTGGTAAAATCATCTGGTTTTTAATGACCGCAAGACCTGATTTGATGCCAATCGATTTAAAACGACAGGGTAGAGCAGAAGAACATTTGGCATTATTCCCGCCATATACGAATGAAGAACGTGTGGAATTATTTGAAGCCATGAGAAAGAAGACTGGCTTAAAACAAACTGAAGATTATATTCCAGCTATCATCGAAGAAGGATTTAAAACCTTTTCCGGCGCCGATATGGAAGCAGCGTTAACAAGAGCAAAGTTCCGTGCAGCAGCGGCTGGTGAGAAAAAAGTATCTCCTGAAATTCTTGATTTAGCTTTAAACGACTTTATCCCTCCAACGTATCCAGAAGAAGTAGAATTACAAACTTTGAATGCTGTTCTGGAATGTACTTCTAAAGAATTATTACCAGAGCGTTATCGTGAAATGGATAGAAACGAACTTATGTCTAAGATCGAGGAACTTAAGTATAGAGTAGGGTGAGGAAAATTATCATTCAGTAATATTCAACAAACAACTTTTAATAGTGTTGAGTGTTGTATGCAATTACCAAGGTAGATTAAGATCCTTCACTTCATTCTTATAAAATGTTTCTAGTTCTAGGACTAGTTGTTTTGAAAGAGGGTTCTTGATGCTCTCTAAGTTGTTTTCAAGTTGTGCAATAGAAGTATTTCCTGGAATCACGGTTGATATAACATCATATGCTAAACAGAATGAATTCGCAGCATGTATTAAAATATAATCAATAGGAATAATATCACGTACTCGATCAACTAAAGCTGCTCTAGTTTCGATATCTTTTTTTGACCAGCGGCTTCTAATATCAGTGAAAGTGCTTTCGGAATTATATTTTCCAGAAAGCCAACCTGAATCGAGCGGGACTTTCGCAATGATTGACACTCCTTTTTTCTGAGCTATTTCGAAAGCTCTTGCAGTGTCCTGATGAAGAATATTGAAGAAAGCTTCAATCACTTCCCCATTTGTGGTATCCATAAAAAGCATCATCTCATCGAATGTATCTAAAGAAGCTCCATAGGCGCTGATTTTTCCTTCTCTTTTTAATTGTTCAAGTATATCGTAATGGGCATTATTTCTACCATCCAGATATTTCAATGGAGGATTATGAATAATTACCGAATCAATATAATCTGTTTGTAATCGTCTTAAACTACCATCAATTGAATCTCTGATATACCCTGAGGAGTAGTTCAATTCTCCAGAATCTGCGTGACCAAATTTTGTGTTTATGACAAGCTTACTCCTATCATAATTTTTAAGAGCTTTTCCGAGTCTAATTTCGCTTGTACCAAGACCGTAATTTGGTGCAGTATCAAAGAAATTAACGCCATAGTCGATTGAAGCTTGAACCATTTTAATAGCTTCTTTTTCAGACATTCCTTTCCAGCCTGAATTTATACCCAACTGCCATGCACCGAAACCAATTTCAGAAACAAAAGGGCTATGGTTTGTATATCGATTGTATTTCATAGTTGCTGTCAATTTATAGTATAAGATGAATTATCTAAATTACTAATAAGATATTGGGATTATCTTTTGCAAACATATGGAATTCAGCTTTTAGTTTTTGAGAGAAGTTATTCTGTTCGATACAGATCATTTTAAGATTTGGAGCTTGCTTGATCCATTTTAATAAAGCAGATCCTCCTTTATTACTTAATCCACAATCAACTAACCCAATTTTTTGAATTGATAAGGGCAGATTTTTTACAAATATAATTACTCCTTCATCTCCAAAATAAGGGTTATAGCTGAAACTGATTGAAGTAATCGAAGGTGAATGTTCTTTCAGAATTACATCGAAAATATTTAATATATCTTCAGGATTCAATCCTAGACTTCGAAAGTGATAACTAGTTCTATTAGTAGAGTTTTTTCAAGTTCCGTAACCTTTTCAAGACATTCAGATTTTCCTATATCTCTTAAATATCAGATATTTGTTGAAAGTATGATGAACTATTATTCATCATCTTTAGGAACTGTCATAGTATGATTGGCGATCAAAAAGCAACTTCCATCTATTTTGGAATAGGTTCTCATAAAATGATAAGTAACTGGATTTGGACCTCTATCTACAACCGTAAACCCACTTATAACTGCAGTTGAACCCAGAATGACAGTTTGAACATCATTTGAGATTCTAGATTTAGGGTTCCCGGTAGCCCCAAGATTCTTATCAGAAGCTCGTTCAATCAACCCTGCTTTTGAATCTATCAACCCAGCATGATTATGAACCCATATGAATTCTTCAGCAAGAAGAGATTCAAATACACTAATATCAGATTCAAGTAGTGCTTGCTCCCATTTCAAATCTAAACTTTTGAGCTGTTCAGAATCTAAACAACTTACTTGAGCTACGATAGAAGTAAGTGAAAATCCAAGTAGAATAAATAGCAAACTAAGTTTTTTCATGATCGATAATTTGGAAATTTAATTCTCATCCTTTGGATGCTAACATCGATCATTAGACTCAAATTATCAATGGGTCTCGTTAAGTTTGTCCATTTGTTTTAAAACTTCATCTGCTTCTTGCATTTTACTATCACTCATTGTACGATTAGTGCTTGAAAGTTGATGAGCTTCAGCAAGTAACTTTCTATATTTAGCGTCTAGTTTTTCAACTTCTGTTTTCTTTTTGAATAGTCCAAACATTGGGAGTCTCTGAGAATTAGTAATTTATTAATGGATTTATATTATTTTAATTCAATTTTAGACGGTTTCGTTCGGCTTATCACATGCTTAAAATTAACAATACCGCAAAAATTTTCAGTTTAGCTTTTTAACCATTTTTTCAGCAGCAAAAACTGCACCATCCATATAACCTGGGTTTTGAAGTGAAGTTTCAGCATTAGAAAAAAAGAGTCTGCCATCATAAAAAGAATCTTGAAATACTGGATGCCCATTATTTTGATGAGGAAACAGAGGGAGAGGATTGAGGCCTTTTGTGAAAGTTTCACTTTCCCAAACGGTTTCTTCATAACTGAGAAAATCTGATGCTTCTTTTCCAAAAATCTGAACCATTTGATCTACAACTTTTTCCTCACGTTCACTTCTTGAAAGAGGTTGGTAGGCGTTACTCATAAATCCACACAAGGCAAAAGTAGTACCTTCAGAATTCGAATGGTCATAAAACTCTGTAACAGGGCCAATATTGCTAAATACTGCACCTGCAAGATTTCTATTTCTCCAAAATGGTGCTTTAAATATTAATGCAATTTTTATTGAATCTTCCATCCAAGTGTGCGTTTTTTTAGAAATATCTAAAAGTTCTTTAGGCAATAAAGGTTCAAAAGAAATGCTCTGTGTTATTAATCGGGGAGGAAGAGCAAGTATTACCTTCTCAGAAATATATTCAGATGAATCAGTGATTACTTTTATAGTATCATTTTGTTGTACGATGGATTGAACAACCTCCCTTAATTTTAACTCATCTCTTGTCAGTGATTCTGCAAGTGTATTAATTAGTACAGAAGAGCCTCCAACGACTCTATAGCTTGTTTCTTGCTGTGGAATATCTATGAGTTGAGCAGGAGAGTTACAGAAGTATTGGACGTATGCTTGACCTTCCATGAATTGTTCAAATACTGAAATTTTTAACTCTTTTAGTAAATCAATTAAGCTAGGGTTTGTTTTCCAAAGCCAAGTTGCACCCATTTCAACTGGAGTCTTGGCATTAGAGAGTAGAGTATGGATTCTACCTCCAACTCGATCTCGAGCTTCAATTACCTTAATTTCTTTTCCAGCTTTCTTAAGTCTATATGCAGTTAACAAGCCAGAAAGCCCAGCACCAACGATTAGTATCATATGAATTAAGAGAGAAGAAAAGGTTAGTTACGCTTCAAGAACAAATCAATTTATTGTAGAAAAAACTTTAAATCTAACTTTATAATGTTTTTGTTCACTAGTAAATGAACTACTTCTTTTTTTATGATTAAAAGAGTTTTTTTACCTACACTAAACTAAAAGAATTATTCAAATAATTTTAAAATTATGAAAAAAATCGTGCTCAATCTTTTAACAATATTACTCTTTAGTTCAGCTACTGTAATTGCTCAGCCGCAATTTAAAGCTCTTCTTTTTACGGAAACAGCTGGTTGGCATCATGAATCAATAAACGAAGGAGTTGATGGAATTCGACAAATTGCACAACGGCATCAATTTCAAGTTGATTGGCATGAACAGGCAAATAGGATTAATAAGGAAAATCTAGAGCAATATGATGTGATTATTTTCCTGAGTACAACAGGTGATATTCTAAATGATGAACAACAAGCCGCAATGGAAGAATTTATTCAAAGTGGTAAGGGATTTGTGGGAATTCATGCAGCGTCAGATACTGAGTACGATTGGGAATGGTATACTCAATTAGTAGGGAGGATGTTTGTTATTCATCCTGCAAATCAGACCACACGAGTAACTGTTTTAGATGATAGTTTTCCTGGTCTTGAAAGAATGCCTAAATCATTTCTTTGGACTGATGAACTCTATGAGTTTGGAGAAGAAAAAGTAGAAGGATTAAATTACTTACTAAGTATTGACGAATCTTATTATGAAGTTCAACCACCTTGGGGGAATCGTAAGACGGAAGGTATGGGAGAGTTTCACCCAGTTTCTTGGTATCACGAGTTTGATGGAGGCAGATCATTTTATACAGCGTTAGGACACATGCCTGAAACTTTTTCTGACAATATGTTCCTAGAACATTTGTATGGAGCTATTTATTGGGCTGCTACTGGAAAAGGAATTGAATAAAATTCTAAGTTTATGACTCTTTGGTGCCAATAATTTTGTAGGTAATAAAACCACCAATAAGAACACTAAAGTCAATTAACATCCTGTTTATCATTCTATTTAAACTAAAGTCGGTATTCGAGAAAAAAGCGATATAATCCATAATTAAGAGCGAACCAACTACAAATAATAGTATTCGTAGTTGTCGCTCCTTACTTAGGTAAACGGTTACTATACCAGTTACTATACCTGAAAAAGTACTTACTAAGTAGTTAATATTCGTATTGGAATTAAATTCATATAAACCGATCCAATATGCTAATCGCACAAAACCTTCCACAAAAATATAGGCTCCTAACATCCCTGCTAGAAACCCCAATCCCATTCTCGATTTATTTTTTCGATCCATCAATATTTAATTACCTATCTATTTCCTTTTATACTTTCATATTTACCTGAATCAATCACTTTAGCTTTTTCTAAGTTCCAATTATATAAATAAGTAGACGATTCTATAACTCCAGTAGAAATATTAACTGGAATGGTAGATCTTATGTACTCATTGGGTTGTTTAAATTGTGACCCTACACCTTCAAAATTGTCTAGAAACTGTACTAATTCTTTTTCATTACGATCTATTAGATATACCTCACCGTAAACTTTTGAAAATGAGTTTTTATCGTAAATTACTCCGGGATAATTGCCAAGATCATATAGTCTTCCAGGTATAATACCATCACCAATTAGGGTGCAGTTTCTTCGAATAAATTTTGCTGGTTCATTTTCATAGATGGATTTAAGTAACCCATAAACAAAGATAAAATTATGTCTCATCGTTATAACGTTTAAATAAAGAAAGCTATTCTCATTATGAGAATAGCTTTAAATATAGATGAGTTAAATATTACTCAACAATTAGTTTTCCCTTCATAACTGAATAGTGTCCAGGAAAGCTACATATGAAATCATACTCACCTGCAGCAGGTACAACGAACTCAATGGTAGATTCTTCACCACCACCGATTAGTGCTGTATGCACAAGTACTTCATCGCTTTCTTCAGGAATGTAGTCATTGGCTCTTGCTCTAATTGCTTTGGTTGCAAATTCATTAACATTTGTACCAGCTGAAAGCAATACCCAGTTGTGACCCATAGCAGCTTTAGGAAGCTTCCCAACATGTTTGAGAGTTAATACAATTGTATCACCTTCTTTAGCTTTAATCTCTGAAAGATCAAATTTCATTTGATCGTTTCCTTCGATTACTATTTCAACTCTGTTTCCAGTTTGATTAGAATCTACAGAAGTAGAAACGGATGGATTACCAATGGAAAGTGATAGCAAAAGTGCTAAAAATAAATTCATATTTCTCTATTAATTTTATTTTGGATTATATCATATAAAAATCTGATTCTAATATGAAGATAATGTGAAGTTGAGATTTAATCAGCAAAAATATGGTGAGTAAGATCATTAAAAAAAAATAAAATGAACCTTTCTATATTTTCTACGACTACCATGTAGCTATGAGACCATATTCAGAACATATCATAAATGATTATCTAGTTGTTAGGTATCAAGAAGGTGATAAAGAATCACTTAAAATCCTGATTCGTCAGTTTAATCCTAGGTTAGAAAGACAGATTTATGCACAAACAAGTGATAGAGCATCATTAGATGACTTAGTTCAGGAAAGCTGGTATGCTATAATTTCAGGACTATCGACATTGAAAATCAGTATAAGTTTTGATGTTTGGGCACTTAGCATTGCCAGAAGAAAAGCCATTGACTGGATTAGACAGCAGCAACTTGTTAGGAGAAAAACTCAAGAAATATATTTGGATGATCAGATTCAACAGATTTCTGATGGGGATGAAATGGATATAATTCAGGAGAGAAAAGCGAAACTTAAAATGGTAATTGAAGGACTACCTAAAACTCAAAAAATAGTTCTTAGTATGTTTTACTTGGAAAACTATTCTGTAAAAGAAATATCAGAAATTTTAGAGATTTCCTCTGGAACGGTTAAATCAAGATTATTCAATGCTAGACAGTCTTTGAAAGAAATTTTAAAACTAAATAAAGGGTGAATACCATGAAAAAGGAAGAAATCGATCAACTTATAGAAGAATCACTTAGTAAAGATGAGGCCGAATTTTATAATGCATTGGATCAACAAGGCTTATTTAAACAATGGGGCAATCTTTATAAAGGTAAACTTGGAAAGTGGGCTATTTTGATAACCACTATTCAACTTATAATAACTGGTTTTGCATTTTGGTTTGGATATAAATTCTTCACTGTTGAAGATTCTGTACTAATGGCAAAATATGGCGCAGGTATGCTTATTGGTGTGATTATGAATGGATTGGTGAAACAATGGCATTGGATGCAAATGGATAAGAATACCATTTTACAAGAGATGAAGCGTATTGAATTTCAGGTAGCAATTTTAATGGATAAGCTCTCAGAAAAGTCGTGATTCAGATTTACTCTATTGAATCTTAATTAATTCAGGACAGTCTTCATCTCTAAGATTATTTATATCGCATTCATAGTAATAAAATTCCATATCGAGCAAAGATAGGTAAGCAAGCATAGAATTTATTAATTCTGCTTTCGTTGAAGCTTCAATTTTTTCTATGAAGAGGAAGGTATAAGAAACTCCATAATTGTAATCAATACCTAGGCTATAAATTACGGGGCTTCCTTGAACTATTTCACCAACAATAACATCATTTATAATTAAGCTCCAAGTCTCTCCATACGGATATTCATTTATCACTGAAACGTAAGTTGATGACTCTTGATATTGCGGTTCTGATATTCCTAGTGAGATAAATCTAAAAGTATTTTGACCGTATATAACCGTTGCATCGTCAACAGAGCCTTCAATAAATGTTATAACAGAATCATCAACTATTGTGCTAATTGATACCATAAACTCATCAGCATCAAATTCTGGATTATATTGAGCTTGTGCATCTATAGTATATGCTTGTTTAGTGATAGGGTTTACTAGAGAGTTACTTTTTGCCCAAATTGAATCACTCTTAACTCCATTGATAATATTTAGTACCCCATTCGAATAGACAAAGGGAATTTCTGTAGAATCTGTAGCTTTGAAAAAATACAATTCTCCATTCTTTACTATAAATTCGAATTTGTCAACTGCTTGTTCAGGTTCACCGGTATAATGTATCGGGTATTGATGAACAATTACTTTCGTACATGAAAGAGCTAATAGGGTTAGGTAGATTAAAAAGAAAATTAAATAGAGCTTCGGCATAATTAGAATAAAGCAAGGATAAGAAAAATCATTCAATTTCCCATCAAACTTACTACATTCAGCTTTTACACTCATTCATATTGATTTTTTGTTATGAAAAAAGAATTAGAGTCTATACGATTACGACTCGATGAAATTGATCGTTCTATTATTACTGCTCTTGCTGAGCGACAGGATTTAGTTAAAGAAGTATCATCTTTTAAACTAGAGACTAATACAGGAATACGAGATTTAGAACGAGAAGAAAAGCTTCTCACTAAAATTCGCGATATAGCTGCAGAAGTAGGCCTTGATAGATATTATGCAGAACACCTATTTAGAGAAATCATCACAAACTCTGTACGATTTCAAACATACTCTTTAGTTGATCATCAAAATAAAAATGGTGGTTCAAGGATAAGTGTGAGCTATCAAGGAACGGATGGTGCCTATAGTCATTTGGCCGCAATTAGGCATTTTAGTGAGAGATATGATCATGTTGATTATTACGGTTTTGATACTTTTATACAAGCTTCAAACGCTGTTAAAGATGGGAAAGTAGATTATGCTTTACTTCCTATCGAGAATACAACAGCAGGATCCATAAATGATACTTATGATATTCTAGGTGAGGCAAATCTTCATATAGTAGGAGAAGAAATTCTAAAAATAGTTCACTGTTTATTAGCTGTTGAACAAGTCGAAGTCTCGCAAATCCGACGCATTCTTTCTCACCCTAAGGCGATTGAACAGTGCACTCATTTCTTAACTAAGCTTCCCAGATGTAAAGTGGAATCTTATTTAGATACTGCTATTTCTGCGAAAAAAGTATTAGAAGATGGTGATTTATCTCAAGCAGCAATTGCAGGGGCTCACGCAGCTGATCATTATGGATTAAAAATTATCGCACATGATATAGCAAACCAAAAAGAAAATTTTACTCGTTTTGTAGCAGTATCTCCGAAATCCGTTCAAGTCGACTTACAAATTCCATCCAAGACCTCTTTGATGATGGTTACTTCGCATCAGGAAGGATCTCTAGTAGAATGCTTAAATATTCTTCATAAACATGGGATCAATGTATGTAAGTTAGAATCGCGACCTAAGTTACACGAGCCATTTCGATATTCATTTTATGTAGATATAGAGTCTAATCTTGATGATCCAAATACCAATAAAGCGTTACAAGAACTTGGTAATGAAGCAGAAGAACTAAAGGTACTTGGGAGCTACGCTAAGCAATTAAAATAAAAAGGATTATTCTTTTATTATCAAATCAGGGAAGTTCTTCGGCGGTTTTCGATGAAGTGTGCCTTGCTCATATGCATAGGTAATTTCAATAAGTGTGGGTTCATCAAACATTCTACCAAGAACTTGTAAGCCAGATGGTAAATTTCCAGTGGTAAATCCCATAGGAACTGTAAAAGCAGGTTGTCCAGTATGAGGTGCAATTACTTGACTATTATCACCTTTATATCCTTCAAAGTCTCCAATTCTTGCAGGTGGATGATTCCATGATGGGTATACAATAGCATCCACATTTAGACTATCCATAACGTGTTCAATTGCGTCTCGAAATGCAATTCTTTTTAAATCTGTAAAAGGATCAGAGCAAACGGTTTCTGTTTGTTCATCTGAGTTTTCTTGAAAATATTTTAAATTCCGTTCGATATAATCAGCATATTTTCCTGATTCTATAACTTCATTTAGATTTTTAACAGGAACATCTTCACCCTGTGCTGCTAAGTACGTGTTTAAGTCTTCCTCAAAAACTGCGCACCATTGCCCTTGTCGTAAATCTTGAAAATCTGGGATTACGAAAGGATCAATAATTTCAGCACCGAGACTATCCAAATCATGAATTGCTTGATCAAATAAAGAGGCAATCTCAGAATTCGGCTCTTCATCACTTAAAATTCTTAATACACCAATCCTTTTATTGATTAAGCCATCCTTTTTTAAAAACTGCGAATAATTTTCTGGAATTTTCCCCTTGCTGTATTTAGTTACTGGATCTGTTGTATCATATCCTGCAATTACTTCCAAAGCTCGGGTGGCATCTTCAACACTTCTGGCCATTGGACCTCCAACATCGTTTCTAAGATATAATGGCACAATGCCAGACCTACTAGTAAGCCCAATTGTAGAACGAAATCCTACAAGAGCATTATGAGAAGAAGGCCCTCGAATGGAGTTTCCAGTATCTGAACCAAGTCCAAATGAACCAAAATTTGCAGCAATTGATGCGCCTGTTCCACCGCTTGAACCAGCTGTTGTATGTTCAATATTATATGGATTAAGAGTTTCGCCAGCTAGTGAACTTATAGTAACCATCGGGCTAAAAGCCCATTCAGCCATATTCGACTTTGCAATTACAATAGCACCAGCTTCTATTAATTTTTGAACTTGATAGGCATTAGTCTTTGGTTTAAACCCCTTCATTGCTTCTGAACCTGCAGCTGTTTGTAAACCAATCGTATTAAAATTGTCTTTCACAATAATTGGTATGCCATGCATTGGTCGAAGAATTCCTGTTTCTGCATATTCTTGATCCAATGCTTTAGCTTGTTCAAGTGCTAGGTTATTGATATAAACGATTGAATTAATTCCAGTACTTTGATCATATGTATCAATACGATTCAGATACAATTGTACTAATTGTTCGGATGTCAATTCTCCGCTTTTAAACGAAGAGTGTATATCAGAAATAGTAGCTTCAGTAAGTTGGAATTCGTCTTTTTTAGAACAAGATGTGAGCAGAACGCATGTTAATACTGTTATTAGGAGAAGTCTTTGTATAACCATATTTGCTACTTGATTAGAATATTAAAGATTGACCGTTTCATTTTCCCATTCAATTTCAAAACTGCAATCGAATTCACACCTGATATTTGATCATAAGCTTCAATCCTATTCAAATACTTTTGGACCAATTCTTCTGACGTGATAGTTCCATTTCGGAAAGTTTATTGAATCTCACTAATACTAATTTCCATTAACTTGTAACGAACGCCGTTATTTCTTTTCCGAAATTACAACAAACCAGTTCTTTCTATAATAGTTAGTTTACTGATTTTCGGATGAGATAATCCATGATTATTTTACTCTATATAAAAATCAGCTATAACAGCCTTGTGATCAGATGCGTCTCTACTTGTTGAAAAAGGTAAAGGATTACCATATTTATTCATTCCGGTATTAGCATCTACTTCACTATTCAAAATTTCACCGGCTATTAGTTTTATATCATCACTGTATGATATATAATCTAGTCTTAACGGAAACAATAATTTGGGGTTAGGGTCGACAACCCATACTGTATTCTGATCGCCGCCTAAATCTCTTGAAAGATTTAGGCGCATTTCACCACTATAATAACTTAGCTGTTCAAGAGGGAACTGAGCATTATTTAAGGGGTAACTCAAATGAGCCGGTAAGGCCATTCCACCAATTGGCGCTTCAGAATAGCTTGCCTCCTGAAAATTAAAATAATCTCCATTATAGTCACCCTGAACAATAAATCCCTTCAAACTTGGTTTTGCCGTTTTCTTATCGTTCAATTCAATTATAGTCTGATAGAGTTGAACCATCCTGTCGTGCGCCATCGGTTCAGCTGGAAGCTCACCATCTTCGGTACATGGGGTGCTTATACACCAACTTGAAAAATGTACCGTAACAACACCAACCAAATTGCCGTTAATGTCTACTTCGCAGTACAAGGGATTCCTACCACTCATCACAAATTCACTTGTTTCAGTGATTGGATATTTACTCATAAACATAACCTGTGTATCACCGGCTACCTTCTCAAAATAAGAAAACCCAAGCGCTCCATAAGTTGCTTCAATATAAACAACGGCACTGTCATCTACTTCAACGAATGACACTATATCCGGATCAGCTCTTTCTATATGCTGCTTTAATGCTGCTTTTCCTGGTAGCGAATCGAGTGCCCTAAATGTATTAAAAGACATCGATCTAAACGTGTTATGATACAACTGGAAATCATCCTTTTTAGAACAAGATGTGAGCAGAACGCATGTTAATACTGTTATTAGGAGAAGTCTTTGTATAACCATATTTGCTACTTGATTAGAATATTAAAGATTGACCGTTTCATTTTCCCATTCAATTTCAAAACTACTTTTTATCTTAAAATTCGTTGATTTTCTAATCCATTTCCCGTCCTGCCAAACTCGAACAAAGCCTTTTTCAAGTGGTTCATTTGGGTTTTGTTTATCTAGACGATGGAGAAGATTGGTCAATACTTTTCGCTGGTTTTTATGATATAATTCTGAGTTATGACCTAATCGATCTTTCAAACTTTTTATATCAGATCTAGCATGAATCATTTTTTGCTGTACAGCCAATAATGCATATGATTTTGCCAAACTAGAAACTCTATCTTTATAATATTGAAGTGCTCCTTTTGTATTCAGTTCTAGTCTTCGGAATAGATCCTCAACAAACATTTTTACTTCATTAATATCCGGTGTAGCTAATACAGCAGCTTGTGTTGGAGTTGCGGCTCGTAGATCTGCTACAAAATCAGAAATAGAGAAGTCAACTTCATGACCAACCGCACTAATCAACGGAATTTCGCATTCAAAAACGGCTCTGGCAACTGCTTCTTCATTGAAAGGCCAAAGGTCTTCAAGTGAACCACCGCCTCGACTAATAATTACTAAATCCACAAACTTTTTAGCTGAGAAATATTTAATTCCTTGTACAATTTCTGATGCAGCGTTCACACCCTGAACACTAGCATGATAGAGTTTAATTTCAGCCAAAGGCCAGCGTTTTTCTAAAGTCGATCGTATATCTTGAAATGCTGCTGTAGTTTTTGAGGTCACAACTCCTATAGTTATAGGATATTTCGGAATCGACTTTTTATGGATATCATCAAATAAGCCCTCTTCTTTTAATTTAGCTTTCAGCTCTTCAAATGCTTGTTGCAATTTTCCGATGCCTGCCTGTTGAACAAGGCTTACGATCATTTGGTAACGACCATGGGGAGCATAAACTTGAATATCACCACCCACAACTATTTGCTGACCATCAGTTAGATTTATTTCAGATCGTTGAACGGTACTTCTCCAGATAACACAAGGAAGTTGAGCTCCCGAATCCTTTAACGTAAAATATATGTGACCATTGGCACTATGTTTTACATTACTTGCTTCTCCTTCAACTAAAATATCATTAAAATTCTGTTCTAGAATGGACTTTATCTTGCCCGTAAGTTGGGTTACTGTAGGAATGTCAAAAAGAAAAGGGATTTGATCTGCCATTATTGATTTTTAAGTGCTTTCGGTGTTATTTAAAGCAAGTTCGTTTCTATTCAATATTGATTCTTAATTCCAATGATACAAAAAGCTGTATCCATTTTTGTGTTGATTTTGCTTCCTATTTTGGGCTCGTCTCAAGAGAATGATTTTGGGAACGAGCTAGAAATGATTTATGAAAGAATTTCGGAGGCTTTAGGTGGAGTAGAAAAGTGGGAAAATATTTCATCTTTTTATGGTGTAGGGAGTTGGAATTACCCTGATGGTGTAGAGCAAATTGATTTTATGTTCAAGAACCTGAAACCAGATATGGCTCGCTTTGATTTTAGGACTGAAGGTGAACTACATACTATATCAAGGTATGGACCAAGAGGTTGGATTGAAGACCCAGGGAATTTCATTTCATATTATGAACGATTTGATGAAATAGAGAAAGTTGTTGCCCGAAATGCATTTCTATATGAAAACAATCTCATGGATTATAAGGAGAAAGGACTAGAATTAAAGTTCGAAGGTTCTGTACTTATTGGAGATAAGGAAGTATGGCTTGTTAGATTAGAAGGCTTTCCAGATAAAGAAGAGATCTATTATATATCACAAGGAGATTATAAACCTTTTATAAAACAGAGCTACTACTTTAGAAGAGGAAGAAATGGAGTAGTCAGTTATTATATAAAAAGATATATGAATGTTGAAGGCATTGAAGTTCCAAGTGAGATTCTTGTTACAAGTCAACATATTAATATATCCCTGAATTTTTCTTCTTATGTTCTAAATGCAAGTATGGAAAAAGACGATTTCAAAAACCCTAATGAACCAGATTTTACTACCAATACATTGAGTTTTACTAAAGAAAAAGCACAGAATTATTTACATACAGAAATCCCAATAACTCGACAAATGGGGATTGAAGTTGAAAGGTTAACTACAAATGAAGTGAGCTTAAAAGCACCAATAGAGTTAAATGTAAATCATAACCGTTCAGCATTTGGTGGTAGTGTAGATAGTTTATTCTTAACAGTTGGATGGTCATATATTCGTCTGGTTGTTGACCATTTTAAACCTCTACCAATAATTGTGGGTAGTAAATCTCAGACAAGCTTTCAGCGGCCAATTACGCAAGATTTTTCGGCCCAGCTTGTAATACCTACAAAAAAAGAGATAGACAAATTTTTAGATGAATATGAACGATTTGGGAAAGCCAGAATCACTTTAGAAGCTGTAATTGAAGATAAAGGGAAAAAATATGCAGCTTTTAAAGGGAATTATGTAGTCGTTAAATCCAAGGAATAATTAAGACACTACAGGCCGTACCATTATTTCGAAATAGTTTAAAAGAGGACAAGTTTTTGCTAAAAATATTGCCTCATCTAAGTTTATAGCGGCTACAATTGTGTAGCCTAAAATGATCTCTTTTGCTTCAATAAATGCACCATCTGTTTCAACGGTGTTAAAATTAAGAATATGAGCACCATGTTCTTCAAGTCGTTGAGAATCAATATGTTGGTCCCCTAGCTTTTCAATCCAGTTTATGTGCATTTGAATTCGTTCATATAATGCGTCTTTCGATGCATCGACTCCTTCCTGACCCCGAAATAATAACATGTATTTTTTCATATTACGGCGATGTTTAAAATGATTGAAGAGGCTGGATTACTCCAAAACATTTAAATGAGTGTTTCAGCTTGGTTAGATATAGTAATAAACTCAGAAGTTGGCAAAATTGCCATATTTTAGTGTAGCTTATTTAAAATGAGAGTAGCTTTATAAATTATTTTTTAACCAGTGACATTTAGTTAAAGAAATGTGAGAATATATCTTAATTCCTGTACTTTAAAATGATGGAATCACAGAATGAAAATATTAGAGTCCAGAAATTTATTGTAACCATAGCAGTGGTTCTATTTCTGATTAAAGTAGTAGCATGGCACCTAACACAATCGGTAGCTATTCTTACGGATGCACTCGAAAGTATAGTGAATGTAGTTAGTGGTGTAATTGGATTAGTAAGTTTATTTATAGCTGCCCGACCAAGAGATCGAAGTCACCCTTATGGTCATGGTAAAATTGAGTTTATTTCTGCGGGAATAGAAGGCACACTTATTATCATCGCAGGTCTCTTTATTATTTACGAAGCAGGGATGAGTTTTTTGGATCCACCACAACTCGAACAACTGAATTGGGGGATTGGGATTATTAGTTTTTCCGCTTTGATTAATTATGCTTTTGGAACTTGGGCATATAAAACAGGAAAAAAAAATAACTCATTGGCGCTGATGGCAAGTGGTCGTCACCTTCAAACTGATACTTATACAACTCTTGGAATTATACTAGGACTTTTTCTAATCTCTATTACTGGAGCAGATTGGCTAGATGGTGCTGTCGCCATTATATTTGCATTTTTCATAATACGCATGGGTTTCAAGATTTTGAGGCATGCTATCGCTGGAATTATGGATGAATCTGATCAAAAATTATTGAATGAAATGGTTAGTTATCTCCAAGATAATAGACATATAAATTGGGTTGATTTACATAATTTACGGATTGTAAAATATGGTAGTGTACTTCATATTGACTGCCATTTAACACTTCCTTGGTATTATAATATCAAACAAGGGCATGATGAAACAGACAAATTAGAGGACCTTATTCTGGCTAAATTTGGTAATAGAATTGAACTGAATATTCATACCGATTATTGTCATGATTTCTCATGTCCGCTTTGCGATATTAAAGATTGTGAAGTTCGAAAGTCTCCATATAACGCTAAAGTAGAATGGACAGTTGAAAATGTAGTTTCAAGTAAAAAGCATGGGTTATAAAAGCTTCTACTTCAATTCTACAAAACCACTATATTTCACTCGAATCGAAATTCATATATATAAATAATCATGCTTCTCAAAAATCTTCGTCCGGTAAGTAAAAATCATAAAGGTGATGAAACTGTTGATCTTCGAATTAATGATAGTGTTATCACTGAAATTGGAGATGGATTAAAAGAACAGAAAGACGAAGAAAGTCATGATTTTGGTGGAGCATTTGTAAGTCCTGGGTGGATGGATATGCACATTCATCTTAGGGAGCCAGGTTTTGAGCACAAGGAAACAATTAAAACAGGGACTGACGCTGCTGTATTTGGTGGGTTTACCGCCGTTGCTTGTATGCCGAATACTAATCCAGCAACACATACTCGTGATGTTGTAGAATACATCATCAAAAAAGCAGAAAATACGGCAGTTGATGTTCACCCAATTGGTTGTGTAACTAAAGAACGCAAAGGAAAATCAATTGCTGAAATGGGTGATATGAAAGATGGTGGAGCTGTAGCATTTAGCGATGATGGCGATCCGGTATTTGATTCTCAAGTGATGCGAGTAGCCTTAGAATATTCATCTATGCTTGGAATGCCAATTATTAATCATGAAGAAGATTTAGCACTTTCTCGTCCAGGGCATATGAATGAAGGAGCTGTTGCAACTAGATTAGGCTTAGATGGAACTCCAGGAATTGCTGAAGAAGTAATGATTGCACGTGATATTTTACTTGCTGAATATACAGGTGGACACATTCATGTAGCTCATATAAGTACGAAAGAAGGGGTTGATTTAGTTCGTAAAGGAAAGGCTAAAGGTGTAAAAGTTACAACAGAAGTTTGTCCGCATCACTTCGATCTAACAGATGAAGAAATAGACCGCCAAAAATTTGATACCAATTTCAAAATGCATCCACCGCTCAGAACTCAGGAAGATGTAGATGCAATGATTGAAGGATTAGTAGATGGAACCATTGATGCTATTTGTACCGATCACGCTCCCCATTCTATTGAGGAAAAAGAAGTAGAATTTATATATGCCCCTAATGGAATTATTGGACTGGAAACGGCATGGAGTATTTCTAATATGAGATTATTCAAAACTAATAAGCTGAATCTTCAGCAATTGGTAGATAAGTTGAGTTACAATCCAAGGAATATCTTGAGTCTTGAAGAATTGAGTCTTGAGGTTGGGGCAAAAGCAAATCTAACTTTTTTTAATACCGATGAAGCATGGACTTTTACAAAAAAGAACGTTCACTCAAAATCTAAAAACTCTCCATATATCGATAAGAAACTAACTGGTCGAGCGTTAGGTATTTTCAATAAAGGGAAGTTGGTTCTAAATGAGATCAGATAATTTTAATGCTGTATTCCAGAGTGGGTATTCTGTAAGATTCTTCGGAGGTATCCTCATAATGACATTTTCTTTCCTATTTTATTGTGAACTGAATCCGAGTAAGTAAATATTTTTCATGAAACACCTATTCCTAATTTTCATATTCCTAATTTCTATTTCAAGCTGTAGGGCTAAGGAAGAAAATCAAACCGAGACCGAAGAGTACACCTTAGTTACTTACAATGTAGAAAATCTTTTTGATGCAGATGGCAAATCAGTATTTGATGATTATAAGACTACAGATCGAGATGGGAATGATCAATACACTAATGAAGATGTATTGACTAAAATTCAAAATGCTATTCAAGTGTTAATGGAATACAATGAAGGTAAAGGGCCTGATATTTTGGTTTTAGTAGAATTAGAAAGTGATTTTACTATTAATGGCGAGGTTACATATGCTGATGCAGGAGATTTTTTAGGACGCTTTTCCTTCACAACTTTGGAAAAAATGCTTGGAGAGGACTTCGATGAAATTATTGCTGATTTACCTTCAGAATGGTTGTTACTAAAAGGTATGGTAGATGCTGGTATGTGGAACTATCAAATTGAAGTTGGAGAAAGTGCTAAAGATGAATACGGCCACCCTAGTTCAGTTCAAAAAACTGCAGTGTTTTCAAGATTCCCAATCTTAAAAGAGAAAACCCAAGTACATCCATTGGTAAGAGCAAGACCCATCTTAGAAACATGGATTGATGTTGATGGAAATGAATTAGTTGTTTTTGCGAATCATTGGAAATCAGGAGCAAGTTCATGGGAAATGGAACAGGTTCGAATTCAAAATGCGGAAGTGTTAAGGGCAAGATTAGATGAGTTAATAACAGCCGATCCCATCAGTGACTTTGTTTTAGCGGGTGATTTCAACTCCGATTACAATCAAAAAGAGAGATATGAGTTTGATAAAACGGCATTAGATGATGTATTAGGTACAGAAGACACTCAAAACCTTTGGTTCAATTATCCCATAAATGATAGAGGTTCGGATACTTATCGGGGATATTGGGGGACACTTATGCAATTGATTATTTCTAACTCACTAACCGATGATTCTGGTTTAAGTTATGTGAATGGATCTTTCGAACGAGGTGACTTTGGATTTAATACCTTTAGCTCATCAGGAGAGCCAAAAAGATGGAGTTCTACTTTTAACGGAAGTGGTTATTCTGATCATTTACCAGTTTCTATGAAGTTTAGAAAGTCAGATGGATTAGAAGTATCAACTAATTTAATGTCTAACAGTGCTGAGGAATGGAATCCTATTCCAGTTACATACAGTTTACCGACAGATTTTTTAACAGCCTCTGAATTTGCCACAGGCGATCCAACTACAAATCCAGACTTTTTTAATGAATATTTTTATTTATCTGGTTCAGTGACAGATAATTATGATTTTGTAGTTAATGGTAGAACCTACGATGTATATGCCCCTTCATTTAGATTAAATGATATACTTAATGAAGTCAAAGGTTCAGGTACTCAAATCAAATTTTATGGCCGATTCTCACAATTTCGAGGTAATTGGCAATTTGTGGTGGAAGATCCAAGTTTTATAGAAATTTTAGAATGATACTTGCCTACGAAACATCAACTAATGTTTGTTCAGTTTCTTTACTAGATAGTGGAGGACGAATTACTGAGCGAAGGATTCAAGGTAGAGGTGTTCATTCAGATAATGTATTTCTGTTTACTCAGGATTTAATGAATGATTTCAATTTTAAGATGACAGATTTAGATGCTGTTTTAGTAAGTAATGGACCTGGTTCATATACTGGATTACGAATTGCAGCTAGTGCTATTAAGGGATTATTATTTGGAACCGAAGTGTCACTCTATGCAGTAAATACACTCGCCTCTTTTGCAATGAATTCAGTAATTAAAGAGGGAATCATCCATTCCATAATTGATGCACGTAGAACTCATGTTTATCATCAATCTTTTGAATTTAAGAAAAAACTTATACCTACTTCTGAGGCGAAAATTATTGAGATTGATGAATTCTTAAAAATTGTAGAACCTAAAGATAGTATAATAGGTACAGGTACTGATCGCTTAGATAGCGATTTATTGAAAGGCATAAGCGTTTTAGATGAACGTAATATTAGCGCTAATTCTCTCTTTAAGCTCTATCAACTCCAAAACTTTAAAGAGTTTTGTTTAAAAACTAAACCCGAAGAATTGAACCCTAATTATATAAGCAGTAGTCAGGTTAATAATTCTAACTGAGAATGATTAATTATTAAGTGTAATAATCTTTATTTTAGCTAAAATTTTATAAACAAAGTTTATGTCCTGGTTTAAAAGAAAAGACGAAAATATTCAGACTAATGAAAAGAAGGAAATGCCGGAAGGAGTATGGGTTAAAGTCCCGACAACCGGAGAGACTATTCATCGTCGTGAATTAGAAGAAAATCTATTTGTTGATCCGTTAAGTGGATATCATTTTCAAATCGGTAGCAAAGAGTATTTCGATATCATTTTTGATAGTGGAAAATACAAAGAAATAGGTGGAGATATTATTTCTACTGATCCACTCGAATTTACCGACCGCAAGAAATATACCGATCGTCTTGAAGACTCTAAGAAAAAAACAGGATTAACTGACGCAGCAAGAGTTGGCATTGGTAAAATGAATGGCCTAGATCTAGTTGTTGGCTGTATGGACTTCAGTTTTATTGGTGGAAGTATGGGGTCTGTAGTAGGTGAGCGATTAGGAATTGCCATTGATTATGCTCGCAGTAAGAAAATTCCACTAATTATCATTTCTCAAACTGGTGGTGCCCGAATGATGGAAAGTGTTCTTAGTTTGATGCAGATGGCAAAAACTTCTGCTAAACTTGCTCAGCTTGATCAAGAAGGCATTCCATATATTTCATACCTAACAAATCCAACTACTGGTGGAGTTACCGCAAGTTATGCGATGTTAGGTGATTTCAATGTGGCAGAACCAGGTGCTCTTATTGCTTTTGCTGGACCACGAGTAGTACGTCAAACAATTGGAAGAGACTTACCAGAAGGCTTCCAAACTGCCGAATATTTGTTAGAGCATGGATTTCTAGATTTTATTGTTCCAAGAACAGAGATGAAAGAAAAACTATCTCAATTATTAAAACTTATTCTTCACAAGAAATAAGCTATAACAACTTTGCTCATCAACATTTAAGGGTACTATTGAGTACCTTAATAAATATAAATATGAGTGCGATATGCGTAATGCTACTTGAAAATCTTAGCGTTTCGGATTGATCATTTAACTCTAAGAACTAACAAATGCGCTTCGCTGATTACGCTAAAATTTATGTTACCGCAGGAGATGGAGGAGCAGGATCTTCTCATTTCCGAAGAGAGAAATATATTCCAAAAGGTGGCCCTGATGGCGGTGATGGTGGTAAAGGGGGAAGTATTATCCTTAGAGGTAATGCCCAGCTTAATACAATTCTTGATCTAAGATATAAGAAGTATATAAAAGCCAAGCCTGGTGTTAATGGTTCGAAATCGAAAAAAACTGGAGCTGATGGGCCTAGTATCGTTTTGGAAATTCCATTAGGAACAGTAGCTTTTGATGCGGATACTCGTGAACGCATTGGCGAAATAACAGAGGACAAACAACAACTTACAATTGCAGAAGGCGGACAAGGAGGATTAGGGAATTGGCACTTTCGTAGCTCTACTAATCAAACTCCTCAGTTTGCGCAAACGGGCAAACCTGGCGAAGAAAGAGTTGTTGAGCTAGAGTTGAAGTTAATTGCAGATGTAGGTCTGGTTGGTTTTCCAAATGCTGGGAAAAGTACTTTACTTTCTGCTTTATCTGAAGCAAAACCAAAAATCGCGGATTATCCTTTTACAACATTAGAGCCTAATTTAGGTGTAGTAAAATTTGCAGATTACCGCAGTTTTGTAATGGCAGATATCCCAGGAATTATTGAGGAAGCACATCAAGGTAAAGGGCTAGGTATTCAATTCTTGAGACATATCGAGAGAAATAATGTATTACTCTTTATGGTTAGTGCTGAAACAGATATCGACTACGAATACAAAGCATTGCTAAACGAATTAAAATCCTATCGGCCTGATTTGCTTGATAAGCCTCGCGTACTAGCTATCACTAAAATGGATTTAAAACAAGGGTTTAAGTTAGAAGAAGAGTTGCATTTTGATGATGAAATTTCCGTTATTCCTATTTCGTCAGCCACCGGTCACGGTATTGACGAGTTAAGGGAAAAACTTTGGGAATATATACAAAATGCAAAAGAGCTCGAATCAGAAACTTAGAACACTATTAGCGCTTAGCCTAATTACAGGCCTTGGCTCAAAACGAATCAAGCTGCTTGTAAAAGCTTTTGATGATCCTTCAAGTATATTTAAGCGTTCAAAAAGAGAGTTAAGAAGTGTAGAAAGTATTGGTGAAGCTTCTTCACTTTCGATTCTTACATTTGATAAATGGGATGAAGTGGATCATCTAATAAAGGAGACTGAGAAAGTTAAGTCTCAAATTATTACGATTGCTGATCCAGAATACCCCACTCTACTTAAACAAATATACGACCCACCAGTTTTATTTTGGATTAAGGGAAACCCTGATGCTCTATCCAAACAAGGGGTTGGCGTTATTGGTACACGAAATGCTACTCCTTATGGCAAGAAAATGGCCGAGCAGCTAACCAAAGAAATGGGTGAAAAAGGATTATGTATTTTCAGTGGTCTTGCACATGGTATTGATGCAATTTCCCATAAAGCAGCATTAGATGTTGCTGCTTTTACAGTTGGAGTATTAGGTTCAGGTATTGATAATTTTTATCCAAAAGAGAATGCAGATTTGGCTAATCGTATTGTAAAAGAAGGAGGAGCTGTAATTACAGAGTTTCCACTTGGGACAAAGCCAGATGCGGGTAATTTTCCTGTTAGAAATAGAATAGTTAGTGGAATGAGTTTGGGTGTTTTAGTAGTGGAGTCTGGTATAAAAGGTGGAAGTATGATCACTGCAGATTTAGCACTTGATCAAAACAGGGAAGTATTTGCAGTACCACATGCTCTTGACAACCTTTATGGAACTGGCTGTAATTATCTCATTAAAACGGGCGCAGCAAAACTAGTTCAAACAGTAGATGATATTCTCGAAGAGCTACCAATAGAACAAGAGAAAAAAACTTCATCAACACGAAAAGATCCTCCAAAACCCAAACTTTGGAGAAATGAAGAATTAGATGATTTGAGTAAAAAAGTTTGTGAATTACTTGAACTTGGAGAAGTCCAAATAGATGCCATGAGAGATGATCTTGAGGTTAATACAAGTCAGCTTTTAGTAGTTCTTCTACAATTAGAAATGAAGGAATTAGTTACACAAAAAGTTGGAAAATATTTTGAGTTGAGATGATAATAAATTCTCTTTCTTTAAAGTTTTGTCTATTTGTTTAAATCTTAGAGGCTCCGAAATGATATTTAAAACTCTCATATTAGTTCTTTAAGAATCAATTTCTTTAAAAAAATTCTTCTTCATTGTTCTAACCTAATCAATTCATCTTAGTGGCAATATATTTATCAATAATTTCTTCTAATATGCTCATGGTAACGGTGCCTTTAGAAAGGATCACTAGGTGGAATTCCTTAACATCAAAACTATTACCAAGTTCGACTTCTGCTTTTTCGCGTAATCGTTTTATAGTCATCTCACCAATTTTATATGCCAATGCTTGTCCAGGCCAAGTGATATATCGATTTATTTCTGTATTAACTTCATACATAGATAAAGCAGAATTTTCCGATAGATAAGCAACGGCTTCATCCCGAGTCCATCCTTTATAATGAATACCAGTATCAATTACTAATCGGCAAGCTCTCCACATTTCGTAAGTATAGCGTCCAAATAAACTATATGGATCTTCATATAAACCGAGTTCATGGCCAAGATATTCTGCATATAAACCCCATCCTTCACCAAAAGCATTTATGTACATTCTTCTTCTAAAGGATGGAATAGTTTCAAGTTCAGCGGTATATGCATTTTGTAAATGATGTCCGGGCATTGCTTCATGCAAGGTCAGTGCTTCTAACGTATATAGTGTTCTACTATTCAAATTGGTAAGATTTACCCAATATTCGCCTCCTCTGTCGGAGTTGAGTGGCGCACTTGAATATCTGCCTGTAGTGTAATTTGCAGCTAGATAATCAGGAACTGGAACAACACCATAAGGTTGCCGAGGCAATTTGCTAAAGAGCGAAGGTAAACGGCCGTCAATTTTTTTTGCTATAAAAGATGCTTCTTTGAGTAACTCATCTGCCGTTTTAGGATAAAATTGAGAATTGGTTCGTAAAAATTCAAAAAAATCAGCCATTGAACCATCAAAGCCAACTTCTTCGATTATTTGTTGCATTTCTTTTTTAATTCTGGCGACTTCTTTTAATCCCATGGAATGCACATCTTCTGGAGAAACGTCTAATGTTGTATAGTATTTAACTTTATACTCGTAATATTCCTTCCCATTTGGTACAGATGAAGCACCAAGGTTAGGGCGAGCATTGGGATAGTATTCATTCTCAAAAAAGTTTTTAAGCTTGATGAAGCTTGCTGTGGCATAATCATCTATATACGTCCTAGCGGTTGCTAGAATGACTTCCCACTCATCATCGGAGACATTAGGCGGCTTTTCACGAAATGGTTGCCAAAAAATAGATTCCTCTGGATTATCAACAATATAAGGATCGTAAGTAGCTTGGTAATTTTGTAATCCATCTAAAGGTTGAGTAAAACCAATTACCAATCCAGCTTTCATCAAACTTAGGTTTTCCTCAAAATAACGTGGAATATCTTTGAGTAATGTTAAATAGGAATTGAAAGCATCAAGACTGCTATAATTCCGATTAGCTCGACTCAAAATTCTAGTGTGGAATCCACTTTCTGAAAGAATTGGGTTAAGATACTCCTTAAACTCGAACATTTTCAGATCATTATCTAAAGTAAAAAGGAGCAGTTTAAGCGATATTAAGTCATCAACAGAAAGGGTATCCCTATTAATATTTTCTAGAATGCTAACCATTTCTTTTTTGAATATATATTCCTTTTCCAAAAATGAAGGGGTAGAAAATCCAAGAGGGAATTGAGTTTTTTCTAATTCTGTATATCTCTGAGCATTAAATCTTTCAATTTTTTCAAGGACCTCATTTATTGAGGAGTTTGTAGTCAATATTTGAGCTAATACAGTGTTGCTACAAATAAAAAAGAACAGAAATAAAAATAAAGTCTTCATCATGGAAGTAATATAATCTAAAATATGGGGCGTATAGTTAAAGAATAAATTCGAATCGTCCAAGGATGTAATCCTTAGGTAAGAAAAAGAAAAATTAAAACCACGTTGTTAAATATTCCATTTTACTATATCATTCAACCGCAATAGGTTTTTCTTATCCATGATAAGAGAATTAATAGGGAATCCGGTGAAAATCCGGGACTATCCCCGTAGCTGTAAGCTCTAAAAAAGCGTTAACCAAATTTTGCCACTGTCCTTTTTGAGGTGACGGGAAGGCCGTTAACGTAGAGTAAGTCAGAAGACCTGCCTGTTTGCATATTTATTCAGGCTTTCGGAGGAATGGCCGGGAATGTAAAGTTTGTCGGTTCTATTTTTCGGCAATACAACGTTTCCCCACTTTTTAACGAGAGCTCATCGGTTAACTTAATAATTATAAAACCATGAGCACAAAACTAACACTCATACTTGCAGGCTTCTTATGCAGCCTGACATTACATGCACAAACAACACAAAATTCAGATACTTTAGAACTTGGAACAGTTGTAGTTACTGCTTCAAAAATTCCATCAAACTTAAGGCAAACAACAAAGCCAGTTATTATCATTGATCAGGAAACAATTTCCAGAAGCATAGGAAAAGATGTTGCTCAATTATTAACTGAACAGACTGGTATTTATATAAATGGAGCTTATAGTAATGGAGGAAAAGATAAAGCGACTTACCTTCAAGGAGCGTCAACAAAATATACGCTCTTTCTAATAGATGGACTTCCAGTAAATGATCCGTCAACAATTGGAGGAGTTTTTGATATTAGAAACTTATCGCTTGATGCTATTGAGAAAATCGAAATTGTAAAAGGCAGTATGTCTACTCTTTATGGATCTGATGCTATAGCTGGAGTCGTTAATATCATAACAAAAGATGCTTATCAAGAAAGGATCGGTGTAAATGCACTAGCAACGGCTGGAACATATGGATCATACAAAGGACAAATCGGGTTAAGTGGTTCTCAAAATGGGTCGAGTTTTTCAGTTAACTTCACTAGAGAAACACTAGAGGGAATAAGTGAAGCCAATGACTCTCTTAACACTGGTACATTTGATAAAGATGGATTTGAGAAAAACACTCTTTCAATAAAAACGACCATAAAACCAGCTTCAGGCTTAACGATAACTCCAAAGCTTCTACTGAATACATTTGATGGAGATTATGATGCAGGAAATTTCGCAGATGCACCAAACACCTTTGAAACTCAGTTTTTTAATCCTGGGATTTCATTGAGTTACAATAAAGATGCCTTTTCATTAAAAACTAACTATAGTTATACCAATACAAATAGAAAAAACATTGCAGCTTTTGGAGGTGAGTTTGAAGGAAATCTACAAAATTTTGATACCTATGCAAGCTATTTGAAAACAGATTTTTTGCAATTTCTACTTGGCTTTAGCTATCAAAATATGGAATTGGGAGAGAACTCTCCTAGCTCAGATTTATATAGCCCCTATCTTACAATTTCACTTATAAATTGGAATGGTCTAAACTCTGAATCTGGAGTTCGTGTGAATAACCATAATGAATATGGGACAAATGTCTCATTAAGTCAGTCTTTATCCTATAGTCTCTTTGAGAAATTTAAGCTTATGAGTTCATTAAGTACTGGATTTAAAGTCCCAACATTAGATGAATTATATGGCCCATTTGGAGCTAATCCAGATCTGGAACCAGAAGAAAGTATATACATGAATTTTGGTGCAGAATATTCTAATTATGAAACAGGACTAACCTTATCTGCTAATGTATTCTCACGTGAAATTGAAAACGTTCTATTCTATGGAGCAACAGGGTATATAAATCAAGATAAACAGAAAGACCAAGGTTTTGAGTTTGCGTCTAGATGGATTATATCGAATAAACTAACAGTTTATGGATCGCTAGACCTAGTGGATGGGGAGATTATTTCAAAAGATTTTTCAGGTAATTCTATAACAAATGAAAACTTATTTAGGCGGCCAAAAATAAGTATTGGTGGTGGAGTTAATTTTATTCCAATTGAAAATACGAATCTCAGTTTAACAATGAATTATTTTGGTGAAAGAGAGGATGTTTACTTTACTCCAAGTTTTTCGAGAGAACAAATTACACTCGATCCATATTTATTGATAAATGTATATGCCGATTATTCATTATTTGATAATAGAGCTACATTTTTTATTGATTTGAAGAATATACTGAATGAAGATTTTCAGGAAACCTATGGGTATAATACAATAGGTTTTGCTATGAATACAGGAATTAGAATACAGTTATAAATAAAAAAGGCGCTTTAAAAGCGCCTTTTTTATAACGTTACTTTTCAAAAAGTGCTAAGCCAAAATAGCATGGCTCAACTTCACAGGAATACATTGATACTTTAATTGAGTATCGACCTGTTTTATTAGGGCTAAAATACATTAAAGGAAAATCGTCCTCTTCTATATCTTTATCAAGTTCATCACCATCAGAATCGGTAAGATATAAATCTAAATCATCGCAATCTTCATCACAAAAGCCTTCAATTAGATATTCTTTGCCACTTGAAAGATAAAATGTCCATGTATTATCATCATCATCACTTATTTTTCCAATGATATAATTACTCACTGAATATCCTTCGTCTACATTTTCTTCATAAGCGTTTTGAATTTGCCGCCAAACTGTTTCAGTATAGGATTGTGCAAATATTGAACTACTTGAAATCATTAAAAAAAGTAGTAGGAGTAGATTTTTTTTCACTTAATTGTACCTCGAGCCTTAGTTAATTTTTTAAATGCTAGTATATTGAATAATCATTAAATAAGTAAACTAGATTTCATTTTGCTTTTAAAACTCAATTTTAGTAATTGAATGATTAATAATGTTAGATCATATCTTTAACAAAAAAAAGTATACAACTACAATTAAGATGAAATCACAATGTTGATATACTATATATCATGAATAGAACTATCTTCATTTAAATGTTTATTACGACAAATAAAAGAAAAGAGTTAAAAATATTAAATACCCTATCTAGGGTATATTAAACTCCCAAATCTTTCAAGATAGCATCAATCACAAAATCGAGAGAAGCAGCTGTCTCATGATATTTATCAGTACTTTCTAATTCAGTATTTACACTGCAATAGAATTTTATTTTAGGCTCAGTTCCAGATGGTCGTGCTGAAACAATTCCACCATCCTCAGTTACAAATTGTAATACATTAGCTTTAGGTAAATCAATTGAAGTGATTTCACCTGTGATCAAGTTTTTTTCTTCTTGGGTTTGATAATCTTTTAATGCAACAACTTTAGAGCCACCTAATGTTATTGGTGGATTACTTCTATAGTCGGCCATCATTTGCTGGATTTCCTCAGCGCCAGATTTACCTTTCTTGGTAACAGAAACCAATTTCTCCATAAAGAAACCATGCTCAACATACATATTAACCAACGCCTCAAATAAGCTACTACCATGATCTTTGTAATAGGCAGCCATTTCAGCAATAATTACAGCAGAAACAACAGCATCTTTATCCCGAGCGTGATCACCGATCAAGTAACCATAACTTTCTTCCCCGCCAGCTACGAATTCTTTTTTCCCTTCCAGTTTAGTCATTAACTCGCCGATGTATTTAAAGCCAGTTAACGTGTTGTAGCATTCGACTTCATAAGATTTTGCAATTCGGTCTATCAAATAAGAAGTAACAATGGTTTTAACGATGTATTGATTTCCAGTCAGTTTTCCAGCATTCTTCCATGCTGTAAGCATGTAATTAATAATGAGAGTAGCTGTCATATTTCCGTTAAAAAGTGACCATTCACCTTTATCATTTTTTACTGCTATTCCAATTCTGTCTGCATCTGGATCTGTAGCCATTACAAGCTCGGCATCAATTTCTTGAGCTTTACCCATTGCCATGCTAAGGGCATCTTGTTCTTCAGGATTTGGATATATAACGGTAGGAAAATTACCGTCAACAACCATTTGTTCTTCAACTAAAGTTACATTCTCAAAACCATAGGCTTTAAGTGCAGGAGGAATAGATACTCCGCCAGTTCCATGTATAGGAGAGAACACGATGCTAATATCTTTTTGGCGTTCAATTGCATCTTTTGAAACGGAGAGTTTTACAATCTCTTCTATAAAACGATTATCAATGTCTTCACCTATGAGTTCAATATTATCTGAGATACCTTCAAACTTAATATCTTCAACAGTGCTAATTTTTTGAACTTCTTCCATCACCATTTTATCATAAGGTGCTACAAATTGTCCACCATCTGCACCATAAGCTTTTAATCCATTATACTCTTTAGGGTTATGCGAGGCTGTTAATACAACACCACTTTGGCAACCTAATTCACGTATTGCAAAAGATAACTCAGGAGTAGGGCGTAGGCTTTCAAAAAAGTACACAAAGATTCCATTTGCAGAAAATACGTCTGCTACAATTTTTGCTAAGGTATCTGAGTTATTTCGGCAGTCATAAGCAATTGCCACTTTTATTTGCTCGTTAGCGCAGGTTTTTTTTAGAAAATTACACAATCCTTGAGTAGCAGTACCAAAAGTGTACTTATTTACACGGTTCGAGCCAATCCCCATAATACCACGAAGACCACCAGTACCAAATTCTAAATCCTTATAAAAAGCATCTGTTAGTTCAGTGTATTGCTCCTTATCTAACATTGCTTGAATAGCAGTTTTGGTTTCGTCATCGTAACCACCATTTAGCCAGTCATTAATTTTAGCTTGTACTATTGGGTCTAAAGTACTCATAAGTGTTATTTTGAAAATTGAAAATAATTGAAAGTTGAATATAAAAATTTATGAACTATTAGAAGAGAAGAGTTATAGATTAATTGAGTTAAAAAAATGTTTAACAATTTACCAAAGATTGGTTTTTCTCTTCGAATGAGCTTATTATATTTACTTGTTAGCGATTATAGGTTTCAAAATAAAATTGAATAATAAAGTGAGTTATAAAAGTAATAAACTATTCATAGTAGTACTTCTGATGAGTTTCGTATTTGCCTGTAAATCTTCAGAAATGGCTACTTCCAAAACTGAAGAACCAATAGCCATAACTAAAGATAACTCAAGTCTTGAAGAACTTTATTGGGAGCGTATTGAAAGTGCAAAAATGAATTTTGTACAAGCAGATGTAGATTTTATGACCATGATGATTGGACACCATGCTCAGGCGTTAATAATGTCAGATTTAGCGCCAAAAAATGGTGCAAGTCCTGAGATTCAAGTTTTAGCATCTAGAATCATTAATGCTCAAAATGATGAAATAGCAACTATGCAAACCTGGCTTAAAGATCGTGACCAGCCAGTACCAGAAATTCAGATACAAGGACTTAACCTCATGATTCATGGAGAAGGAATGAATCATATGGATCATAAAAACATGGTAGGAATGCTAACTCAAGATCAATTAGAAGAGCTAGCTGAAGCTAAAGATGCCAACTTTGATAAACTTTATTTAGAATATATGATCCAACACCATCTTGGAGCTACTTCTATGGTAAGTGATTTAATCGCTACCGATGGAGCAGTTCAAGACGAAACTGCATTTAGATTAGCCACTGATATAAATGTAGATCAAATCACTGAAATTCAGAGAATGAAACTAATGCTAAAACGGATTGAAGATTCCGAAAATAGCACTGAATAATTTTTTTTAAGACACAATCACATAAAATAACGGAAAACGTATGAAACTCTATTCAATTAGAACTCTACTGGCATCTGTAGTTGGAACACTACTTTTGTTAGTATATGCTTGTTCACCATCAGCGCCGATGGTTCAAGCACCATTTAATGCACCTAGTGTATCAGCATTGCAAAATGTAAATCCACCAAGCCCAGACCCTCGTGTTGGTTTAGGAGCAGGACTTTTTGATGCTGAAGAAGCAATCTGGAACTTAGAAATGCTTTCTCAAACTCCTCCAGCACCTAATTTTGTTGGAGTTACTAATTCTGATTTAGCATTTAAAGGACAATATGCTTTACAAGGAAACTATAATGGCGTAATGATTTGGGATATTTCAGATCCTTCTGCTCCTGTATTAGTAAAAGACTATTTATGTCCTGCATCACAAAGTGATGTTTCTGTATATGGCGATCTAATGTTTGTATCTGGAGAAGGCTATAGTGGTCGTCTAGATTGTGGAACTGAAGGTGTTCAGGATGCTGTAAGTCAAGATAGACTGCGTGGTATTAGAATTTTTGACATCACAAATATTGAAGATCCACAGTACATTGCAAATGTTCAGACTTGTAGAGGTTCACACACCCACTCTGTATTAAAAGATCCAGAAGATAATGATAATGTATATATCTATGTTTCTGGTTCAGCTGGTGTTCGTCCTAGTGAAGAATTAGCTGGTTGTTCAGATCTTCGCCCAGGAGAAGATCCAAATTCAGCACTTTTTAGAATTGAAGTAATTAAAGTTCCTTTAGATTCACCAGAAGATGCAGCTATTGTTAGTTCTCCTAGAATTTTTGAAAATCTTGAAGAGCCTCCAACTCACGGTTTAGCTCCAGCTGATATTGCAGCTGTAGAAGAAGCAAAAGCAAACGGTGCATTCACTTATATGCGTAATGGACAAGAAAGAGTACTTAGTGGTGGTTTTGCTAGACGTGTTCTAGCTGGTATTGTTGAAGAACGTGGTGGAGAAGCACCAACGACCGCTGATACTCTTTTCTTAAGAGAAAATGCAACATCAATAATGGAGAACATGTTTGGCTGGGGACAAGAAGACCCAACTGCACGTCGAGGTCCAAACCAATGTCATGATATTACTCTTTATCCAGAAATCGGATTAGCGGGTGGTGCATGTGAAGGATATGGACTTCTATTAGATATTTCTGATCCAGTTAATCCTGTTAGAATAGATGCTGTTGCCGATTCAAATTTCTCATACTGGCATTCAGCTACATTCACCAACGACGGAAGTAAAGTTTTATTTACTGATGAGTGGGGTGGAGGTGGACAGCCAAAATGCCGTGATACTGATCCAATGGAATGGGGTGCAAATGCCATTTTCTCAATTGAAGATGGTAAAATGGTATTCGAAGAATATTATAAGTTACCTGCAGCACAAACCGTACAAGAAAACTGCGTAGCTCATAACGGTTCAATGATTCCTGTACCTGGACGTGATATTATGATTCAAGCTTGGTACCAAGGTGGAATTTCATTATTTGATTGGACTGACCCTAAAAACCCAGTTGAGATTGGATACCATGATCGTGGACCTGTTTCTCCAGAAAGAATGCAAATGGGTGGTAGTTGGTCTGTATATTGGTATAACGGACTTATCGTAAGTTCTGAGATTGCTCGTGGTCTTGATATATTTGACCTTAAACCAAGTGCTTATTTAACTGAGAATGAAATTGCGGCTGCAAAAACTGTTCAATGGGAATACTTGAATGCTCAAGGGCATCCAATGTTTGTTTGGCCATCTTCTACTGAACTTGCTCATGCTTACGTTGACCAGTTAGATAGAGATAAAGGTCTTGATAATACAAGTCTAACTGCAGTACGTCAGGGTCTAGCGAATGCTAATGCATCTTCATCAAAAGCTAAATCGAAAATTCTATCTCAACTTGCAGATGAAGTTAGTGGAATGGCTGGTATGGCAAGTGACTCAGAAAAAGTTACTATGCTAGCAAATACCTTAAAAGATCTAGCTTCCATGTAATCTGAAGTTTAGGAATTAAATTAAAGCCACTAGAAGTGATTCGAGTGGCTTTTTTTATGAGTTTAGCTCACTTGATTTAGAATCATATTTCAAGTTCAGATTTTTGAATCTTTACTCTTTTCAAAAGAGAAGATAAAAGGGTAATCAGAAAAGGGTTCATCTATTTCAAAATCTCGTAAGACGATGTATGACTTCTTTAAACTCAGAGTAAGAATTGATCAAGTCTTTCCTTTCACCTAGTTCAAAATCTTCAAAATCAAAGCCTGGTGATACTGTACAGCCAGCTAAACAATAGGTATTAGGATTCTCAACTTCAGAAGCAAACCAAGTATTTTTTGGCACTGTAAACTGTGGAAGTTCTCCACCATTTAGGTCTAATCCCAAACGTTGAAAAGAGTACTTCCCGTCTTCATCAATCATATGAACTGTTAAAGGAGAACCTTCATAGAAATGCCACATCTCATCTTGCTTAATCCTATGAAAGGCTGAAAAATTATCAGAAGTAAGTAAGAAAAAAATTCCTGTACAATAGCTTCTGTCACCATTAAAACCTTCATTTGTGGAACCTTTTTTGATAATGCCGCTACTTCGATAAGTCTCTTTATAAAATCCACCCTCAACATGTTTGCGGAGATCTAGCTTGGTTACAAGTTCTTTGATTCGGTTTTGCATTTGAATGTTTTTTTTAAAAGCAGTAATAACCAATAAAGTGTATATAAATCGAAATTAATTCCCTTCTTTAAAATCCTGACTTATTAGAATTGGTTTTCCAAAACCAAGAGCTTCAAGTCGATCCAATTGAGTTTTTGCATCTCCTACTACTAAGTAGATCATTTTATTTGGATTTGCATATTCTTCTGCTAATTCTGATATACGATCTATTGTTATGTCTTTAACAATTTGCTCTCTCTCTTTTACATAACTAGGTGACCATCCATAATCACTCATTATCTCCAACATATTGAGTTTTGCGCCAAGCGTTTCAAATCTTCGTGCATTACTTTTCAATAAGAAGCTTTTGGTAGTTTCTAAATCTTGTTCAGAAAAAGTATCTGGATAGTTTTCCAAGATTTCCTTTACAAGAGCTGCCGATTCATAGGTTACATTAGTTCGAACACCACTACTTATTGTAAATGAGCCAGGTAATTCAGATCCATTAAAACCAGATCTAATACCATATGTGTATCCTTTACCTTCTCTAAGTTCTTGTGTAAAACGAGATGCAAATCCACCACCACCAAGTATATAATTCATAACAGTTGCTGAATAGAAATCTGGATCAGTTTCAGGCATTGCTAAGTAACCGAATCTAATAACGGACTGTTTAGCATCGGGTACATCATAGAAATAAACCTGAGACTCTGAAAGAGCATCTGGAAAGTTTAACTCTGGTAGGCTTAGGTTTTTAGAACTCCAATTAGTTTCAATTCGAGAAAGTGATTTTAAAACTTCTTTATTGGTAACGGAACCAACTATAAGAAAACTTGCGAGATTTGGCGAAAAATTATCATTATAGTATGCTTTTAGGTCATCAATAGTAATTGATTCGACACTACTTACTGTACCAATAGGGTTATTAGAAAGAATATTTTCTTCACCATAAAGGAGTTTGTTATATGCATTTGTAGCGATACTATTTGGATTTGCACTTTGAGATGCTATTTGGCTTAATGTACTTTGCTTCGCTAATTCAAACTCTGTTTCATCCCATCTTGGTTCTAATAGTATTTCTTGAACTAAAGCCATTGTTTTGGAATAATTCTTTGAAAGAGTATTTCCAGTTATACTAATACTCTGCTGTCCAGAATTTATATTAATACTTGCTCCTAATTCATCAATAGCTTCTTCTAGTTCTTCAGGTGTCTTATTTGCTGTGCCTCGAGACATTAGATCTGCAACAAGATTAGCAACTCCAACTTTATTAGGATCATCAAGCAGTAATCCGCCATTTATCTTTAACTCAAACTGTACAAGTGGGAGTTCGGTATTTTCAATTCCATGTATAGAAAGTCCATTACTAAATTCATCTTCCCAGACATTTGGTACGGTTACATTTGGACTATTACCATATGGAGGTTCAATAGATCTGTCAAAACTAGAGGGAGTACGTTCATAAGCCGTTTCTTCGGGCAGTGTGAAGCTTTCATTAGCTCCACTTGATGTTATAGCTTCTTCAGCAACTTCAGCTTGTTCAGAGTCATTTAATGCGAGATCTGCCTGACCTTGTGGTACAAAGCTAGTAGCTATAAAGTTATTATCCTTTATATACTGATCATAAACTCTTAGTACATCTTCTTGTGTAACCGCCAGAGTTTTTTTAATGTCTTCATTGATATATCCCGGGTTGTCTGCAAAGATATTATACTGCGCAAGATTAAAGGCTTTTCCGAGCACGCTCGAAAGTCCGTTATAAAACTGTGTTTCTATCCCAGCTTTTATTCTGTTTAAGTCAGCTTCAGTGAATCCTTCTTTTTCAAATTTTGCAAAGGCTTCGTAAACAGCACTTTCAACATTATTTAATTCAGTATTTGGGAATGCACGAACAATCAATGAAATCTCGCCTGCTATTTCAGAATTCGAGTTTCTCAGAAATACATTACTGGTAAGTTCTTTTTCATCTATAAGAACTTTATTAAGAGGTGCTTTTTTCCCATTCGATAAAAGTTGAGTTAAAATGTCTAATGGATATGAATCAGGGTGGTAAAGATCAACACCAGGCCAAACCATTCTAAGTTCTGGAAGACGAGCAAAATTATCTTCATACAAAAGTTTTTTTGTTTCAGATAATGAAATTGGTTGATCTTGAAGAGGGCTGATTTCTTCACCGCGAGGTATTTCATTAAAATATTTATAAACCCATTCCTTGGCTTGTTCAACATCAAAGTCACCAGCAATTACCAATGTTGCGTTATTAGGTACATACCATTTGTTATAAAACTCTTTCACATCATCTAGAGTGGCATTTTGAAGGTCTTCTAATGATCCAATAACCTGCCAATTGTAAGGATGTCCTTCTGGGTACATATTCTTACCTACTACATAATTTGCATGACCATATGGTTGATTGTCGACACCTTGACGTTTCTCATTTTTTACGACTTGCTTTTCTTTAGCTACAACAGCTTCAGTAACAGTATTGATGAAATAGCCTAGTTTGTCTGCTTCAGCCCATATCATTTTTTCAAGTGCATCATTCGGTACTGTTTGAAAATAATTTGTCCGATCTCTACTCGTTGATCCATTTGCTCCAGATCCGCCAATTCTACTACTCATTTTGTCGAGACCACCTTTCCCTAAATTTTCAGATTCTAGAAATAACAAATGCTCGAATAAATGTGCGAATCCTGTTTTGCCTTCTAATTCTCTTGAAGAGCCAACATGAAAAGTAAGTGCAACAGCTGTAACTGGATCAGAATCGTCTTGATGGAATATAACTTCGAGCCCATTTTCAAGAGTAATTTTTTCATATTCAACGGAGAACTCTTGTTGTTGAGGAGTACAGGAAAAAATAAAAAGTGAAATAAATATTATTGAGAAAGGAGAAGAAATGAACTTATTCATTTATGCAGGATTAGTTTGATAGAGCAATTATACACGAAATATAATGCGTAGAAGTTTCCGAAATTGTTAAAGAATGAATAGTGATTACATTTTTAATTTAAAGCATATTTTGTTGTGGCACGATGTTTGTATATTGCCAATATGATTAAAGTAGGAGATACAATAATAGCGGATGATATAGCAACAACAAAGTTTGCTTGCGATCTTCCAAGGTGTAAAGGAGCGTGTTGTGTTGTTGGTGATGCTGGTGCCCCTGTTGTAAAAGGTGAGATACCAATTCTTCATAAAGCGTATCGTTTGTTAAAGGATGAGTTGAACCCAAAAGCCGTTGAAGTTGCTGAGAGAGAAGGTGTAGTTGTAGGAAGTGAAAAAGTTGGGTATGAAATTTCTTGTGTAGATAGCGCAGAATGTATTTTTGTAAAATACGATGAAGAAGAAGTAGCCTATTGTGCGATCCAAAAAGCATATTTTGAAGGGAGATTCAACTGGGAAAAACCGTTGAGCTGTCACCTTTTCCCGGTACGATTAAAGAAAGTTGCAGGATTTGATTACGCCAACTATGAATATGTGCCAAAAATATGTTCCGCTGCATGTGAAAAAGCAGAAAATGAAGGGACTTATCTCCCCGAATTTTTAGAGCGGCCACTTGTAAGAAGATATGGTCAAGATTGGTACGATGAATTTTTAGCAGCTTGTGAATATGTAAGATCGAAAGAAGACTAAATAATGCTTCGTAACCAGCAAAATATTAGTCAAAAGCTTCAACAGGGCTTACAGCAAAAGCTATCTCCACAACAGCTTCAGTATATTAAGTTATTACAGCTTCCAACTATTGCTTTGGAACAGCGAATAAAAGAAGAGTTAGAACTGAATCCAATTCTTGAGGAATTAGATGTAATAGAGCAGACACTAGATCGACTAGATATAGAAGATCCAAAAGAAGAAAAAGAGGAAGCTCTTGAGAGTCTTGAAGAACATGAGGTTGATTGGGATGATTTTGATGATAACACAGAATTCGACGGTGAAAGTTATTCAATCCCAACACATCCTGACCTAGAAGAATGGCGAGATTTACCAAATCCATATAATGAATCACTACTTGAAGAACTGGAAAATCAAGTAGCTTTATTAAATCTTTCAGAGGAAGAGCAATTAGTTGCTGTCCAGATTCTTGGATCTTTAGATGAAGATGGATATTTCAGAAGAGACTTAATTGCTGTAGCTGATAACATTGCTTTCAATCATGGAATATATTTAGAAGTTGAAGATGTTGAGCAAGTACGAAAGCAAATACAGAAACTTGATCCCATTGGTATTGCATCAATAAGTTTACAGGATTGTTTATTGGTTCAATTAGAAGAAACAAGTGAACATTTACCTGGAAGGAATCTAGCAATAAGTATTGTAAGAGAAACTTGGACAGCTTTCGAAAAAAAGCATTTTAGTAAACTCGTTCAAAAATTAAATACAGATGAAGAGTCGCTCAAAGAAGCATTTGAAGTAATCAGGCATATGGACCCCAGACCTGGTTCTGTAATTAATGGAATGGAAGAGACTCAAAATTATATTGAACCTGATTTTGAAGTGTACTGGAGAGGAGCTAATCAAAGCGAAACAGGTAATGGTGAGTTTGTAATTCACTTAAACCAACGGAATGCCCCATCTTTAAGAATTTCACCAGAATACCGACAAATGTGGGATGAGATAAAAGCAAAGAAACAAAAAGCAGATGCTCAAACTCAACAGTTTATGAAGAGCAAAATTGATTCAGCAAGTTGGTTTATTGAATCCATAAAACAACGCCAGAATACCTTAATGAATACACTGAAAACGATGGTCGCTTTGCAGGAAGATTTCTTCAAATTTGGGGATGGATTAAAACCTATGATTTTGAAAGATGTTGCAGAAAGAATTGGGATGGATATTTCTACTGTATCCAGAGTGGTAAATGGAAAGTATGTTCAAACCAATTTCGGGGTATACGAGCTTAAATATTTTTTTAATGAAGGGCTTGAAACCGAAAGTGGGGAAGAAGTATCAAACAGAGAAGTAAAAAATATCCTGCAAACGATTATTGATAACGAAGACAAGAGAAGTCCACTTAGTGACCAGGCTTTAGCCGATACTTTAAATGAAAAAGGGTACAAAGTAGCACGAAGAACCGTGAGTAAATATCGAGAACAACTTAACGAGCCCGTTGCGAGGTTAAGAAAGCAGATTGTTTAGTTGCAGGCTGGAGGTTAGAAGCTGGATGTTAGAAGAGTGAGAGGTTAGAGGTTAGAGGTTAGAGGTTAGAGTCCAACCTTAAACTTACTTTCAGATTCTTAGGTGTATTTAAAGTTTAGCATCTTTCTCATTACTTAGAATTTGTCATTTCGAGCGGAACGAGAAATCTAAAGAACTCTAAAAGAATAGAACAGCTTTTTTCTCTAAGCACCAATCTCTAGCTCCCAAGATCCAGCCTTAGCCTCCTACTTACAATAAAACTCAAAATCTAATTTTGATCTCTTAAAAATAGTCTATTTTTTAACAAACAATTAGAGATAATAGAGAAGGACAGGTGATAACGGTACAGAGAAAAAGAGAAACCGTAACTAAACAAGCCTGAAGATGAAAAATATGGAAATTGCTGAAGATATCTTGGAAGAGAACATTTGCTCAACTAGAGATGTAACTGAGTGGGCAAATCTTATGGGATTTGATACTCCCAGAAACTTTTCGAACTCATACAGAAAGCACTTTGGACTTAGACCAATTGAGGTTTTAATTGAAATAAGTGTAAGGTGTATCATGGAATATATTCATACTTTTCCTAATGAAAAGATGTACTGTGTTGCTTTAGAATATGGTTTTGAAAATGAAGGGGCATTATATAAATTTATCAAAAGGCATACAGGTAAATCAATTACACAACTTAAATCGGACAACGAAATCGGATGTATAAAACACTTATTAAGTTGAGTCTCAATATTATATTTATTGCAACCACAATGAGTGGCTAATTAATCTCAACCGATATGAAAAAGAGAATCAATTTAATGCTTTCAGTATTATTTGTCCTCGGTGTAATGATGACAAATACAGCGTTAACTTCCAATAGTTATGCAATGTATGAAGAGAAATGGCATGTAACATGCAATTATGATGCAGAAGGTAATTTTACTGGGGGATCATGCGTATCACTAGGTCTTGATGAATGTTATTGCCCGAGTTCCATTTTTGGAGAAAATTAATCTTTAATTTTGTGTAGGAGTTTTAAACTCCTACATCTTAATTTTTTATATATGAACAAAGCCATTCTATTTACAATTTTTTTAGCAACAGTAAATCCAAAAACTCAAGCTAAATTTCAAGAAGTTCCTGAATTAATTGAAATAGTTGAATTAGATGTATCCTCAGTGATATTGCAACCTCCATTAACAACAGGGAAATTTTGCCAACAGTTTATTTTATTTCAGGAACATGGGTTTTATTCATTTAGCAATACAGGTAAGTTAGTTCATTCTCATATAAAGGAAGGAAGAGGACCAGGAGAATTTGAGCTCGTATCTTCAACAATTGTAAATAATTCTAAACTTTATATTTATGATAATTCGCAAAAAAAAGTTTCAATATTTAATTGTAAAAAAGAAGTAATCAATTTCGAATCTGAGGTTTATTTAAGAACCTTTAATTCTCGAAATTTCACTGTGGATAAACAAGAGAATTATTATTTCATGAATTCCCATACATTTAGTAATTCTATGTCAGCAATTAGTAAATTTGATTCAATTGGAAATAAGATTGGAGATTTTGGGGTAATTCCTGTTAGAAGTGCTCTAAGTAGAGGCCTAAAAGGTGGAGGATTAACTTATCTTGATGGCAAGGGTTTATATTACTCATATATGGGAGAACCCACTTTTTTTAAAATTGATGAGTTAACCAATGAAATTAGTGAATTTTTGGAACTGCCATCATATTCGATATTCGCTTCTAATAATACAGTTAGATCAATACAAAGGAATTTAACAGATTTAATCTACACCGCGTATGAAAATAGTAGAATCATATCTGTTCATAATCAGCATAATCATGTTATTAGAGTAATAGAACATGGTGGGGCTAGAATGAAAATGGATCTAATTTATTATTTAGATATTTGGTTCAATGACTCACGAATTAAAATAGAAATGGTATTACCTGAGAGGTTTGCTTTCATTGATGAAAACTATCTTTATACCTATGCGTCAAAGGAATCAGATTTAATTTCGTCCAATCTAAAAACTTCTTTCTTCAATAAATATAAACTTAAATTCTAAATATAGAGTAAAAATGAAAACAATAACATCAATATTTATAATAATAACAGTAGTAATAACCAATCTTGCTTTCACTTCACTTGATGCTCAGCTGGACGATACAGGCTGGTATGTTACTTGTAACTATAATGCATCAGGAGAGCTTTATCATGTAGTGTGCGAGAATGAAGGTTCAGATATTTGTCATAATTGCCCAAGTACGATTTTAGGGGAAGGTTGATATTAATGAGAAAATCATATTTAGTAGCTATTTGCATAACTTTAGTATTAGCAAATGGCTACTCACTTTACAAATACAATGAATTAGGAAGAAAATACATGGTCGATAATAAAGACAAGTTTATCAATTTATATAGGTCAAACTCATATACAATTTCGAACAGCCTTATTGGGAGCGGTAGTATTTTGACTGAGGTTTTACCAGATTCTTTAATTATAAAAAAAAAAGTTTCATGTTTATGTATTTGCTACCAATAAAGATTGCTCAAACTGTATTATTGATACAAATGCTCGTTTAGAAAGAGTTGTTAAAAATTTGCATAATAATTATACATTTATATATGAAGAAATTGAAAATGATGGATATAAGTATGTTGATTTTTTTAATTACCATGATTTTAAATTTAACACTGTTCAAAAGAATCATATTACTCAATTTCAAAGTTATTCAGTAAATCAGTTTCCTATATATATAGTTTACTCATCTGAGAAAGAAAAAATCATCGAAGCTTTTCAACCTGAGCCTAATAACTCTGTAGCTTTAAATGCATTTATAAATAGAGTTCAAAACCTAATAAATTAACCTGTGTACTGTTTTGCACTCAACGATTTTTCTTGCTCTTTTAACTTTGCAACTTAAAGTGAATGTAAAGCAAGTCTCTGACTTGCATAGATTCCAAGTCTCATCTTAAGCGGTAATGGAGAACATTATCCTTTCATAAAATTCAAATTCCCTACTACCGTTAGAGTTTTTCTTGCATAAAAGCGTTACTATCCTTTAAGTAACTAATCTCACTTCATTTGCTTCTCCGAAAACCCATAGCTTCTATTATTCTGGTTTTGGCTGTCCTACTTTTTGGGGGAGTTACTATCTCCTAAGTAACTAATCTAACTCCATCTGCTTTTTCGAAAACCGGGTGTAATTTTTTTTTTGGAAATTCTACTTTTTTGGGGAGTTACTCTTTCACATCTCTCTATTGAATTATTACCTGATG